>Ga0193717_1000679_pt1 | contig 21631 bp, 23 predicted proteins | sample U2c2metaG_FD_145900 | JGI IMG/M metagenome (GOLD analysis project Ga0193717, IMG submission 145900) | Soil microbial communities from a riparian zone of the East river system, Colorado, United States - U2c2 | ecosystem: Environmental > Terrestrial > Soil > Riparian zone | place: USA: East River...
TGTCGGCGGTGCTGGCGGAACGCGGCACACTGGCCCCGCAGGAGGCCGCCGAGATCGGCGCGCAGGCCGCCGAGGCGCTGGCCGCGGCGCACGCGGTCGGCATCGCGCACCGCGACGTCAAGCCGGGCAACATCCTGCTCGGCGACAACGGCACCGTGAAGATCACCGACTTCGGCATCTCGCGGGCCATGGACGACGGCACCGTGACCACGCAGACCGGCATGCTCGCCGGTACCCCCGCCTACCTGGCGCCGGAGATCGCCAGGGGCGACGAAGCGACCAGGGCGTCGGACGTGTTCTCGCTCGGCGCGACGCTCTACCACGCGATCGAGGGCACGCCGCCGTTCGGCACGAACACCAACCCGCTGGCCCTGCTGCACGCGGTCGCGTCCGGCAACGTCCCGCCGCCGCGTAACGCCGGCGCGCTCGCGCCGACGCTGATGAGTCTGATGCGCGTCGACCCGACCGAGCGGCCGAGCATGGAGCAGGCGGCCGCCGCGCTCGCCACGTCCCAGGCGCCCACCGTCCGGACGACGCCGAGGAACGAGCAGAAGAACCCGCCGACGCCGCCGCGGCCGACCCGCGCCCCGACGCCGCCGCAGCCGATGCCGGCGCTGACCGGCGCCGCGCCGGCTCGACCGAAGGCCGCCGGCCCGTCGCGGCGGGGCGTGCTGATCGTCGCCGCGGTGGCGGTGCTCGTGCTGATCGGCACGCTGGTGACGGTGCTCGCGATGAACGGCGGCGGCGGTGGCTCCGGCGTCGACCAGGCCGGCACGGGGCAGGACGGCACCACGCAGCAGACGCAGCCGCAGAAGGAGACGACCAGCAAGCCGTCCGTCGGCGCCCCGATCCCGGCCGGCGGGGCGATCGCGTACACCGAGGCAGGCCTGTTCGTCCTCGACTACTACGCCGACATCGCGAACTCGGCCAAGCGGTGGGGAATGCTGTCGGTCAACGGGCAGGCCGAGTTCGGCGACGAGGCGGCCTTCCAGGAGTACTGGTCGCGGTACACCGACGTCAGCTCGAGCAACGCGTACGGCGTGACGCCCAACGCCGACGGCTCGGTCAACGTGCCGGTCGACGTGACCTACACGACGGCGGCCGGGCCCAAGCAGGAGAAGCGGACCGTGCGGGTGACCAGGCTCAACGGCGCGCTGGTCATCGACGGACCCGCGAAGTAAGGGCGTCGAGCACCCGGCGGCGGTGCCACGTCTGCGTGCCCCACGCGGACCGCAGCGCGCGGACCTTCGTGAGCCACAGCGACAGGTCGTGCTCGGCCGTGAAGCCGACCGCGCCGTGCACCTGCAGCGCCACCCTGGCGGCCAGGTAGGCGGCATCGGCGGCGGCGACCCGCGCGGCCGAGATGTCTCTGCGCGTGCCGGTGACGGCGGCGCCGTGCACGAGCGGGCGGGCGAACTCCAGCGCCACCAACACGTTCGCCAGGTGGTGCTTGACCGCCTGGAACTGGCCGACCGGCCGGCCGAACTGGGTGCGTTGCCGGACATACGCGGCCGACTGGTCGAGCAGACCCCGGCCGAGGCCGAGTAGCTGGGCGGACTGGCAGAGGACGCCGAGATCGAACGCGTCCGTGGCGGGTCCGACCGGCTCGCCGGCATGGACCTCGAACAGCCGGCGCGTCGGGTCCACCGACGTCAGCCGGGTGCCGGGCACGCCGTGGTGCAGGGTGTCGCCGACGACCACGTAAGCGGACGCGATGTCCGCGTCCAGTGCGTACGGCACGTGCGGCGGCAGCGCGACGGTGGCTGGTTCCGCGGTGATCCCGAGTGCGGGCGCGACGGCCCAGGACTCGACCAGCGGGCCAGGCACCGCGTGCCGGCCGAGCTCCTCGAACGTCACGACCAGCTCGACCGGGAGGTCCGCCAGCTCGGCGACACCGAGCTTCGTCAGGCGCCGCAACAGGTCCAGGCCCGGTGCGGTGTCGTCGGCGGCCCACGCGCGGGCGGTCGCCGGCACGTCCGCGTCCGACAGGAGCCCATGCACGCTCGCGGCGAGCTGCCGCTGCTCCTCGCTGAGCGCGAACCTCATCGGTCCCCCCTCGGCAGGCCGAGCAGCCGCTCCGCGACCACGTTGCGCTGGATCTCGTTCGTGCCGGCGTAGATCGGGCCCGCGAGGGAGAACAGGTAGCCGGCCTGCCACGGCCCGTCGAGCTCGCCGTCCGCCCCGAGCAGGTCGAGTGCGGTCTCGTGCAGTGCGACGTCCAGCTCGGACCAGAACAGTTTGTTGACGCTCGACTCCGCGCCTAGCCCGCCGCCGTCGGCCAGCCTGCTGACCGTGCCGAGCGTGTACAGCCGGTACGCCTGAGCGCCGAGCCACGCGTCGACCACGTCGTCGGCAGCGGCCTCCTCCGGGCACTCGCGCCACAGGTCGACCAGCCGGTCCGCGGCCGCGGTGAACCGGCCGGGGCTGCGCAGCGTCAGCCCGCGCTCGTTGCTCGCCGTGGTCATGGCGACGCGCCAGCCGTCGCCCGGCTCACCGAGCACGTCCTCGTCCGGCACGAACACGTCGTCGAGGAAGATCTCCGCGAAACCGGGCGTGCCGTCCAGTTGTGGGATCGGCCGGACGGTCACGCCATCGGCCCGCAGGTCGAACATGACGTAGGTGAGGCCGTGGTGCCGCTGCGCTTGCGGGTCGCTGCGGAACAGACCGAACGCGCGGTCGGCGTGGGTCGCGCGGGACGACCAGGTCTTCTGTCCACTCAGCAGCCAGCCCCGATCCGTGCGAACCGCCTTGCTGCGCACGGCCGCCAGGTCGCTGCCGGCCTCGGGCTCCGACCACGCCTGCGCCCAGATGTCGTCCGCCCGCGCCATCCTCGGCAGGATCCGCCGGCGCTGCTCGTCGGTCCCGAACGCGAACAGCGTCGAGCCGAGCAGCGCGATGCCGTTGGCGCTGACCCGCGCGGGCGCGCCGGCGGCCCAGTACTCGTCCTCGAAGAGCACCCACTCCAGCAGCGACGCGTCCCGGCCGCCGAACTCGCGCGGCCACGTCACGGCGGACAGGCGTGCCGCCGCCAGCGTGTGCTCCCACTCGCGGTGGGCCGGGAAGCCCTCGTCGGTGTCCATCGGCGGCAGCGGTGTCGCCGGCACGTTGGCCGCGAGCCAGTCCCGCACCTCGTCGCGGAAGGCGCGGGCGCGTTCGTCCAGGTCAAGATCCACCGGCGTCCCCGGCATCTCTCATTGACCTCGCGTCCATGCCGCCGAGCGAGTCCGTCGACGTCTCGGCGTTGTGGGCGTGCGCGAAGTGGTGCAGGCCGAACACCGAGTCCATGCCGGCACGCATGCCCATCTGGTCCTCGGCCTGGTTGACCGCGCGCTTGGCGAGCGCGAGCCCGAAACGGGGCATCTGCGCGATCCGGGCCGCCACCTGAAGAGTCTCATTGTGCAACTCATCGCGCGGCACGACCCGGTTGACCATGCCAAGCTCATACGCGCGAGCCGCGCCGAACCGGTCGCCGGTGAACAGGAACTCCTTGGCCGCGCGCGGGCCGAGCATCCACGGATGCGCGAAGTACTCCACGCCGGGGATGCCCATGCGGACCACCGGGTCGGCGAAGAACGCGTCGTCGGCGGCCACGATCAGGTCGCACACCCACGCGAGCATCAACCCGCCCGCCACGCACGCGCCCTGCACCATCGCGATCGTCGGCTTCGGGATCTCCCGCCACCGCCGGCACATGCCGAGGTAGACCTCCAGTTCGCGGGCGTACCTGCCGTCGCCGCCCGGTTTGCCGACGTGGTCCCACCACAGGACGGCCTTGCGCTCGAAGCTCGTGTCCACGTCCCGGGCCGGGGTGCCGATGTCGTGGCCCGCCGAGAAGTGCTTGCCCTCGCCCGCGAGCACGATGACCTTGACCGCGTCGTCGTCGACGGCACGCGTGAACGCGGCGTCGAGCGCGTACGTCATGGCCGAGTTCTGGGCGTTGCGATACTCCGGGCGGTTCATGGTCACCGTCGCCACCGAACCGGCGACCTCGTACCTGACTACGTCGTCGGTCACGGCGCCTCCCAACAAGCACTTGCTTGGTAGGCTAACACTCGTGACGGACCTGGCGGAGTTCCGCGTGACGGTGCGGGAATGGTTGGCCGACAACCTGTCCGGCGACTTCGCGGGCCTGCGCGGGCTCGGCGGGCCCGGTCGCGAGCACGAGGCGTACGACGAGCGGATCGAGTGGGACCGCCACCTCGCCGCGGCGGGCTGGACCTGTCTCGGCTGGCCGGCCGAGCACGGCGGCCGCGACGCCTCGCTCGCCGAGCGGGTGGTCTTCCACGAGGAGTACGCCCGTTCCGGCGCCCCCGCGCGGGTGAGTCACGTCGGCGAGGAGCTGCTCGGGCCGACGCTCATCGCGCTCGGCACGCGAGCGCAGCGGGAGCGGTTCCTGCCGCCGATCAAGCGGGTCGAGGAGCTGTGGTGTCAGGGCTACTCCGAGCCGGGCGCCGGCTCGGACCTCGCGTCGGTGTCGACGGCGGCGGTGCTGGACGGTGACGAGTGGGTGATCACCGGGCAGAAGGTGTGGACCTCGCTCGCGCACGTCGCGCAGTGGTGCTTCGCGCTGACCCGCACCGCGCCGGGCCGCCATACCGGCCTGTCGTACCTGCTCGTGCCGATGGATCAGCCCGGCGTGCAGGTGCGTCCCATTGTGCAACTGACCGGAGGCTCGGAGTTCAACGAGGTCTTCTTCGACGGCGCGCGGACGGCGGCGGACCTGGTCGTCGGCGAGGCGGGCGGCGGCTGGCCGGTCGCTATGCGGACACTCGCGTTCGAACGCGGCGCGGCGACGCTCGGTCTGCAGGTCGGCTTCCGGCGTGAGCTGGACGCGCTCATCGAGCTGGCCGGGCGCACCGGCGTGCTCGACGACCCGGTGCTGCGCGACAAGCTGACCAGGGCTCGCATCGGCCTGGACGTGATGCGCTGGCACGCGCTGCGAACGATCGAAGCGGACGGCGCGTCCGTGATGAAGCTGGTGTGGGCGAACTGGCACCGCGGCCTCGGCGAGCTGGCCATGGCGGTGCTCGGCGCGGCCGGTCTCGTCACCGACGCCGCCGGCGAGCTGACCGACTGGCAGCGGCTGTTCCTGTTCAGCCGCGCGGACACGATCTACGGCGGGTCCGACGAGATCCAGCGCAACATCATCGCCGAGCGCGTGCTCGGTCTGCCGAGGGAGGCACGCGCGTGATCGGTCATGACCTCTTGCGCGACAAGGTCGTCGTGGTCACGGCGGCGGCCGGCACCGGCATCGGGTCGGCCGTCGCGCGCCGCTGTCTCGAGGAGGGCGCGCGGGTCGTGGTGAGCGACCGCCACGAGCGCCGGTTGGCGGAAACCGTCGAGGCGCTGGACGGTGACGTGCACGCGATCCCGTGCGACGTCACCGATGAGACGCAGGTCCAGGCGTTGGTCGACGGTGCCGTCGCGCACTTCGGCCGGCTCGACGTGATGATCAACAACGCGGGCCTCGGCGGCACCAGGTCGGTGCTCGACATGCCCGACGACGAGTGGTCCCGCGTGCTGGACGTGACCCTCAACGGGACGTTCCGCTGCACGCGGGCGGCGCTGCGGCAGCTCGTCGCGCAGGGCGGTGGCGGCGCCGTGGTGAACAACGCGTCGGTCGTCGGCTGGCGCGCGCAGGAGGGGCAGGCGCACTACGCGGCGGCGAAGGCCGGGGTGATGGCGCTGACCCGCTGCGCGGCGCTGGACGTTGCGGCACATGGCATCCGCGTCAACGCGGTGGCGCCGAGCATCGCGCTGCACCCGTTCCTCGCGAAGGTCACGAGCGACGAGCTGCTCGCGTCGCTCGCCGCGCGGGAGGCGTTCGGCCGCGCCGCGGAGCCGTGGGAGGTCGCGAACGTGATGGTGTTCCTCGCGAGCGACTACGCCTCCTACCTCACGGGCGAGGTTCTTTCCGTGAGCAGCCAGCATCCGTAGCCAGGGGCTATGGTGCGGGCAGGAGGTACGGGCGATGGCCATGATGCCGGTGACGGATTCGATGTTCCTGCTCGCCGAGTCGCGAGAGCACCCGATGCACGTCGGTGGGCTCCAGCTGTTCGAGCTGCCGGACGGCGCGGGACCGGACTATGTCAGTGAGTTCCACCGGCAGCTACTGTCCCTTGTGGACGTGCGGCCGCTGTTCCGGCGCCGGCCGCGCGGACCGGTGAGCAGCGTCGGTCAGTTCGCGTGGAGCAACGACGACCAGCTCGACCTCGAGTACCACGTGCGGCTGTCCGGTCTGCCCCGCCCGGGGCGGGTGCGTGAGCTGCTGGAGCTGACGTCCCGGCTGCACGGGTCGCTGCTGGACCGGCACCGTCCGATGTGGGAGTTCACGGTCATCGAGGGGTTGCAGGGCAACCGGTTCGCCACGTACACCAAGGTGCACCACGCGTTGGTCGACGGGGTGTCGGCGTTGCGGCTGCTGCAGAGCACGCTGTCGGAGGACCCGAACGTCATGGACGTGCGGCCGGTGTGGTCGCCGAAGGTGCGCACGGACGCGATGGGCGCCGGCCGGTCGTCTTCTTCGGACGGCGGCTTCGACCCGATCCGCGCGGTCACCGAGTTCGCCAAAGAGGTGCGCGGCTTCGGCTCCGCCGCGGCGAAGGTGGTGAACGAGGCGTTCCGCGAACAGTCGGCGACGCTGTCGTTCCAGGCCCCGCGCTCGATGTTCAACGTCCCGATCACCGGTGCCCGGCGCTTCGCCGCGCAGGGCTGGCCGCTGGATCGCGTCAAGGCCGTCGGCAAGGCGGCAGGCGCCACGATGAACGACGTCATGCTCGCCATGTGTTCCGGGGCCCTGCGCACGTACATGCTGGATCTCGGCGCGCTGCCGGAGAAGCCACTGGTGGCGGCGATCCCCATGTCGCTGCGGTCGGGCAAGTCCGTCGGCGGCAACGCCATCGGCCTCATCCTGTGCAACCTGGCCACCGACCAGTCCGACGCGGGAGATCGCCTGGCGACCATCCACGACTCGATGATCAAGGGCAAGCAGGTCTACCACGGCATGAGTCGCCTGCAGATCACCGCGCTGTCCGCGCTGCCGCTGATCCCACTCGCGATCGGCACGATCCCGGGCCTCACGCGGGTCACCCCGCCGGCGTTCAACGTGCTGATCTCCAACGTGCCGGGCCCGCGCTCGCCGCTGTACTGGAACGGCGCGCGCATGCAGGGCGTGTACCCGCTGTCCATTCCGTACGAGGGTCAGGCGCTGAACATCACGGTCACCAGCTACGCGGGCAGCCTGGAGTTCGGTCTTACCGGATGCCGCCGCACGGTGCCGCACCTGCAACGACTGCTCGGCCTGCTGGAGGAGTCACTGGCAGACTTGGAAAAGACCGTCGGCGCCTGACCCGCGAGTCTCCCGTTCGCGACGGGTGAGTCTCCCGTTCGCGAACCGGCAACTCACCCGTCCTGAACGGGAGACTCGCGGGGTTCTGGACTCGCGAGGGTGGCGATGATGTGCGTTGCTTCGTCGACGACTCTTGTTATCAGCGCTTCGCAGGTTGGGAGGTCGGTCAGTGCGCCCACCACCTGGCCGGACGCCAGTACGCCAGCGTCCGTGCGGCCCTCCACGAGGCCAGAGCGCAGCAGCATCGGTGTGTTCGCCGCCATGATGATCTGCGACCACGTCAGCTTGCGGTTGTGCCGCATCGCAAGGCCCTCGCGGATCATGGCCAGCCACGACAGCCGGGTGAGCCGCCGGAAGCGGGCCGCGTTGCCGACCGCGCGCACGAGACCCGCCGCGCGGCCGGCGCGCTCCAGCGACTCCACCAGCTCCGTGCGCAGCACCCGGTGCGGCATGCCGTCGACACGCGTCGTCACCACCGTGTCGGCAAGGCCGCTCGCCAGGTACGCGGCCTTGACCGCCGCGGGCACCGTGCTCTCCGCCGTCAGCAGGAACCTCGTGCCCATCGCGACCCCGGCCGCGCCGTACGCCAGCGCCGCAGCCAACCCGCGCCCGTCGTAGAAGCCGCCGGCCGCCACCACCGGGATGTCCACCGCGTCCACGACCGACGGCAGCAGCAACGTCGTCGCGACCTGACCGGTGTGGCCGCCACCCTCGCCGCCCTGCACGATCACCGCGTCGGCGCCCCACGCGGCCACCTTCTCCGCGTGCCGCGCCGCCCCCACCGACGGCACGACCAGCACGCCGGCGTCCTTCAGTGTCGCGATCAACGACTGCGAAGGGGCCAGCGCGAACGACGCCACCCGCACCCCCGTCTCGATCAACAGTCGCACCCGTTCGGCCGCGTCCACGGCGTCCGCACGCAGGTTCACGCCGAACGGCGCCTCGGTGCGCGACCGTACCTCCGCGACCGCCGATCGCAGCGTCGGCAACGTCATCGTCGCCGACGCCAGGATGCCGAGGCCACCCGCGTTCGCGACCGCGGACACGAGCCTCGGGCCCGCGACCCAGCCCATTCCCGTCTGCACCACCGGATGCCGGACCCCGACGAGCCTCGTGAACGCGGTCTCCATCACGCGTCCCGCGAGCCGGTCGGGTCGAGCGACGCCACCAGCGCCAGCTCCTCGGCGGTCGGCGCCCGGGTCTCGACGACCTCGTCGACCACCAACGGAAAGCCCGTCTGTTCCGCCACTTCGGACAGTGTGACCCCAGGATGCACTGACACCAGGCGCATCGCGTGCGCCGGGCCGCCGAAGTCCAGCACGCACAGGTTCGTCACGACGCGGTAGACGTCGTGAAACCGGCCGCCGTCCCGATCGTGCCCCACACCGGACACGACGTCGACCGCCGGCACGAACACGCGTGGCGAGTGTCGCGGCACCCAGTAGCTCGTTCGGTGGTTGACCGTATTGCCCGGCGCGCCACGGAACCCGAGTAGCTGCCGCGTCGGCGCGGCGTGCGGTCCGATGCACGAGATGTTCTGGTTCCCGTACCGGTCCAACTGGTTCGCGCCCATCACCACGTGCCGCCGTCCGTGCGCGACCACGTCGAACACCGCGCGGTACGGCAGCCAGCCCTCGACGGCACCCTCAGCGGTCAACAACGTCGCCTCGCCGTCGGACAGCAGCAGGTCCGGCTCGAACGTCAGCCGGGCGAGCCGCGCGCCGAGCGACGGGACCAGCCCCATCGGGCTCGCCAGGATCTCCCCGGCGCCACGGAACAGCTCGGCGCACGCCACCACGCAGATATCGCCTCTGCTCACGACGACACCGCCTTCTGGTACGCGACCTCGTCTCCGGACAGGTATCTGTCCACAAAGGATTGCCAGTCTGCAGCAGCGTACTTCCTCTGGAACGACTCGTCCCGACCGTAGTCCGGCACGCAGCTCGTGAAGTGCGCGCCGTGCGGCGTCTCCACCACGCCGTCGACCATCATCCTGTTCAGCAGCAACGCCTGCGGCGGTCCCGAGGCGGCGATATCGTCCACAATGGACTCGCACGACACGTATCGGCGCGCGGCGGCAAGGCAGAACAGGTCGTCGAAGTACGGGTCCGGCCCGAGGTAGCTGGCGTTGCCGTGCCGGTCCGCGCGGTTCAGGTGTACCAGCGCCACGTCGAGGTGCAGTGCCGGCATCGCCACCAGCTCCTCACTGTCGGCGTAGGGCGACCGGACCGTGCGCAGCGACGGGTCCAGCGTGAGCACGTCCGACCCGAGCCCGGCCCGGATCGGCAGGAACGGCAACCGGTGCGCGGCGGCCCGCAGCCCGCACTGCAGCATGCCTTCGTCGAGCTCGCGGACCGCGATCGCCGCGTCCTGGCGCGCCCGGGAGAAGTGCGGGTCGTAGGGGATGGTGTCCAGCGTGACGAAGCCGAACACCGCCCGGCGAACCTTGCCCGCCGCGCAGAGCAGGCCCAGGTCGGGACCGCCGTAGGAGACCACGGTCAGATCCCGCAGCGGCGAGGCCAGGATCGCGCGGACCAGCGCCATCGGCTTGCGGCGTGAGCCCCAACCGCCGATCCCGACGGTCATCCCGTCGGCCAGCTCGGCGACCACCTCGGCGGCCGACATCCGTTTGTCCCGCATCAGTGCTCCCCGGCTCCGCTCCGTCGCTCCGCTCACTCGCCCTCCAGAAACCGTTGCCGCGCCTCGTCCGCGGCGCCGGTCAGGTTGAGCTCGAACGTGAACCCCTGCTCGAAACGGTAGCCGCGGTGGACGTCCTGCGGGTCGATCCCGTTGAGCGCCTCCTTCGCCGCGCGGATCACGCGGGTGTCCTTCGCGGCGATCTGCTTCGCCACCTCGAGTGCGGCACCGTCCAGTTCGGACACCGGCACCACCCGGTACACCGAACCGAAGTCGTGCAGTGCCGCCGCGGTCACCGTCGACGCCGTGTAGTACATGGCCCGCATCAGGTGCTGCGGCACGAGTCGCGCGAGATGGGTGGCGGCACCGAGTGCGCCTCTGTCCACTTCTGGCAGTCCGAACGTCGCGTCGTCGCTCGCCACCACCACATCCGCGTTGCCAACCAACCCGATGCCGCCGCCGAGACAGAACCCTTGCACAGCGGCGATCACGGGCACCGCGCAGTCGTACACCGCGCCGAACGCCGCGTGACAGCCCCGGTTCGCGCCGACGAGCGCCGCGTGTCCGTCCCGCTGGATCTCCTTGATGTCCACGCCCGCGTTGAACCCGCGACCGGCTGCCCGCAGCACGACCACGTGGGTGTCCGGCTCCCGGCCCGCGCCGGTCACCGCGTCGGCGAGCGCGAACCAGCCGGCCACCGGAATCGCGTTGACCGGTGGGAAGTCGACGGTCACCACGACCACGCCGGGCTCGGCGACCGCCGAGGTCACGCCCATCTCACACCCGCTCGATGATCGTGCCCGTGGACAGCGCGCCGCCCGCGCACATCGCGATCAGGGCGGTTGACGCGTCCCGGCGCTCCAGCTCGTGCAGGGCGGTCGTGACGAGCCGGGTGCCGGTGCTGCCGACCGGATGGCCGAGCGCGATCGCGCCGCCGTTGACGTTCACCAGGCCCGGATCCGGTTCGTGCACGGACAGCCACGACAGCACGACCGACGCGAACGCCTCGTTCACCTCGAACAGGTCGAGCTCGCCGATCTTCATGCCGCTGCGCGCCAGCAGCCGGTCGGTCGCCTGGACCGGGCCGTCGAGGTGGAAGTACGGCTCCGCGCCGACCAGGCACTGCGCCACGATCCGCGCCCGCGCGGCGACGCCCAGCGCGCGTGCGCGGTCGGCGTCCATCAGCAGCACGGCCGACGCGCCGTCGGAGATCTGCGACGACGTGCCGGCCGTGTGCAGGCCGCCGTCGAGCACCGGTCTCAGACCCGCGAGCCCGTCGAGCGTCGTCTCGCGGAGGCCCTGATCCCTCGTCGTTTCGCCGACCGGCGTGACCTCGCGATCGAAGTGCCCGGCGTCCCACGCGGCCCGCGCGCGTTTCTGCGACCGCTCGCCGAACCGGTCCAGGTCCTCTCTGGACAGTCCGCGCCGGGCCGCGATCCGTTCGGCCGCGCCGAACTGGTTCGGCAGGTCGACGTCCCACGAGTCCGGGCGCGGCCTGCCGACGTCGACACCGAGATTGGCGCGCAACGGAACCCGGCTCATCGCCTCGACGCCGCACGCGATGCCGACGTCGATCGCGCCGGCCGCGATCTGCGCGGCGATCAGGTGCATGGCCTGCTGCGCGGAGCCGCACTGCGAGTCGACGGTCATGCAGCCGGCCTCGTGCGGGAGGCCGGTGTGCAGCCACGCGGTGCGGGTGATGTTGTTGGACTGCTCGCCCGCCTGCGTCACGCAGCCACCGAACACCTGCTCGACCAGGGCCGGGTCGATTCCGGCGCGGTCGAGCACCGCGCGTTGGGCGAAGCCGAGCAGCTCGGCGGCGTGCCGGCCGGACAGGTCGCCGCCGCGTTTGCCGACCGGCGTGCGCGCGGCCGCCACGATCACCGGGTTTCCCATGAACACAAACTAGAACGTGTTACTAACCGAGGCAAGGCGGCCCTTCACTTATCGATGGCCAGTGTGTTTGAATCAACTAGAACGTGTTCCAATCGGCGGGAGGCGCTGGTGATCCCGGACGGCTTCGACTTCACCGATCCCGACCTGTACGCGGACCGCATCCCCGTCGAGGAGTTCGCCGAGCTGCGCAGGACCGCGCCCGTGTGGTGGAACGCGCAGTCGCACAACGTGGCGGGCTTCGGCGACGACGGGTACTGGGTGGTGAGCCGGCACGCGGAGGTCAAGGAGGTGTCGCGCAACAGCGACGTCTTCTCGTCGGCGGAGAACACGGCGATCATCCGCTTCAACGAGGACATGACGCGCGATAAGATCGAGATGCAGCGGCTGATCCTGCTGAACATCGACCCGCCGCACCACTCGAAGGTGCGAGGCATCGTGTCGCGCGGCTTCACGCCGAAGTCGGTGAGCAACCTGCGGGCCGCGCTGGCGTCGCGGGCTGAGCGGATCGTCGCGGAGGCGCGGGCGCGGGGTGGCGGCAACTTCGTCACGCAGGTCGCGTGTGAGCTGCCGTTGCAGGCGATCGCCGAGCTGTTGGGGATTCCCCAGGACGACCGGCACAAGGTGTTCGACTGGTCGAACCAGATGGTCGCCTACGACGACCCGGAGTACTCGGTCAACCCGGAGGCGGCGTCGGCGGAGCTGCTCGGGTACGCGTGGCACATGTCCGAGGAACGCAAGAAGTGCCCGATGGACGACATCGTCACGAAGCTCGTCAACGCCGACATCGACGGCGAGTCGCTCGGTTCGGACGAGTTCGGGTTCTTCGTGCTGCTGCTCGCGGTGGCCGGCAACGAGACGACCCGCAACGCCATCACGCACGGCATGCACGCGTTCCTGAGCAATCCGGACCAGTGGGAGCTCTACAAGTCGACCCGCCCGTCGACGACCGCCGACGAGATCGTGCGCTACTCGACGCCCGTGATGTCGTTCCAACGCACGGCCACCTGCGACACGACCCTCGGCGGCGTCGAGATCGCGAAGGGCCAGCGCGTGGGGATGTTCTACAGCTCGGCCAACTTCGACGCGGACGTGTTCGAGTCCCCGGAGCGGTTCGACATCACCCGCGACCCGAACCCGCACCTCGGTTTCGGCGGCACCGGCGCGCACTACTGCGTCGGCGCGAACCTCGCCAGACTGGAGATGGACCTCATCTTCAACGCGATCGCGGACCACATGCCGGACATCCGACCGGCCGGCACGCCTCGGCGGCTGCGGTCCGGATGGTTGAACGGCATCAAGGAAATGCAGGTCACCTACGGCTGAGGTCCGCTCGCCGCCCAGGTCACCCCGCGAGTCGCACGTTCAGAACCCGCGAGTTGAACATTCGCGACTGGTGAGTTGGACGTTCGCGACCGGGTGGGGCCGGCGGCCAGCCTCAGACCTCGTCCAGCGCCTGCGTCTCCGTTCTGCCCGCGACCGCGGCACGGTTGAGGAAGTCGGCCAGCACGGTCAGCTCGGTGTCCGTGTAGGAGGCGCAGATGCCGTCCAGCGCCGCGCTCATGCCGCTGTACAGCGCGAGCACATCCTTGAGGCGATCGGGCCGCACGCGCAGCACCACACTCCGCCGGTCCTGCGGGTCACGCTCCCGCGTCAGCCAACCGCCCTTCTCGAGGCGGTCGAGGATGCCGGTCATCGTCGCCGGGTGTAGGCCCGCCTGGCGGGCCAGCGCCGACGGGCCGACAGGGCCGAGCCGGGTGATCAGCTCGAGGCAGTCGAGGTCGCCGTCCTTCAGCTCGAGCGCCCCGCTGATCCGCCGGTTCAACAGCGCCAGTTCGGTGCGCAGCCCGCGCATCGAGTCCTTCACCGTGTTGGTCAGCCGGCGCCGCGCACGCGCGTCGTCCTGTGGTACGTTCGACATATAGTATGGTTTCCATATCGTATGTGGGGCGTACGGAAATATACCTGATCACAGGGGAGGCAGCAGTGAAGCTGACAGTCTTCGGCGCGACGGGCGGGGTCGGCGGGCAGGTGGTGCGGCTCGCACTCGAGCAGGGACACGCGGTCACCGCTGTCGTCCGCGACGCGTCCCGGTTCACCCAGGACTGCCACGTCGTGGCGGTGCCCGACCTCGCAGACACCGAACGTCTGCAGGCCGCGGTCGCCGGCAGCGACGCCGCACTGTCCGGCGTCGGCCCGAGGACCAACAAGGACATCACCGCCGCGTCGAGCGCCACCCGCGGGATCCTCGCCGCGCTCGACGCCGCCGGGGTGCACAGGTTCGTGGCGGTCAGCGCCATGCCGATCGGTCCGATCCCGGACGGCGAGGGCTGGTTCGGCCGCCACCTCCTGTACCCGATGCTGCGCCGCTTCCTCGCCGGCATCTACGCCGACCTCGCCGTCATGGAGGCCGACATCGCGCGCAGCGGTCTCAAATGGACGATCGTGCGCCCGCCCCGCCTCACCGACAAGCCGCTCGGTGAGTACCGGACGGTGCTCGGCGCGAACGTGCCGAGCGGGCACTTCCTGTCCCGCACCGAGCTCGCCCACGCCATGCTCGCGCTGATCGACGACGACGCGGCGGTGCACAAAGCGGTCGGCGTCGCGCGGTAGCCACTGCCCGATCGGGCGACCGCCGCGACCCTTTCTGCCGTCCGGCGACGACAGGTGGACCGGCGGGAACCGGGGCACCCTTGGCAGGTGCTCCGCATGCCTGTGCTCCTGACCGCCGTTCTCCTGGCCGGTGCGCTCGCGGCGTGCACCGGCCCGAACCCGGCCACCCACTTCTGCGACGACTACGGCGACGCCATGCGCGGCCTCTACGCGGCGGCCGGCAACTACGCCACGGCGCCCGCCGAGTTCGCCACCGTCGCCGACGCCACCCTGGACGACCTGTCCCGGATCCGCGCCGGTGCGCCGAACGAGGACCTGCGCGGCGCGTTCGACTCCGCCTACTTCGCGCTCACCGTGTTCAACGAGGACGTCACGCTCGCGGACTTCCTGGTGCGCACCGACTTCGCACAGGACGACGTGGTGAAAGCCTGCGCGGAGTATGGGATCGAGCTCAAACCCGACGAAGGGTAGCCATCGCGCGTTCGGTCTCCCAGAACGCGCGCATGGACACGATGAGCCCGTCGTCGCGCACGCGGTAGACGAACACACCCGCGGTGTCCACTCTGGACCCGCCGGGCAGGAACGCCGAGATGGTGCCGACGTTCGCGACCTCGCTGCCCGCGGCGAACGAGTCCCGGATGTCGAACTCGAACCGCTCGACGTTGGCGATCGTCATGTCCCAGAACGCCGCGATGGCCGCGCGGCCGCGGTGGCCGTCGCCGGTCGGGTCGAACATGGACACGCCGACCGGGTCCTCGACGACGCCGTCCTCGGCGAACAACGCCACCCATTCCTCTTTCGCACCACGGCACACGGCATCCATCGAACGCCGGGATGCCGTGCGCGCCGGATGCGTCGCCTCCGGTCCACTCCAGACAACCGCGGTCATAGCTTCCCCATGATCTCGTCGGCGAACCGTTTCATGCCGTCCTTCTTGTCCGCCAGTGGTCCGTCGAGCCCGACGCCGTAGAACACCCACGGCACCACGATCGCGTCGGTGACGCCGATGTCGGCCTGCTGCCGGTACCCGTCGAGCCCGAACCGGTCGACGCACACCGCCTGTATCTCGAAAGGACCGGTTCGGTCGTGCCCGGAACGCAGCGTGGCGAGCCGGTCGATCACGTCCCGCAGGTCGGCGAACTTGATCATCGCCGAGGTCCAGCCGTCGCCGGCGCGAGCCGCGCGGCGCAGCGCCGCGTCCGTGTGCCCGCCGACGTACACCGGCACCGGCTCGGTCGGCGCCGGACTCATCCGCAGCCGGTCGAACTCGTAGAACTTCCCGTGGTACTCGACCATCCCGCCGCCGAGGATCAGCCGGATCACCTCGACCGCTTCGTCCGCGCGGGCGCCCCGGTGGTCGAACTGCCCGCCGCACCACCGAGTCTCCTCCGGCGACCAGCCGAGCCCGATGCCGAGGCCGAACCGGTTGCCGGTGAGCACGGCCACCGACCCGATCTGTCTCGCCAGCAGCACGGGGTTGCGGGGGTTGAGCTTCAACACCTGTGTGTAGAACCGGAGCCGCGACGTGACGGCACCCATCGCCGCGGCCGCGACGAACGGGTCGACCCACGGTGTCTTCTCGTCCCAGAAACGGCTGCCGTCGGGGGTATAGGGGTAGGACGCCGACTGAGCTTCCGAGTAGAACAGGGAGTCCGGCAGCGCGATCGAGGAGTAGCCGCACTTCTCCGCGGTGCTGGCCAGCTCGCCGAGCTGGTCGAGCGGACTCAACGCCACACTCACGGTGAACTTCACGGCATCTCCGTTCCGACGACCCACATCGAGAAGTACTGCGAGCCGCCGCCGTACGCGTGGCCGAGCGCGATGCGCGCGCCGTCCACCTGGTGGTCGCCCGCGCGGCCCATCACCTGCATGGCGGCCTCGCCGAACCGCAGCATGCCTGACGCGCCGATGGGGTTGGACGACAGCACGCCGCCGGACGGGTTCACCGGAAGGCGGCCGCCCAGCTCGGTCTCGCCAGCCTCGGTCAGCTTCCAGCCCTGGCCTTCCTCGACGAAACCCAGGTTCTCCAACCACATCGGCTCGAACCAGGAGAACGGCACGTAAATCTCCGCGGTGTCCACTTGCGACAGTGGGTCGGTGATGCCGGCCTGTCGCCACAGCGCGGCTGCCGCGTCCCGCCCAGCCTGCGGGTTGACCTGGTCGCGGCCGGCGAACGTGGTCGGCTCGGTGCGCATGGCGGTCGCGTGCAGCCACGCGGCGGTCCGGCCCCGCGCGGCCTGCTCGTCACCGAGGACGATCGCGCACGCGCCGTCCGACGACGGGCAGGTCTCGTCGTAGCGGATCGGGTCCCACAGCATGGCCGACGCCTGCACCGACTCGAGGGTGATGTCGGACTGTCTCAAGTGCGCGTACGGGTTGCGGGCGCCGTTGCGCCGGTCCTTCACGGCGACGAGCGCGCCGATGTGGTCCGGCGCGCCGGAGCGGCGGATGTAGGACCGCACGTGTGGCGCGAAGTAGCCGCCCGCGCCGGCGCCGACCGGCATGTGGAACGGCGGCGTGATCGACAGTGCCCACATGGCGTTGGACTCGGACTGCTTCTCGAACGCCACCGCGAGCACCCTGGAGTGCACGCCGCCGTGCACTAGGCTCGCGGCCACGTTCGCGGTCGACCCGCCGACGGAGCCCGCGGTGTGCACGCGCAGCAACGGTTTCCCGGTCGCGCCGATCGCGTCGGCGAGTACCAGCTCGGGCATCATGACGCCCTCGAACAGGTCCGGCGCCTTGCCGAGCACGACCGCGTCGATGTCCGAAAAGGACAGTCCGGCGTCCTCGAGCGCGCGGTCGATCGCCTCGCGGCACAGTCCGGCCATCGTGACGTCGAGACGTTTGCTGCGGTGGTGGGTCTGCCCGACGCCGAGTACCGCGGCCCGCTGCCTCACTGCTCACGCACCGCCTTCCAGCACGCACACCAGGTTCTGTTGCAGGGCGGGGCCGCTCGTGGCGTGTGCGAGCGCCCGGTCGGCGTCGCCGGCCATCACGCGGGTGGCCGCCTCGCCGATCCGCGCGAGACCGGCCGCGAACATCGGGTTGCCGGCGAGCGCGCCGCCGGACGGGTTGACGGTGACCTCGTCGCCGAGCCCGAGTGCCTGCCGCAGCAGGATCTCCTGGTGCGTGAACGGCGCGTGCAGCTCGGCGAGTGTGACTCCGTCGACGCCGGCCGCCTTCGCGGCGGCCACTGTGGACGGTGAGGTGGTGAGGTTGCGGGCGGTCAGGTGCGACGACTCGACGCGGTGCTCGATCCCGGTGATCAGCGCGGGTCGCGGGGTCAGCTCCCTGGCGCGTTCGGCGGACGCGAGTACGACGACCGCCGCGCCGTCGGTGATCGGCGCGCAGTCGTGTGCCCGCAAGGGATCCGCGACGTACGGACGTTCGAATAGCTCATCCGCGGTAACCAGCTCGTGGATCTGGGCACCCGGGTCGGCGGCCCTGCTGCGGGCGGCGACCTCGGCCATCGCCCGCTCCGACCACAGCCTGCCGTCGATGCCGAGACGGGCCTGCAACCCGGCGACACTGACCGAGTCCGGCCACAGTGGACCGACGAGGTACGGGTCGAGCTGCATGGCGAGCACGCGACGTAGCTGACCGGCCGAGGATTTGCCGAAGCCGTACACCAGCGCGGTGTCCACCTCGCCGGTGCGGATCTTCACCCAGGCTCGTTGATCGGCGGGAACGCGCCGATGGCGTCGACCGCTGCGATGAACGAGAACGCCCGGCCGGCAAGATAGTCCGACGAGCCGGAACACCAGAACCCGATGTCCTTTTTGGACAGATGGACGTTCGCCAGTGCCTTTTGAATGATCGGCACGAGCATCTCGACGCCGTTGGTGGTGCCGTGGGTCGCGCGCACGTTGGGCGCCTGCGCGAAGGAGACGATGGCGACGTCGCTGCTCATAGGTGCCGCGCGAAGGTCTCGTAGGGTGCGTCCGGTTCGCCGGTAGGTCGGAAGTGGTCGATGTTCTCGAGCGTGGTGCCCCACTCGTCACGCGGTCGCCACTGCGCCGCGACCCGCATGCCCATGCGGACCTCGTCGGCGGCGCACCCGAGCACCAGGTGCAGGAAGGCGATGTCGGCGCCGTCGAGGAGGATGTAGGCGGCCACGTAAGGGGGTGTGATGCGTTGGCCGAGGAACGGCACGTTGACGATGCAGAAGGTCGTGACGATGCCGCGGTCGGGCAGCTCGATCTCTTCTTCGGTAGGGACTCCGTCGGTTGGGCACGCGCCGCGCGGCGGGATGTAGACCTTCTCGCAGGCGGGGCAGCGCTGTCCGAGCAGCTTGCCGTCCGCCAACCCCCGCAGGTACCGACTTTCCTCGGGGGACGCCGAGTGTTGGTAGCTCAGATGGACCGGCGTGGTGATCATGGTGATGTCATCGGCGTCGCGCGGCGGCACCTCGGGTTCGTCCGGGCCGAAGCAGCTGATGTCGCGGATCCCGTTGCCGCCGGCGGTGGTCCAGCGCGCCCGGACCCGCATGCCGGTGTGCACGTCGGCCGCGTCCACCGCGTGGAGCATGGGGGTGTCGGCGCCGTCGAGGAGCACCATCGCCCAGGCGAACGGCCGGTCGAGTGGTTGTCCCGCAAGGGGTTTCGGCTGCCAACACCAGGTGGTGACGGTGCCCGTGTGCGCCACCTCGACGAGGTCGGTGAGCGGCGCGCCGGTGACGGGGTCGTACTCCGGGGGCGGCACGTGCACCCGCCCGTCGGCTGAACGCGCGCCGAAGATCCGGCGCCGGGCGAGCCCCGTGACGAACCGGCTCAGCGTGGGACCGAGCGATCGGGTGTAGTCGAACCCGATGTCCAGGGGAGCGGACAGCGGCGCCTCGCTGGTGGTCACCCACCGAGTGAAACACGTTCTACTTTTCCGAGCAAGGCCTGACCGTCAGCCGATCCACAACACGCTCAATACGTCGACCCGTCGCTGTTCGTCCAGGACCAGGAACGTCGCGACGCCCTCGTGATGCGCGCCGAACGTGAGCGTCCGAACCTCGGCTTCCGGGTTTTACGGTTGATCGGTTCCCCACTCCAGGGGCTGACTTCCAGAAGAGTGCGCAACTCCGCGTAGGCAGACAGGGCGTGCTGAGGGAGGGCATCGACCTGCTGTTTCGCGAGTGCGTCAGTTTCGACGCGGTACACCTACATGCCGGCCTTGGCTCGGGTGACCGCCAGCGGTTCGTTGTCCGGGCTGGTTTCGTCCGTCAGTAACTCGGCGGCGCGGCGCACGACCTGGCGGAAGTTCGCGGGGTTGCTCTGCAGTAACGCCACTCGCCGCCAATGCTCGAGCATCTTGAACAGGTCTTCGAGATCCAGGCTGTCGCGCGCGGCGATCAGTGCCTGCCGGAACTCGTCATCGAATTCTTTGCGGTCCTCGGGCAGCAGGTGAGCGCGGATGTCATGCGGTGTCGCTCCAGGACGCAGCGGATGCCCGGCCTGGGGCTGCTCGTCGTAGGCGTACGTCGCGGACACGCCAACACTTTATCTGACCCGCCCGGGATCGTCTCGTATCGAACGGGTGATCTATCGTTGATGCGAGGTTCAGGGGAGTGGTGGCTCTTCGCCGGTGGTCACACTCTGAGTGAAACGCGTTCTGCGATGAGTTCTTTGATCTCGTCCAGTGGCACCGAGTCGGCCGGCGCTTCGCCTGTGCGCAGCCGCTCCTCGGCTCGTGCGAGCATCCTGCGGTAGCCGTTGTGGCCGAGGTGCGTGGTGATCATGGCGCGGCGCCGCCAGCTGTCCAGGATCCGGAACACGTCGGCCAGCTCTAACGCCTCGGTCGCCTCGCTCATGACCGCGCGCCACTCGCGGTCGAAGTCTGACTGCTCCTCCGGGACAAGGGCGGCCCTGACCTCTCGAGGAGAGGCCTCCTTGAACGTCCTCGGCTCGGATGACTCCACGGCTTCCGCTGACATGCGTCCACCATAGCTCACAGGTGCGAAAACACGCCTTGTATCGAACGGGTGATCTATGGCGGTTGGCGCTCGATCTACCATGCCAACATGAAACTTGGACTGCAGCTCGGCTACTGGGGCGCGGGCATGCCGCAGAACGCGGCGGAGATGGTCGTGGCCGCCGACGACGCCGGGTACGACGCCGTCTTCGCCGCCGAGTCGTGGGGGTCGGACGTCTTCACGCCGCTCGCCTGGTGGGGGTCGGCCACGCACAACGTCCGGCTCGGGACGGCCATCGCGCAGCTCTCGGCCCGCGCGCCGACCGCAGCGGCGATGGCGGCGCTCACCCTCGACCACCTGTCCGGCGGGCGGGTGATCCTCGGGCTGGGGGTTTCCGGGCCGCAGGTCGTCGAGGGGTGGTACGGCGCGCCGTTCGGCAAGCCGCTCGCCAGGACGCGCGAGTACGTCGACATCGTGCGGAAGGTGTTTGCCCGCGAGGCGCCCGTGACCAGCGCCGGACCGCACTATCCGCTGCCCTACACGGGTCCCGGCGCGGACGGCCTCGGCAAGCCGCTGCGGCCGATCACCCACCCGCTGCGCGCCGACGTGCCGATCTGGCTCGGCGCGGAAGGCCCCAAGAACGTCGCGCTCGCCGCCGAGATCGCCGACGGCTGGCTCGCCGTCTACTTCTCCGACTCGCTCGCCGACCAGTACAACTCCTGGCTCGACGAGGGGTTCGCGCGGCCGGGTGCGCGGCGGTCGCGGGCCGACTTCGAGGTCGCCGCCAACGCGAGCGTCACGGTCACCGACGACGCGGCCGCCGTGTACGACCAGCATCGGCCGGTGATCGCGCTCTACGCGGGTGGGATGGGCGCCGAGCAGAAGAACTTCCACGCGGACCTGTTCCGGCGCATGGGTTACGGCGAGGTGGTCGACGAGGTCACCGCGTTGTTCCGAGAAGGCCGCAAGGCCGACGCGGCCGCCGCGGTGCCCGACGAGCTGGTCGCCGAGACCGCGATCATCGGCACCGCCGAGCAGGTGCGCGCGCGGGTGCGGCAGTGGGTGGACCGGGGCGTGACGATGCTGATAGTGGGCTGTACGGACGCCGAGCAGGTGCGTCAGGTCGCGGCGGTCCTTGCCGAGAACTGAAACACGTTCTAGATTGGGGCGGTGGCCTCGATCGGACTGTGGAACATCGCGCGTGCGCGCCCGGACCTGACGGCGGTGGTCGACCCGGA
>Ga0193717_1000680_pt1 | contig 21629 bp, 24 predicted proteins | sample U2c2metaG_FD_145900 | JGI IMG/M metagenome (GOLD analysis project Ga0193717, IMG submission 145900) | Soil microbial communities from a riparian zone of the East river system, Colorado, United States - U2c2 | ecosystem: Environmental > Terrestrial > Soil > Riparian zone | place: USA: East River...
TTTCGTGTTCGGATGTCCCAAAAACGGAACCAAAACCCACGGAGGGCAGGGTCTCCTCATCCTCTTTCCGCCTAAGGCTAAGAGCCTGGCGTAAGTGGGTTGACTGGCGAATTGCGCAATCAATAAGATACCCATAGCCCCGGAAATCACTTCCCGGCACGATCTGTAAAATTCTTGAAATGATGTTGTTAATTTAAAACCGACATGGCTTCGTCAACCGAAATGGCGCCGTGCGACTGGTCAAGTATACATTCGCCATCCTTTATCAGTAATAACTGTGGCGACTCATGGTGTACCTGAAAAAGTTGTGCAACCTGACCGGATAAATCGCGGTGATTGATGAGGTCTAAAAAATAAAGAGACATGTCTTGGGGTAAATCTTCCCAATCCAATTCAAAACGTCTTTTTGCCATCATGCTGATGGAGCAACGTGTGCTATGTTTAAAAATAAGGCTGTAACCTTTGTGCTGTTTAATACTATTCAGTTGATCCGCCGACTCCAACAATATCCAATTCATAAAAAATAATAATATAATATACTGTGTTATAACGTAATTATAACACAAAAACCGTTTATAGGTTCAATTGAAAATAAAAAATGACATTTACCTGTTAACGGCCGCCTTTTGGATATGAACCATAAGCTGGGCATAATTTATTAGAGCATGATGAGATCATACTGCCAATTACCAGGGCTATTAGCGCTATGTAAATAATTTTTTTCATTGTGTTATACTAAACAGTTTTACGTTAATCAGCTCTTTAATGTTTCGGCAAGGCTGGCCATTTTTATAGCTGTAATGGCAGCTTCATCGCCTTTGTTCCCATGTTTGCCACCAGCACGGTCAATGGCCTGCTGCTGGTTATCAGTGGTTAATACACCAAATATAACAGGTTTTGAATATTTAATAGCAACATTGCTTATACCATTTGCTACCGCGTTACAAATAAAATCAAAATGGCGTGTTTCGCCCTGTATCACACAGCCTAAGCAAATTACTGCATCTAATTTATCATTTTTTAATAATAAATCAGCACCTGATGTTAATTCAAAACTTCCGGGTACGGCATACGTGAAAATGTTTTCGGGCAATGCCCCGTTATTAACCAGACTTTGGTAAGCGCCCTGGTAAAGTGCATTGGTAATTTCGGCATTCCACTCGGCTACCACAATGCCAAAGCTGTATGCTGCTGCTGAGGGGATTTCAGTTTGCGAAAAATCTGATAAGTTTTTAAGCTGTGTAGCCATATTATGTAGGGTTGTAATGTTAAAAGGTTAAAATGTTTAAAGGTTGCAAGGTTACAGAGATTTAGCCTTTATAACTTTACAACCTTTAAACATTATAACTTTCAAACGGTTATAGTTTTGCTTCTACGCGTGCTATATATTCATCAATATTTTGTGCTTCAGGGCTTTCAGGATATTCTGTTTTTATCCTTTTGTAAGCCTCGTCGGCAGATTTATTGTCTTTTTGCTCTTCGTAAACCAAGCCAAGCTTTTTTAAATAAAACGGCGATAAAAATTTATTTTTTGCTTTATCAACTGCCTTGTTAAAATAAGTAGCAGCTTTATCATAGTCCTTTAACTCAACATAGGCATCGCCGGCGCTGCCATAAGCTTCGGCGGCTACCATACTGTCGTCGCCACGGTAGTTGTTTAAATTGTCAACAGCTTTGCGGTATTCGCCTTTGTTTAAATAAGCGGTACCTAAATAAAAATAAGCCAGGTTAGCAGCTTTGGTATTGCTGTATTCGCTGATGATCTTTTCGAAACCAGGATAGCTGGCATCGCCTTTAATAGCTTTGTCCCAATCTTTTTTGGCCCAAAAATCCTGCGCAACGTGCATTTGATCTGCAGCGGTAATTTCGCGCGGACCTAAATACAATTTCAAATATAAAAGGTAAATAGCAATAAGGGCAATAATAGCCCCACCTATAAACAATAGGCTTTTTTGATTCTCGCGCACGAAATTGCCGCTTTGTCCAAAATTAGTATTTGGCGCTGCAACTTTGGTATTCGCATGGGTTTTTGACATTGTTATAACAAAATTAAGTGTGCAAAGTTACGGTTTTCAAAATTTCTGGCAATACCTTTTAAATTAATTCTTTATGGGGCGCTTTTTTGTTGATTTTGTAAGCGGTGGATCATTACTTAAGGGTTGTCTGAACGGGAATTATTCTGAACCATGATTCGTGGGATTAAAGGATTTTCCTGATTTTTTTTTACGGTACTGCAGCCTAAATTAGAGATTACCGAACTTTTTATCCTGACATTGCAAGTTTGTATGCTTGTACTTTCAGCAAGTATCATCCGGATATCTTCGGGGGGCTTCATGTTGGCTTTTTCGTCAAGTTCCTCACCTGAAATAAGCAATATGTTCTATATATAGCTGCCCGTAAGTGTTATTGTGTTTAACCGGCTTTTGGGATAGTATAAATAAGGGATAACTAACAGTTTTAGTGACGATGAACCCTACTCATCAACCGCATGAATAGAATGGCGAACAACTCTGGCATTCTTGCTCTTTCGGTGAATGCTTAGTTATGGATGCACTAACAGCAGTTTTTTTGTAACTACAGTCATTATCAGTACAACAGGGCTTAATTGAAAGCAGCAGCACTAAAATAACAGCTATAAAGCACAAAATTTTCACGGTGTAAATGTAAAAGAAAATAAGATAGCTATACCATGTGAAAGCGCTTTACTGGCCTGAAAATTTCATAAATCCCGGTCGGGACAATTATTGTACAATTGAACTAATTGAGCAAATGAACCGCTGAACTAATGAACAATTCTAACTAAATTTGCCGTCCCATTATGTATTTGCAGCAACTGTCAGTTATCAATTTCAAGAATTACGAAGAGGCCGAGCTTGTATTTAGCGCGGGGGTGAATGCCTTTACAGGAAATAACGGTGCCGGCAAAACCAACCTGCTTGATGCTATTCATTACTTGTCGTTATGCAAAAGCTATTTTAACCCCATTGATAGCCAGCAAATAAAACAGGGGACAGATTTTTTTATCATCACCGGTGTTTTTAATAAAAACAAACAGAACGAAGCAGTGGCCTGTTCTGTTAAGCGCAATCAAAAAAAGCAATTTAAACGCAATAAAAAGGATTACCAGCGCCTGGCCGACCATATTGGCTTGTTGCCACTGGTCATGATATCGCCGTATGATACCAGTATTATTACCGAGGGCAGCGAAGAGCGTCGTAAGTTTATTGATAATGTAATATCACAAACGGATAACTATTACCTCGATGAGCTGATCACCTATAATAAGGTACTGGCCAACCGTAACGCGCTTTTAAAGCTCATTGCTGATACCGGCCGGTATGACCCCAGCTTGCTGGAGGTGCTTGATGAACAGCTGACAAGCTCGGGCAACCGCATTTTTGAACGGCGTAAAGCTTTTATGGAAAACTTTACGGCTATTTTTAACAAGCACTACAGTTTTTTAAGCGATGGTGCCGAGCAGGTTGAATTAGTTTATGAGTCGCAGTTATTGCAGGATGATTTTGCGGCATTGCTAAAAAGGAGTGTTGAGCGCGACCGGGCGCTGGAGCGTACCACGGCAGGCATACATAAAGACGACCTTCAGTTTGGTATACACGGCATGGCAATGAAAAAGTTTGGATCGCAGGGGCAGCAAAAATCTTTTTTAATAGCGCTTAAGCTGGCACAGTATACCTTTTTATACCAGCAAAAAGGGTTTAAGCCATTACTGCTGCTGGATGATATTTTTGACAAGCTTGATGAAGAGCGGGTTACCAAGCTGATGAAAATGGTATCGAACAATGATTTTGGACAGGTGTTTATTACCGATACCAGCGTAAACCGGGTTGAAAATATTTTTAATAAAATAGCTGTGGATGTAAAACTATTTAAAGTAACAGGAGGGGCTATTGATGCGTAAAGCGAATGACAAATCGTTAAAAGATGCTATTGAGCAAATGCTGAACGTTTATAAAATTAAACGCCGCTTTGACGAAACCGGGGTTTTAGCCACCTGGCCCGAGCTGGTTGGAAAACCGGTAGCTAACCGTACTAAAGAATTATTTATCCGCGATAAAAAACTGTTTTTACGTATCGAATCATCGGTAATAAAGAACGAACTGATGATGATGCGTGCGCAGATAATGGAAAAGATAAACGAGAAAGCTAATTGTGTACTGGTAGAAGAGGTTATTTTTCTTTAGAAAAACGCAGCTTTTGTTTTGCACCAATATTATCATTGATCACGGAGTAGGCATAAATGAATATGCCGGGAATGATAAAGGCAAGCTGAACTTCGGGATGTGATTTATAAAACAATATAGTTGCTGCAGTTAAGCATACCATAAGCAACAGATATATGATACATTTCAGAAACAGTTTCGTATGATTAACGTTACTTTACCCGGGTTACTGAATTTTAGGAGTACAAAAAATAATATTACCCTTGCTTGTAAACTTACAAGACAACTGCCAAAATAAAGCAAAAAAATTAACAAAAACAGGCGTAATTGACTGATTTACACCTGTTTTTGTTTAAGCGTTAAAATTTTTCGAAAGCCGAAAAGAAGAAGCCGCCTTCAATCTCAGCATTCTCATCAGAGTCTGATCCGTGAACCGCGTTTGCATCAATTGATTTTGCAAATAAGTTACGGATAGTGCCTTCTTCGGCTTTTGCCGGATCGGTAGCACCTATCAGTTTACGGAAATCTTCAATAGCGTTATCTTTTTCAAGTATAGCCGCTACAATTGGTCCTGACGACATGAAGTTAACCAGGGCACTGTAAAAAGGGCGCTCTTTATGCACTTCATAAAACTGACCGGCTTTTTCGGGGCTTAATGAGGTATATTTTAAGGCGATTATTTTAAATCCGCTCTTGGTTATCTTATCTAAAATTGCACCAATATGCCCGTTTGCAACCGCATCGGGCTTTATCATTGTAAAAGTTCTGTTAGTTTTCATTCTTGCTTTTTAAAATTGCCGCAAAAATAGGGTTTTGCATCTATAACATAAAGCTTTTTGAATTAAATTAGATGGTTTGTATTTAATTTATTTATTTAGCTTTGCAACTCTTTTTTAAAATTGATGTTAGATTTAGCCGCGCTTAAAGAACTTTTAGCACACCCTCAAAAAATAGTGATTACTACCCATCATAAGCCCGATGGTGATGCTATGGGGTCGTCGTTAGGTTTGTATAATTACCTGATACAGCAAGGCCATCATGCCAAAGTAATTACCCCTACAGATTATCCTGACTTTTTAAGCTGGATGCCTGGCAACGAGGATGTTATAATTTATACTGAGCATACAGAACAGTCTGCTGCTTTAATTGCCGACGCTAAACTGATATTTTGCCTGGATTTTAATGCCTTAAGCCGCATCAATGAAATGGGTGTGCTGGTAGGCGAAAGCAGCGCCTATAAGATCATGATCGATCATCACCTTGAACCCGAGGATTTTGACGATTACCGGCATTGGAACATCAACGCATGTGCTACCGCCCAATTGATCTATGATTTTATTGCTAATGAGCTGCATCAGCAGGAATTGATTAATAAAGATGTAGCCACTTGTTTATATACCGGTATCATGACTGATTCTGCATCGTTCAGGCTACCCAATACCACATCAACTGTGCACCGCATAGTGGCCAATCTGATTGATGCCGGCGCTGTTAACTGGCGTATTCATGAGCTGGTGTACAACAGCGCGTCTGAGAGCAGGCTGAGATTCCTGGGGCATTGCCTGGCCAACTGTTTGGAGGTTTTGCCTGAGTATAATACCGCTATTATATCAGTAAGTAAAGACGATTTGGAAAAATATGACGTTGATACTGGTGATACAGAGGGGATAGTGAACTACGCTTTATCAATTGCCAGCATCCGTTTGGCAGCATTTATAGTGGAGCGGCGCGATAGGGTAAAACTTTCGCTGCGCTCGAAAGGTGAATTTCCGGCTAATGAGATCTGTAAAAAGTATTTTAACGGCGGCGGTCATCGCAACGCGGCCGGAGGATTCTCAACGGATAGCCTTGAACAGGTTGTACAACAATTTAAATTAATATTACCCGAATACAAAAAACTATTAATACAGTAAAAAACTAAAAATGAAAAGAAAATTAATGTTTCTGGCTCTTGCGGCTATAGGTTTAGCAAGTTGCAATGGTGGGTTTAAACAAGGAGACGGCGGCTTGCTTTATAACATTCACACCTCAAAAGGCGGCGCCAAAATTAAAGAAGGCGATTTTGTAAGTCTTAACATGGTGGTTAAAACCGATGGAGATTCCGTTTTAATGAATAGCTATGACAGTGGCCGGCCGATGGCCATGCCAATGCCGAAAGCACAAGCCAAAGGCGATATTTATACAGGTATTAATTTACTTGGCGAAGGTGATAGCGCGACTTTTAAAATAGCTGCCGATTCGATATTTAAAAATGGCCAGCAACGTCCTCCGGGCTTTAAAGGTAAATATTTGGTGTTCCAGGTAAAAATTGACAAAGTAATTGCTAAAGGCCCGCTTAATGAGCAGGTTTGGCGCGGACGTGTTACCGATTATTTAAAATCACAGGCTGATGCTGTTAAAACACAGGAACCAGGTAAGATCAAAAAATATATTGCTGATCATAACTTGAAGGTTGAGAAAACAACATCAGGTTTATTATATGTAATTACCAACCCTGGTACAGGCGAAAAACCTGCCGTTGGTGATACCGCTGTTGTAAACTATACAGGCAGGTTAGTTACCGGTAAAGTATTTGATACCAGCGTAAAAGAAGTGGCTACAAAAGAAAAAGTGGCGGTTGACCCTATGCGTCAGCTGGCACCTATCCGCATACCTGTTGGCGAAGGTAAAGTAATACCAGGTTGGGACGAAGGCTTGCAGCTGCTGAACAAAGGAGCTAAAGCAATATTTATCATTCCGTCTGATATTGCTTATAAAGACCAGGGAGTTGGCCCGATTGGCCCATACACCCCAATTGTTTTTGAAATGGAGATGGTAAACATTGTTCACCCTAATCCAAATGCTCCAAAACCTGTAGTTCCGCAATTAGCGCCGCCTGCAACAAGATAATTTAAAATTTAATTACAGCCTTCCTGACCTTTGGTCGGGGAGGCTTTTTTATTAGATACCCATGAAAAAAGCTATTTATTTCCTGCTGCCTTTGTTTGCTTTGTTAACTGCAAGGGCCTATGCCCAGGACCCACGGCCTAATATGCAGGGCACACCCAAAGGTGCATTTTACCAGAAATTTACCAACAACACTGGCGAAAAGATAAAGCTTAACGATGTAATTACATTTAACTTTATCCAAAAAACCGACAAAGATTCAGTCCTGTTCAGCACATATAAATCCGGTAAACCAGTACAGGCACAAATACAGCCTTCACAAAATGCTGGCGATCTGATGGAGGTATTCCCACTACTGGCCGCTAAAGACAGCGCGCTGGTAAAAGTACCTACTGATTCTGTTTTTAAAGGGCATGAAGAGGCCCGCCCGCCATTTTTCCCTAAAGGCAGTTATTTAACATTCATCCTTAAAATAGAAAAGGTACAATCGCTAAATGATGCTATCGCCGAAAAAAAAGCGGCAGCTCAAAAATTAAAGGATGGCGAAACCGCTGCTGCCAATAACTATGTAACTACAAATAAAATTAACGCTGTAACTACAGCATCGGGCTTAAAATATGTTGTTACCCAACCATCGGTAAAACGCAAGCCCCTGGCTGGCGATACCGTGATGGTAAATTATACCGGTCGTATATTAAATGGTAAAGTTTTTGACTCCAGTATTGCAGCCGAAGCCAAAAGCGCAGGTTTAGATCAACCCGGCCGTACGTATGAGCCTATAAGCGTTGTGCTTGGCCAGGGCCAGGTGATCCCGGGTTGGGACGAAGGGCTGCTTTTATTGAACGAAGGTTCAAAATCCACCCTTATCATCCCATCGGCCCTCGCTTATGGCGAAAAGGGTGCAGGCCAGGATATCCCGCCATACAGCACATTGATATTTAATGTGGAGCTGGTAAAAGTTAAACCAGGCAAACATGCCCCGGCTGCTTCAAAAACCGGGATAATGAATCCCGCAAAGAAAAAGGTGTACAGAAAAACACCGGTAAGTAAAAAGAAAAATTAGCATAAAAGCCTTCTGCCAAAAACAGAAGGCTTTTTTACTTTTGTAGCATGGTATTAACAGACACGCATACCCATTTATACTACGAAACCATTGCCGATAAACGCGCTGAGTTAATGGAGCGCTGCATCAGCAATAATATCAACCGTTTATTTTTACCTAATGTTGATCTGGCTTCGGTGCCGCTGTTGTTTGACCTGGTACGTGCTTATCCTGATCAGTGTTTCCCTATGCTTGGCCTGCATCCATGCTCGGTGAAAGAGAATTGGGAGCAGGAGTTAAACGATATTAAAACGGCACATCAGCAAAATAAAATTGTTGCCATTGGCGAAATTGGGATTGACCTGTACTGGGATAAAACTTTTTTAACGGAGCAGATCGAAGCTTTCAGGGTGCAGATCAACTGGGCAAAAAGCCTGAAGCTGCCCATCGTTATTCATTGCCGCGATGCTTTTAACGAGGTATATGAAGTGCTGCAACAGGAGCAGGATGAAAACCTGAGGGGCATATTTCATTGTTTTACAGGTACGCTTGAGCAAGCCAATAAAGTAACCGCGCTGGGTTTTTACCTGGGCATAGGCGGGGTAGTTACTTATAAAAATGCCGGTTTGGACAAAATCATACCTGAAATCGACCTCAGGCATATAGTTTTAGAAACAGATTCTCCGTACCTTACGCCCGTTCCGTTCCGAGGCAAACCTAATGAAAGTTCGTACTTGATTTACATTGCACAAAAAGTGGCGGAGCTGCATCAAACAGATATGGATACCGTGGCCAGTATAACCACCGAAAATTCAAGAGTCCTGTTTGGTATATAACAACAATACTTGTTTAATGGATTTATACTGTATAAACCTTATTTCATGAGTCAGATACTGATCATCTATACCGGGGGTACTATTGGGATGATGAGCGATCCCGTTACCAAGGTGCTCAAACCCATTAATTTTGAGCAAATAATGGATAATGTACCCGAGCTGGAGAAACTTAATTGCAGAATTAAGGTACACTCTTTTGAGGAGATCATTGATTCATCAAACATGAACCCGGCCATCTGGAGCCAGCTGGCCAGTCTTATCCAGTCAAACTATCATGATAATGATGGTTTTGTGATATTGCATGGCTCCGATACCATGGCTTATACGGCATCAGCCCTGAGCTTTATGCTCGAAAACCTGGGCAAACCCATCATATTTACCGGCTCGCAACTGCCCATAAGCGCTATACGTACCGATGCCAAGGAAAACCTGATGACCGCCATTGAAATTGCCAAAGCAAAAAAAGGCGACCATGCTCGCGTACCCGAAGTTTGTATCTACTTTGATTATAAACTGTTCAGGGGTAACCGGGCGTTTAAATATAATTCATCAAAATTTGAGGCGTTCCGTTCGCCTAACTATCCTATACTGGCCGAATCAGGTGTTCACCTGCGTTTTAGCGCCAATGATATCAGGCACCCACAGGAGAATACTGAGCTGATTATCCATAACAACCTGATCAGCGATGTAGCCGTATTGAAGCTTTATCCGGGCATTGGGCACAAGGTGGTTGAAACCATCTTAAATGCCGATGTTAGGGGCGTTGTAATGGAAACATTTGGTGCTGGCAATACAACTACCGACAGTTGGTTCATAGATCTGCTCAAAGGCGCTATTGACAGCGGTAAGGTTATTATAGATATTTCGCAATGCAAGGTGGGCACTGTTGAACTGGGCCGGTACGAAACCAGCAGACAGCTAAAAGATATAGGCGTAGCCAACGGTTATGATATGACCTTTGAATCGGCGGTGACCAAAATGATGTACCTGCTGGGCATGTTTGATGATCCTGCAATGGTTAAACATTATATGGAGCAGGATCTGAGGGGTGAGATAACGGTATCGTAAATAAAAAAGCGACACAATTTATTTGTGATCCTGAGTGCAGCGAAGGATTTGTACGCTAATGCAAGTTTGCAAACGGATTCCTCACTATTGCTCAGAATAGTAAGGGTATATTTTGTTGTACATTGCCGCTCAACCCATCTTTTATTCCTCCACATAAATCAAATATGAGTAATTTCGCCCAATGGATATAACAAAACCAACCATACTTGTTGTAAACGACGACGGAATAACTGCCCCCGGAATAAAAGCGTTAATGGATGCCATGAGCGAGATAGGCAGGGTAGTAGTGGTAGCACCAGATAGTCCACAATCGGGCATGGGACACGCCATTACCATAGGCAAACCACTGCGTTTGGATAAGGTTGAAATATACGAAGGCATTGAAATGTACCGCTGCTCGGGCACGCCGGTTGATTGTGTAAAGCTGGCTGTAAATAAAATATTTAAAGGTCAAAAGCCTGATCTTTGTGTATCAGGTATTAATCACGGTTTAAATAATTCCATCAACGTTTTGTACTCCGGCACCATGTCGGCCGCTGTTGAGGGGGCTATTGAGAGCATCCCGTCTATCGGTTTTTCCTTAGATGATTTTACACTGCAAGCCGATTTTAGTCATTGTATAAAATACGTTAAAGAACTGGCACTCCAGGTTTTGGCAAATGGTTTGCCGCAAGCCACATTGCTTAATGTTAATTTTCCCAATAGTAACAATATAAAGGGCATAAAGATATGCAGGCAGGCTAATGCTAAATGGGCCGAGGAGTTTGATGAAAGGGTAGATCCGCATAAACGACCTTATTATTGGTTAACCGGCGTTTTTCAGTTAAACGATGGCGGTGAGGATACTGATGTTTGGGCGTTAGAGCACAATTATGCATCGGTAGTGCCTATACAGTTTGATATGACCGCTCACCATGCCATACCATTTTTAAATAACTGGAAGTTTAATGTTTAAATCAAATAATGTAACGGCGGGTGTCATTTATGGATTGATACTACCAGGCATCAGTCTGTTCGTTTTTTTGTATCTGTTAAAGGGTAGCATTTTAATATTTAACAAACCTGGTGTACCCTACCTGGTGGCCATCGGTTTAAACTTATTAATAGCTCGTTTTTGTTCAAAAAAAGGAATGGATAAAACGTCTATTGGTATTGTAGCGGTGTCCTTTATATTTATGCTGGCGGTGTTTATATTTAAATTGCAACCCATCAAATGAAATATTACCTGGTAGCCGGCGAAGCTTCGGGCGACCTTCATGGGGCAAACCTGATGAGGGCCCTGAAAGAGCTGGACCCAAATGCGGAGTTCCGGTTTTTTGGCGGCGATCTGATGCAGGCCGAGGGCGGTACCCTGGTAAAACATTATGCTGATATGGCCTACATGGGCTTTGTAGAGGTAATTGCAAATTTGCCCACTATTTTAAAAAACCTGAAACAGTGCAGGCAGGATATTAGCTCATGGCAGCCCGATGTTTTAGTGTTGATTGATTTTCCGGGATTTAATTTAAAAATTGCTGCTTATGCCAAAAGTATAGGTTTGCAGGTAAATTATTATATATCGCCCAAAGTATGGGCCTGGAACCAGAAAAGAGTATTCAAGATCAAAAAGATAGTTGACCATTTGTTTTGCATATTGCCTTTTGAAGTTGATTTTTATAAAAGCTGGGGTATGCATGTTGATTATGTTGGCAATCCGCTGCTTGATGCCATAGCCCCCTTTGACCCTGAGCCCGACTTTTTACAGCAGCATGAGCTTACAGGTAAAAAGATCATCGCCCTGTTGCCCGGCAGTCGTAAGCAGGAGATCAATCACCTGCTGCCTCAAATGATAAATGTTGCAGATCGTTTTCCTGATTACCAGTATGTTATTGCCGGTGCGCCATCATTTAGGCAGGAATTTTATAATCAGTTTTTAGGAGATAAAAATATCCCCGTATTATTTAATGCTACTTATAACTTATTAAGCCATGCCTATGCGGCTGTAGTGGCCTCCGGAACCGCTACGCTCGAAGCTGCTTTGTTCAATGTGCCGCAAGTGGTAGTTTATAAGGGCAATGCCCTTACCATTGCTATAGCGCGCATGGTGGTGAAATTAGAGTTTATATCGCTGGTTAACCTCATCATGAATAGCGGGATAGTGAAGGAGCTGATACAGGAAGATTGTACCACCGCAAAAATTAACGCTGAGCTGGATTTGATCATCAATGATAAAACCTATCGCGAAAATATGCTGGCTAACTATGACAGGCTTGATGAACGTATGGGTCAACCCGGGGCGTCGGCAAAAACTGCTGCATTGATCGTAAAATATGCCTCAAAACAATAAAGCCCCGCTAAAACGGAGCTTTATTGTTTTCATAGGGTGATGTTTATATATATTGATCAGGCTGCTGGCAATGTTTGTTGCGCAGCTACCCGGTGGTTGTTTTATGAATTGTTTTCACAGTGAATTTTTAAGCGGCGCTCGGTAAAAATGGAGTTTTAGCTTTTAAAGCTTTTAGATCATTCATGATGATTCTTTTTAACTGATTATCAAAGCCTGTTATTAATTTGCTGATCGATGGTTTTTTATTAGTCTTCATAGTTTTAGTTTTTGTTTGTTGTAAGTTTCTTTGTTATTTTTTATCGTCTTCGTCTTCGGTAAGGTTATCTTTTCTGCGTTTGGCTTCCTTGTATTGCCTTAGTATCTGCTCTTCATCCCGTTCATCTGATGGTTTTGTTGGCTCTACCGGATCTTCCCATTCCTTCTCATCTTCCTTAACCGTTTTCTTTTTAGCTTCCATAACAGTTACGTTTGATAAGTACTATTCCAATTCGATGCCAAAAATTCAATTGCAGTAAAAAAAAGTCATCATAGTGCGCGATTTTTTTTACAATAGGATGTAGAAGCCTGTTTTTGAGGGGTTTTTATACCGAATAAAAATTTGGTTTTTCTGTACAGGTGTATAAATATTTATAAAAAAATGTTATCCTAACCGAACACTTTGCGAACAGTAGTACTAATTACGTACATGTTTTTGATAGCTGAGCAGGTGTGCTGCCAGCGCTATTACAGCTAAGCCACCACCAATAGCGCATACACCGGTCCATTGATAATTTTTCCAAAGGAGGCTGGCCAAAAATGTTCCGGAGGCACCGCCTATAAAATAAGACACCATGTATACTGTGTTTAAACGATTGCGAGCCTCAGGTATCAGCGCGAAGATGATGGACTGGTTAGATATGTGCGTAGCCTGTACGCCCATATCTAATATGATCACGCCAATAATTAATCCGGCAATACTATGACTCGAAAAGTAAAAAACAACGTATGATATCAGTACCAGCAATAATGTGTAGCCCGATAATTTGTATGAGTTCATCTTATCACTCAGGCGGCCCATTAAGCCGGCTGCCATGGCGCCAAATGCCCCAACCAAACCAAATGCTCCGGCGGCGGCGCTGCCCTCGTTAAACTGGGGCTGTTTTAATAAAAATACAAGGGTTGTCCAAAAAGCGCTGAACCCGGCAAAGCACAAAGCCCCCCTGAAGGCGGCCATACGTAACTTAGGTTGTGTTTTAATTAAATGTATGAGCGATGTCATGAGTTTTTTATAGTTGCCCTTGTAGTCGGGTTCAACTTCGGGTAAAAAGAAAAATATCATTAGCCACATGGCAAGCATTAAGCCGGTGGCTATGTAATACATGGACCGCCATCCAAAATGTTCGCCTATAAAACCACTTAAAGTTCGGGAAAGGAGTATGCCTATTAAAAGGCCGCTCATAATAAAACCTAACTTTTTGCCGCGTTCATGTGGTTTTGCCAGGTGGGCGGCCATGGGTATCAATAGCTGTGGTATTATTGATGATAAGCCAAGCAGGAACCCGGCTATGGTTAATAGCAGAATAGACGGAGCGATAGCACTGATCAGTAATGAAAGTATCATTAATACAAAATCAATCAATATAAGCCGCTTGCGTTTTACCATATCGCCAAGGGGAACAATAAATAGCAGGCCACTGGCGTAACCAATTTGTGTAAACAGGGACAATTGCTGGGCTTTTTTATCTGTTATATTAAAGGTATGTGCAATATCAGCCAGTAGTGGTTGGTTATAATATATATTGGCCACCACAAGTCCGGTTGCAATGGTCATGATCCATAAAGTAAACTGCGTTAAATGAGGGTGGTCTTTGGATGTATGTGTTGCGGTCATTACCTATAAATTATAAAATTCGCTGCAAAAGTGACAAAGCATTTTTAAAATGATGCTTTTTTTAAGTAATTTTTATCTCACAATAAACAATAAGATGGAATTTCCGGAGTTTTATACTTTGACAAAATGGATGTGTTTGACAATCTTTTTTGTAGTTTTTTGATGTAAAGTCAGTTTATCTATATAAAGTTATTGATTTAGGTCTGATTTTTATTTTAAATCAGATGAAAATGATATTTTTCGTTGTTTTTACACCTTTAATATGTTAAATTTTGTTAAATATTTACATTTTAATAAAATTTAAAACATTTGATACAATAATTTGCTTGTTGTCATGTTATTTAATCAGATGATTATTAAATAAAATTAAAATTATCACATTATTAAAGTTTTATTACTATTTTTGATAATCAAATAGCAGATGTGTGTATATTTGATAAATGTTACAAAAAAATTACAAAACAAAATAACATAATTTAAAAACTTAGTGTTATTTTTACACTATAATAAAAACACATAAAAAAGTCTTCTCATAATTTAGGTTTATAATTGGTTAGTAAAGGCCCCTGCCCATCAGGGGCTTTACTTGTTTTAAAGGGTTTTGTTTTAATCCCGTGTATTCCAAAATTAATTACCTTTTTATACTAAGTTCCGCTATAAAGTGCTTACCTATTTTCAAACAGCTTTAGGTTAAATACCGGCAGTGGGAGGCAATAAGAAAAATAATCATTTAGGAGTTTCATTTTATTACTTAATATAATATATTTGCAACCCAAATAAGGGGGATTAGCTCAGCTGGCTAGAGCGCTTGCATGGCATGCAAGAGGTCATCGGTTCGACTCCGATATTCTCCACACATTGATTATCAGGCTTTTGGATTACCTTCTAAAAGCCTGATTTTTTTGAGGGTACAACATAGGTACAACACTTTCTTTTATTTTTATCATGTTTTTTTCGCCACAACCTGCCTGAAAAACAAAAAACAATAAGTTTTTTAGTCGAAATGCATGTCTCAAAACCCCTTTGCGGGATAAATTATTGAACACACCGCCCCATATTTAACGCTTAAGCAAAACAGCGCAAATAATAACATAATTGCTACTATTATTGCGAATAAAGCAAATGATAAGTGATTGCATTTTTTAGCCCAGTAGCAAAATTGGGCATATTTGACAAGCAGTAACAAGCCAATGCTGCTGCTGAACTGGGCGTTTCCGGGATAATAGCCGACCAATCATTGATCACTGATACGGAGAACCTGGTCCGCCAGTTAAAGGAAAAATTTGGGAAGATCGATATTTTGTTTATCAATGCCGGTATTGTAGGCACAGCACCCATTGAACAGGCCACCGAGGTGCTCTTTGACAGTATCATAGACATTAATTTTAAAGGAGCCTTTTTTATGCTGAGTAAATTTATACCGGAACTGAACGATGGTGCTTCCGTGGTGTTCCTGTCGTCCAACACCGCCAGCATGAACGGCACATCCTCTTCCATTTATTCTTCCGGCAAGGCCGCGCTGAACGCTGTCATGCGCATTGCCGCCCTCGAACTGGCCCCGCGTGGCATCCGGGTAAATGCGGTTAGCCCCGGCCCGACCGAAACCGAAATACTGAACAAGATCGGCCTGGATGAGGCTGCGCTGAAAGGTTTGCATGATTGGATGATCGAACGCATCCCATTAAAGAAAATGGGAGCGGCTGATGACGTCGCCAAAATGGTCGCCTACTTTTGCGGCGATCAGGCCAAGTTTATTACCGGCGCAGAGGTGGTGATGGATGGGGGCATGTCGCTTTGAGCAAACCATGAGCGCTATATGGGCAGTCTTGTCCGAGCCAAACTAAATAAAGCCGTTCGTGAAAAGAACGGCTTTATAAATTATTCTGTGTAGGAAGCCTTTTTATTTCAGGGCTTTTTTCAATTCCGATGCAGCCTGCAATATGGCAGAACGGGTGGCAGGAACAGTAGCCAGCGGATTAAGTAAGCCCCAGTCGTGGATCATACCATTGTAACGGGTAGCGATAACTGGTACACCGGCCTCATCCAGTTTACGGGCATAAGCTTCACCTTCATCGCGCAATACGTCGTTTTCAGCAGTTTGCACCAATGCGGGCGGCAAACTTTTTAGCTGATCAGCGGAAGCACGCAGTGGTGAAGCATAGATCTGGTTACGTTCACCGGCATCTATTGTATAATTGTCCCAGAACCAGGTCATCATGGTCCTGGTCAGAAAGCGGCCTGTGGCAAACTGGTTATAGGAACCGTTTTCAAAGTTTGCATCGGTAACGGGCCAGAACAGCACCTGCAATTTAATCTTCGGGCCTTTGTTGTCTTTGGCCATCAGCGCAACCACTGCCGCCATATTGCCGCCCACGCTGTTGCCGGCTACCGCCAGGCGTTTGCCATCCACACCAATCTCGGCACCATGTTCAGTAACCCATTTTGTAGCTGCATACGCCTGATTGATTGCAACCGGATAGTGTGCTTCCGGTGATGGCGTATAATTGACAAATACCGCAACTGCACCTGACTCCACCACAAGATCCCGGACAAAACGCTCATGGGTGGGAAAATCTCCCAATATCCAGCCGCCGCCATGAAAGAACATAAACACGGGCAGTGTACCTTTGGCGTTAGCCGGTTTAACGATATTGATCCTGATCGACTGGCCATCAGCGTTAATGGTCTTTTCGGTAACCGTGATGCCTGACAAATCAACTTTTACAGAGGATTGCAATCCTGCTAATACCGTTCTGGCATCCGCAGGTGATAATTGTTCGATCGGTTTGCCACCGCCGGAATTGACTGCGTTTAAAAAAGCCTTTACATGACTTTCTATCTGCGGATCCTGTGCAGGGTTAATGATTTGTGCGTTAGCTTGTGTGCCTAAAGCCAGTCCTAATCCGAGGGCTGAAGCTTTTAATACTGATGATTTTTTCATGTTAATGATATTTTTAATTTTATTAATTATTGAACAGGTCAAAGGTATCCGGCGGGTCAGCGCCATTCAATGCACTATTTTCGACATGAATAGCACTTTTTCCCCAAATTGTATTTATAATCCTATTTTTGTAATCTAAAAGACATAGTATGGGACGTTTTAGACAATTCACTTTTAAGCAATTCGGCTATTTCGACTTTGAAGGAGATCTTCCGGACCTGCTTTCACAGCAGGATTTCAGTGCCTTCATTAAAATCGTTTTTTTAAAGCAGGGAGGGACGGCAGTGATCGACTTTAAGGAATATAAGTTGCAGCAGGATGCCTTATTTTTCATTAATGCTGGCCAATATTACCGGTTTGATGACAGTTGCCGGGGAACTATGCTTTATTACAACCGTGACTTTTATTGCGTAGAGATTCATGATAAAGAAGTTGCCTGTGATGGTATCCTGTTTCATAATGTTTATGAGATCCCCGTTATTTTTATGACGGAAGAAATCTCGGTGGAAATGGAAGGATCGATCGGTGCCATCAAAAATGAATTGGAGGTAGAAGACAGTTCAATGGAGGAAGTACTCCGTATTTTCCTGAAGCTGATCATCATCCGTGCCACCCGTATATGGAAAAAGGACCGCCAGGTGGCCGGCGGAGAAGCCCATCAGGAAGTGGAGTTCTCGAGGAACTTCAGCCAGTTGGTCGAGTGGCACTACACGCGGTACCATACTGTAGCTGAATACGCCGACTTGCTTAATATCACCCCCAAGGCCCTCAACAAGCGGGTAACCCGCTATTCCGAGGCCACGCCGAACGATATTATCAAAAACCGCATCATCCTGGAGGCTAAAAGGCTGCTTGTCCATACCAGGTTAAGTGTAAAAGAGATTGGTTACAAGCTTGGCTATGATGACACTTCTTATTTTATCCGGCTTTTCAGCAAACAGGCATCCACTTCACCACAGAGCTTCCGGCAGCAATATCAGGCTTGAAGAAGACTTCGGGACCATTGACGCTTAAACTACTGGCTGGTCTCCGTATTTATACCCTGAAACCGTAGTGCTCAAATCTATTGGCATAAGAGTCCCTAAATAATATTAGGATCGCCTCAGTCAATTCACCACACAACTCAAACCTGATTACCTCTATAGGTATTTGATATTTAGCTAAAACCGGTGCGATCAGCTTTAAATGTGACAGCAGGGCTGCCTCATCGGCATAAGCCTCTGTGATTAGGCATTCCCCGGTATGCGGGTCTTTGAAATAGCAGCCGTAGCTTAATACCTGCGTGGGGCCTTCTTCAGCCACAATTGCTTTAAGTTCGCCGGTCATTTGTATGAATCGGGGACGATCAATCGGATCAATCTCTACCTTAGCGGTTAGCCGTAAAATCTTGTTAGTTTCCATAACACATAAATAGTAAAGTAGTAAGCGAACAATCTTCGCTCGTTACTTTGTTGTTTACACCGTTACGATAATCTTGCCCACCGCATTTTTTGTTTGGATGAGTGCATGTGCTTTGGCCATTTCTTCCAAAGAAAAAGTTTGGGAAACATGGGTTTCGACCTCACCTGTAGCTAACAATTTTGCTATAGCAGCCAGATCCTCTTCACTCTTATGTACAAAAACCCTGTAGCCGGTTACATTTTTTGATTTAAGTTTTTCTGATATTTCATCATCGAAATCCACGATCAGGCTGAGCAACGTGCCACCCGATTTAATCACCTTTAAGGAGCGCTCGATGTGACGTACGTCATCGCTCCAAACTGCATCATGTACTATGTCGGCATCTGTTACCAGTTCCTCAAAGACCTGGGTTTGGTAATCAATAAATTCGTCCGCACCAAGCCCCAGTACAAAATCCCTGTTATCTGCTGAAGCTACAGCGATCACATAAGCACCGAAATGTTTAGCGAACTGAACGGCATAGTGGCCAACGCCGCCTGATGCGCCGGTTATTACCACTTTATCATCTTTTTTTACTTTCCCACCGATTACAACTGACTGCCAGGCGGTCATCGCGGCTATTCCAACACCCGCGGCTTCCTCAAAGGAAATGTTACCCGGTTTTAGCACTATATCGTTTTCTGGTGCCGCTACATATTCCGCGTAACCATTGGCCTGACCTACAAATTTGACCATGCCAAATACCTCATCACCAACTTTGAACCTGGTAACTGCCGGCCCGACTTCGGTTACTATTCCTGCTATGTCCCAACCCAGGATGATGTGTTTTTCGTCACCCTTTAGCTGTAGTACATAATTTAGGGAATCCTGGTTACGCCGGGCAAAAGCATCAACGGGGTTAATGCTGATTGCCTTTACTTTTACCAAAACTTCATCGTCCTTTATGGACGGAAGGTCTATTTCGGCCAGCTCCAGGTTTTCCGGGCCGCCCACAGCCTTTAATATGATTGCTTTCATTTTCTATATTTATTTTTTGTTCAAAATTAGATTGATAGTATCTTTGTATCAAGTATGCACTTATTAGTACCCTACACACTAAAAATATACTATACAGATTATCAATTAATTATAATTGAGTTATGACAATCCATAAACCAACACCCGAATGCTGTGTAGACTTTGCCTTCCAGCGTATCGGCGGAAAGTACAAGGGACGTATCATTTACAGCATTCATATCCACGGCATTTTACGTTATGGCCAGTTAAAAAAAACCATCAGCGGTATCACCCCAAAAATGCTGACCCAGACATTGAGAGAATTGGAGAGCGACAAACTGATCAGCCGTAAAGTCTACGTAGAAGTACCGCCAAAGGTAGAATACACCTTAACAGAGTCCGGCCGGAAACTGATCCCATTTATAGAATATTTAAAGGAATGGGTGGAAGACCTGGTAGCTAGTGACCTTGGTCATGAACTACATGAACAGCATGAGCTTTATGGGCGCTAACGGTTTGCTTTATTCATAGGCACTATATGCTATTTTTATGATATATTGGATTTAAGAATATGGCCGGTAACCACTGATTACTTAACAAACTGTGTTAACACATCAGCAACCCGTTGTATGGCAATCTGGGTTTCCGGCAAACCGTTGTATGGCAATCTGGGTTTCCGGTCATGGATCATGCCATTGTAGCTGATAGAGGCAACATGAACACCCGCAGCATCCAGCTTACTGGCATAAGCCTCGCCTTCATCTCTCAGGACATCATTTTCTTCGGTGATGACCAATGCTGGCGGAAGGCCCTTTAACTGCTCAGTAGTAGCCTGAAGCGGAGAGGCGAATATCTCTTTCCTTTGTGCGGCATCTTTAATATACAAATCCCATCCTTTAATCATTAAAGCCTTGGTCAGGAAATAGCCGTCAGCGAATTTGTTGTAAGATCCGGTTTCAAAATTGGCATCAGTAACCGGCGAGATCAATACCTGTAATTTCAATTGAGGGGTGCCTTTATCTTTGGCCATTAAAGCAACAACAGTCGCCATGTTTCCCCCGATACTATTACCCGCAACAGCTAATTTGCTACCATCGATCTTTACTTCTTTGCCGTGTTCTGCTATCCACTTTGTGGCAGCATAGGCCTCATTGTTTTGTTGCGGATAATGGGCACCCGGTGTACGGGTAAAGTCGACAAATACTGCAGCCATTCCGGTTCGTACTACCAGGTCGTGCAACAGGGTTTGGTGGGTATTGTAATCACCCATAAACCAGATACCGCCATGAAAATACATGAAGGCGGGAATGTTTTTATTTACACCTGCCGGGCGTACAATGTGTAAATTAACAGTTAAACCGTCCTCCTTAATGGTTTTTTCAACGACCTCGATTCCTGCAAGGTCCGGTTTTTCACCTACCGTGGTCGCATAGGTATAAGTGGCCCTTGCCTGGTCAACAGGCATTTCAGATACGGGTGTAGTTGTGGCTGCATTTACTGCTTTTAAAAAACCCTTAACGTGGCTTTCCACATTTGGGTCGTTTCCCTGAGCCATAGCTTTGTTAATTAAAATTGATGTACCTAAGATTAAAGCCATTGTAAAGGCTTTTTTGAATGAAGTTTTCATGATTTCTGTTTTTTTATTAAGGCAGCATATATATGCGAGCCTGATTTTTATTGATTGATGATTTACTAAGTTTTGTGATTTCTCACATAAAATATACTAAAAAGTATATTTTATGTGAGAAAAAATTGATCCTTTGGTTTGTTTAAGACACACCGTTCAGCGCATTAAAAGCTTTTTCAGGAGATTCCTTATTTATATTGTAAAAATGGTCCGTAAAGCCGATCCTTATTTCGAACTTATCTTCTGCAAGGCCGCTAACGATAGCATCAGCTACAGCAGAAGGCGCTAACTTATCAACCGGAATGTTCTTTGAAAATTCTGTGTCGACCAATGGAGGTAATACTTCAAATACCTTAACAGATGATTTAACTAAAGACAATCTTAGCAACCTGGTATAAGACTGCAATGCGGCTTTGCTGGCGCTATAGGTAGGCATGGCAGCCCACGGAACAATC
>Ga0193717_1000681_pt1 | contig 21626 bp, 13 predicted proteins | sample U2c2metaG_FD_145900 | JGI IMG/M metagenome (GOLD analysis project Ga0193717, IMG submission 145900) | Soil microbial communities from a riparian zone of the East river system, Colorado, United States - U2c2 | ecosystem: Environmental > Terrestrial > Soil > Riparian zone | place: USA: East River...
CCGCCAGAGTTTCAGGTGCTTAACGTCCTTTCGACTGCGGGTGCAACGGTGCTTGGCGTCGGTTATATGCTTCCCCTTCTCTATCTTGGATGGTCGCTGAAGTATGGCGCCATCGCCGGCAACAATCCATGGCAGGCAACTGGCCTGGAATGGCAGATCCAGTCGCCGCCGTTGACTGAAAACTTTATCGAGGTTCCCATCGTGGATCATGAGGCCTATGACTATGAGTGGCTCGCCCACAAGACGGAACAAGAGGTGACGACCGTTGGATAACACGATCGTAGCAACACGTCCCCATACGCACGAGACCGCCGTGGCTCAGGAGCACCACCACGTCGCTCTGCCCCAGCATCGCCATCACTTCGAAACAGAGCAACAGCAGCGCGAAGCGGGAACGTTTGGCATGTGGCTCTTCCTGCTGACCGAAATCATGTTCTTCGGTGGGCTGTTCTTCGCCTACCTGCTCTATCGCAACTGGTACCACGATGCCTTCGTCGTTGCGTCGAATCAGCTCAGCATTCCGCTCGGTGCGTTCAATACCGCTGTTCTGATCGGCTCTGGCTTCTTTATGGCGCTGGGCGTATGGGCGGCAGAGGTCCGGAAGAAGGGTCTGCTTGTTCTCTTCCTCGTCATTACCACAGCGCTTGGAGCAATCTTCCTAGGCGTCAAGTATGTGGAGTATCACGAGAAGTGGGAGAAGCACCACATCCCCGGCGAGCACTTCGATATTTCGGAGTTCGTCAACCCGCATGCATACGGTCTGAAAGAGCAGCCACTGGCACCCGATATGGCGCAGAAGACGCAGGTCTTTTTCTCGCTCTACTTCGCGATGACCGGTATGCACGCGCTGCACATGATCATCGGCATCTGCCTCTTGTTCTGGCTAACCTGGCGGGCGCATCGAGGAGATTTCAGTAGTGGGTATGTCGCTCCGATTGAAAACTTCGGACTGTATTGGCACTTTGTCGATATCGTCTGGCTGTTTCTTTTTCCCCTGCTCTACCTCATCAACCGACACCCCGGCGCGTAATCGCGACCGCAGCCCAAAGGCTGGAAGGAGAAGACAATGTCCGAACATCACGACGCGGCAAATGTGACCAACCCGGAGCATGCAGAACATCACATCGTCACGCCGGCGACCTACATCATAGTCTTCGGTGCGTTGCTGGTCGGCACGGCTATTACGGTCGGCGCGGCATACATTGACCTCGGCATCCTGAACCCCGTCGTCGCCCTGGCTATCGCCTGCACCAAGGCGGTGATCGTCATCCTGTTCTTCATGCACGTCAAATATCAGTCAAACCTCGTCAAGATGACGGTTGGTGCGGGTTTCTTTACCTTTCTCGCGCTGATCACGATGACGCTGACTGACTATATGAGCCGTGCCTGGGGCCTATGGTAATGTCTCGTGCTCACCTTATGTAGAGATGCGGCCTGCGGGCCGCATTTTTTACGTTTTCGTCCTTATCGGTTATCGTAGAAAAGTTCTTTTGTACGGCATAAAATCCTATGCCAATCAAGCAAAACAATCGCGTGATGCAGCAAGAGCTTGTTGCTCTACTTGATGATCCACGCGTCACGGTTCGGCGTGATGGAACCCCCGATCTCAAGGGTCAGTGTGTCGTCTACTGGATGCAGCGCGCGCAGCGGGGCATCGACAACCATGCTGTTGATCTAGCGGTTAGGATAGCCAATCTGCTTGGCCTTCCGCTGGTCGTTTACTTTGCGGGCATCTCGAACTTCCCACATGCTAACCTGCGCCATTATGTGTTTTTGAATCAGGGCCTACCGGATATTGAGACCGATCTGGCCTCGCGCAATATCACCTTTATCATGCGGCGTGCGCCCCATGAGTCCCACGAGCGGCTCCTGGCTGACGTTCGTGCAGCTCTTCTGATTGGGGATGAAAATCCGATGCGGGAGCCAGAGCGCTGGCGAAAGCATCTTGCCTCCCGCATTCAGATTCCGTTCTGGACCGTAGATACGGATGTTGTCGTCCCCTCCAAGCTCATCGATAAGGCACAGTACGGCGCGTACACCATTCGCCCAAGACTCTATCGCCTTCTTCCCGAATATCTGCATCCTTACGAGAATCTGCATGCGGAGCGCCAGTGGAAGCGTCCGCGTAACTTTCAAGCCGACTCTGTGCACGAGGACATGACGCGTGGCTGGGAGGACCTCGACCGCAGTGTCGCTCCGGTGGATACCTGGCAAGGCGGAACCCACGCCGCTCTCGAGCGTCTGAAGCTCTTTACCGGAAAGCTTCTTGGAGAGTATGAGCAACAGCGCAATCATCCGGAGACTGACGGGACCTCCTGCATGTCTCCTTATCTCCATTACGGTCATGTTGGTCCCATTACGATTGCGCTCGCCGTTGAGGCGGCCGCCAAAGCGGATCCTAAGCTACGGTCTGCGCGTGACAGCTACTTCAACGAGCTGATCGCCTGGCGTGAATTGGCCATCAACTTTGTGCGCTATACCCCGAACTATGATTCGCCTGAGTGTGCCGAAACCTGGGCGAAGCAGACCATCGCAGAGCATGCCCGCGACGAACGCGAGCATATTTACACGCTGCACCAGTTGGAGAGCGCAGAGACGTATGACGATCTTTGGAATGCTGGACAACTCCAGATGGTGCGGTATGGATGGATGCACAACTACGTCCGGATGTACTGGGCCAAGAAGATTCTGGAGTGGACTCCCGACATCGCCACTGCGATGAAGTACTGTATTTATCTCAACGACAAATACTTTCTCGATGGCCGCGATCCGAATGGGTATGCCGGCATTGCCTGGGCTCTGCTGGGCAAGTTCGATCGGGCGTGGGGGGAGCGTCCGATCTTCGGCAAGATTCGATATATGTCTGGCGCCTCTACAGGTAAGAAGTTCGATTCCAAACTTTACATCCAACAGATGGGAGGCACTCCTGCTGGGACAGGCAGGCTGATATTCTAAGTACTTGGCCAGCTATCTCATCACCGGCGCGGCGGGCTTCATCGGATCGCATCTCGCGCATGCTCTGGTCGCTCGCGGCGAACAGGTTCGTGGACTCGACAACTTCGAGACGGGGCTACGCAGCAATCTGGCGGACATTCTCGATCGGATTGACCTCCGCGAGGCTGATTTGCGTGATCCCGACGCCGTTCGTAGCGCCTGCGAAGGCGTAGATTTCGTCCTGCATCAAGGGGCGCTGCCCAGCGTCCCCCGCTCGGTGAAAGAACCCCGGCCCAGCCACGAGACCAACATCGACGGTACGTTCAATGTGCTGGAAGGGGCACGAACCGCCGGGGTGAAGCGAGTGGTTTACGCTGCCTCTTCGTCGGCTTATGGTAACCAACCGGGGTTTCCACGCGTTGAGACGATGGCTCCGCAGCCTATCTCCCCCTATGCGGTCCAGAAACTCAACGGCGAGCTCTACATGCAGTCGTATTGGCGCGTGTATGGGCTGGAGACGGTATGTCTCCGTTATTTCAATATCTTCGGTCCTCGTCAGGTGCCGGATTCGCCCTACTCGGGCGTCATGGCGCGCTTCATCCTGCAGATGTTACGGGGGGAACGGCCGGTCATCTTCGGCGACGGGGAACAGGGCCGGGATTTTACCTATATCGACAACGTCGTCACTGCAAATCTGCTTTCTCTCCAGGCTCCCACAACTTCCGTAGCCGGTCGGGTGTTCAATATTGCGTGCGGCGAACGTCACACTCTCAATGAAACCTACGACACGCTCGCAACCTTACTCGATTTTCCGCATCCATCTATGCATGGACCGGATCGGGACGGGGATGTGCGAGATTCGCTTGCCGATATCTCAGCCGCTCGCGAGGCTCTGGGATATACGCCGCAAGTCGGCTTTGAAGAGGGTCTGCGCCGCACCGTCGCCTGGTATCGCGACGAATTTGCTCGCTAGGAAGAAGCATTGACGCCTACTAACTTTGCAGCGACATCAGCGATCGGGCTCGACGACTGGTTTCAGAGCATCCATTTGCGTACCGCTAACGTCGGAATCATCGGCCTTGGCTATGTTGGTTTGCCGCTGGCTCTGCTCTTCAGCGAAGAACGATTCCAGGTGACAGGTTTTGATATCGACCGAACCAAGGTCGATAGGCTGAACGACGGTCAGTCCTACATCCATCGCATTGAGCCGGAGCATATCGGCGCGGCCCAGAGGAGTGGTTTCCAGGCCACGTCGAGCTTTGCTGAGATCGCACGGATGGACGCAGTGCTGATCTGCGTGCCGACACCGCTGCACGAGGACCACACGCCGGACATGAGCTATGTCGTCTCGACGATCGAGGCAATCGCGCCGCACCTGCGCGCGGGCCAGCTCGTGGTGCTTGAGAGCACGACCTATCCGGGCACGACCGAGGATCTTATCGTCGAGACGATCAATCGGCATGGCGCGAAAAAGGGGTTGCAGGTACTACGCAATGGGCCGGGCCGGCCGGAAGGATCTGATCAGCAGAATGAGCTAGAGGGTGTGATGGTTGCGTTCTCGCCGGAGCGTGAGGATCCCGGCAATATCATGGTTCCGCGGCGTGACATTCCGAAGGTGATTGGCGGAGTGGACGCACGCGCTACCGCTGCTGCGAGCGCCTTGTATGGCAGCATCTTCCACCAAACCGTGCCTGTGTCCACACCGGCGGCTGCGGAGATGACCAAGCTGCTGGAGAACATCTACCGCTGTGTCAACATTGCGCTGGTGAATGAGATGAAGCAGCTGTGCCTGCGCATGGGGATCGATATATGGGAGGTCATCGACGCTGCTGCCACCAAGCCCTTCGGTTTCCAGGCCTTTTATCCGGGGCCGGGTGTAGGTGGTCACTGCATTCCGGTCGATCCGTTCTATCTCAGCTGGAAGGCCCAGCAACTGGGTCTCTCGACGCGCTTCATCGAGCTAGCCGGAGAAGTCAACGAGTCGATGCCGCAGTATGTCGTGCAGGCGACAATACGCGCTTTGGAACGGAGTGAAGTTGCGGTATCGGATGCCAGCGTTCTTGTGCTCGGCGTCGCGTACAAACGGGATGTCGACGATCTACGCGAGTCGCCGTCGCTGACGATCATAGAGACGCTGCAGCAGTTGGGGGCGAAGGTTCACTATAATGATCCGTTCTTTCCCACCGTGAGCAATGGCCGCAAATACGACCTGCAGATGCAGTCAACGCCGCTCGAAGATCTTGGGCGCTTTGACTGTGTCCTGATCCTTACCGATCACTCCATCTACAACTATGGTGAAATTGTGGCGCAGTCGAAGCTGGTAGTAGATTCCAGGAATGCCACGCGCGCGATTGATTCTGCCAAAGTCGTTCGCTGTTAGAGACGTAGCGAAGCGGCCCCAAAGCCATAGCAAACGGAACGATCCGGCAACTTGGATGAGAGTTTTCTCATCCCTTTCTGGAACCGTTAGACCTTCTTCTCCAGCTCTTGCGTTGACTCGTCGGGCGCGAGCTTGCAGCATCGTGATCAGGTGTCTGCACTCCCCGAAATGTACGCTATGGGCCTGATCGTGTCTTCTCAATCCGCGCGTTACTTTCGGTCCTTTGGCAACAGCATTCTTTTTTCTCTTCTGGTCGGCGTTTTCTGCGTATTGTTTGGACCGGTGCGGGTGGTGGCGCAGGCCTATTTTGCCCAGGCGGCTTCGACGAATGAAGCTGGTTTGATTTCGCGGCCTGTTTTACGGGCTCGGAATTTTCTCGGAGGCCGCAGGCTTGCTGGGAACGCCTCCGCCGCGCGAGCCATGGACGCTGCCCGGCAGCAGCATGTAGCGATGCTCGCGCAGCAGGCAGTCTTGCCGCGACTCTCCAGTCTGAACGCAGCGTGGCAGCCACTTGGTCCGGGGCAGGTTGCCAGCGCTGCCTATGGAAATGTCACGGGTCGCGTTGCCGCGATTGCGATTGATCCGGCGGACGCAACCGGGAACACCGTCTATCTTGGCACGACTGGGGGCGGTGTGTGGAAGTCGATCAACGCAGCCGGTTCAGCGGCGAGCGTGACCTTTACCCCTCTTACGGATACGCTCCCTGTCTTCAGCCCCAACGCCGGAACCGCCGCTGTTCCATCACTGAGCATTGGGGCCGTCAGCGTTCAGCCTGGAGTTCAGGCTGGAGTCGTGCTCGCTGGCACAGGCGATCCCAATGACTCCGCCGACTCTTTCTACGGCAGTGGTCTTCTGCGCTCCGCCGATCGTGGACTGACATGGACGCTCATACGCAACTCGCAGGATGGAGTCAACGGCAATCATTCTTTTGCGGGCCTCGGATTCGCCGGCTTTGCCTGGAGTAGTACCAGCCCAGGAACCGTCGTAGCCGCCGTGTCTCAGGCTGCGGAGGGTGTTCTCGTCAATGCTCCGAGCACCACTAACAGCGTCATGGGCCTGTACTACTCGGCCGATGCGGGCGTCACCTGGCAGATGGGCATTTTGATGGACGGCGGCCAGGTGGTACAGACGCCTCAACCTTCGGGTGCAAATCGTGGTGGCAACGCCGCAACCGCAGTCGTCTGGAATCCCATACGCCAGCGGTTCTACGCGGCTGTGCGCTACCACGGCTACTACGAGTCAGCCGATGGCATTACCTGGACGCGTTTGGCCAACCAACCTGGACCTGGCCTCACCGCAACAGCCTGCCCTCCCAGCCCCAATACGACTGGCAGTATCTCCTGCCCAATCTTTCGCGGAGCTCTGGCCGTCCAGCCGGTAACGGGCGACACCTTCGCCCTCACAGTCGACCGAAACAATCTCGATCAGGGCCTCTGGCAGGATGCCTGTGCTCTCTCTGGAGGAAGCTGCTCCAGCGCCTTTGCCTTTGGCAACCAACTGGCATCTTCTGCGTTGGAGATTGGCAGTGGCAGTACGGTCATCCCGCAGGCCGACTATAACTTGACGCTGGCTGCCGTACCTTCAGGACCCAGCGGCTCGAGCCAGGACACGCTCCTCTACGCCGGGACGATCGATCTCTACCGCTGCTCGCTTGCCGACGGCTGTCACTTACGGAATACCACGAATGCGACCAATGGATGCGCTGCATCTGCCAAGGTCGCGCCCGCACAACATGCCGTCGCCACGCTTGCGACATCGGGGCAACCGCTGCTCTACATCGGCAACGACGGTGGCCTCTGGCGCTCCACCGATGGCGTCAACCAGCAGGCGACCCCCTGCTCCGCGGATGATGCAACGCACTTCCAGAATCTCAACGGCGGTCTGGGCTCGCTGGCAGAGATCGTCAGCTTCGCGCAAGACCCCGGAGACCCCGCCACGCTGCTGGTCGGCCTCGGCGCGAACGGCACAGCGGCTACCTCCTCGGCGTCATCGTCCACGGCTTGGCCACAGATCTCACCCGGTGAAGGCGGAACCGTCGCCATCGATCCCGCCAATCCCCTGCTCTGGTATATCTCTACCGGTGCTGGCGTCAGCATCCGCCAGTGTGCCAACGGCCCTGCCTGCACGGCTGCGAACTTCACCGGCACATCCACCATCGGCCCCGCACAGGTTGGGGGTGATGCTTCGCTGATCGACGCTCCCTGGCTGCTCGATCCCGCTCATCCTTCCAACGCAATCATCGGGACGTGCCGCATCTGGCGCGGCCCTGCCGGCGACGGCACACTATGGTCCTCCTCGAACGCCATCAGCAAGCTACTCGGCGGCTCCCACGGACCAGCCTGCACCAGCACGGACCCAGTCCTCCGCTCCCTTGCCGCGGGCGGTCCGGCAGGTCAGGCTACCGCCGCGCAGAACACCGGCTCTCAGGTGATCTACGCTGGCATGGCGGGAGCCCTCGATGGCGGCGGCTCGCTCGGGGGCCATCTCTTCTCGACCACTGCTGCTGGCACCGCAAGCAGCGCAACCGCCTGGACCGATCTTGCCGCATCGCCAGTCGCCAGTGCTGCCTCAAGCGTCTTCAATCCCGGCGGCTTCGATCTTTCGTCGATCGCTGTCGACCCGCATGATGCCAGCGGCAAGACGGTCTATGTCACCATCATGGGCTTCTCCGGCAACGCGATCAGCGCGTCGCATCTCTATCGCTCCATCGATGCCGGGGCCCACTGGACCGACATCAGCAGCAATCTGCCCAACGCCCCGGCGAACAGCGTCATCGTCGATCCCAACGACGCCAATACCCTCTATATCGCGCTCGACACCGGCGTCTATGTCACCACGCAGGTAACTACCTGTACCACCGCCAACTGCTGGAGCGTCTATGGCACCAGCCTGCCCAACGCTCCGGTCATAAGCCTGGCGGCTGCCCCCGCGCTACCCACAGGCGATGGCCGCACCGGGGAGCTTCGCGCTGCCACCTACGGTCGCGGTCTCTGGCAGATTCCCCTGCTCACGGCCAGTGGTGCTGCTCAACCCGCAATCTCGCTTAGTCCCACGACCCTCACCTTCAACGACCAGGCAGTTGCCACTGCCAGCGCTCCCCAGACCATCACGGTGACGAACACAGGGGCTGCCCCACTTACCATCACTCGGGCCGAGGCAATCACCGATAACGTCCCGCCCACCACGCATGACTTCAGCGAGACCGACACCTGCACCACAGCGCCCATCCCTATCAACTCCACCTGCTCCATTCAAGTGCGCTTCCAGCCCACAGCAACCAGCAGCCGAACTGGCGTCCTTACCGTATATGGCAACGTCACGGGCGGACAGGTTACCGCAGCGCTCTCCGGCACAGGCACTCCTGCTGCGGCTATTGTCCTGACTCCTCTGAACCTCTCCTTCCCTACGACCACGATCAACGCCACCAGTGCCAGGCAGAACATCACCATCTCGAACACCGGAGCCTCCACGCTCTCGTTACAGCTGCCATCTGTCACAGGAGACTTCAAGCTCCTCGCCAATACCTGTGGCTCTTCGCTTGCCTCCAGCACCGGCTGTACTGTCTCCATCGTCTTCACCCCCACCACCTCCGGAACCCGCAACGGAACCTTCACCATCACCGACGCCGCCGGCACCCAGACCGCCTCGCTCATCGGCATCGGAACGTCACCGGCTACGGACGCACTCTCGCCCTCAAGCCTCGCCTTCGCGCCACAGCAACTCGGTACTGCCAGTGCTGCTCAGGTCGTCACGCTTACCAACTCGGGCGACGTTGCGCTCAGCCTCATCGTCGCCCAGATCCTCAGCGGCGACTTTACCGCGGTCAACTCCTGCGGGGCTTCGCTCAATGCTCACTCCAGCTGCTCCATCAGCGTAGCCTTCCAGCCGAAGAGCGTTGGGACTATTACGGGAACGCTCGCGGTCTCAGATGAGTATGGCCGCACACAAAATGTCACGCTCAACGGCACAGGCATCGCACCACCCGGTGTCTCGCTGTCCCCTCTTTATGTGCTCAACTTCCCAGCTACCGGCGTCGGGGTCAACGTCCTTTCGCAGATCGTAACGCTTACAAACAACGACGACCTTCCACTTACCCTTACCAGCACCACCCTCACCGGTGCCAACGACTTCGCAATCGCGCCCGGCACCAATACCTGCCCCTCCGGGCCCAACGCGATCCTTGCGGCCAACTCCGCCTGCACCATGCGGCTGACCTTTACTCCGACCGCTGGAGGCCTGCGAACCGGCGCTCTCACCATCGTCGACAGCGCTCCCAATTCGCCCCATGTCTTGCAGCTCACCGGCACCGGCGTTGGTTTCGCCCTGGAGAAGAACGGCGACACTACCGTCACCATCAACTCCGGACAGTCCGCTGTCTTCCCGCTGCTCCTTACCCCGGCACCACTCACTCCCGGGACCGCAGTCGCCACTTTTACCTGCACCGGAGCTCCAGCCAATGCGACCTGCACCGTTACACCCGACAGCGTCTCGCTGGACAGCATAAGGACGATCTCTGTCACAGTCCTCACCGGGACTAAAACCGCATCCTCTTCCCCGCCAGACCAACCTCGCATCCTCTGGCTTGCAGTCCTGCTACCGTTAGGCCTGCTGGCGCTGCGCCGTCATCGCCTGTCAGGCCTCGCCCTGTTGAGTTGCCTGATCGTCCTTGCAGGCTGCGGCTCCGGGCGTCTTATTCCAGGTGCAGGCGGCTCTGACCCGACACCTCCAACGCAAGTGACGCCTGCTGGAACCTATACGATCATCGCGTCCGCCAGCAGTGCTGGACTTACCCGCAGCGTCAATCTCACGCTTATCGTCAAGTAGCCTTGCGATCGGCTATACCGCTCTTCCCGCGCTCGCACCCGAGGCCCACGCCCACTGGAAGTTGTAGCCGCCCAGCCACCCTGTCACATCCACCACTTCGCCGATGAAGTAGAGACCTGGTACCTTCTTGCTCTCCATCGTCTTCGCGTCCAGCTCCGCAGTATCCACGCCACCGGCGGTCACCTCCGCCTTGGCGTAGCCCTCGGTTCCAGCCGGTGTTATCCGCCACGCATGAAGCTGTTGCTCCATCACGGCTAGCGAGGCATTCGTCCAATCCTTGGGCTCATGTACCGCGACCCATCGTTCCGCCATGCGGCTCGGGAGCACGGCCCGAATTGCCTGCACGGCTGCGGCGGAATCGCGTCGTGCATTGCGAGCGAGGAGCGGCTCCATTACCTTTATCCCCGGTGCCAGGTCGAACTCCACCGTCTCGCCTGCACGCCAGTAGGACGACACCTGCAATACTGCGGGACCACTCAACCCGCGGTGCGTCACCAGTATCTTCTCCTTGAAGCTGCCGCGTCTCCGCCGTACTCCCGCTGTGGCTACAGCCTCAGCGGAGACGCCAGAAAGATCGCACCACCGCTCGCGATCCTCTGCGCTGAAGACGAGAGGAACCAACGCCGGATGGCACTCTACGATGCGCAGGCCGAACTGTTCGGCGAGTGTGTAACCGAACTCCGTCGCGCCCATCTTGGGGATCGACAGTCCGCCCGTCGCCACGACGACAGCTTCAGCGCGAAACGAGCCCTCTGTGGCCTTGACCAGGAACTGTCCGTCGCGCACCACTGAGATCACACGCGCCCCCACCACGATTCGTACGCCTGCTTCAGAACACTCGCGTTCCAGCATGGTGACGACGTCCATCGCCGAGCGGTCGCAGAAGAGCTGGCCCAGCGTCTTCTCGTGGTAGCGGATGCCATGCTTCTCGACCAAGGCGATGATCTCGGCGGGCGTGAAGCGTGCCAGCGCCGACTTCGCGAAGTGAGGGTTCTCCGAGAGAAAGTTCTCCGCGCGGCAGTGGATGTTGGTGAAGTTGCAGCGCCCGCCGCCGGAGATCAGGATCTTCTTGCCGACGCGCTCCGCATGATCCAGCAGCACAACGCGCCGCCCACGCCGCCCCGCCTCCATCGCACACATCATGCCCGCCGCCCCCCCACCCAGTACCACGACATCAACCTTTTGCACGCACCCTCACTGTTGCCTATCTCTCTAATAGTCCCAGCATCATTCTAGATTCGCAGTAGTTAAGGTAGGGCTACCGCCTCGCACCTCGTCTACTTGAACCAGCATCGCCCAACGCGTTTTCCGACATACACTGCTGGCTCTGCGGTACTGTGCGACCATTAACCCATGTTGAGAAGAGTGGATGAACAGGGACCGCGAGTGGCTGCTGCCCAGCCGCACGGGCCTGCGGCAGTGATTACGAGGCGTGCGGCGGATCGCCTGCGAGCAGGACATCTGTGGGTGTACCGGTCGGACGTGGAGTCGCTGGTGCCCCCAATGGAGGCTGCTGAGATCGCGGCAGGTGCGCTGGTCACGGTGACCGATAGCCGAGGGATTCCACTAGGAACGGCGCTGTACAGCACGGCATCGCAGATCGCTCTGCGAATGGTCTCGTCTGAAGCTGCGCTGACGCGGGACGCCTATCTCCAGCAGCTTCGGGAGCGGGTTATCGCGGCGCTGGTCCTGCGGGATGAGGTCGCGCAGGAGTCGATGGAAAACGATGCGTGCCGGCTGATCTTTTCGGAGGCTGATGAGTTGCCAGGGATTGTGGCCGACCGATATAACGATCTTGTTATCTTACAGTTGCTAATCCAAGGGACGGCCCAGGACGATGTGCGTCAGGTCCTGACGGAGGTGATCCGGGAGCGCTTGAATCCGGCGACGATCCTTGAACGGCCGGACCCTAAGGTGCGCGAGTTGGAGCAACTTGCAGCGCCTTTCGGGGAACCGTTGCACTCTGCTACCAGCGATTTGCCACAACTTATCAGCATTTTCACCATCAATGGGCTGCGTTTTCACTATGATGCGAGCGCGGGACAGAAGACGGGAGCGTTCCTCGATCAGAGGCTAAACTATGCTGCTGCAGCGAGATACGCGCGCGGACGAGCGCTGGATATTTGTACCTACCAGGGTGGATTTGCGATTCACATGGCCCAGCGTTGTCAACAAGTTACGGGCGTCGATGCCAGCCGCGGAGCCCTTGAGGTTGCTGATCGGAACCTTGCACTGAATCCAGATCTTGGTGCACAAGTGGAATGGATTGAGGCAGATGCGTTCGAGCTATTACGCGAGTATGAGGCGAATGGGGAGCAGTACGACACGATTGTGCTGGATCCACCGGCATTTGCGAAGTCGAAGCGTGCGGCGGAGGGGGCGCTGCGCGGGTATAAGGAGCTTAACTTGCGTACAATCAAGATGTTACGGGCGGGTGGGACGCTTGTGACTTGCTCTTGTTCGCACCATGTTCCGCTGGAAATATTCACGGAGGTGGTGGCTGCGGCGGCTTCAGATGCGGGACGCAGGGTGCAAGTGCTTGAAACAAGAGGGGCTGCGCCGGACCATCCGAGTATTTTGACTCTACCGGAGACAAATTATTTGAAGTGCCTGATCTGCCGCGTAGGCTGACTTTTGGCGGATTTTCGTCAATTTCCGTGGTCAGAATGTGGTGAATCGTGTGGTTCTCGTGGTTTGTCTGTGGTGAATTGGATGGTAGATTTCCTGGTTTTCCACTGCTGTGTCATTTGAGCGATGAGGCGTCTGGCAGCTTATAAGGTCCCGATCGAGGAAGACATGCGATTTACTACGGCGGGCCAGGTGTAACGGGTGAGGACGAGGTCACGGGCTTGCTTGCCCATGACGGCGAGGCGGTCGGGGTTGGTGAGGAGTTGGGTGATTTTGGCGGCCAAGTCTTCGACGGAGCCCTTTTCTGCGAGGTCTCCGTTGATGCCGGGGGTGACGCACTCGCGGAGGGCCCAGGCGTTGGTGAGGACGCAGGGGAGTTGGTAGAGCATGGCCTCGAGGGGCGCTATGCCGAAGGGCTCGTAGAGGGAGGGCAGCGCGAAGAGGGTAGAGTCGCGGAAAAGGGACTCGAGTTTTTGCTTTTGGGCGGGGTCGGCTTTTGAGAGATGACCGTGGAAAACGACTCCGGCGGGCAGGTTGTCGAGGTGGGCGGGACCTACGATGTGGAGCTCGGCGGTGGGAATGGAGTCGCGGACGATTCGGAGGGCCTGGAGGAGCTGGGGGCCACCCTTGCGGGTGAACTCGGTACCGATGAAAAGGATGCGGTTGGTGGTGTAGTTCTTGTCAGGGGCGGGGGCAGGGATCTCGGTGAGATTGACGGCTCCGCCTACGTTGAAGACCTTGTCGGGTGAGACATGGTAGTCGCGGATGAAGGACTGGCGAAGGTACTCGCTGAAGGTGAAGATGGCGGCCATCTGCTGGGAGGTCTCCTCTTCGTAGCGGAGGGCCTGGTCGATGCGCTTGCGCGAGACGCCCTCCATGCCGAAGCCGCTGTTGAGGAGCTCGGGGAGGTTGCCGTCGTGGTAGGAGATGCACTTTTTATTGGGAAATACGGTGGGGAGGGAGAACATGGAGCCGATCTGGAGGCAGATGGGGCTGGTAACGGGGATCGCTTTGGCGGTGCGGGTGAGGGCGTTGCGATACGCGGGGTCGAAGTAGAAGTGCTTGCGCCAAACGGCGCGGTTGCGGGTGAAGTTCTTGGCGAGGAGCCAATAGTTCTGGAGGCGGGGAAGCTTGAGTCCGACGGCCTTGTCGAGGAGGGTGGCCTCGTCAATGGCCTTGAGGAGAGACTGAGATGATCCGGACCAAGTCCTGGGGGAGTAGGGGTCTGAGCCTGTAGAGCCGCCTACGAAAACGGTTAGCTCGCGCATGGAAGTCAGGCTAGCACAGGGTGCTGGAGGAGAGCCGTTCTTGATGGGGTTCGAGTGGATGGGCGGGGTAACAGGATTAATTAGGTAACGGTTTCATTTCATATACATAGCTTGAAAAGAGACAGTGGCTAAAATATGAGTGTGTTTACATCACATTTTATGCAACTTTTGACGAATGCTCGCGTCAAACTAAGTACACAGAGTGGTGAAGTGCCTGCTCTGAGCATTTCTGAATTCATTGAGGAGTGAAGACACATGACGATGATGACCCGATTTGTTCCGTTGCGTACCCCCTTTGAAGATGTTGCCGTGTTGCAGAAGCGGTTGAACTCGATCTTCAACGACTTTGCCAGCCCAAGTGAGTCCGGTTCGGCTTCGAGCAGCTTCGTGCCGGCGGTGGACGTGTATGAGGATGCGGAGAAGCTGGTATTGAAGCTGGAAGTTCCTGGTGTGAAGCCGGAGGATCTGGATAACCAGACGCTGACGATCAGAGGCGAGCGGAAGTTCGAGTCGACCGAAAAGGCGGAGAACTTCCACCGGATCGAGCGGCGGTTTGGCAGCTTCGTGCGTAGCTTTACGCTGCCGCAGACCGTCGATACCGAGACTGTGTCGGCTACATCGGATGCTGGTGTGCTGACGATCTTGCTGGCAAAGAAGGCTGAGGCTCAGCCGAGGCAGATCAAGGTGCAGGTTGGCAGTAGCGCGGCTAAGCAGGTTGAGGGCAGTAGTGCGGCGTAATCGCTGATGTTTGTGGTGAGGGGAAGGCCGTCGTTTTGACGACGGCCTTCTTTTTGTAGATGCGATGAGAGAAAGAAAGTGCAATGGGCGATGAGACAGTCTGCTGCCTTGTCAAGATAAGGATGTTTTTCGTGGATTACACCTCCGGTTGCGTGGATGGCGGCGATGCTGGAGGATTGGTTCGGCGATAGCGGAAAGATCTGATTGGGTAGGGTGGACCAATCACAGGGTTGTTTGACATCGAATGATTGTGTGAATTGTGGAGGATTGAATGGCGATTAAATGGGATAAGTTGACGGTGAAGTCGCAAGAGGCGGTGCAGGCCGCGCAGGGGCATGCGGCGGAGAATGGAAATCCTGAGGTGCTTTCGCTGCACCTGATGGCGGCGCTGCTGGAGGACCGCGATGGTGTCGTGATCCCGGTACTGGAGAAGGTGGGAGTGCCGGTGGAGCAGTTGTTGAATGGGGTGAACTCTGCAATTACGAAGCTGCCCAAGGTGCAGGGCGGGGCGCAGCCGGGATTGAGCGCGGCGCTGCAGAAGGTTCTGGAGCAGGGGTTCAAAGAAGCTGAGAACTTCAAAGACGACTACGTTTCGACGGAGCATTTGTTGCTTGCGCTCTCGAAGACGAAGGGCGATGCGGTGCAGAGTGCGTTGGCAGCTTTGGGCGCGACGCACGAGTCGATTCTGAAGGCGTTGGCCGAGGTACGTGGATCGCAGCGAGTTACGGATCAGAGTCCCGAGGGCAAGTTTCAGGCGCTGGAGAAGTATGCGAAGGATCTGACGGATCTGGCGCGGAAGGGCAAGCTTGATCCGGTGATTGGGCGCGATGAGGAGATTCGCCGGGTGGTGCAGGTGCTGGCGCGCAGGACGAAGAACAATCCTGTACTGATCGGCGAGCCGGGTGTGGGTAAGACGGCGATTGTGGAGGGATTGGCGCGGAGGATCGTGCAGGGAGATGTTCCGGAGATTCTGAAGGATAAGCGAGTGTGTGCGCTGGACCTGGCTTCGATGATTGCCGGCGCGAAGTTTCGTGGGGAGTTTGAAGAGCGGCTGAAGGCTGTGTTGAAGGAGATCGAGGACTCGAACGGCGAGATTATTTTGTTCATCGATGAGTTACATACTCTTGTCGGCGCAGGTGCGGCCGAAGGCGCGATGGATGCCAGCAATATGCTGAAGCCGGCGCTGGCTCGCGGCGGGCTGCGGGCGATCGGGGCTACGACGCTGAATGAGTATAGGAAGTACATCGAGAAGGATGCGGCGCTGGAGCGGCGTTTTCAGGTGGTGTATGTCGGCGAGCCGACTGTCGAGGACACGATTGCGATTCTGCGTGGATTGAAGGAGAAGTATGAGGCTCACCACAAGGTCCGGATCAAGGATTCGGCGATTGTGGCTGCGGCTACGCTCTCGCATCGTTATATCTCGGATCGATTCCTGCCGGATAAGGCGATCGACCTTGTGGATGAGGCTGCGGCTGCGCTGGCGATTCAGATTGGGTCGGTGCCGGTGGAGATCGACGATCTGGAGCGGCGGGCTACATCGCTCGAGATTGAGCGGGCAGCTTTGAAGCGGGAGAAGGATGCTGCCTCGAAGGAGCGGCTGGAGATCGTTGAACGTGAGCTTGCCGACGTAAAGGAGACGGCGGCTGCGCTGCGTGCTCGCTGGCAGAAGGAGCGCGGTGCGATTGGCCGGATCGCCGAGTTGAAGGAGCAGCTTGAAGGGCTGCGCTTCCAGATGCAGGAGGAGACGCGCAAGGGCAATCTGCAGCGTGCGGCGGAGTTGCAGTATGGCGAGATTCCCAAGCTGGAGGCTGAGCTGAAGGAGTTGACGGCGCTGCAGGACGCGGCGGTTCGCGAGGACGCGGCTGAGGCGGCGACGGGTGTTGCGACGAAGCCTTCGCGGATGCTGAAAGAAGAAGTGGACGAGGAGGACGTCGCAGCGATTGTTTCGAAGTGGACGGGGATTCCTGTGTCCAAGATGCTTGAAGGAGAGATGCAGAAGCTGGTGCATATGGAAGAGCGTCTGCGCGAGCGAGTTGTGGGGCAGGACGAGGCGTTGAGCGCAGTGGCGAACGCGATTCGGCGTTCGCGCGCCGGGTTGAGTGATCCGAAGCGACCGATTGGATCGTTTATCTTTCTTGGACCTACGGGCGTGGGTAAGACGGAGACGGCTCGCGCGCTTGCTGAGTTTTTGTTCGATGACGAGGCCGCGATGGTGCGGATCGACATGAGCGAGTACATGGAGAAGCATGCGGTGGCGCGGTTGATTGGCGCGCCTCCGGGATATGTGGGGTATGACGAGGGCGGCCAGTTGACCGAGGCCGTGCGGCGTCGGCCCTATGCGGTGGTCCTGTTCGACGAGATCGAGAAGGCGCACCCGGATGTGTTCAATGTGCTGCTGCAGGTGTTGGACGATGGACGGCTAACGGACTCGAAGGGCCGAACCGTGGACTTCAAGAATACGGTGCTGATCATGACCTCTAACGTGGGCGCGGCACAGTTGACGACGGCGTGGGCGCAGGGTGAGGAGGGCTTCGAGGACGCGAAGAGTCGCGTGATGGACTCGCTGCGGCAGCAGTTTCGGCCGGAGTTCCTGAATCGTGTGGACGATATCGTTGTGTTCCATCCGCTGGATGAATCGCAGTTGACGCATATTGTCGATCTGCGGCTGGCGGATCTGCAGAAGCTGCTGGCGGACCGCAAGATTACGCTGGAGCTGACGGACGAGGCGCGGAAGGCGATCTTCAAGGCTGGGTACGACCGGGCCTATGGAGCGCGGCCTTTGAAGAGGGCGATTCAGCGCATGGTTCAGGACAAACTTGCAGTGAAGATTCTGGATGGGTCGGTGCAGTATGGAGACCATGTCATCGTGAATGCCGGCAAGGATGGGCTGACGTTTGAGGTGAAGGAACGGGATGCAGAGCAGGTAGCGGTGTGATCCGTGGCCGGATGGATTGATTGAACGCCGAATGCCTTTGGGGATTCGGCGTTCTTGTTTTGATGATCATGACTGAAGGCTGGTGATGCAGAGCGATGTTAGTTGTTGCGATTGGGTGGCAGGGACGGAGCGCTGGGGAGGTTGGCTGTGGCTTTGAATGGCCTGGGTGTCGGACAGAGATGGGACGAGGAGTGATGTGACTGATCGCCGGCGGCGAGGAAGAAGACGGGGTCGCCATGGTCGAGAGGAGTGAAGCCCTTGATCGTCCCGGAGGGGAAGCGGATGGGAAGCCGGTCGACAGGGTAGCTGTGAGCCCAGAGATCTCGCACCAGCCAGTTGCCGTCGCTGGCGAGGATGAAGTAGTCGGCGGCGTTGTGTTGGAAGTCGGCCAGGGTGAGGATGGGGACGTGGTACACGAGGTTGCGGCCTGCCCAGAGGTTCTCCTCGGGCGAGTCGTCGCCGCGGAGGAGGCGGATGGCGGGGAAGTCGACAGGAAAGACGATGCGGGAGGCGATGGAGGGTGGGGCGTAGTGCTGCAGCGTGAGGACCATGAGAGCGTCGGCGACGACGATGGGCCTGTTGCCTGAGGCTGCAGGGAGGCGTTGGAGTATCTGATCGAAGCACTGTTTCTGCTGCGCGTACATGATGCCGATGGAACAGACGCGTCCGAGAAAGAGGATAGAGCAGAGGCTGAGAGCGGCGATGCCGGCGTATCGTAGATGGCCGAGGATCCGATAGGCGACTGCGATGCCAGCGATGGCAAAGCCGAGGCAGACGGGGATGACGAAGCGCGGGGAGAGCATGCCTCCGTGGATGGAGGCTATGAGATAGCCGAGGAAGGGATAAAGCATGAGAAGGAACACGACGACGGCCTCATGCAGTGGGAACGAGGCTTGAGGGAAGCGCGCCTGGCGGTTTGCGAGATTGGCGAGCCAGCGTGGGCGCAAGCTCGCTCTGCAATGAGAGCACAGGTGTGCGAGCAGAGAGATGAGCGCGCCCAAGGCGAAGAGCGCAACGACGGGATAGAGGATGACTTCGACCATGCCCGTGTAGGAGTCGAAGACCTGATCGAGGGAGACCTTGTTCCACGCGTGAGGCGCGAATTGGGCGATGGAGCGTTGAATGAGCGGTCGGAAGGCGAGAAGCGGAGTGGCCGCGAGCACGAGAGCAAGCCAGATGCCGATGCTGACGTTGCGTAGAGGAGGGAGCTTGAACGAGGGCCAGGAGTATGAGAGACGCAGCGTGCGGATGAGTTCGCCTCCTGCGATGGGAAAGAACGCCAGGACGGCAAAGTAGTTGGTGCATATGCCCGCGGCGAGGGAGAGTGTCATGCCACAGAGTGCGAGGTTGCGGCGGGTCGAAGAGGCAGCGGGATCGACAGCGCGGCTCCAACACAGGATGGCGAGCATGGCGAGGCCATAGAAGATGCCGTAGGAACGGCTTTCGTAGCTGTAGTCGAAGGCGGCATTGGCCATCGAGAGAACACAGCCTGTAAGCGCCCAGACAGGCGGCAGGCGCCGTTTGAGGAAGAGGAAGAGGGCCAAGAGTCCGATCCAATAGCCAAGCACGGCGGGGAGACGAAGGGCGAACTCGTGATCTCCGAAGAGCCGGAGGGATGTGAGAACGGCAAGGTGAGTCAATGGGGGATTGGGATCGGCGGCCTGCGCGAGTGCACGCCAGATCGCTGTGGGGCTACCTAACTGTGCGATATGCAGCGTGATAAGTTCGTCGAGCCAAAGCAGTTTGTTATGGGAGAGTGCAGCGATGATGAGGAGATAGGAGGCGGAGAGCAGAGCAAAAGCGAGAGCGGGATAGCGATCAATAGAGTTTGCGGCGAAGTTTGCGATCCGGCGGATGGTGGGGAGTAAATCTGCTTCAGATTTGGTGGCGGTAAGTGGGCCCACAGCAACATACTCCGGTAACGGGAGGGAATCGGTCGAGCAAGGTTCAGCCCCTTTGGATGCAGGTGGGCTGGAGATGATTGCCTGAGATTTTCCTGAGATACTGTGGGTGACCGGCTCATGTTAAACGAGGCAGACCGTCTAATCCGGAAGGTCTGGGAGAGCGGCGCAGAGATGCAAACCATCGGCAGGGACTGGAATTTCAACGTGGCTTGAAAGTTGCCTAGAATCAATACGAGGCAAGAATGGCCGGAGATATATTCAATCGGCCTGACTAAAAAACAATAGGAGCACAGTGAAGAAGACGGCCGTGATTATTGGAGCAGGCCCGGCTGGGCTGACGGCTGCACTGGAACTGCTACGGCGGACGGATATTAGGCCGATTGTGCTGGAGGCAAGCGAAGAGATCGGCGGTATCTCGCGGACGATCCGGTATAAGGGCAACCGGATGGACATCGGCGGTCATCGGTTTTTTTCGAAGAGCGACCGTGTGATGCAGTGGTGGATCGACCTAATGCCTCCTGAAGCTGGTGATGGGATTGATGCACGGTCGTCGCAGGAGATCTGCTATCAGGGCAAGAGACGGGTTGTGGCTGTGCCAGCCCGTCTGCTGGAAGAACCGGTGCTTCGCGGAGCTGGTCCACCTATTGCCAGAGAGACAAACGCCGACGAGACAGACCAAGGTGAAGAGTTTCCTGCTGAGGAGAATAGATATACGGAGACGCTGGTAACAGCCGATTCTTCGAACTCTCCAAACTCCGATCTGGTGATGTTGATTCGCCCTCGAAAGAGCAGAATCTACTATTTGCGGAGATTCTTCGACTATCCGATTACTGTGACGGCAACGACGCTGGGTAATCTTGGGCTGGTGAGAACCTTGCGGGTGGGGATGAGCTATCTGAAGTCGCGGGTGAGCCAGATTACGCCGGAGAAGAGTCTTGAGGATTTTTTGATCAACCGATTTGGACGGCAGCTCTACCTGACATTCTTCAAGAGCTATACGGAGAAAGTATGGGGGACTCCTTGCAGCGAGATCTCGGCGGAGTGGGGGGCGCAACGGATCAAGGGACTCAGTCTGACGACGGCGGTGAAGCACTTTGTGAAGAAGAGTTTGAGCCGGCGGAGGCGAGGGGATCTTTCGCAGAAGGGCACGGATACGAGTTTGATTGAGCGGTTCATGTATCCGAAGTTCGGGCCGGGACAGCTTTGGGAGCATGTGGCGGACCTGATCCGTGAGAAGGGCGGTGCGGTTTGCCTCAGATGGAAGGTGGACAAGGTTCATTGCGATGGGATGAGCGTGGTGTCTATCGATGCGGTGAATGATGCAGGAGAGCGGCAGACGTTTGTGGGCGATTACTTCTTTTCAACGATGCCGATGCGTGAGCTGGTGCGGGCGCTGGACGCTCCGGTGCCGGAGAACGTGCGAGAGGTGAGCGAAGGGCTGCAGTATCGGGATTTCATTACGGTGGGTCTGCTTGCTGACCGGTTGAAGGTGCGAGAGCCAGATGGCGGCTTGTTGAAAGATACGTGGATCTATGTGCAGGAGCCGGATGTGGTCCTGGGACGGTTACAAATATTCAACAACTGGAGCCCTTATCTGGTGGCGGATCCGACTAAGGTCTGGATAGGTCTCGAATACTTCTGTTACGACACGGACGATCTGTGGAAGATGCCGGATGAGGAGCTGAAGCGGTTTGCGATTGCCGAGGTGGCGAAGATCGGGATTCTGAACGCGGAGGATGTAACGGACGGACATGTAGTGCGGGTTCCTAAGACATATCCGGCTTACTTTGGAACTTATGATCGGTTTGATGAGTTGCGGAAGTTTACCGATGGGTTTGAAAACCTGTTCCTGGTGGGGAGAAATGGGATGCACAAGTACAACAACCAGGATCACAGCATGTTGACGGCGATGAATGTGGTAGATGGGATTGTGGCGGGGAAGGTGGACAAGGCCGCCCTATGGGAGATTAATACAGAGCAGGAATATCACGAGGAGAAGTAAGCGAGGAGCGCGA
>Ga0193717_1000682_pt1 | contig 21619 bp, 22 predicted proteins | sample U2c2metaG_FD_145900 | JGI IMG/M metagenome (GOLD analysis project Ga0193717, IMG submission 145900) | Soil microbial communities from a riparian zone of the East river system, Colorado, United States - U2c2 | ecosystem: Environmental > Terrestrial > Soil > Riparian zone | place: USA: East River...
TCAGGTCGTCGACCTCGCGGGCCACCGAGAACTCCCCGGTCTCGCTCTCGCCGCGACCGCGCCGGTCGTAGGTGAACACGGTGAAGTCGGCCGCGAGCTCGGCCGCCAGCGGGCGCGACGGACCGGACGCCCGGTAGCACATCGCGCCGTCCACGACGACCAGCGGCGGCCCGTCGCCGGTCACCTCGTACGCGATTCTGGCACCGTCCGAGGAAACGCAGGTACTCATGTCATTCTCCATCTCGAAAAGTGTGTTCGAGCCACGACTGCCACGCCAGCTCGACGGGTTGCGGAGAAATGTCCGCGAAAATGTGGTGACTGGCCACCACCGGTCCCCGGAAACCACGCATGAACCGGTACAGCGCGTTCTCGGTGCGAATTCCCAGTGTGTCGTCGTTCTGGAAGTACACGACGCCGTCCACCGGCGGGAGGCCCGCCGGCGCGAACCGCGCGTGCCCGTCCGCAAGGCCGATCGCGGCCACCAGCCGCGCCCGCGTCGACGGCCAGTCCGTGACGAGCGGCCCGAACGCGGTGACCGGCACCGCCACCCGTCCCGCGAAGTGCGTCAGGTACGCCACCAGCGTGTGGAAGAACAACGCGTTGCCCTTGGTCATCGCGTCGAACTCGTCGGCCCAGTCGTCGCCGGGCAGGAAGCCGCTGGTCGCCATCCGCAGCACGGTGCTGGCCCGGTCGCGGCCCTCGATCAGGAACTCGTACGCCACGAACCGCCCGTCCGGCGCCGGCGCCCCGCCATAGGCCAACCGCGACCCCGGCTCCCACGCGGACACCTCGTGCGACGGCGTGTAGCCGCCGAACGCACTCCGCACCGCCTGGCCCGGCTCGACCTCGTTGCGGCCCATGAACCAGGAGTCCATGCCCGGCCCGGTCGCGATCGCCGCCCACACCTGCTCCGGCGTGGCGTCGACCTGGACCTCCTCCTGCGACGTGAACTCGTGTCCCATCACGAGCCCCCGTCGACAGTCGGGTGGATGGCGACGATCAGCCGATGCTTGCGGCCGCCGGCACCCGTCTCGTCGTGGTACTTGCCGATCAGCCCGGCGACCGTGCCGGCCAGCTCCTCGGCGAACGCCGCCCGGTCGGCGGCGGACGCGAACCGCACCTCGCCGTCGAGCGCGAACGTCGCGACCCGCTTCTTCGCCCGGTCCGCGCCGGTCAGCAGCGCGCCGACGTCCCGGACCAGCCGGGCGGCCAGCGCGAGCAGCCAGCGGGCGGACAGCCGGTCGGGCGCGCGGTCGGGATCGGGCGCCACGGCGGCGAGCGCGGCCGGCGAGATGACGTACGACGACGCCGTCGCGCGCAGGATCCGCTCCGTCACGTTGCCCTTGCGCCGCTCCTCGACCAACTCGACGAGACCGTGCCGCTCGAGGGCCCGCAGGTGGTAGTTGACCTTCTGCCTCGGCAGCCCGACCCGGCCGGCGAGAGTGGTCGCCGAGCCGGGTTCGGACAACGCCGCGAGCAGGTTGGCCCTGATCGGGTCCAGTGAGGCCTCGGCCGCTGCCGGGTCCTCGATCACCGCTACGTCGAACATGCGAGAAGCGTCCCACCGACAATTTGACTTGTCAAGACAAACAAAACTGTCGGACTAACTAAACGCGATCGCCAGTTCCTTCGCCAGCGCGCCGGGGTCGACGTTGTGCGTCTGTTTGGGCAACTCACGGCACACGCCGGCTGGCAGGGCGACGGCCACCGCGTTGGCCGCGGCCCGCATCCAGTCCGGGCTGGCGGTGCCGGCCAGCACCGTCACGGGCACGGTCACCTCCGCGACCGGCGGCATCGCGCCGTCGCCGGACACCTCGCCGTCGTACCGCAGCGACGGCGCGAGCGCCTCCAGCGCCCGCCACATCGGCGTGCGCCGCATGCCGGCGACGATCTCGGTGGGCATCCCGACGACGGCGACCATGAACAGCTCGAGCGCGTCACCGGGCCGACCGTCCGCGATGTCCGCCGCGAGCCGCGCCGAGTAGTCCGGTGGCGCGGGCGGCGCGTCCGGCACCGTGAACGGCGGCTCGTACAGCGCGAGCCGGGTGAGCGCAACGCCGGCGACCGCGGCACGCAGGACGAGGATCGCGCCGGAGGACATGCCGTACGCCATCGCGGAGCCACCCGCCTCCTCGACGACCGCGGCGAGATCCTCGATCTCCCGCTCGACCGCGTACGGCTGGGTGTCGCCGCTGTCGCCGCGGCCGCGGCGGTCGTAGGAGTAGACGGTGAACCGGTCGGCGAGCAGGGCCGCGACCGCCGCCGTCGAGTTCCGGTCGTTCAACGCGCCGCCGACGCACACGACCGCCGGCCCTTCGCCGACGCGGTCGACCGCGATGGCGGTGCCGTCCTTGGAGTTGACCATCATGTGCTTTCCCTTCCGAGGTGGTGGTTCGCCGCACCGACGAACGGGCACCGGCCGGATCGACAGGTCAGCAGATGACCTGGCGCACCTCGATCATGCCGATCCGGGCCCACGGATGGGTCGCGGCGATCTGCCGCGCCGCTGAGTCGTCGGCGGCCTCGATCATGGCGAAACCACCCATCTGTTCCTTGGTCTCGGCGAACGGGCCGTCGGTGAGCAGCACCTCGCCGGCACGCACCCGGACCGTGCGCGCCGACTCCGGTGGATGCAGGCCGATGGTCGTGACCAGCGCGTTCTTGGCCTTCAGCGCGGCGGACCACTCCGCGCAGCCGGGCAGCGCGTCCGTCCGAGGGGTCGTCTCGTCGGAGCACAGCAGGAGCAGGTACCTCATGACTGCGATTGTGGACCGATGAGTTTCCGCCGTCGACACCGTCACACCGGGCATGACGAGTGAAGGACTGACCATGGACGAGACGGTGTTCGCCGAGAGTGCCGAGAAGCACCGCCGCGAGCTGCGGGTGCACTGCTACCGGCTGCTCGGGTCCGCGCGCGACGCGGAAGACCTGGTGCAGGAGACGTTCCTGCGCGCGTGGCGCAAACGGGAGACCTACGAGGGCAGGTCGACGTTCCGCGCGTGGCTGTACAAGATCGCGACGAACGCCTGCCTCGACGTGTTGGACCGCAGGCCGCCGCTGCCGGTGGCCGAACCCGAGGAGACGCCGGCGTCGCCGGTGTCGGTGCCATGGCTGACCCCGCTCCCGGCGCCGATGCTCGACGACCTGGTGGTGTCCCGCGAGACGATCGAGCTGGCGTTCCTCACGGCCGTGCAGCACCTGCCCGCGCGGCAGCGAGCCGCGCTGGTGCTGCGCGATGTGCTCGGCTGGTCGGCGAAGGAGGCCGCCGAGCTGCTGGACAGCACGGTCGCGTCGACGAACAGCGCGCTGCAGCGGGCGCGGGAGACGATGCGCGCCCAACTGCCGACGAGCCGGTCGGAGTGGACGGCGCCGGCCGAGCCCGAGGAGCTCGCGGTCGTGCACCAGTACATGGCGGCGCTGGAGAGCGGCGACGAGCAGGCGATCGGCGCGATGCTCGCCGAGGACGCGCGCTGCGGCCAGGCGCCGTGGGCCGGCGGCAACATGACCGACGCCCCGCACTGGTACTCCGGCCGTTCGACGTTGGTCGCGGGTTGGCAGCCGATCCTGCACGGTCCCGGCCGCCGGGAGTTCCGCTGCGTGCTCACGGCCGCGAACCACGAGCCGGCGATCGCCGTGTACGTCCGGGTGCCGGGCTCGGACGGGCCGTTCGAGGCGTTCGGGCTGGACGTGCTGCGGGTGGCCGGCGGCAGGATCGCGGAGATCTCGGTGTTCGGCAACGAGCTGTACCCGCTGTTCGGCCTGCCGCCGACCCAGCCGTAGGTCAGGTGACCTCGGTGTTCTGGTCCGCGAGCACAAGCCAGCGGCCGTGCTCGCGGGTCCAGGTGAGACCGATCATCAGCTTCTGGCGGTAACCGGCGGCCGGTTCCGCGTAGACCGACTCGTACAGCGCGTAGCCGCTCTCGCAGTCGGACACGACCTTGCGCTTCAGTACGAAGGTCTGCGTCCAGTCGGTGCGGGCGAAGAACGTGGTGATGAACCCGGCCATCGCCTTCTTGCCGTCGAACACGGTGCCGCCGGGCAGGACGCCGACGACGTCGCGGTGCAGCAACGCGTTGAAGCCGCTGGAATCCCGGGCGTCGGTGGTGTGCAGGTAGCTCGAGAGCGCGGAGTCGAACTGGCGGCCGCAGCCGTTGCCGGGGTGGCCGGCTGCGGCCGCCGAGCCCGCCACGGTGGCTCCTCCGATGGCGGCGAGCGCGAGGCCGACCGCGACGATTCTTGTGCGTAGTGACATGGCGGCAGTCCACCCGCCGGAAGTGGTGTTCCGACAGCGATTCGAACGGCCTCGAATCCGTCGCCCGCGCGCGTACGCTGACCGTGTGATCAGGGCAAACCTCGACGCCGACACCCTTGCCAGGGTGCGGCTCGCGCTGTCGCCGGCCGCCGAGGCCGCCGCATGGCTCGGGCTGACGGCGGCGCGCGGGCAGCACCCGGTGTTCGGCGACCCTGGCGCCGCGGCGCGTGCTGCGCTGTCCGATCCGGACGCGGCGCTCGTCGCGGCCGTACTGCCGCCGGCCGGGGTGCGGTCGTACACGCCGGACCTGCTCACCCCGAAGCCGATCGCCGGGCTCGACGACCAGCTCGACCGGATCGCCGCGACCCCGCCGGACATGGTCGCGGCACAGCTCGCGGACACCGGCCGGGTGTTTCCCGCTTCGGTGCGCGACGCCGTCGACCGTGGCACGTTCGCGCCGAGGGCCGCGTCGGGTCTGCGTACCTTCTGGGCCGCGGCGGTCGCCGACGGGTGGGCGGCGCTGCGGGCGACCATGGAGGCCGACCTGGCGACCCGCGCGCGGACGATGGCCACCCGCGGCGTCGGCGCGATGCTCGACTCACTGCACGAGTCGGTGTCGTGGGCCGACGGCGCGTTGAACATCCGATCGGCGTGGCAGGAGGAGTTCACGCTGTCGCGGGTCGAGATCGTGTGCGTGCCGGCAGTGTTGGCGTGGCCCCGGCTGTCGATCCAGCTGTGCGACCCCGCGGACGCCGTCCTCGGCTACCCGGCGGCCGGGATCGGCGCGCGCGCCACCGGCCCCCGCTCGATCGACAAGCTGGTCGGGCCGACGCGGGCCGCGTTGTTGCGGGACCTCGACGTGCCGAGGTCCACCGCCGGGCTCGCGTCGCGGCACCCGCTCGCGGCGGCGACCGTCTCCTACCACCTGAAGGTGCTGCAGCGGTCCGGGCTGGTCGTCGCGCACCGGTCCGGGCAGTTCGTGCTGTACCAGCGCACCGAGTCCGGCCACGCGATCGCGCGCTAGGTTTCGGTGATGGCGGGCAAGGGAACACCGGCGACCGCGCTGCTGGTGAAGCACCGCGTGGCGCACGAGGTGCACGAGTACGCGCACGATCCCAGGTCGGCGTCGTTCGGCACCGAGGCGAGCGAGCTGCTCGGGCTGCCCGCCGAGCGGGTGTTCAAGACGCTGGTCGCCGAGGTCGACGGTGTCCTGACCATCGGGGTCGTGCCGGTGGCCGGACAGCTCGACCTGAAGGCGCTCGCCGCCGCCGCGGGCGGCAAGAAGGCCAAGATGGCGGAGGTGTCGGCCGCCGAACGCGCGACGGGTTACGTCGCAGGCGGCATCTCGCCGTTGGGGCACCGCAAACGTTTGCCGGTGGTGGTCGACGCGTCGGCGTCCGCCTTCTCGACGATCTTCTGCAGTGGTGGCCGGCGGGGGTTGGAGATCGAGCTTGCGCCCTCGGAGCTGGTACGCCTGGCGAACGCGACAGTGGCGGACATCGGCGTGCTGTGAAAGGCGCGTTGACGGCGCTGGGTGCCCTGAACGCGCCTTTCACGGCCCTACGATCACCAGTGGCCAGTTGCGGCGCGTGAACTCGTGACCCGTGTGCGGGAGCACCACCAGTCGCGCCCCCGGGATCTCGCGCGCCAGCGCCTCTCCGTGCGGTAGCGGGAAGAGCGGGTCCGAGTCGCCGTGTAGGACGAGCGTGGGCACCGTGATCGACGGCAGGCGTGCGCGCCACGGGCCGCCCGCGCCTTCCGTCGCGTGGTGGTTCTTCTGGCTCGACTCGTGGTTCTTCGTACGGGAGACCGCCGCGCGGGCCAGTTCGCGGAACTCGGCGGCGTCGAACGGCTCGGCCGACAGCACGCGCTGGCTCTCCACCAGGTACTCGACGACGGCGTCGTCATCGGTCCAGTCCGGTTCCCCGGCAAACTCCAGAGAAGGGGACATGCCCGGCAGGTCGGCGTCGCCAGGACCGCCGCTCGTCGACAGCAACGTCAGCGACAGCACTCGCGTCGGCTGGGTCAGCACCAGCTGCTGTGCGATGGCGCCACCCATCGACATGCCCACCACGTGCGCGGCCGGCACCCCGAGTGTGTCGAGCACCCCCGCCGCGTCGGTCACCAGGTCCATGCCCGAGTAACCCGGCGCGCCGGGCGGCCAGCTCTCCGACTCGCCCGTGTCGCGGTGGTCGTAGCGGATGACATACCGGTCGCCCGCGGCGAGCTGCGAACAGAACTCCGGCGCCCACCAGTCCATCGACGCGCCGGCGCCGCCGATCAACAACACCGCCGGGTCCGACGACGACCCGAACGTCGACGACGCGATCACGCGATCCTCCCCAGCCGAGCCAGCAATACCGTCAGCGGCGACGCCCCGGCGGGTGCCGGCACCGGCGGCGCGAACATCCCCTCCCCCGAGGGCGCCTTCCCCGACACGGCGAGCACGGCGGCGACCACCTCCGGCGCGGGTGCGTACGCGACCCCGGCGCCGCGCGCGATGTCCCACCCGTGGACCAGCGTCTCCGACAGGCTGATCGACGCGATCACCGCGCCGGGGGTCGGGCCGAACGGGAACGGGTGCTCCGCGACCAGCGCGCCCGGCCGACGGAACGCGGCGAGGCAGCGGTCGGCGGCGGCCGCGAACCCGCCGCCCGTCGGCGGGCCGCCGTCGATCGCCGCGGCGAACACGTGCATGACGTCGGTCAGGTGGTCCACCACCTCCCCCACGGTCCACGACTCGCACGGCGACGCCAACGCCAACGCCGACTCCGGCACGGCCACCAGCACGGCCGCCGTCGCCTCGTACGCCTTGGGCAAGAGTTCCAGGTCCACGATGTCCTCCTTCGATCCGTCTCGGCCCACCGACGAACGGGCCCGGCCCGAATCGACACCGCGGAAGAAGTTTCGCCGCCGACGCAACCCTCCGCACACCGGCGGGGCGCTGTCAGGCATGACCGACCGCGTCCGCGTACTGCTGGCGATCACCGCCGCCACGGCGCTGCTCGCGTACGCGACGGGCGTCCTCGGCGGCGCGTGGCCGGCACCGGAGTACCCGAAGGCCGCCGCGTTCGTACCGCCGGTCCACCCGACCGCGCCGCTCGAGCCGGTCACCGAAGCGAGTGGGCACGCCGCGTTCCCCGGTCTGGTGCGGAATCCCGATCGCACGCTCACGTTGGTGTGGCGCCGTGTACTACGGCCACGCCGTCGGCGAGCGGTTCGACTCCGTGTGGTTCGCGCGGTCGGCGGACGGCGGCGCGACCTGGAGCGGCCGGACGGCGGTTCCATGCTGTACCGGGGCTGGCTCGGTGAGTCTCAGTGCGCCGCCGAGACCTGCGCCAACCTGCCTGTCAGATAACGCTTCTCGGGTTCGGACGTGGCCAGCTCGATCGCGGTGCGGTACGCGTCGGCGGCCTCCGCGTGCCGGGACAGCCGTCGCAGCAGGTCGGCCCGCGTCGCCGGCAGCAGGTGGTAGCCGGCGAGCTCACCCGACGCCGCGAGGCCGTCCACGAGCGCGAGCCCGGCGGCCGGCCCCTCGGCCATCGCCACGGCGACCGCCCGGTTCAGCGCCACCACCGGCGACGGCACGAACTTGCTCAGCTCCCCGTACAACGACGCGATCTGCGCCCAGTCCGTCGCGGCCGCGGTCGGCGCCGACGCGTGGCACGCCGCGATCGCCGCCTGCACCTGGTAGGGCCCCGGCGCGCCCCGCCGCAACGCGGTCTCCAGCAACGACAACCCGGCGGCGATCCCCGAAGCCGACCACAGCGACCGGTCCTGGTCGTCCAGCGTCACGAGCGCGCCGGCGGGCGACACCCGTGACGCCCGTCGCGCGTCGTGCAGCAGCATCAACGCGAGCAGCCCCTCGGCCTCCGGCTCGCCGGGCAGCAGCGACACCAGCACCCGAGCCAGCCGGATCGCCTCCGCGCTCAGGTTCTGCCGCACCAGGTTGGTGCCCTCGCTCGCCGCGTAGCCCTCGTTGAACAACAGGTACAGCACGCCGAGCACCGAGCTCACGCGCGCGGGCAGCAACTCGGCCGGCGGCACCCGGTACGGGATGCCGGCGTTGCGGATCTTGCGTTTGGCCCGCACGAGCCGCTGCGCCATCGTCGCCTCTGGCACGACGAACGCCCGCGCGATCTCCGGCGTCGTCAGCCCCGCGAGCGTGCGCAACGTCAGCGCGACCCGCGCGTCGAACGCGAGCGCGGGGTGCGCGCAGGTGAAGATCAGCCGGAGCCGGTCGTCGGCGATCTCCGGTGGCGGCTCGTCGCCGACCGGCAGCACGGCCAGCTCACGCAGCTTCACCGCGCCGATCTTGTCGCGCCGCAGCCGGTCCAGCGCGCGGTTGCGGGCCGTCGTGGTCAGCCACGCGCCCGGCTTGCGTGGCACGCCGTCGCGCGCCCAGCGGTCCGTGGCCGCGACGAACGCGTCCTGCGCGCACTCCTCGGCAAGGTCCCAGTCACCGGTCAACCCGATCAGTGTGGCGACGACCTGGCCCCACTCGTCTCGAAAAGCGGCCGCGACCGCCTCGTTCACTCCCAGATCGGCCGCACCTCGACCATGCCGTACCGCGCGACCGGGTGGGCCGCGGCGATCTCCAGCGCCTCGTCCAGGTTCGCGCACTCGATCACGCTGAACCCGCCCATCTGCTCCTTCGTCTCGGCGAACGGCCCGTCCGCGAGGAGCACCTCGCCGTCGCGCACCCGCACGGTCGTCGCGTCGCTCGGCGGGCGCAGCACCTCGCCGGTGAGCAGCACGCGGCGGCGCGTCATCTCCTCGGTCCACGCCATCGCGTCGGCGGCGTCGCACACGTCTTTCGACGTGGCGTCCGTGGTTTGGTCGTCCTCGCCGCCGATGAGCAACAGATAGCGCATGCCGTTCATGCTCTCACGTAACGAAGGCCGCACCCGTGTTCCGCGCGCCTGTCCCCGCCTGGCTACTCCGAGGTACGGTTTGTGGCAGACCGATGGCGGTGAGTAGCACCTGGGGGTGGCTAGTGCCTACCGATCGGCCGATCAGCTATCGCGTGCTGTTCCGCAACCACGAGTTCCGCGCGTTGTTCGCGGCGCAGTCGGTATCGGTGATCGGCGACCAGTTCGCACGGGTCGCGTTGTCGGTGCTGGTGTTCGACCGCACCGGTTCCCCCGCGTGGACGGCGTTGACGTACGGCCTCACGTTCCTGCCCGACCTCGTCGGCGGCCCGCTGCTGTCCGGGCTCGCCGACCGGCACCCGCGCCGTGGGCTGATGGCGAGCGCGGACCTCGCACGCGCCGTGCTGGTCGCGCTGATGGCGATGCCGTTCCTGCCGCTGTGGCTGGTGTGTGTCCTGTTGGTCGCGGTGCAGCTGATCGGCGCGCCCGCGAGCGCGGCACGGGGCGCGCTGCTGCCCGCGGTGCTCGGCGACGACGCGTACCCGGCCGGTCAGGCCGCCATGCAGACGGTCATGCAGGTCGCGAACGTCGTCGGGTTCGCCGGCGGCGGCGCGCTGGTCGCCGGCATCGGGACCGGCAACGTGCTGCTCGCCGACGCCGGCACGTTCGCGTTGTCCGCGCTGCTCGTCTGGACCCAGGTGTCGGCGCGGGCGGTGCCGGCCGGCGACGGGGCGGCGGTGTCACGGTCGTGGTGGTCGGACCTGACGTCCGGCGCCGGGCTCGTGTGGGGCGATCTCCGACTACGGGCGCTCGTGCTTTTCGCGTGCGTGTCCGGGTTCTACATCGTCGGCGAGGCGCTCGCGGTGCCGTACGCGGCGGCGCTGGGCGGCGGCGCGGTGACGGTCGGGTTCATGTTCGCCGCGTACGCCGCGGGTGCCGCGGCCGGCATGCTGCTCGTCGCGCGGCTGCCGCTGCCGACCAGGCTGCGGCTGTTGTCGCCGCTCGCGGTCGGCGCGTGCGTGCCGCTGGTGGCGTGCTTCGCCGACCCGCACCTGATCCTGGTCGTCGTGCTGTTCGTGGCGTCCGGGGCGGGCAGCGCGTACCAGGTGATCGCGTCGACGTCGTTCGTACTGGCGGTGCCGGACGAGCGGCGCGGGCAGGCGTTCGGGCTCGCGGTCACCGCGCTGCGGGTGGCTCAGGGGCTGGGCGTGACGCTCGCCGGTCTCGCGGGTGAGCTGCTCGCGCCGCACCAGGTGGTCGGCATCGCCGGGGTGCTCGGTGTGTTCGCGGTGCTGGCCGTCGGCTGGACGTGGCGGGTGGCGGACGGCAAGGCGTTGACGCTCGCCGCAACATGATGCGTCCCGCGCACACCGCGCATCGCAAGCTTGCATTGGACACACAGTTGTCCGCAGCGCTGGCTAAGTGGTCAAGGTCGGAAGGCTTTCGGGGGTTGATCACGCGACGGTGTCGTGAAGGGCGCTTTCGAGACGTCGGCCGACGTCCTGGCTCGAAACAAGCCCCACCTTCGTCCTTCACGGCCGCGCCCTGCCGGGCGGCGGGCTCGAGTCGTTCGGGCTCGGTGGTTGTGGCCGTGCCTGGCGGGGTTGTTGTGCGCTGTGAAAGGCGCGTTCGGGGCACGGCGCCCTGAACGCGCCTTTCGGGACATCGACGATGCCGTGAAAGCGCCTTTCACAGCGGACCTCTACACCCAGCCAGACTGACCCCGAAGAACTTCCGAAACCGCCCGCTACGCGGCGCCGTCCGGGTGGGGTCGGCGAGCACCCAGGCGCGCCCGGGGTTCGCGGCCCGATGCGAGGTGCTGCCACTCGTCCGACCGGCGGGCGGCCGGCACCTGCCTGCTCTCACCGGCGACCCTGGTGCGGTCCCGACCGGTCGCCTTCGCGTCGTACAGCGCGGCGTCCGCGGCCAGCAGCAGCGACGTCCGGTCGTCGCCGTGCTCCGGGTAGGTGGCCGCGCCGATCGACGCGGTCAGCCCGATGATCACCCGGTCGTCGCCGTCCAGGTCCTGCACCTCGACCGCCAGCTCGGCGACCGCGGCGCGGATCCGTTCCGCGGCAACGGTGACGTCGTCCTGGCCGAGTCCTGGCAGCACGACGGCGAACTCCTCGCCGCCGTACCGGCCGACCATGTCGTGGCCACGCACGGAGTGCTTGATCGCGTCGGCGACGGCACGCAGAACCGCGTCGCCGGCCAGGTGGCCGTAGCCGTCGTTGACGCGCTTGAAGTGGTCGAGATCCAGCAGCAGCACGCCGAGCCTGCCGTTCAGCCGCCGCGCCCGGTCGAGCTCGTCGGACGTCAGCTCCGCCCAGAACATCGCGTCGAACAGGCCGGTCTTCGCGTCGGTGCGGCTCGCGTCGCGGAACTGCGGCAGCAGCAAACCGGTGTGCAGCGCCAACACCGTGACGATCAGCAGCGGCGTCCACCAGGGCTGCGACGTCATCACGACCGCGATGCCGGTGCCGAGCCCGACCGCGCCGGCGATCATCAACTGGTCGCTGCCGTTGCCGAGTGCCTTGCGCGGCGGGCGATCCGGGTTCGTCGCGAGGATGACACCGACCACCAGCGAGTAGTTGACCAGCCGGTACATCGTGCCGGCCGCGAACACCGCGGCGAGCCCGACCGGGCCGCTCAGCGTCATCGCGAACGGCTCGGCGCCGACCGGGTAGAACGCGGCGAGGACCGCGTACGCGGCGGCGCAGCCCAGGATCACCGTCGCCACCGAGAAGATCTTGCGGTGCGGGAGCGCGCGGCACCGGTACACCCGGACCCACGAATGCAGGTAGCTGATCACGAGCAGACCGACGATCAGCGGCGGTGGCAACAACAGCACGCCCGCGAAGAACCACACCGACTGGAGATGCGTGTGCGGCGAACCCTCAGCGGCGACCTCGCGAACACGCTCGAGTCCCCTGGCCGCCTCGAGATGCACGATCGCGGCGAGTACGAGCAGGCCGAACCACAGCCAGTCCTGGGAGCCGATCGAGTCCAGCGCTAGTGTGCCCGCTACCGTCCCGACGGCGGCGAGTTCCACCATCAGGATGTATACCAGGACCGGCGTTGCGAAGGACCATATAAGCCAGCGGCGCGGTGAGAGCCGCTTCCACCCCTTAACCGGGTCCGGAGGATCCGCGCCGTCCACCACCGTGTCCTTCCAACGGAGGTCTCACTGTAACGGCTCGGCCACTCAGTGTCGTGACTCCAAAAGAGTGACCTGAGGCGCCACCACCCCCCAAGGAGATGCCATGTCCGCAATCACCAGCACAAACAGCCGCCCGAGTGACTGGCGCACGGGGCGCCCGAGCGACTGGCGGACCGGCCGGCCGAGCGACTGGCGGTAACCACAGGTAGTTGGACCGGGAAGGGCGTTTGTGCGCAGGGGGCGCCGCAAGCGCCCTTCTCGTCCGTCAGTGGGATGTCAGTGAGATGTCCGCGGCCGTCAGTAGCGCATGGGCAGGCGGGCCATGGGTTCCACCAGCTCACGCTCCTCATAGGACAGATGGGACAGGAGCGTGTCGGTGAGCAGGTCCACGGCCGCCGACAGCTCGGTGATGCCGTCGGGGTCGCGCACAGTCGCGACCAGCGCGGCATCCACTCTTTCGAGTACATCGTGAATGACGTGGTGCTCCTCGGTGAGCCGGTCCAGCACCGGGCCGAGGCGGGTGTCCCCCTGGCGTAGCCGCGGGTACAGCGAGCGGTCCTCGAGCGTGTGGTGCACGGTCACCAGCCGGCAGTAGCTCTCGCAGAACGCGCCGAGCGTCCAGTTGTTCTGCCGCATGGTCATCGTGTTGATCTCCGACCGCGCGGTGCCGACGTCCAGCGTGCCCGCCATGACCTGACTCACCAGCGCACGCACCCTGGACAGCTCGGCACGCAGGTGGTCGTGCACGTCGACCAACTGCTGGCTGCCGGCACGCCCGGCCGCGGTGTAGACGGCGTCGGCCGACGCGGGCGGACCGGCCGGCCGCTCGGACTCGGCCCACAGTCGGGTCGTGGACAGCCGGTGACCGTCGTCCGGGGTCGGCACTACGCCGAGCGAGTCATGGACCGGCGCGGTGATCACTGTCTGTTGCCGGACGCTTGTGTTGTCACTCAACAGGTTGCGTTCCTGGGTGACAAGCTCGCGCACACCAGGCGCGACCTCCTCCGCGAACCGCCGCAGCTTGCTCGCGCCGCCGCTGTCGACCATCAGCACGAAGCCGCTGATGCCGTCGCCGAGCGCCAACTCGGCAAGCTGCTCGACCCACACCTTGGCCGGGCCGCGCAGGAACTCCCCGCCGGCTGTGCTTGATGGCCGCTCCGCCGGCTGTACTTGATGGCCGCTCCGCAAGCTCCGCGTCGCGGTGAACGAGCCGGTGATGTTGTAGAGCCTGCGGATGTCGGCCGGCGCGCGACCTGCCTCGACCGCGGCGTCGTCGATGATCCGGTTCATGCCGGCCAGCTCCGCCGGCGGCGCGTACGGGCTCGACGGCAGCCAGCCGTCGGCGGCGCGGCCGGTCAGCGCCAGCATCCGCTTCTTGTACGCGCCGAGCCAGATCCCGATGTGGTGCACGGGAAACGGGCCGGGGTGGGCGCCGGAGAGCGAGTAGTACCGACCGTCGAGCCGGACACCGCGCCCGGGTGTCCACAATGCCCTGATCACGTCGATGGCCTCGGCGAGCGCGTCGACCGACTCGGCGGGCGTGCGACGCGGGCCGCCCATGGCCTCGATCGCGTCCCAGAACGCGCCGGCGCCGAGGCCGAGCTCGACGCGACCGCCGGTGATGAGGTCCAGGCTCGCGGCGCTGCGGGCGAGCACGGCGGGCGGCCGCAGCGGCAGGTTCGCCACGTTCGGAAAGACGCGAACACCGGTCGTGGCCGCCGCGATGACCGACAGCAGCGTCCATGTGTCCACAAAGGACCCATTGTAGGGATGATCCTGAACGCTCACGAGATCGAGCCCGAGGTCGTCGGCGGCCTGCGCCAGTTTCAACGTCTCGCCGAGCTGGTCGGCCTGGGGCGGGAGGAAGACCCCGAACTCGAGGTCGTGACCGTAGTCTGTCATGCCGACAATATTACACACAGATGTTCTGTCCGACAGACGTTCTGTGTCGGCTATCATTGACCGGGTGACGGCACTCGACGGCGACCTCGGCTTCACCCTGGGGGTGGTCTTCCGCGCGTACGTCAAGGCCAGCGAGGTCGCGGTCGGCGACCTGCCCGGCAGTCATCGGGGCTACCAGGTCCTGACGGCCAGCGCCGCCCACCCGCCGGAGACCCAGTCCGCACTGTGCCAGCGGTTCGGCATCGACCGGACGGTGATGACCTACCTCGTCGACGCGCTGGCGGAGGCCGAGCTGGTCGTCCGAAGGCCGGCGCCCACCGACCGCCGCGCCAAGCTCGTGGTCGCCACCGACTCCGGCCGCGCACGCCTCGCCACCCTCGACCGCAGGCTCGAACAGGCCGAGTCGCACGTGCTGTCCGGCCTGCCCGCCAAGGACCGCACGGCGCTGAAGTCCCTGCTCGGCAAGCTCGCCGCGCACGTCAACTCGCTCGACCCGGTCAGTGACGCGTGCGCGGTCGTCGAGGACCTGGCCACCCACCACCCCTGACCAACTCTTGACGCACGGCGCCCCTCGGCCTTACCTTTCTCACAATAGTTAGACAGATTGCCTAACCATTGTGAGCGACCTTGACGCAACAGGCCGGTTCCTCCCGTCTGCTCCGCGAGATCAACGAGTCCGCGGCGCTGCGCCTCCTGCTCGACCGCGGCCCGCTGACCCGAGGTGACCTCCGCGAGCTGACCGGGCTCGCCAAGCCGACCACCTCCGATGTCATGCGTCGCCTGCAGGACGCCGGGCTCGCGAAGGTCGTCGGGCGCACCAGCGGCGGACCGGGGCCCAACGCCGACATCTACGACGTCAACCCGGACGCCGCCTACGCCGCTGCGGTCTCGTTGCAGGAGAAGGACTCCAGCCTCGTCACCGTGGTCTGCGACCTCGCCGGCGAGGTGCGGGCGAGGGTGACGACGCCGCTCGTCGACGACCCCGTCCGGTCGGTCGCCGACGCCGTGCGCAAGGCGTCCCGGCAGGCCGAGGTCGATCGGCTCGACCACGTGCAGCTCGCCGTGCCGGGCGCGCACCACGACGGCACCATCCGGTACGTCGACGTGCCGGGCTGGTCGCGCCCCGGCCTGATCGACGACATCCGCGCGAGCCTCGCGACCGAAGTCGGCGTCGACAACGACGTCAACCTGGCGGCCGTCGCCGAGCGGTCCCGCGGCATCGCGAAGAACGTCGACAGCTTCGCGCTGCTGTGGCTCGGCGAGGAGGGCCTCGGACTCGGCATCGACCTCGGCGGCCGGATCCTGCGCGGCGCCCGCGGCGGCGCCGGCGAGCTCGGCTACATGCCGGTCGGTCTGCCGAAACGCGATGGCATGCACGACTTCCAGGACCTCGTCGGCGGCCCGGCGATCCTCGCGCTCGCCCGCGAGCACGGCATCGACGCCGAGCAGGCGGCGGTCGCCGCGGCGGACGGTCGGCTCCACGACGCGCTCGCCGTGCGCATCGCCGTCGGCATCGCCGCGGTCGTCGCCGTGCTCGATCCCGCGCTGGTCGTGCTCGCCGGCGAGGTCGGTCAGGCCGGCGGCGCCCCGCTCGCCGACGCGGTCGGCGCTGCCCTGCGTGCCCTCTCCGTACTCGACACCGACGTCGCCGCCACCGGACTCACCGAGGACGCCGTACTGCTCGGCGCACTCGACACCACCCTCGACGCGGTCCGCACCGCGCTGCTCGACCGCCGCTAGGAGGCACCATGATCCGCCGTCCGACCCTGATCGCCGCCGCCGCGTTGTTGTTCGCCGCGGCCTGCGCTCCCGGCACCAACGCGAACCAGGACATCGCGCCGGCCGGCCAGGAGGCCAAGGGCACCGTCGAGTTCTGGCACTTCTTCACCGACCGCGAGGCGAAGGCCATCGACACGGCGATCGCGAAGTTCGAGAAGGACCATCCGGACATCGACGTGAAGGTGACCGCCGGGCAGGACGACGCGAAGATGCTGCAGGCGATCTCGTCGGGCAAGGGGCCGGACGTCGGCCTGTCCTACTCGACGGACATCGTCGGCAAGTTCTGCGCCAGCGACGCGTGGCGCGACCTGACGCCGTACCTGAAGCGCGACAAGGTGGATCTCGAGCAGTTCCCCGAGACGGTCCGCTCGTACACCAGCTACCAGGGCAAGCGGTGCGCCATGCCGTTCCTCGCGGACGTGTACGGCCTGTACTTCAACAAGAACCTGCTCGCGCAGGCCGGCTACGCCGCGCCGCCCAAGACCATGACCGAGCTGGCCGACATGGCGAAGAAGCTGACCAAGCGGGCGCCGGACGGCACCATCGACACCGCGGGTTTCCTGCCACTGCTGAACTTCTACGAGCACACGCCCCAGCACACGGCGCCGGCGTGGAACGCCCAGTGGCTCACGATGGACGAGCGCTCGGCCATCGGCACCGACCCGAACTGGGCCGCGATGCTGAAGTGGCACAAGGATCTCGTCGACTGGTACGGCTACGACAACCTGCAGAAGTTCACCGCCGGCCTCGGTGACGAGTGGAGCGCGGACAACGCGTTCCAGCAGGGCAAGCTCGCGATGGCCATCGACGGCGAGTACCGGGTGGCGTTCCTGCACGACCAGGCGCCGGGCATCGACTTCGGCACCGCTCCCCTGCCGGTGGCCGACGACCAGGCCGACCGCTACGGCGCCGGCTTCGTGACCGGCAACGTGGCCGGCATCTCCGCGAACTCCGAGAACCCGGAGGCCGCGTGGGAGCTGATCCGCTACCTCACCACCGAGACCGACTCGGTCGTCGGGCTGGCGAACTCGATCAAGAACGTGCCGACCACGAAGGACGCGCTCGCCTCGGACGAGCTCGAGGCGGACGAGCAGTTCCAGACGTTCCTGGACATCTTCGCGAACCCCAACACCTCGACAACGCCGCCGAACGCGTCCGGGCCGAAGTACGTCGAGATGACGCAGGAGTTCGTCAACGGCTACCTGTCCGGCAGTTCGACCGACCTTGGCGGCGGACTGAAGGACCTGGACGGCCGCATCGACCAGGCACTGGACCTCGGCCGCTGACATGACGTCGGTCCTTGCCGTTCGAGAGTCCACAGTGGACGCCCGCCGGCCGGTGCGCCGCCGCGCGCCCCGGCGGTGGCGCCACCGGCTGACCGTGCTGAGCTTCATGGCGCCAGCGCTGATCGGCATCGCGGTGTTCTTCATCTACCCGCTGTTCGCCGCGATCTACTTCTCCTTCACCAAGTTCGACCTGCTGACCACGCCGGAGTGGGTGGGCACCCGCAACTACGTCTACCTGTTCACGCACGACCCGGTTGCGTGGCAGGCGGCACGGAACACGCTGTGGTTCGTGGTGGTCCTGGTGCCGGCGCGGATGATCGCGGCACTGCTGACGGCCATGTTGCTGACGTCGCTGAAGCGTGGCGGCGGGTTCTTCCGCACGATCTTCTACCTGCCGGCGCTCGCGCCGCCGGTGGCCGCGACGATCGCGTTCGTGTTCCTGTTCAACCCGGCGACCGGTCCGGTGAACGGGTTCCTGAGCCTGCTCGGCATCGACGGGCCGCTGTGGTTCGACTCGCCGGACTGGTCGAAGCCGTCGCTCGTGCTGCTCGGCACGTGGGCGGTCGGCGACCTCATGGTGATCTTCCTGGCGGCACTGCTGGACGTGCCGAAACCGTTGTACGAGGCGGCGTCCATCGACGGCGCCAACGGATGGCAGCGGTTCCGCCACATCACGCTGCCCGCGCTGTCGCCGGTGCTGGTGTTCGCCGCGGTCACCGGCGTCATCCAGACACTGCAGTACTTCACGCAGGCGGCGGTCGCGGCGAGCGTCGCGAGCGGGACGGCCACGACCGGCGGCGGGGTGTCCTCGACGTTCGGCTACCCGGAGCAGTCGACACTGACCTACCCGCTGCACCTGTACGTCTCCGGGTTCCGCTACTACGACATGGGTTACGCGAACGCGTTGGCCGTGGTGCTGTTCGTGGTCGCCTTCGCGGTGACCCTCGTGCTGCTGCGCCGGTTCCGTGCCTTCACCGGGGGTGCGCGATGACCGTTGTGGCGCCCCGCCGGGGCACGATGCTGCGGGATCCGTGGCTGGTCGTGGTGGCACGCAACAGCCTCGCGATCGCGGCCGGTCTCATCTTCCTCGCGCCGTTCGTGTTCGTGCTGCTGATGTCGCTCATGACGAGCGACCAGGCGCTGACCAGCAACCTGTGGCCGACGTCGTGGCACCCGGAGAACTTCGTGGACATCTTCACAAAGCTCCCGATGCTGGACTACCTGGTCAACACGATGACGTACGCGTTGCTGGCCACGGGTTTCATGCTCCTGTCGAGCGTCCCGGCCGCGTACGCGCTCGCGAAGCTGCGCTGGCGCGGCAGCACGGCGACGTTCGTCGTGATCATCTGCATGATGATGCTGCCGCCGCAGGTGGTCACCGTGCCGCTGTACCTGATGTGGTCGAACGCGGGCCTGACCGGCACGCTGTGGCCGCTGATCCTGCCGATGCTCGTCGGTGACGCGTTCAGCATCTTCCTGTTGCGGCAGTTCCTGATGACCATCCCGGACGCCGTGCTGGACGCGGCCCGCATCGACGGCTGCTCGGAGTGGCAGGTGCTGCTGCGGGTCGTGGTGCCGATGGCTCGGCCGGGCATCGCGGCCACCGCGATCTTCCAGTTCTTCTACGCGTGGAACGACTACTACGGGCCGCTGCTGTACACGAGCGAGGAGCAGTCGAACTGGACGCTGTCGATCGCGCTGTCGCAGTTCAAGCACCTGCACCACGTGGAGTGGAACCTCGTGATGGCCGCGACGCTGATCGTCATGCTGCCGGTGCTGATCGTGTTCTTCTTCGCACAGAAGGCTTTTGTCCAGGGCGTCACACTGACGGGGGTCAAAGGGTGAAGGTAGCCGTTGTCGGGGGCGGGTCCACGTACACGCCGGAGCTGATCGACGGGTTCGCCCGACTGTCCACAGCGGACGAGGTGGTGCTCATCGACCCGGCCGCCGAGCGGCTCGGCGTCATCGGCGGGTTCGGGCGGCGGATCTTCGCGCACTACGGCCATCCCGGCGAGCTGGCATGGACCGACGACCTCGACGCCGGGCTCACCGACGCGGACGTGGTGATCATCCAGCTTCGGGTCGGCGGGCAGCGGACCAGGATCACCGACGAGACGTTCCCGCTCGAGTGCGGCTGTGTCGGGCAGGAGACCACCGGCGCGGGCGGCCTCGCGAAGGCGCTGCGCACGGTCCCGGTCGTGCTCGACATCGCCCGCAGGGCACGGGAACGCGCGCGTCCCGGCGCGTGGCTCGTGGCGTTCACCAACCCGGTCGGCATCGTCACCCGTGCCCTGCTCGACGACGGCCATCGCGCGGTCGGGCTGTGCAACGTCGCGATCGGGTTGCAGCGGCTGCTGGCGAAGCTGCTCGACACGGCGCCGGACGACGTGACGCTCGACCACGTCGGCCTCAACCACCTCACGTGGGAGCGCGCGGCGACCGTGGCCGGGGTCGACCGGCTGCCGGAGCTGATCGCCAAGCACGGCGACTTCCTCGCCGAGCACCTCGAGCTGCCCAGCGAGCTGCTGCTGCTCACCGGGACGCTGCCGTCCTACTACCTGCGTTACTTCTACTGTCACGACGAGGTGGTCGCCGAGCAGCGCCGCGAACCGCCTCGGGGCGCGCGGGTCGCCGAGATCGAGCGCGAGCTGCTCGACCTGTACCGGGACCCGACGCTCAACACGAAGCCGTCGTTGCTGTCCGAGCGTGGCGGCGCGTACTACTCGGAGGCGGCGATCGGCCTGCTCGGGTCGCTGTCCGGTGCGGCCGGCACGCACGCGGTCAACGTGCGCAACAACGGCACACTGCCGAACCTGCCGGCCGACGCGGTCGTCGAGGTGTCCTGCCGCGTCGACCGGCACGGCGCGACCCCGCTGCCGACCGCGCCGCTCGCGCCGGACCTCGCGGGGCTGGTGTCGCACGTGTCCGGCTACGAGGAGCTGGCCGTCGCCGCGGCGCTGAAGGGTGGGCGGGACCGGGTGTTCCACGCGCTGCTCGCGCATCCCCTTGTCGGACAGGCGGACCGGGCCAACCGGCTCACGGACCGGTTGCTGGCGGCCAACTCCGAGTTCCTGGCGTGGGCGAGATGAGTGTGCTCATAGCCGTTGACGGCGGCGGTTCCAAGACCGAGGTGCTGGTGTGCGACGACACCGGCGCCGTCCTCGGGTACGCGCGTGGGCCGGGCACGAACCACCAGAACATCGGCGGGATCGACGTGGCCATGACCCGCCTCACGGACCTGGTCGGGACGGCCCGCGCACGAGCCGGACTCGTGGCCGCGGACCGGGTCGCGCTCGCCGCCGTGTACCTCGCCGGCGCCGACCTGCCGATCGAGCTGAGGCTGCTCGGCGACGCGGTCGCGGCGGCCGGGTGGGCCGACAAGTCCATTGTGGACAATGACACGCTCGCGTTGCTGCGGGCCGGCACCGAGGCGGCGAACGCTGTCGCGGTCGTGTGCGGGGCGGGCATCAACTGTGTCGGCCGCGCGGCGGACGGCCGTACGGTCCGGTTCCCCGCGCTCGGCACGATCACGGGCGACTGGGGCGGCGGCGACGAGCTGGGCCCGATGGCGTTGTGGCACGCGGTGCGGGCGGAGGACGGTCGCGGGCCCACGACCGCGCTCACGGGTGCGGTCGCGCGGCACTTCGGGCTGGCCACGGCGGGCGAGGTCGCCGCGGCCGCCCATCTCGACGTCGAGGTCGCGGTCCGGCTCGGCGAGCTGACCCCCGTGCTGTTCGCGACCGCGCGCGAAGGCGACGACGTCGCGCGCGGCGTGGTCATCCGACAGGGAGAGGAGGTGGCGCTACTCGCGATCGCGGCACTGCGTCGTCTCGAGCTGGTCGCCCGCCCGGCGACCGTGGTGCTCGGCGGCGGCGTGCTGCGTGGCCGGGACCCGTTGCTGCACAAGGTGGTTCAGGAGCGGGTGGCCGAGGCGGCGCCACTCGCGACATGCACCGTCGTCACCGACCCACCCGTGGTCGGTGCGGCTCTGTTGGGTCTGGACGCACTCGGCGCGACGCCGGGCGCGGAAAGACTGCTTCGCACATGGTCGAGTCCTTGACCCCTGCTATCAAAGGAGATCACCGTGTTCCGACGAAAACTGTCCGCTCTCCTCATACCGTTGCTCGCACTGTCCTTTGTGGTCCCGACCGGTACGGCGCCCGCAGCGCCCGTGCCGGCCCCGGCGGTCACCCCGGTGGCTGCCAACGGACAGCTCAAGGTGTGCGGCGTGAAGCTGTGCAACAACCAGCGCCAGGCCGTGCAGCTCCGCGGCATGAGCACGCACGGACTGCAGTGGTACCAGCAGTGCGTCAACAACAACGCGGCGCTGGACGCGCTGGCCGGCGACTGGGGCGCGGACGTCGTCCGG
>Ga0193717_1000683_pt1 | contig 21613 bp, 15 predicted proteins | sample U2c2metaG_FD_145900 | JGI IMG/M metagenome (GOLD analysis project Ga0193717, IMG submission 145900) | Soil microbial communities from a riparian zone of the East river system, Colorado, United States - U2c2 | ecosystem: Environmental > Terrestrial > Soil > Riparian zone | place: USA: East River...
CGTCATGGCAGGCGGCGAAAGATCAGCGTTTCCTGCCCGCAGACGTCGCCCACCGTGCGCAGCGGGTCCCAACCCGCGCGTGCGGCGAGCGCGACGAAATAGTCCGGTTGCACGTCCGCGCGGAATTCGTCGCCGCTGAATGCGCTGCCGTCGGCGGGCCGGTCGTGGATCGACGCGATCAGCTTGCCGCCGGGCGCGACGCAACGCGCCGCTTCGTCGAGATAGCGCTGCGCGGCGGCTTCGCGAAGATGCGTGAACAGCGATGCGGCGAACGCGAGTGTTGCCGCGCCGTCGGCGAGTGGAAACTGTGCGCGCTCGGCGTCCATCGTGCCGTCCGGGTTGTAGCGCGGCGTGCGCACGTCGAGGTGCGCGAATCGGAAGCGGTTGTTCGCGAACGGCGCGATGTGGCGCGTGTTCCATGCGATGTACGCTGCGACCACGTCGAGTCCGAGGTATTCGTCGATCCACGGATGGTGCAGCAATGTGCGCGCGGTGCGTGCGCAACCGCAACCGATGTCGAGCACGCGCGAGTTGGGCTCGAGCTCGCCGGCGATCAGCTGGCCCCAGGCATCGCCGACGACGAGGAAGTTCTCGACGGTCTCGGCGCCGACGTGCAGCATCATGCGTGCATTGGGCAGCGGCGCGATGCCGGGCCAGCGCGGGAAATCGGGGTGGGTCTCTGCGGCGTCTTTCGACGAGGGCAGTGCGCGGTCTTGCATGGGAGTGCGGAGGCGAAGGAATCCGCGAGTTTAAGGCAAACGCGCTTTCCCCTCTCCCGCGCCGGGAGAGGGTGCCCGGAGGGCGGGTGAGGGCTGAAGCGGGGTCAGTCGAAATCGGCGATCAGGGCGTCGCGGCTCGGTGGCTCGACGGTGACGCTCGCTGCGTAGTGCGGATGCGCGACGGAGAACACGAGCGGCTCGCCATCACGCAGACGCCGGATCTGCGCCTGCGAGAATTCAAAGCGCAGGAAATGCACGGCCGAAGTCTTGGTGTCGTTGCTGCGGTCGAGATCCTCGTCGGCGATGGCCAGGATCGGCGCATCCGTGCCGACGCTGACTGCGATCATGTCCTCGATGCCGCGCAGCTGCTCGAGTTCGCGCCGGCGCACGTCGATGTCGGTGTACTCGATCAGCATCGTCGCCTTCAGGTTGCCGCCGTCGGGGATCAGCGGGTTGTAGGAGCCGAGCTCCTCGTCGATCGCGTCGGGTTCGTAGATGCGTTCGATGCGCAGCATTTCCTGGACCTGGTATTGCACGGTGATGCGGTCTTCGAAGATCAGGGTGATATGCGCGCCGAGTTGCACGGTGCGGGTTTTCTTGTGGGCGAGCACGCGCGTGCGGAACGCGGGGCGTTCGCGGGCGTAGTCTTCGAGTTTCCACAGGTCGGCGCGGGTGAGTTTGTTCATTGGGCGAGCTCTTCGGGCACGAAGCGAAAACCTCCAATCCGTTCGTACTGAGGTATCGAGGTACGGACGGTGCGTGGCCGTTCACCCTTCGATACCTCAGGGCGAACGGTAGGGAGGGTGACAGCAGTCGGCACTGGCATGTGTTGCAGCGCGTTCGCGTGCCAGCTGGGCGATTCAGATGCCATAGGCGTGGCGCAAAAGGCTGATCGGACTTTCCGCTTTCGGATGATCGCCAAGCCCGTGCGCCAGATGCGACGCCGCCATCGGACAATCGCTGGCGAAATGATCCGGCGCAACCTGCGCGATACGCGCCTCGACCGGCTTGGCGATCTTGCGCGCGATCGCATACGTCGCGGTCTTCACGCCGTAGGTGCCGTCATGGCCGGAACAGCGTTCGATCGCGGTGACCTGCGTGTCCGGGATCAGCGCCAGCACATCGCGCGTTTTCGGTCCGATGTTCTGCACGCGCTGATGGCAGGGCGCGTGCCAGGCGACCTTGCCGAGCGGCTGCTTGAAATCGCGGTTCAGCAGGCCGGCCTGGTGGCGCTGCCAGAGATATTCGAACGGATCGAACAGGTGGCGCTTGATCAGCTGCACGTCTTCGTCGTCGGGGAACATCAGCGGCAGCTCCTGGCGGAACATCAGCACGCAGGACGGAATCGCCGCGGTGATGTCCCACCCGTCGCGCACGGCCGCCGCGAGCACCGGGACGTTCGTTTCCTTGTATTTGGCGACCGTGTCGAGATCGCCGAGCTCGAATTTCGGCATGCCGCAGCAGACTTCACGCTGCACCAGCTGTACGGGAATATCGTTGTGACGCAGCACCGCGACGAGATCCTCGACCGACGTCGGATGCGAATGGTTGCAGTAGCAGGTGACGAACAGCGCGACTTTGCCGCGCGTGCGGCCGGCAGGCGTCGTCGCCATGTTCTCCGGGCGGCGTCGACGACGATCGGGATCGAGGCGATCCTGCCGACAGCGGTCGTGTTCGAAAGGATCTTCGTCGAAAGCTTCGTCTCGCCGCGCCGGTGACGCGCGGCCTTCGCGCGCAGCATCAGATGCGGGAAATCGACGTTCCACGGGTGCGGCGGAACGTACGGGCATTTGGTCTGGTAGCAGAGGTCGCACAGGTAGCACTGGTCGACCACATTCTGGTAATCGGGCTTGGCGACACCGTCGACTTCCATCGTCTTCGATGCGTCGACGAGGTCGAACAGTGTCGGGAATGCGTTGCACAGGCTGACGCAGCGCCGGCACCCGTGGCAGATACCGAAGACGCGTTCGAGCTCCTCGTCGATGGCGGCCTGGTCGTAGAACTCCGGGTTTTTCCAGTCGAGCGGGTGGCGCGTCGGTGCGTCGAGGCTGCCTTCGCGCGCGGTGCTTTTCTCGTTCGACATGTCGACGATCCTTGTGCTCGAGCCGGCGGGCCGCGCATTCCAAACCGCTTCGTCATCCTGGCGAAAGCCGGGACCCAGAGCCTTGAAGTCACTGGATCCCGGCTTTCGCCGGGATGACGAAGCGGGGACAAATAAGGAAGCGCTTAAACCGAAACTTCGCCCAGAGCCTTCGTAAACCGGTTCGCATGCGAACGCTCAGCCTTGGCCAGCGTCTCGAACCAGTCGGCGATTTCGGCGAAGCCTTCCTCGCGCGCGGCCTTGGCCATGCCCGGATACATATCGGTGTATTCGTGCGTCTCGCCGGCGATCGCGGTCTTGAGGTTGTTCACGGTGTCGCCGAACGGAAGGCCGGTGGCCGGATCGCCGACGGCTTCGAGATATTCGAGATGGCCGTGCGCGTGGCCGGTTTCGCCTTCAGCGGTGGAGCGGAAAACGGCGGCGACATCGTTGTGGCCTTCGACGTCGGCTTTCTGGGCGAAGTAGAGATAGCGGCGGTTGGCCTGCGATTCGCCGGCGAACGCAGCTTTCAGATTCTCTTCGGTACGGGATCCCTTGAGATTGCTCATGTGGTGTCACCTCGTGGCTTACGGCTGGAGATGGGGCGCTGCGACTCGTCGCAGCTTGCGCGCAGCGTAGCGCCTGGCTGTGCTCAACTGAAATTGATTGTTGCGATGGAATCCATTGCATGGGCCTATCGCGCCGTGGCCGCGGTTTTGCGTTTGCGCAGCTTTGGCTCTATCCGGATCGGCGCGGTCTCGAGCAGCTCGCGCGGCAGCTCGCGGAACAGTTCGGCCAGACGCTTGAGGAAAGGCGCCACCGCCGAGCTTCGCCGCCAGACCATCGCGATGCGCCGGCTCGGCGCATGTCCGCGGAATTCGATCAGGCGGATATCGTTCGACTGCGCCACGGGCGGCTTCACCGCCAGCATCGGCAGCAGCGTGATGCCGACATTCGCGGCAACCATCTGGCGCAAGGTCTCCAGGCTGGTCGCGCGGAATCCGCTTTTCTCGCCGGCGCCGGCGAGCTGGCAGACTTCGAGCGCCTGCTCGCGCAGGCAATGACCGTCTTCGAGCAGCAGCAGGCTCTGGTCGGCGAGATCGTCGAGCCGCAGCTGGTGGCGGCCGGCCAGCGTGTGATGCTCGGGCACCGCGAGCAGGAAAGGCTCCTCGAACAGGAACTGCTGGTGCAGCTGATCGTCGTGCAACGGCTGCGCGAGCACGGCCGCATCGAGCCGGCCTTCGCGCAGCTGCTTGAGCAGGATCTCGGTCTTCTCTTCGACCAGCAGCAGCTCCAGGCGCGGAAAGCGCTCGCGGATCTGCGGGATCACATGCGGCAGGAGATACGGACCGAGGGTCGGGAAGATGCCGAGCCGGACCGTTCCCGATTCGGGGTCCTTGGTACGCCGCGCGGTCGCCTTGATCTGCTCGACTTCGTTGAGCACGTCGCGGGCGCGCTGGGCGATCTCGCGACCGACCTCGGTCAGCAGCACCTTGCGCGGCGTGCGCTCGACCAGGGCAACGCCGAGCTCGTCTTCGAGCTTCTTGATCTGCGTCGACAGGGTCGGCTGGCTGACGAAGCTGGCCGCTGCCGCGCGGCCGAAATGCTTGTGTTCGGCGAGGGCGACCAGATAACGGAGGTCACGCAGGTTCATCGCACCACCCATTCACTGCAGCTATCGAAACAATACTAACAATCGATTTGAACAATGGGAAGGCTGCCCTTATCTTTCAACCCGTGGTGCGAACCGCGCTCTGTTTTACCAGACTCAAGACCTATACCAAGGAGCTACTCAATGTTGACTGTTGGCGAAAAGTTTCCCCAGTTCAAACTCAAGGCCACGGTGGCCATCGACGATCTCGATACGGCGTTCGCCGACATCGACAACAACACCTACAAGGGCAAGTGGACGCTGGTGTTCTTCTACCCGAAGGACTTCACGTTCGTCTGTCCGACCGAAATCAAGGGCTTCGGCGATCTGAACACGCAGTTCGCGGACCGCGACTGCCAGGTTCTGGCCGCGAGCACCGACAGCGAGTTCGTGCACCTGGCATGGCGCCGTGACCACAAGGACCTGCGTGGTCTGCCGTTCCCGATGCTGGCCGACACCGCGAAGCGTCTTTCGACCGCGCTCGGCATCCTCGACGAGGAAGAGGGCGTGGCCAAGCGCGCGACCTTCCTGGTCGATCCGGACGGCATCATCCGCTTCTCGTATGTCACCGATGGCAGCGTCGGCCGCAATCCGCAGGAAGTGCTGCGCGTGCTCGATGCGCTGCAGACGGACGAGCTGTGCCCGTGCAACTGGAACAAGGGCGATGAGGTCCTGAAAGCGGCTTGATAGGGCAGGTTGTGATCGGAAAGTGATGCCCCCACGTCGTGAGGGACACTCCTTTCCTGAGTTCAAGGGCGGCATCGGTCTCCTCCCCCTCCCCAACGATGCCGCCCCGGGCGGCGACCCCCGCAGTCGCCGCCTATTTACTCGTGCCGCGCCTCCGTGCCCGGCAAAGAATAGAGCGGCATCCATGCCGCACTTTTCAGAAAAGCCAGAGACAGCGGCCCGGTTTGTTCCGGGCCGCTCTTCAACAGGAGTTGTCTTATGAATCTTGAAACGATCAAGTCGCGCATTCCGGACTACGCGAAGGACCTGCGCCTCAATCTCGATTCGGTGCTGAGCGAAAGCGGCGCACCGGGCCTGTCGTCCAGGCAGATCGCGATCATCGCGCTGGCCAGCGCGATCGCGTCACGCCACGAGCCGCTGACGCAGGCGATCGCCGTGCAGGTCGGCGGTGTGCTGAGCCCGGCCGAAGCCGACGGCGCGCGTGCCGCGGCGGCGATCATGGCGATGAACAACATCTATTACCGCTTCACGCATCTGGTCAGCGAGCCGGAATACGACACCATGCGCGCCGGTTTGCGCATGAACGTCATGGCCAATCCGGGCTGCGGCAAGATCGATTTCGAGCTGGCTTCGCTGGCGGTCTCGGCGATCAACGGCTGCGGCAAGTGCGTCGATTCGCACGAGAAGACGCTGCGCAAGCATGAAGTGTCGGTGCAGGCCGTGCAGAGCGTCGTGCGCATTGCGTCGGTGATCCATGCGGTGGCGGTGACGGTTGAGCAGGCAGCTGCTGCGTCACCGGCTCTGGCGGAAGCGGCCTGAGTTGTAAACGTGGCTTAAGTGGTTGGTTGAGGGTTTGGCGTAAGAGGTCTTGTGCCGAACTTTCAGACCGATGCGCTTGCCCCCTTCCGCCCTTCGGGCACCTTCCCCCGCTGCGCAGGGGAAGGATTGGGAACGGGCGCGCCTCGGTTCCCGCAGACGCAATCTCTTCCTTCCCCTGCGCAGCGGGGGAAGGTGCCCGAAGGGCGGAAGGGGGCAAGCGCCGCCGAAAAGCACAGCGCAGCATGACCAATCGCCCATGCCGCGCCCGCCCCAATATGTTGAGGTGCGCAGGTCCTCCGTAAAGGTGTTCCGATGCGCATTTTTCTGCGAGTGGGTTGTTTTGTTTTCGCGTCCGCGATCGCCGCGCAACTGTGGGCGAAGCCCGCAGGCGAAGGGATACCGACCGGTAAATTGCCGGCGGACGCGATCCCCCAACATTACGCGCTGCATCTGACCGTCGATCCGCGCCTGGATCGCTTCAGCGGCGAAGCGCGCATCCGCATCAAGCTCGCCAAAGCGTCGGACCACGTCTGGCTGCACGCGCAGCAGCTCGATCTCGGAAAAACAACCGTCACCGGCGCGAATGGCGAAACGCACAGTGCGAAGACGATCGCGCATGCCGATGCCGGCGTTCTCGAGGTGCGCTTCGAGCGCACGCTGCCCGCGCAGGATATCGAGCTCGCGTTCGAATACACCGCGCCGATCAACGGCCAGCTCGAAGGCCTCTACAAGGTCAAGGTCGGCGCCGACAGCTACGCGGTCACGCAGATGGAGCCGATCAGCGCGCGCCATGCGTTCCCGGGCTTCGACGAACCGCGCTTCAAGACGCCGTTCGACATCACTCTGACCGTACCCAAGCAGGACGTCGCCGTCGCCAACACGCTGCAGTTGCGCGAACAGGCATCCAGCGACGGGAAATGGAAGACACTGACCTTCGCGACCACGAAGCCGCTGCCGACCTATCTCGTCGCGTTCGCGGTCGGCCCCTGGGACGTCGTCGACGCGCCGCCGCTTCCGCCGAATTCCGTGCGCAAGAATCCGATCCCGTTACGCGGCATCGCGCCGCGTGGTGCCGGCAAGCGCCTCGCCTGGGTGCTCGGCGAGACGCCCGCCGTCGTCAAGTTCTACGAGGACTACACGGCGCAGCCGTATCCGTTCGACAAGCTCGACCTGCTCGGCGCACCGGACTTCTCCGCCGGCGCGATGGAGAACGCCGGCCTCATCATCTATCGTGACGCGCTGCTGCTGCTCGACGAGCATTCGCCGGCCGATCGCTATCGCAGCGTGTTCAACGTCAACGCGCACGAGATCGCGCACCAGTGGTACGGCGATCTGGTCACGGTGCCCTGGTGGGACGACATCTGGCTCAACGAGGCCTACGCGACCTGGGCGCAGCGCAAGGCCACCGTCGCGCTGAAGCCGGAATTCTTCGGCGATCTCGAAGCGCTCGAAAGCCGCCTCTACACGATGAAGAACGACAGCCTGCTGACCGCGCGCAAGGTGCGCCAGCCGATCCTCGGGCACGGCGACATCGAGACCGCATTCGACGGCATCACGTATCAGAAGGGCGCCAGCGTTCTCGCGATGTTCGAGACCTGGGTCGGTGAGGAAACATTCCGCAAGGGCATGCGCGAATACCTCGCCGGCCATGCGTTCGGCAGCGGCGATTCCGACGATCTGATCAAGTCGCTGTCGCAGGCCAGCGGCAAGGGCGAGACGTTCGCCAGGTCGATGCGCAGTTTCCTCGACCAGCCGGGCATTCCGCTGGTGCATACGGAACTGACCTGCAAGGACGGCAAGGCATCGCTCGCGCTGAGCCAGTCGCGCTATCTCCCGTACGGCGTGTTGGGCGAGGGTGAGCCGCGTTGGAGTGCGCCGGTCTGCACACGTTTCGGCCGCGCCGGGAAGTCGGATACGCAGTGCTTCCTGCTCGAACAGGCCGAACAACGCTTCGCAGTCGACGGCAGTTGTCCGGACTGGTATTTGCCCAACGCGGACGCGGGCGGCTATTACCGCTTCGATATGGCGCGCGCCGATGTCGCGAAACTCGGTACCGCCGTCGCGCATTTGTCGGCGCCGGAACAAGTCGTCTATGCCGACTCGCTGAACAGCGCCTTCCAGCGCGGCGATCTCGGCCCGGCCGAGATTCTCGACGCGATGCCGCAACTCGCGCGTTCCGACATGCCGCAGGTCGCGACGGCGCTGTTCGACGCGTTCGAGTGGATCCGCGAGCACCTCGCGGACGACACCACGCGCGCCGTGCTCGATGCCTATGCGACCGAGCTGTACGAACCGCACATGAAAACGCTCGGCTACCGGCGCAAGGACGGCGATGCGCCGACGACGATCGCGCTGCGCACGCGGATCGCCTCGTTTCTCGCATTGACCGTGCGCGATTCCAAGGTTCGCGCGGAGCTGAACAAGCAGGGGCGCGCCGCGCTCGGCCTGGACGGCAGTGGCAAGGTCGATCTCTCGCGTGCCGATACCGACCTGCTGCGCGGCGCGCTCGATGTAGCCGTGCAGGAAGGCGGCACCACGGCGTTCGACGCGGCGCAGAAGGAATTCACGCTCAACCACGACACCGCGCAGCGTTACGCCTTGCTGGCCGCGCTCGGCTCGACGCGCGATCCGGCGCTCGCCGCGAAGGCGCGCGACTACGGCCTGACGCCGGCCGTGCAGATCGGCGAGATGTACAACCTGTACAACGCGCAGATGGAGCAGCCGGAGAACCGCGCGGCGATGTGGCAGTGGCTGACGGACCATTACGATGCGTATCGCGCGCGCCTGCCGGCGTTCGCGCAGGGCTACATGCCGAAGACGTTCGCCGAGGGCCGCTGCAGTGGCAGCGCGGCGGACGAGATGTCGGCATTCTTCGCGCCGCGCACCAAGGACCTGGTCGGCAGCGAGCGCGGTCTCGGGCAGACGCTGGAAGGCATCCGCCAGTGCTCGTCGCTGCGCGAACATGTAGGTTCGAAGGACCTTTCTCGCTGGATCGAGGCGCGCCCCGCCACGCATTGACTAGTGCGCCAGCCGCGAGATTCCGGCGCGCCCCCATCCGTTCGTGCTGAGGTATCGAAGCACGAACGGCGCGCACGTCCCCACCTCGTGGAGTTCGCCCCTTCGATACCTCAGGGCGAACGGTGGGGCTACGGCAGCGCTGTGCTGTCCTGTTTCCATTCCAGCCCTTAAGATGGCGCCACCCTGCGGCAGCGAGGCGGCGATGGAAGAGACGACATCGGCAACGGAAGCTTTCGCGCGCATCCCCGAGCGCAACACCGGCGATGCGATCCTGCGCACCGCGCAGCAGCATCACGTGGTGCTGTCGAGCATGGCCGACACCAAGGCCAACATCATCATCACGGTGTCCTCGGTCGTGCTGACCCTGGCGCTGGGACGCATCGCCGACGCCTCGATGCGACCGGCCGTCATCACGCTGGCCGTATTCACCCTGATCTCGTTGTTCTTCGCGATCCTCGCCGTGCTGCCCAAGCATCGTTCGATACGCGTCGGCGAAGGTCCGTTGCCGGAGCATTTCAATCTGCTGTTCTTTGGCCATTTCGCCGAACTGCCACGCGAGCGCTTCCTGCATGAAGTCGCCACGGCGATGAAGCCGGGCTCCGTGTACGAGACGATGGCCAGGGATCTGTATTCGCTCGGCTGGTATCTCGCGCATCGCAAATACCGTTACCTGCGTTACAGCTATCTGTCCTTTCTCGGGGGCTTTGTCATCGCCTGCGCCCAGCAATTCTGGACGCTGGTCGCCAAATAGAAAGAACAAGAACCCCGCGGCACACGTTCCAACGTTGGATGACCGCGTCGATCCGATACGAGGGGAATTCCATGCATGCGTTTTGCCGCCGCCTGGCTTGGTTGTCGTGCTTTCTTCTCGTCGCGCTGGTACGCGCCGAAACGCCGGTGCCGGCGGCGCTCGAACCATGGCGCGGCTGGGTCTTGCAGGGGCAGGAATTCCGCGCGTGTCCGCTGATCGCGGGCAAGCCAGGCAAGGCGGCGGATGATTTTCTGTGCGCATGGCCCGGCGTGCTGACGCTCGCGGCCGATGCGGATGGTGTGAGCGTCCTCCAGCACTGGCGCGTCGATGCGGAGTCGTGGATTCCCCTGCCGGGCAACGAGGAATACTGGCCGCAGCAAGTCAGCCTGGACGGCCGGCCGGTCGCCGTCGTCGATCACGGCGGCCCGGCGATCCGCTTGCCCGCGGGCAGCCACGAGATTCGCGCGCGGCTTCCATGGGCCGAGCGGCCGCAGTCGCTGCGTGTGCCCGCATCGACCGGCATCGTCGCGCTCAGCGTCGACGGCAAACCGGTCGCGCCGGTGCAACGCGATGGCGATGAATTGACACTGGGACGCGCCGAGAGCAGCGCGCCCGAAGCCGACAGCATCGAGCTGCGCGTCTATCGCCGCCTGGAAGACGGCGTACCTGCGCAGCTGATCACGCGCATCGAGATCTATGTTTCCGGCCAGGCGCGCGAGGAAGTCATCGGGCCGGTGCTGGTCGACGGATTCGCGCCGATGGAACTGTCCGGCGAATGGCCCGCGCGACTCGATGCCGACGGCCGCCTGCGCGTCCGCGTGCAGCCCGGCAATGACACGCTGATGCTGGTCGCGCGCGCGACCGCTCCGCTGACGGCCGTCACCGTGCATCTACCCGCCGCACCCTGGCCGAAGCAGGAAATCTGGAGCTACGCAGCCGCGCCGCGGTTGCGTGTCACCACCGCGACCAGCGCGTTGCAAGTCGATCCGCGCCAGGCGCAGGTGCCGTCGGAATGGTACGACTTGCCGGCATTCGCTCTCGCCGACGCAGCCGTGCTGAAGATCGACGAACGCACGCGCGGTATCGCCGCGGACGATCGCAACCGGCTGACGCTCGATCGCGAGATGTGGCTCGATTTCGATGGCAGCGGCTGGTTCTCGCGCGATCGCGTGCGCGGCGAAATGCTGCAAGGCTGGCGTTTCGATGCGGCCGCGCCGTTTGCCCTCGAACGTGCGGACGCGATCGGTATCCGCGTTGCCGGCCGGTCCGACGAGGCCTTGCTGGTGACGCACGGCGCGAGGCCGGAGCTCACCGGTGTCGAGTGGCGTGTGCCGGCCGTCGATCTCGCCGCCAGCTTGCGCATCGCGCCGGCGCGCGCGGCGTTGCCGGTCATCGGATGGCAGGACACGTTCGATCGCGTGACGACGACACTGCATCTTCCTGACGGATATCGGCTGCTCGGTGCGCCGGGCGCCGACAGTGCCGGTGGCAGCTGGGTTTCGGCGTGGAGCCTGCTCGACGTTTTCGTCGCCGCGATCGTCGTGCTTCTCGCGTGGCGAGGATTGGGTCTGATCGGCGGCGCCGTGGCGGCCGGCTATCTCGTGCTCGGCTATCAGGAACCGGGTGCGCCGCTGTGGACGCTGCTCGCGGTGCTCGCGCTGGTGCTGATCGTGCGTGCGCTTCCGCAAGGTCGTCTTGCGCTCGGTGGCGAGTGGCTCAGGCGTGCGGCGCTGCTGCTGCTCGTGCTCGCCGCGTTGCCGTTCTTCGCGGCGCAGCTGCGTTACGCGTTGCATCCGCAACTCGAAAGCGAGGGCAGCTACGCGCGCGGCGGTGTCGGCGGCGCGGACATCGGCGTGATGCGGCACCGGGCCGAAACAGCGAAGCGATACGACGCGCCGCAACCGGCGATGGCGCCTGCGCCGCCGCCGCAAGCGCCCGAAGCTTCGGAAATTACGTCGATGGATCGCGCGCAGTCGGAAGCCGAAGCCGGCGACCAGAAACTCGAAACCATCCCGGCATCGGGCTCGAACGCCCGCAATGTCGACATGATCGAGCACTACAGCCAGTCGACGGTGATACAGACAGGCGCGGGCGAACCCGGCTGGCAACGCGGACATCTCTATCAGCTCACCTGGAGCGGCCCGGTGCTGCCGGCACAAAACGTGCGTCTGGTCATCGCGCCGCCGTGGCTGGTGCGGACACTGCGCGTCGTGCTGGTCGCTCTGCTCGGCTGGCTGCTCCTGTGCCTGATCCGGCCGTCGATGCGGCTCGCGCCGTCACGCACGGCCGCCGCGCTGGTCGGGGCGCTTGCCGCCGGTTCCTTCGGTGCGTGGTCACCGGCGCACGCACAAGCGTTTCCTCCGGAGAATCTGCTCGCCGAGTTGCGCGCCCACCTGAGCGAAGCGCCGAAATGCGCACCGGCCTGTGCGACGATCGCCAAGGTCGAAGCAATCGCGCGCGGCGATGAAATCCGTGTCGTCCTCGAGGCGCATGCGGCCGAGCGCGTGGCCCTGCCGATGCCTGCCGACGACGAGGCCTTGTCGCTGCGCAGCGTTGTCGTCGATGGCGCGGTCCAGGATGGCCTCGCCAGCCACGATGGCACTTTGTGGCTTGCGCTGTCGCGCGGCGTGCATCGAATCGAGCTCGTCTTCGCCGCGGCATCGGACAAGGTGTCGCTCGCGTTTCCGCTGAAACCGATGCGCATCGCATTCGGCGGCGAGGGCTGGGAAGCGAGCGGCATCGCGGAAGATCGGCTGCTGACCGAGACGCTCACGCTCGTGCGCTCGCACGAGGAAGGTGCCGTGCCCGTCGCAACGGGTGCGCAGCAGTTTGCGCCGTTCGTCACGATCACGCGCTCGATCACGCTCGGCCTCGATTGGAGTATCTACACGCATGCGCTGCGCATGGCGCCGAAGGAGGGCGGTTTCACGATCGCGGTGCCGCTGCTGTCCGGCGAGCATGTGCTGACGCCGGGCTTCAAGGTCGACGACGGCCATGTCACGGCTGCGATCGCCGACGGCGCGATGGCCACGAACTGGGACGGTAAACTCGACAAGTCCGACGCGCTGACGCTGACCGCGCCGCCGCTCGGAGACCGCGCCGAAGTCTGGCGCGTGCTCGTCAGCCCGACCTGGCATGCCGATTTTTCCGGCGTGCCGACGGTGGCGATGAGAGCGGACGAGAACGCAAAGGACTATCGCAACTTCGAGTTCCATCCGCTGCCCGGAGAGACCTTGACCTTGCGCATTACGCGTCCGCAGCCCGCGCAGGGCGAAGCGCGCGCTATCGACGGCGTGAGCCTGATGCATACGGTCGGCCAACGCGCCGCGAATTCCACGCTGAACCTGACGTTGCGTGCAAGTCAGGGCGGCGAGCATGTCATCACGCTGCCCGCCGATTCCGAAGTGCTGGGAGTAAACCGCAACGGCATCGTGCAGAACCTGCGCGCGCAGGACGGCAAGCTGAGTCTTCCGATCGCGCCCGGCACGCAGACATTCGAAGTTCGGCTGCGCGACAACGCGCCAGTCGGTTTGTTTGCACGCACTCCCGCGATCGGCCTGGGCCTGCCGGCTGCGAACGTCACCCTTGGACTCGATCTGCCCGCGGACCGCTGGCTGCTCGCGACCGGTGGCCCGACTGCCGGACCCGCGGTGCTGTACTGGAGCGAGCTCGCCGTCATGCTGCTCATCGCGTGGGCGCTCTCGCGCACGCGGCGCACGCCACTCAAGCTCTGGCAATGGATCCTGCTCGGCATCGGCTTCTCGACGTTCTCCTGGCTCGCGCTGCTGCTGGTGGTCGCGTGGCTGTTCGCGCTCGACTGGCGTGCGCGCAGCGCGACATTGCCGTCTGCGATTGCGTTCAATCTTGCGCAAGTCGGTCTGGTCGTGCTCACCGTCGCCGCGCTGCTCTGTCTCGTCGCCGCGATTCCGCAGGGTCTGCTCGGCACGCCGGATATGCATGTCGCCGGAAACCAGTCGTCGGCGCAGGCGTTGCGCTGGTTCGCCGATCGCAGCGCCGATGCATTGCCGCAGGCCAGCGCGATCAGCGTGCCGCTGTGGGTCTACAAGCTGGCGATGCTGGCGTGGGCCTTGTGGCTGGCGAACGCAGTGATCGGCTGGCTGCGCTACGGCTTCGCGGCGTGGACGCGCGACGGGTACTGGCGCCGCACGCCGCGTCCGGCCGTCGACGTGCCGGCGGCGACTGCGCCGCCGACGCCCGTCCGCTCATGAAAGTGAGCGATCTGCTCGCCGCTGCGACGAAACGGCTCGGCGCAGCGGATGCCCGGCTCGAAGCGGAGCTGTTGCTGTCGCGCACGCTGGGCAAGTCGCGTGCGTGGCTGTACGCGTGGCCGGAGCATGACGTCGATGACGAACAGCGGGCGGCGCTCGAACGGCTGGTCGAAGCGCGCGTGCGCGGCGAACCGATCGCGTACCTGACCGGGCAGCGCGAGTTCTGGTCGCTCGATCTTGCGGTCACGCCGGACGTGCTGATTCCGCGGCCGGAAACCGAGCTGCTGGTCGACCTCGCGCTGGCGCGCATTCCGCGCGATACGAGCGTCCACGTCGCGGACCTCGGCACGGGTTCCGGCGCGATCGCGCTGGCGATCGCACGCGAGCGGCCACTGGCGCGTGTGCTCGCGACCGATGCGAGCGCCGCCGCGCTCGCGGTCGCACGCGGGAATGCCGCGCGACTCGAATTGCGCAACGTGGAATTCGCCGCCGGCGACTGGTGCTCGGCGCTCGCAGCCGAGCGCTTCGATGTCATCGTGTCCAATCCACCTTACATCGCCAGCGGCGATGAGCACCTCGGCATCGGCGACTTGCGCAGCGAACCGATGCTGGCGCTGGTATCGGGACCCGACGGCCTCGACGCGATCCGCCAGATCGTCGCGCAAGCGCCGGCGCATCTGCGCAGCGGCGGCTGGCTGCTGCTCGAGCATGGTTGGGATCAGGGCGCGCGTGTGCGGGAACTGCTCGGCGCGCGCGGATTCCTCGCCATCGCGACCGAGCGCGACAACGCCGGCCACGAACGCGTGACGATGGCGCAGGCGTGCGCGTGAGGTAGGCCGCGCCTATACTCCCCACGTAACACGCGTTGGGGGGCGCCGTGGCCATGTCGCTTGGGGAACGCTTGGCAACGTCGGTGCCATCGGTGTCGATCCGACGGCTCCCATGGCTTGCGCTTGCCTTCGGCCTTCTGTTCGCAGCGCTCACGCTGGATGCGCGCTATGTGGGCGGCACCGGCGTTTACTGGGACGCACAAGTCGGCGATGTCGCCAAAGGCGAGATCGGCTGGTTCCACTACGCCCGCGACGCATGGCGATTTCCGATCTTCGATATCGGCAATTATCACTATCCCGAAGGCGGCAGCATCGTGCTGTCGGACAGCCTGCCGCTGTTCGCGTTGCCGGCGAAGGTGGCCTACAAGCTCGGTGGCGACACGGTGCGGTTGCCGCCGATCTACACCGGATGGTGGGTCGCGCTATGTCTCGTATTGCAGGCGGTCGCGGCTTCGCGGCTGCTGCGCGCACTGGGAATCTCGCAATACGTTCCGCATCTCGCCGGCATCGTGATCTTCTGCTACCTGCCGATCGTGATGCTGCGCTTCGGACAGGCTGCGCTGATGGCGCAGTTCCTGATCCTGTTCGCGCTGGAAGGCTATGTGCGCGCCAAGCGCGAAGGGCTGACGCGCCGGCAATGGATTGCGTTGTGCCTGCTGCCGCCGTTGACGCTGCTCGTGCATCCGTATCTCGCGGCGATGTGCGGGGCGCTGGTCGCGGCCACGATCATCGATCAATGGCGCGAGCGCCGACTCGATGTGCGCGGCGTGGCGTTACGTTTCGGCGCGATCGTGCTCGTCGCGCTGTCGTTGATGTTGCTCGGCGGCGGCTTCTTCACTGCCGCGAGCAGCACCTTCGGCGACTACGGGCTCTACTCGCTGAACCTGCTGTCGCCCTGGGTGCCGTTTGCTGCGACGCTGAGCGGACGCCTGCTCGGCACCGACACGCCGGTCATACCCGGCACCAACCAGTGGGAAGGCGGCGCCTACCTCGGCGCGGGCGTCCTGCTGATGTGCGTGCTCGCGCTGCCGGCGCTGGCTAACTGGCGCGCGAACCTGCGCCGGCATGCGGTGCTGTTCGCGATGCTGATCGCATTGCTGATCTTCGCCGTTTCGCAGCGTGTCGGTTTCGGTGCGCGCGAACTCTTCACCGTGCCGCTGCCCGATTTCCTGCTAAGCGTGCTATCGCAATTCCGCGGGTCCGGGCGCTTCGTCTGGGTGGCCGTCTACGCACTGGTCGCCGGATTGATCGTCGCGATCGTCGCGCACTACGGCGCGAAGCGTGCATCGCTGCTGCTGTCGATCGCGGCGGTGCTGCAGATCGCCGACGTCTGGCCGATGCAGTCCGCCGTCCGCGTGGGCACTGCAAGCGCGGCACCGGCGACGATCAATCGTTCGGAATGGACGCGGCTGATCGCGGCGCATCAGCGCCTGTTCCAGTTCCCGTCGTTCGAGTGTGGCGGACTGTTCGGCCGCGACGTGCCCGGCAACAAGTTCCATGAGCTCGAGATCGACTGGATCGCGGCCAAGCTCGACGTCCCGACCAACAGCGCCTATCTCGCACGCTTCGACAAGGATTGCGCGCGCGAACGCGATGCAGTGGCGTCGAATTCCGCGCAGCGAGGCCTGCTGCGTCTTTACCGCAGCACCGACGACATCGGCGGGCTCCTGCAGCAGAGCGGCGTCTCGTTCGACCGCTGCGGTTATCTCGACCATGTCGTGATCTGCTCGACCGACATGGACCTCTCCGGCCTGCGCTGAGCGGCTGGATGGCTGGCGCGCGCTCTCATGTGATGCAGTTGGCAGTCCTGCCGTGCGCCGTTGCTCGGCACCCAAGACAAGCGCGGCACGGAATCCCGACGCGCGTACGCCCATCCTGTGCCCACGGTCGAAGCACGCTTTTCGCGCTTCGAAACGAAAAGTACTGCCCCAACAACGCCGCGCGTGAGCGCCGCGAGCCAGATGACCGAAAGGCGCTGGCACCAACCGCAGCAGGACGCAGCGGTGGAGGGATCCGAAAGCGACACCGCCAGGACGGTGGGATCTGAAGATGTGGGGAGGAGCCGCCCCCGGCAAACCATCGCCGGGGGCTTTTTATTGGCTCTTCGCCGATTTCTGGACATGTCGAGTCAGTCGTAGGGTGGGCTTCAGCCCACCGCCATTCTCCGCACGCAGCCGGTGGGCTGAAGCCCACCCTACTTCGATCTGCAGAAGGGGAAGCGCCTTCTTTGGCCCAGCCGCTCAGCTCACGCTGCGCAGGCTCGTCGCCGGCATGAAGGTTTCGAAACGCGCGCGGATCGCCCGTTCGATCGACGCTGCGTCGAGTCCGGCCTGCGCGAGCAATTCCTCGCGGCTGCCGTGATCGAGGAATTCGTCGGCGAGACCGAGCTGGAGCACGGGCAAGGCAATGCCGTGCGCAGCCAGAAGCTCGGCAACGCCGCTGCCTGCGCCGCCGGCGATCGCGTTGTCCTCGACCGTGACGAACGCCGCGTGCGTTCGCGCCAGCTCGAGCAGCAACGCGGCATCGAGCGGTTTGACGAAGCGCATATTGATCAGCGTGGTATCGAGCGCATCGGCAACGCGCGTGCACGGCACGACCATCGCGCCGAATGCGAGCAGCGCGATACCGCGGCCGCGCCTGCGTATCTCTGCCTTGCCGATCGGCAGGGTCGTGAGCTCACGCTGCACGGCGACGCCGCTACCGCTGCCGCGCGGATAGCGCACCGCTGCGGGACCTTCGTACTCGAACGCCGTGGTCATCATCTTGCGGCACTCGTCCTCGTCGGCCGGCGCCATAACCACCATGTTCGGAATGCAGCGCAGATACGAAAGATCGAAGCTGCCCGCATGCGTCGGCCCGTCGGGACCGACCAGACCGCCGCGGTCGATGGCGAAGGTGACGTCGAGGTTCTGCAGCGCGACGTCGTGGATCAGCTGATCGTAGGCGCGCTGCAGGAAGGTCGAATAGATCGCGACAACGGGCTTGGCACCCTCGCAGGCCATGCCGGCCGCCAGCGTGACCGCGTGCTGCTCGGCGATGCCGACGTCGAAATAGCGCTGCGCAAAGTCCTTCGAGAACCGCACCATCCCCGAGCCTTCGCGCATTGCCGGCGTGATCGCGTGCAGGCGCGAATCCGCGGCGGCCATGTCGCACAGCCAGTCGCTGAAGATTTCGGTATAGCTCGGCTTGGCGACGCCGCCCTTCTTGACCAGGCCAGCCTGCGGATCGAACGGGCTGACCGCGTGGTACTCGATCTGTTCGCGCTCGGCCGGCGGATAGCCCTTGCCCTTGGTGGTGATGACGTGCAGCAGCTGCGGGCCCTTGAGCTCCTTCAGCATGCGCATGGTCTGGATCAGCAGCGGCACATCGTGGCCATCGATCGGACCGGTGTAGTGGAAACCGAATTCCTCGAACAGCGTCGACGGCACGAACATGCCTTTCGCGTGTTCCTCCCAGCGCTTGGCGAAGCGCCACAGGAACGAGCCGCGCTTCATCATCTTCTTGCCGTGCTCGCGGATGCGGTTCAGCGTGCGGCTGGCCATCAGGCGCGCGAGCATCTTGGTCATCGCGCCGACGTTCTCGGAGATCGACATGCCGTTGTCGTTGAGCACGACCAGCAGGTCCGCGTCGACGTCGCCGCCGTGGTTCAAGGCCTCGAACGCCATGCCGGCACCCATCGCGCCGTCGCCGATCACGGCGACGATCTTGCGCTCGTCGCCCTTGCGCTGCGCGGCGATCGCCATGCCCAGCGCAGCGCTCACCGAAGTCGACGAATGGCCGACGCCGAACGTGTCGTACTCGCTTTCCTCGCGCTTCGGGAACGGCGCGAGGCCGTCCTTCTTCTTGATTGTCGTGATGCGGTCACGTCGGCCGGTCAGGATCTTGTGCGGGTAGCACTGATGGCCGACATCCCAGACCAGGCGGTCGCGCGGCGTGTCGTACAGGTAGTGCAGGGCGATGGTCAACTCGACCACGCCGAGGCCGGCGCCGAAATGGCCGCCCGATGTCGATACCGACTCGACCAGATACGCGCGCAGCTCGCGGGCGACCTCGGCAAGTTCCGTTTCCGGAACCCGGCGCAGGTCCGCAGGCGTTTCGATCTGCGAAAGGTGGGGATAGCGTTGTGCGTCGATCATCCGCCTATTTTCGGGCTGCGGCGGCTGCGGGGCAAGGAAATCCATGCGGCGAAACGTCTCGACTACGCCTGTCTTCGTCTTTGATGGTACAGCGCGGCGCTGGCCGGCTGCCGGAAAATCAGGCCGGATTGATGGAAAAAGCGCGTCGACGTTGCGTCGAAATGGCTGAACCGCCGCCTCAGTGCGGCCGCCGGTTCTTCGGCAGGTGGTTAACCAGGAATTCCATCTGATCGGCGAGGATGTTGCGGTTCGAAAGGATCAGATGCTCGACCCAGCTCGGCCGGTACGGCACCGCCAGCAGCGGCATGTTCGCCTGCTGCGGCGTGCGGCCACCTTTCCTTACGTTACATGACCAGCACGCGGTGACGACGTTTTCCCACTCGTCTCGGCCGCCCTTGGATACCGGCTGCACGTGGTCGCGGGTCAGTTCGCCGCGGTGGAAATGCGTGCCGCAGTAGAGGCACAGCATGCGGTCGCGGGCGAACAGGGCGACATTGGTCAGGGCGGGCGCCGGGTCGGTCGCCGCCGGGCGCGCGTGCCCGGTGCTGGCGACGATCGGGTGCAGGCTGAGCAGGCTTTGCTCGCCGGTCAGGCGACTCATGCCGCCGTGGATCGTCAGGCAAGGATCGCCGAGCGTCCAGGCCACTGCGTTGCGCACGTATAGACACACCGTGTCCTGCCAGCTCATCCAGTCGAGGATGCGCCCAGTGGAGTCCAGGGACAGGACGCGGGTGCTATGGATGTCGCCGGAAGCTCGAACTTCCGCAAGCATGCTGACCTCCGTCGTTGACCCATCCCTGGGCCTGTTCCGGCCGCTCCATGGTCGGATGGCGCCGGACCGTTCGAACGATCCCCGCGGCCGACCGGCATCCGGCCGCAGGCGCCGCGCAGCATAGACCAAAAGCTTTACGGTTGGAAAACGCGCCGGAGCGGCTAGGAAACCGGCTTGGCCATGCGCAGCAGCTCGACGCCGTAGCCATGGCGTTCGTAGAGCGCACGGGCGCGCTCGTTGCCCGGAAAGACGCCGAGCGTGATGTACCGGCAGCCATGCCGCTTCGCCCAGTCGTCGGTGAAGGCGAGAAGACGCCCGCCGATGCCGTGTCCCTCCATGCCGGGGGGGACGGCGAGATCCGAGATATGGCAGTTCGGCGCGTCGGTGAAAAAATCGATCGTGCGCTGCAGGTGCAGGAATCCGGCCTGCGTTCCGTCTTCGGTTTCTGCCACGAACAGGTGCGAACCGTCGGGGCGCTCGCGCAGGTGACGATCGAGATCGCGGTAGACGCCGTCGGCGCATTCGTCGCGGTCGCGCCATGCCGGTAGCTCGAACGCGACGAAGCGCGCTGCGAGACCGAGGATGAAGTTTTCGTCTCCGCTGCGCGCGGCACGGATGTGCGGAGTAGTGGGGGATTCCATGGACGAAAGCTTCTCCGTACCGGATCGCACCGCTTTATAGGGTGGGCCTTGGCCCACCGGGTAAAAACGGTGGGCCAAGGCCCACCCTATGCGAGACGAAGAATGGCTCAGCCGAACTGCGCGTCGGGAATATCGAGCAGGCTCGGCGATCCCGCACGCATCGCCGCAGCGTGGGTGTGGATGCGTGGCAACATGCGTGCGTAATAAAAGCGCGCGGTGTGCCGCTTCGCGTCGCGGAACTCCTCGGGCTTGTTCGCCGCCGCGGCAACGCTCCTCGCCCAGAAATACGCCAGCGCGACATAGCCCGAATAGAAAAGATAGTCGAACGCCGCAGCACCCATTTCCTCGGCATTCGTCATCGCGCGCTTGGCCAGCTCGAGCGTGAGGTCGCTCCAGTCCTTGGTCGCGTGCGCGAGCGGGCCGATGAATTCGCCGAGTGCGGTGTCGCCGGCATGCGCCTGGCAGAACGCGCTGATCTCGCCGAGGAAATGCTTCAGGCCGGCGCCCTGCAGCTGCAGGATCTTGCGGCCGAGCAGATCGAGCGCCTGGATCTGCGTGGTGCCTTCGTAGAGCGTGGTGATGCGTGCATCGCGCGCGAATTGCTCCATGCCGTTCTCGGCGATGTAGCCGTGACCGCCGAAGATCTGCAGCGCGTGGTACGTGCACTCGATCGAGGCTTCGGTGAGCAGAGCCTTGACGATCGGCGTCAGGAACGAAACGAGCGCATCGGCGCGTTCGCGTTCGGCCGCGTCCGGGGAACGCCGCGCGATGTCTTCGTGCGCGTACGCGTACAACGCGAGCAGGCGTCCGCCTTCCGCGAACGCTTTCTGCGTCAGCAGCATGCGCCGGATGTCCGCATGCACGATCAACGGATCGGCCGGCTTGTCGGGAAACTTCGCGCCGGACAGCGAGCGCATCTGCAGCCGCTCGCGCGCATACGCGAGCGAGTTCTGATAGGCGCGTTCGGTGAGTCCGAGACCTTGCATGCCGACTGCGAGCCGCGCGGTATTCATCATCGTGAACATCGCAGCAAGCCCCTTGTTCGGTAGCCCGATCAGGTAGCCCTCGGCGCCGTCGAAATTCATCACGCAGGTCGCCGAACCCTTGATGCCCATCTTGTGTTCGATCGCACCGCAGGCGAGCGCGTTGCGCGCGCCCATGGTGCCATCGCGGCCGACCTTGAACTTCGGCACGATGAACAGCGAAATGCCTTTCACGCCCGCCGGCGCATCCGGCAGGCGCGCGAGCACGAGGTGCACGATGTTCTCGGTGAAATCGTG
>Ga0193717_1000684_pt1 | contig 21607 bp, 17 predicted proteins | sample U2c2metaG_FD_145900 | JGI IMG/M metagenome (GOLD analysis project Ga0193717, IMG submission 145900) | Soil microbial communities from a riparian zone of the East river system, Colorado, United States - U2c2 | ecosystem: Environmental > Terrestrial > Soil > Riparian zone | place: USA: East River...
ATAGGCACTCGTCGGACTCCACCTGGACCTCGTCGGCGCCGCCGAAGGCAGGTGTGTCATAGGGATGAAACATCTTCTCGAAGATATTCACGTGCGTGAAACAGGCACTTGCTATCGTCACCACCGACAAGCCGACCATCGCAAGCCGAAATCCAAATCGCGAGACTCTCTTCCACGACCACACCGTCGCCACCAAAGCAATCGCAGCGCACACTCCAGAGAGCCAAGGCCCTAGATGACGAACACCCAGCGCCAGATCCAATGCCTGTGCTCCCTGCGGACGAAACGGGCGGATAACGTACATTGGAATAGCTACGCAGGCAATCGAGAGTAGAGAGCAAAGCAGCACAATGCCCAATATCTTCCGTGCCTTGGACGTCGGTATGTCAACCTCTGAGCCTTGTGCCATATCTCCCTCGCAGCGATTCAACGGTGCCGGGGCCCAAAGAGTCAACCTATCAAGCGGATGAGAATAGGTTCCACCTATGGAGTAAACTCCAAGCCGACAATTTCCATCAAAAGGGATACCCTCAATTCGCACAAATGAAAGGCACCGCATGGCAACCCGCCACCGCACCCTCCTGATTGTCCTGGGAAGCGTCCTCGCCCTCATCGTCGTCGCCGTCCTCTCCATCCCCCTCTTCCTCAACGCCGATGCCTTCCGCGCCCGCATCGAATCAACCCTCTCAAGCTCGCTCGGCCGTAAGGTCACGCTGGGCAAACTCGACCTCTCCGTCTGGTCTGGAAGCCTAGTCGCGCAGAACGCGACCGTGGCCGACGACCCCGCGTTCAGCAGCCAGCCCTTTCTTCAGGCCGCACTGGTCAAGATCAACGTCGAGATGCTTCCGCTTATCCTCAGCCGGCAGATCCACATCACCGGCTTTGCCATCGACGCGCCCCGCATCACGCTCCTGCGTGCAGCCAACGGCACATGGAACTACTCCAGCATCGGCAGCGCCGCGCAGAAAAAACCGGCCACGGCCAAAGAGTCCGACACCACGATTCCGAACCTCACCGCCGGCCACGTCAAGGTAAGCAAGGGCCAGATGACCGTCGGCATAGAGGCCAGTCCAGGTGCGCCAACCCCACCCCGGCGCACCTACGACCAGCTCAACCTCGACGCGAAGGACTTCTCCTTGGATAAGGCATTTCCGTTCACCGCCTCCGCGCACCTGCCCGGCGATGGAACCGTCTCGCTGAGCGGCAGCGCAGGTCCGATCAACCAGCGCGACGCCTCTCTCACCCCCTTCACTGCTCGTCTCGAACTCAAACACCTCGACCCCCTCGCCGCAGGCTTCGTCGACGCCACTGCCGGCGTCACCGGCCTCATCAACGCCATCGATGTCCAGGCCACATGGAACGGCCAGCAGCTTCACGTCACCAACCTGCTCGTCGACACACCGAAGCTCACGATAGTCCGCAGCAATACGCCGACCGCCGCCACGCCACCACCCGCACCAGACAGCAACAACATGCTGAGCACCCTCTCTGCCGATCACCTTCAGATCAAGAACGGCGCCATCACGCTCACCTCGCCCGGCCAGTCAACTCCCGCCGTCTATCAGCAGCTCAACGCTGAGATTACGAACTTCTCGCCTACTACAGCCGCCCCGTTCAAGCTGAGCGCGCAGATTCCCGGCGGGGGGTCGCTTACCGCTGATGGCAAAGCCGGTCCGCTCAACCAGCAGTACGCCGCAGCCACGCCGCTCGATGCCCACGCCACCCTGACCCACGTCGACCTTGCATCGAGCGGGATCATCGCGCCTGACGCCGGTATCAGCGGCCTCGCCAATATCGATATCAAGGCCATCTCGAACGGCCAGAACCTCAACGCCAATGGTACCGCCCATGTGGAAGGCCTGCGCCTTGCCAAGAACGGTTCGCCGTCGCCCAAGCCTGTCGACGTGCAGCTCAGCGTCAGTCAAAACATGCAGGCGCTGACCGGACAGATACAGCGCGCCGTCATCAACATCGGCAGCGCAGCCATCAACATCGCGGGAACCTACCAGACCAGCGGCCCGACGACTGCGCTCAATCTCCAGGTCAGCGGCCAGGGGGTTTCGATTGACGAGCTCCAGGCCTTCCTCCCCTCCGTTGGCGTCCATCTACCCACTGGCTCCCGTCTCCAGGGCGGAACCCTCACAACGAATCTCAACGTCACCGGCTCCAGCGCCAGCCCCATCATCTCTGGGCCTGTCCGCCTTGATAACACCAACCTCGCCGGCTTCGACCTCGGCTCCAAGCTCTCCACCGTCACCGCCCTCACCGGAGCCAAAACCGGCTCCGTCACCGCCATCCGCTCCCTCAGCACCAACATCCGCGTAGCTAATGGCGACGTTCGCACCGACAACCTGTCCCTCGTAGTACCAGCCCTCGGCACCGCCACCGGCGCAGGAACCGTCGCCGCATCTGGCGCCCTCAATTATCAAGTCATCCTCAAGCTCACCGGCCTCGTCGGCGGAGGCTCAGGCGGCAGCGCTGCCGGAGCCGGCGGCATCGCGGGCCAGCTCCTGGGCATGATCCCCAACAGCGGAGCAGGCGGAGCCATCGGAGGCTTCGCCGGCAATGCACTCAAAAACGGAGTCCCCGTCGCGATTGGAGGCACCACCGCCAATCCCACCTTCACGCCCAACCTCCAGGGCGCGCTCAGCAGCGGCACAAAGGGCTTGGCTGGCGACAATCAACCCACCGGGGCAAACAAGAAGAGCACAACCGACTCCGTCACCGATGCTCTGGGTGGGCTGCTCAACCGACAGAAATAGATTCACATCCTACGCAATACGGGTGGCTACCTGATCTCAGGCCAGCCCACCCGTACTGCTTCGCTGATACCGTTTCAGCACGCCATCGAGCGAGACCGTTCCCTCCAACGCTCCACGTATCGACCGATTGGTAATCGGTAGAACCGGCCATCGCGAGAAATAAGGAAGCGCGCTATCGAGCGGCTGATCCGGAAACAGTGTCGGCGTCCTCTCCGGCCCCAGCAACGCTTCAATCGACGACCCGTCCTGCGTCATCGCAGCCTCGAGCGCCAGCTTCTCTACCTCTTCCCGTCGCGCCGCATACCACCTCAGATCGCTGCATTGGATCAGCATCGCCGTCCATGGAGCACTGCCCGCACGTTGAAGCAGGCTACTCGGAGTCTCCGTACCCTTGTAGGTAGGCACACTCACCGGCTCCAGCGCATCTTCAAGATGAAGATCGCTCTCTTCCCTCTTCTCCTCCATCGACGGGAGATACAGCCCATCCTGATGCGTCAGTATCTCGAAGATCGGCGTCGGCTGCAGACTTCGCGAGAGCAGGTACGCAATCGTATTCGCCAGAATCACGGGGACGATGATCGAGTAGTTGCCGCTCACCTCCAGCACCATAAAGACCGACGTCAGCGGAGCCCGCAAAAACGCCGCGAACAGCACTCCCATCCCCACCAGCGCATATGAGCCGATCGATCCCGTCAGGTGTGGGAAGAACAGCTTTTCGAAGGTCCCAACGGTCGCGCCCAACATCGCTCCAACAAACAGGGTTGGAGCGAACATTCCTCCCGGCGTACCACTCGAGAACGACAGCGTCGTCGCCAATATCTTCAGCAATCCCAGTGCGAGCAGAAACTTCCACGCGAACTGCGCATGCATGGCCTGGTCAATCGCTGAGTAGCCCGGCCCCATCACCTGCGGAAAGCCGAAGTAGCCAATCCCGCCCACCAGCAACCCGGCAAGAGCCGGTTGAATCATCTGCGCATTCGCTCCAAAGCTTCGCAGCCATGGCCGAAGAAATCCCAGCGCCTTCGCAAAGATCAGCGCCGACACTCCGCCCACAACACCCAGCACCGCATACGCCACCAGCTCACGCGGATCGCGCAACGTCACCGTCGGAATCCGGAACATCGGCTCTGCGCCCCAGAACCACCGCGCGACCACAACGCTCGCCGTCGCCGAGAGCACGATGGACCCCAGCACCGCCGAGCTCCACGTTCCGATCACCTCTTCGATAACAAACAGGATCGCCGAGATTGGCGCGTTGAACGCAGCAGCCAGTCCGGCAGCAGCACCCACGGGCGCAAATACTCGCAGCCGCTCTCGCGAGAGCCCGATCCTCCGGCTGATCAGCGAGGCAACCCCCGCGCCAATCTGCAGCGATGGGTCCTCCGGCCCAAGCGAGTGTCCCCCTCCAATCGCCAGCGCCGACAACAAAAACTTCCCGACAACCGTCCGGAACGAGATATACCCGTTGTGAATGTAAAGCGCGGCCTTGGTCTGATTCACCCCGCTGCCCCGCACATTCGGAAACACATACCGCGCCAGAATCGCCGTCACCAACCCCGCAACGGCAGGCGCGACCATAAGCCGCAGCTGTCCGGCATGGGGAGCCGAACCAAGCAGCAGCACATTCAGCCACTCAATCGCCATCCGGAACGAGACCACCAGCAAACCGGAGATCACACCGATAGAGATCGAGAGCAGCAGAAAGATATACTCGTCCCGCGCCGGCGCAATCTTTGCAATCTCCACCGCCGAGGGCAGGGCAAAACGCCGTCTCTCCTGCCTCGGTTCTGCTTCCGTAATCTCCTCCTCCATTCCGCTCCTCACTGGCCCACCGTCGTCGGCGACTTCGCAGTCAGCAGCACGAGAGCATCATCGCCCGTCGGTGCGCCACAAGCCTCGCTCGTCACCCTCTCTGTGTCGTACGCCAGCGCAATCTCCGTCTGCTGTCGCGATGGATCTCGCAGCAGGCTGGCCTTGATCGACTTCGGATTATCGTCTGCCCATCGCTTGCCCAGCTCCTGTATCGCAGCAGACAGCGGCCCCGCACCCGCAAGCTGAGCCTGGCAGGCCTTCCACCGGTCCTGCGCAATCTCTCTGAGGTGAAGAATGCGCGCCACCCGCTCAGCGTTCGAGATATCCCCCGCCGGATAGAGCTCAAGAATCCGCCTCGCCTTCGCCAGCATTCCACCCGATGCAGCACCAGACACAGCCAGCGAAGCGCGGTCCTTCTCTCCTGCACGTCTCTCCTCAGCCCCAGCTAGAAACGCCTCTGCACTCGCATAGTGCCCCAGTCGGTAGGCAGCTTCACCGGCCCGCTGCAGCGCGTTCAGATTTTTAGGATCCCCCACCAGGATCTTTTCATACTGAACCAGGGCAGACCCGAAGTCTCCCGCCTGCATCATCAGATCCGCTATCCCACCTTTGATCGCAGGATCATCCGGCGCATTACCTGCTGCAATCAGTAGCTCAGACTTGGCCGTTGCGAGATCCTGTTTGCTCATCAGGTGACGAACCAGCTCCAGCCGAACCTCTCTCCTCCTCACCGAACCATCCCCCTCCCACGTCCCATAGATCGAAGCGCGGTAAGAGCGGATCGCGTCGGCTTCACGCCCTTTCTTTGCCGCCAGTCGCGCAAGCTGCAGGTTCAACGGTCCGCTTCCCGGCTCAGCCTCCCATAGATTCAGAAAATAGGCCTCCGCCTCATCCGTATCTCCAGCCTGTCCGAGCGCCTCCGCCAGCAGCAGCTCGTAATGGTGATCTCCAGGAGCGTAGTCAAGCGCCGCCCGCAGACTCGCCACTGCCTGTTCCGGATGGTTCTCAGCCAAATCTTTCACTCCACGCGCATACCATCGCTGCGCGAGCTCCACCCGATGCGAGGAGAAGGACCGGAAGAGAAAAAGCGTCACTAGAAAGAGCGCAATCGAAATCAGCGTCAACCCCAGGAACACGAAGGAATCGTGTAGCAGGAGTCTCTGCTTTGCCGCTCGAACTTCGTCTTTGGAAGCCATCATTAAGATAGGATGCCGCTCCAAAGAGGAAGCATCCCACAGTAACCCTCACCCCTGCCGCTTTTGAATCTCATCCTCGCCACTATCCTCATTTCGATTGCATATCGTCGCGTTGCTGCGACTCCAGCTCACTCAGTCTCTTCAGAGACGCGACCAGAGCCGGACCAAGCTCGTTCAGTTCTCGGGCATGATAGCTGGAGAGTTGATGCAGGATGCGCCGCCCTCGCGGCGTCACACGCAGCAGGACTCGTCTCTTGTCCTCTGCATCCTGCGTTCGTTCCACCAGATCTTCTTCCACGCAGCGATCCGTCAACTCGGCGGCGCTGTTATGGCGAATCCCCAGCCTTTCGGCAACATAGGCAATCGTCGGCAACGTGTCGTCAGGAACTCCCGCCACCTGCAACAAGAGTTGGTGCTGCCGCGGCGACAGGTCGAACTTCTGTGCCGCCTGCTCGCTGAAATGGAGGAACTGGCGAAGCCGGTACCGGAAATCAGCCAGCGACTGAAGCAGGGAGTGATTCATAGATGCAGCTCTTCTGCAGAATCCTGACTCATCTCTCTATGATATGCCAACGCTATGCCACCTTCGCGGGACCACCACGCACCATAGGCACAGACCAGCAGTAGTCCTAACGAAGCACCATTGTCTAAGCAGCGCCTTTGCATCTAGGTACCCAATGCTTTAGCTTTGGGTTTCCCTGGGGTATGCCTTCCTCTCCCATGGCATTACCTCTCAACAAGCTACACAGATTCGTCCGACATCACGTGCCAAGCCTCTACCGTCCCCGCATCCCCACCACGACCTTGGCCGTCGTCACTGCCTGCCCCACATGCCGCTGCGTATGCTCCGCGCAGTGCACCAGCAGCCCACCGACCGTGCTCTGCAACTCCTTCCGCCCAACCCCGCGCACCTCCTCATAGCTCTCTGGAGGGATCTTCAGCACACGATCCACCGACACCTCCATCGCCTTCGCGAACTCCATAAACGTGGCCTCGCGCCCGGCATCATCCTCCATCTCCGTCCGCAGAGCCTTCATCTGCCGCTCGCTCAACTGCTGCCCCTCTGCATACGTCAGCAACCGGTCCAGAGATCGCGCAATATGCCTCAGATGAAAGCCTACCGAGGGCAGCCCAAGCGGACGCGCCTCCACGTCCTCATTTGGCAGCGGAGCGCACCACCGCTCCACATCCTCTGCCGCCAGCTCCAGCGCATGCAGCACCTGCCGCCGCAACGCATCCACCTCTGTCAACGTTCCCCGCAACCATGGCTCAGCCATCAGCAGCAGACCTCCCTCTTCCTCTCTACTCGAAAATCGAAGCACCCTGCCTCGAAGTCGCGCACCAGCACATACTGAATGGCGGCATCCTCAAACATCTCGGCGAGCACCATCTCGTGGTTCCCGCCAGCCGCTCTCCGCTGCACGACGAGCTGCTGCTCTAGATCATATCCATCCAGCACCGCTGGATACTTCAGCAACTCCGCCGGGTAACCACCCTCCTCATCGAACCGTTCGCATAGCTCCGTATGGATGAACACCGGACCCGGCAGCGGCACCTCCGCCAGCCTATAGAACGGATTGCAGGTAAACAGCGTCCGCTTCTCCTGTCCTACGCGAAACGGCTTCAGGCAATGACGGCAGGGCCCATACCCCGTAGCCACCTCCGTATGCGCCGGATGTCCATACCCCGGTGACTTCATCGTAGCCAACACCCTCTGCGCCGTCTCTGTCGGCAGAGCAATCACTCGAATCTCAGCCATCTCTCGCCTCCACGGCCATTCACCTCAGCCGTTGAAGCAAGTCTCGCCGAACGCGATCAAATCAACACTCCGTTTCTTGCTCTCAAACTCAAAGCCCCTTGCCTCTTCGAAACTCCCGCACGACTTCACCCACATCTCGATGCTGCCCATCCACCGCATCGTTCATCCCCTGCACCTCCTCTGCCGATACCTTCCCCGCCAGCCGGTCCATCGCCACCTGAATCCCCGGATGTCGCTTCAACGAGTCCTCCCGAACCAGCGGCACCGCCTGATAGGGCGGAAAATAGTGTCGGTCGTCCTGCAGCACAACAAATCCCAATGCCCGTATCGGTCCATCGGTCGAGTTCCCCGCCACCATATCCACCTGCCCACCCGACAGCGCCCGATACAGCAGCCCGAGATCCATCGTCCGCGGATCCTCCTTGAACTTCAATCCGTAGGTCGCCTCCAGCCCCACTAATCCATCCGGCCGCGACTGAAACTCGTACCCAACCCCCAGCCTCCACTCCGGCGCATGCGGCACCGCGTCGGAGATCGTCTTCAACCCTATCCGCCGCGCATCGTCCCCCCGAACCACCATCGCAAACGTATCCTCGAACCCCAGCGGAGGTCCCACCCCAACCCCATACCGAGTCTGGTACAGATCCGTGACTCGGCGCAGCACAGTAGCCGCGTCCCGCTGTCCCACTGGAGGCAACGGCTGCTTCAGAATCGCAGTTAGCGCGGTCCCCGTGTACTCCACATAGCCGTCGATCCGTCCACTCACCAGCGCCTGCTGGCATAGGTAGCTTCCCGCCAGATAGAACCGCCGCTCCACCCTCTCTCCGGTGACGGCCTCGATCTCCTGCGCCAGCATCTCCCCCAGCACCACCTGCTCCGTAAAGTTCTTCGCCCCAATCGTCACCCGCGAAGATCTCGGCGGAGCACACGCCGTCACCAGCTGAAGCCCCACGAAGGCAAGCAGAACCAGGAGGCCGCTCATCACCCTTCGCACATTGGCCTCCCCAGTTGACAAAAGTGCTCTCCAGGAGAGGTGAGCTCCGAGTGAGCCCTCCGTATCCCCAAGACCACAGCTCCCCCGAAAGTTAGGATCTAAAGTATCTGATTCGAATACTTTAGGACTTTTAGAGGGGGATGGGGGGTATCCGTCCGGACTCATACTCGCCGCACCGCCAATCGCTTCTCCAGCAGACCCAACCCCGCATCCGCCACCAGAGCCAGCAGAGCAGCCGGAACCGCACCAGCCAGCACCAGCCCGTTATCCACACTGGCCACCCCACGAAAGATCAGCTCCCCCAACCCACCCGCCCCAATCGCCGCCGCAATCGTAGCCACCCCCACACACGTCACCGTAGCCGTCCGCAGACCCGCCAGAATCACACTAGCAGCCATCGGCAATTCGACCTTCACCAGCCTCTGCCACGAGGTCATCCCCATGGCCTCGGCCACATCCACCAGTGCCTCGTCCACGCTCCCGATCCCCGCATACGTGTTCCGCAAGATCGGCAACAGCGCATAGCCAGTCAGCGCGAGGATCGCCAACCGTGCCGCATTCTCCCCCAGCCACGGCACCGGCAGCAGCAATCCGAACAGAGCCAGGCTAGGGACTGTCTGCACGATGTTCGCAAAACCGATCACCGGCCCTGCCAGCCGTCGCCGCCGCGTCAGCAAAATCCCCAGCGGCAGCCCAATCGCCGCCGCCAGAAGCATCGCGCTGAAGGTCAGCCAGAGATGCTCAAACGTCAGGCGGGCGATCTCCCATCCGTGCGATTGAAGGAACGACATCATTCTGTTCCTCCGTGATGTACCGCCTGAACATAATCTTTTACATGATGGTTTTCAGATTCCAAAACCTCTCCAGCCGGAAGATCCGCCACCACAGCTCCCTCTGCCAAAAACACCACACGTCCCGCCAGATACAGCGCCTCGTCCAGATCGTGCGTTACAAGCAGAACCGTCTTCCCCACTTGCCTTAAAAGCGCCCGCAACATCCTCTGCATCTCGGCCCGCGTGAGTGGATCGAGCGCACCAAACGGCTCATCCATCAGCAGCACCGAAGGGTTCATTGCCAATGCCCGCGCCAGCCCCACCCGCTGCCTCTGTCCACCCGAGAGTTGCCATGGATAGCGCTCCCGAAGTCCCTCGAAGTCCAGTCCGCACAGCTCCAGAACCTCCTTCGCCCGTGTCGCAATCTCCGCTCGCGAGCGCCCCGCCAGCTCCAGCGCCAGCCCAGCGTTCCGCTCCACCGTCATATGCGGAAACAGCCCCGTCTCCTGGATCACATACCCAATCCCTCGCCGCAACGCCACCAAGTCCCGCACGGACCCATGGGCCGCCGACACCTCCCGTCCCTCCACGAGAACGTCCCCAGCCGTCGGTCGAACCAGCCCATTCACCGTCCGCAGCAGCGTCGTCTTGCCTGACCCGCTGCGCCCCAGCACAGCCGTCGTCGTCCCCGCCTCCAGGTGGAGAGAGATATCACGCAGCAAAACACGCCCATCAGCCAGCGTGTAGCTCACCTTCGCGAACTCAACGCCAGCTGTGGGCATGTCTCTGCTCTTCTATCGCGTCTTTAAGATCTACTGCGCCGCCTCCGGCACAGCCTCCGCAGCAGGCTCAGTCCCCGGCTGTCCCTTGACCCGGACGACCGTAATCTTCTCGAACCCTTCTTTGAAGGTGGGCGGCTTCAGGCGTTCGGCCATCTTCTGCATGACTTCGTCGGTCACCGCACGGTCGCGCTTGCTGTTCCGCTCCATGCATACGGCCAGCGGAACGTCGAAGAAGACCGCCTGCACCTCGTATCCGAAGCTCTTCGCCATCTTGATCCACTGTCTCCGCTCATGCGGCGAAAGATTCGTGGCATCCACATAGTTCCAGGGCATCTTGGCGATCAGCCGCGCACGCAGCAGGCTCCGCAGCGTCGAGAAAACCAACCCCTGGTACCGCTGCTCCGTGATGTCGTCGAACAGCAGCGTCCGCAAAAGATCGCTCGACAGAGGAGTCACTCCCCGTCGCTTGTACCAAGTCGTCTTACCCGACCCCGGCAGTCCGATTGTCAATACTACATAGCCCTTAGGAGACTTCAAGGGCGTCTGCTCTGCAGGTGGAGTACCCAGCAACTCCGGCTGTGTCTCCACTTCGATCTTGCGTTCAGGCTCGGCGGCCATGGCCACCGGCTCGGGGATCCGTTGGGCAACCGGCTCAGCCACTGCCACAGGGGGCGTTGGCTCCGGCACACGTACCGGAGCGGGCTCCGGGTACGATGGTCTCAGAGGAGCAGGCTGGTTAGCTGGCAGCTCCTGCCCGCTCTTTCCCGTGGACTCCGACTCATTCGGTCCACGTCTAGGGCGTCGTCTCATTTTTTCGCGCATCCAATCGCGCAGTTCGCGCATGTCACGCTTATAACACCGCGCCGAAGCCAGCCGCAAATCCTTTGCACCTTCAGCGATACTCCACCCAATCCAAATGCGGCTTTTTTTCTTATTGGATTACAGTCGCAAAAGAATCCTCTACGCCGTCGCATCTGCCGGCCCCGAAGCCCTCTCTATGCCCGAGGCATCGGTTTGCGCCACCCTTCCCCCAGTGGTAGCATCCCGTTTTGATGGGATGCAGGTGATTCCAGCGCGTTCTACAATCAATTCAAACGTTTTTACCGGACAGGAGTAATCGCAATCATGGCAGTAAAGGTAGGTATCAACGGCTTCGGCCGCATCGGACGCAACGTCTTCCGCACAGCTCTCGGTAACCCGGACATCGAATTCGTCGCCGTAAACGACCTCACCACTCCGGCCACGCTCGCGCACCTGCTCAAGTACGACTCCATCCTCGGCAATCTGTCACACGAGATCACCCACGGAGCTGATTTCATCGCGGTAGACGGCAAGAAGATCAAGGTCTTCGCCGAGCGCGACCCCGCCAAGCTCGACTGGGCCTCCGTAGGCGCTCAGGTCGTCGTCGAATCCACCGGCTTCTTCACCGACGCCGACAAGGCCAAGGCTCACCTCGGCTCGACCGTCAAGAAGGTGATCATCTCCGCCCCTGCCACCAACGAAGACATCACCCTCGTTCTCGGCGTAAACGACGACAAGTACGACGCCGCAAAGCACAACATCATCTCGAACGCGAGTTGCACCACCAACTGCCTAGCACCCGTCGTCAAGGTCCTCAACGACACCTTCGGCATCGCCAGCGGTATCATGACCACGATCCACAGCTACACCAATGACCAGGTCATCCTCGACACCCCGCACAAGGACCTCCGCCGCGCCCGTGCCGCAGCCCTCAGCATGATCCCCAGCTCCACCGGCGCCGCCAAGGCCCTCAAACTGGTCATCCCGGAGATGGACGGCAAGCTCGACGGCTTCGCCATCCGCGTCCCCACCCCCAACGTCTCGGTCGTCGACCTCACCTTCGTCGCCGAGAAGCCCATCACCGTAGCCAGCGTCAACGAAGCCCTGAAGAAGGCCTCCGAAGGCGCGCTCAAGCCCTACCTTGGCTACACCGACGAGGAGTTGGTCTCCTCCGACTTCAAGGGCAACCCGCTCTCGTCCATCGTCGACTCCAAACTGACCAAGGTCATCGCCAACACCGGCAAGGTCATCAGCTGGTACGACAACGAGTGGGGCTACTCCAACCGTGTCAAAGACCTCATCCTCTTCCTCGTGAAAAAGGGTCTCTAGTTCGCCCATCATCCTTACGTATTCCGAAGGCCACTCTTCCATGAGTGGTCTTCGTGCTATAGGGAACCACCCAACCCAAAAGACAAGATCATTTCGATATGTTCTGATTGTGTGGGTTACGCGTGTCTTGCGGTGTAGCTATCTAGCCGAACGTACCGTAGCGAGTTGAACAGCAAGGAAGAATATTAGAGAAGCGGAGAACTCATGCGAATTACAGGGGAGATGCTCATCGGCGCACGGACAGTGCGCGGGTCATACGGCACGATTCACGCGGTAAATCCTGCTACTGGCAAGGAGATGGAGCCCGCATTCGGCGGCGGTACGAACGATGATGTAGATGCAGCGTGTGCTCTGGCAGGGGCAGCCTTCGATCCCTATCGCGGCACGAGTTCGGAGGTCCGGGCAAAGTTCCTCGAAGCGATCGCACAAGGCATCATGGACCTCGGCGACGAACTCATCGAACGAGTGATGAGTGAATCCGGACTGCCGCGCCCCCGCATAGAAGGAGAACGTGGCCGGACCTGCGGGCAATTGCGGCTATTCGCTTCGATCGTCCGTGATGGGCGGTGGATCAACGTAACAGTCGATCCAGCGATGCCGGATCGCAAGCCACTCCCGCGACCCGACCTGAGATCGCAGAAGATACCACTAGGTCCAGTAGCCGTGTTTGGCGCAAGCAATTTCCCCTTGGCTTTTTCTGTGGCCGGTGGCGATACGGCCGCAGCCCTTGCGGTGGGATGCCCTGTCGTTGCCAAGTCTCACCCATCCCATCTAGGTACTTCTGAGCTCGTCGGCAGAGTGATCCAGGCAGCAGTTGCGGCATGCGCGTTGCCAGAGGGAGTCTTCTCACTTCTAGTTGGAGACGGCAATGCCGTAGGGGAGGCGCTCGTCAAACACCCTGCCATCCAAGCCGTTGCCTTCACTGGATCTCGCAGAGGTGGCTTGGCTCTCGTAGCTGCAGCCGCCGGCCGCCCACAGCCCATTCCGGTCTTCGCGGAGATGAGCAGCACAAATCCCGTCTTCCTTCTGCCCGAAGCGCTCGCCGTCCGAGGCTCAGCCATCGCAACGGGACTGGTCGAATCGGCCACACTCGGGGTTGGCCAGTTCTGCACAAAGCCGGGTATTGTGATCGGGATCGAGGGCCCCGCCTTCGATCAGTTCTCTACCGCTGCGGCGAAGGCAGTTGAGACAATGGGTGCCGGTACGATGCTCAACGAGGGCATTCACAAATCCTATGTGGCTGGGACTACAGCGCTTTCCCGCGAAGCAAGCGTACGTCAGATCGCCGATGGCCAGCCTCCAATAACAACGGCCTGCGCTGCCCAGGCGACGCTCTTCACCACGTCAGCACAGGCATTTCTCTCCACACCCCAGCTCGCTGAGGAGGTCTTCGGCCCTGCCACGCTGCTAGTTAGCTGCAAGGATGAAGCACAGATGTTTGCTGTCGCGGAGCATCTTTCGGGACAGCTTACCGCCACGCTTCACCTCGCTGACGCGGACCTTGCGATCGCCCGGCAACTCCTCCCGATTTTAGAGCGCAAGGCTGGCCGCATTCTTGTCAACGGGTTTCCAACTGGAGTCGAGGTCTCCCATGCCATGGTTCATGGTGGCCCCTTCCCGTCTACGTCTGACAGTCGAGCGACCTCTGTCGGAGCGATGGCAATCGAACGCTTTCTCCGTCCCGTCTGCTATCAGAACTTCCCTGCCGGCCTTTTACCAGAGGCCATGCAGGACGGCAACCCTCAGTCTCTCTGGAGAGTTGTCGATGGCAAACTCCAACAGGATTGAGTGCATAACGCAGCATTCGAGGAACTGCATCATGCCGAGCGATCCTATCCGCCCACTGTACGTTCGAGTTCATCCTTCCGATAATGTAGCCATTATCGTGAATGAGAGCGGCCTGCCCGCAGGAACTCGTTTCGACTCCGGCCTCGTACTTGCTGAGGCGATACCGGAAGCACACAAGGTGGCACTTACAGACATTCCGCAAGGCAGCCCTGTCATCCGATATGGTGTGGTGATTGGACACGCGGAGCAAGATATCGGCAGAGGCAGTTGGGTCCATGAGGGCATCCTCACACTCCCTCAGGCCCCGGATCTCGATCGGTTGCCGATCGGTACCGCAGTCGGTGAGACACCGAAGCCTCTCGATGGCTTCACCTTCGAAGGCTTCGTGAATGACGACGGCTCGGTCGGCACGAAAAATATCCTCGGCATCACCACAACCGTCCAGTGCGTTGCAGCGACAGTTGACTTTGCCGTAAAGAGAATCAAGTCGGAGCTTCTGCCGAAGTTTCCGAACGTGGACGACGTGATCGCCATCACCCACACCTATGGTTGCGGCGTCGCAATCAACGCCCCAGGTTCAGAGATACCGATTCGCACACTCTGCAACCTCAGCCTCAACCCTAACCTCGGCGGAGCTCCCCTTGTCGTCAGCCTCGGCTGCGAAAAGCTGCAACCAACCCAACTTCTTCCTAACGATTCGCTTCCTATTCTGTCTACGGTGCCCTACATCGTGCGCTTGCAGGATGAAGAGCACCAGAGCTTCGGCGATATGGTCTCCGCCATCATGGAGATGGCAGAGAAGCGCCTCATACAGCTGAATGCGAGAAGCCGCACCACCAGACCAGCATCTGACCTTGTCGTCGGCCTACAGTGCGGAGGAAGCGATGCCTTCTCGGGAGTTACGGCGAATCCTGCCGTAGGCTACGCTGCCGACCTTTTGGTGCGCGCTGGCGCTACCGTCATGTTCTCCGAAGTGACGGAGGTCCGGGATGCCATTCATCTGCTCACGGCGCGCGCAGCGACGGAGCCTGTGGCGCGCGATCTGATTCGCGAGATGGCTTGGTACGACGCGTATCTTCAGCGCGGTGGCGTCGACCGAAGCGCAAATCCCACGCCGGGTAATAAGCGGGGTGGCCTTGCCAACATCGTCGAGAAGGCGCTTGGCTCTATCGCAAAGGCCGGCACCAGCTCCATCAGCGCTGTCTATGGACCAGGCGAACGAGTGAGGACGAAGGGACTCGTCTTCGCAGCCACGCCGGCAAGCGACTTCGTCTGTGGAACCCTGCAGTTGGCCGCTTCCATGAACATGCATGTGTTCACCACAGGTCGCGGAACGCCTTACGGATTGGCTATGGCTCCTGTCATCAAGGTGTCTTCCCGCACTGCCCTGGCGGAGCGTTGGGCCGATCTAATCGATATAGACGCCGGCACGATTGCATCGGGCAATGAAACGATCGAACAAGTGGGTGAAGCCATCTTCCGTTTTATTCTGGAAGTCGCAAGCGGCCGCAGGCAGACGTGCGCGGATCGTTGGGGATTGCACAACGAGTTCGCCTTGTTTAATCCCGCTCCAATCACCTAACTCGTTTGCTTGAGAAACAACTCATCGCACACCTTCAGAAAAAAGCCCGTGTTGGCCTAAACTGATGACGCTGCCCAGTCGCCGCCGCTTGGTCATCTCCGGTATGCTATAGCGATTCTCTTCTATCTATTAATCACGAGGTCGTGTGCGTAAAAAGAAAAGAACTTCACAGACTGCCGAAGATAGCAGTGCTCTGAAACCTACCCGGCTCGATATTCGAGCTGTGGCAAAGCATGCAAATGTGTCCATCGCCACCGTCTCCAGAGTGACGAATTATGTTCCTACGGTAGCGCCTCACCTCGCTGAGAAGGTTTGGCAAGTAGTTAAAGAGTTGAACTATTCGCCGAATGCCCAGGCGCGAGCGCTCGTTTCGGGACGCAGCAGAGTCTTTGGGGTGCTCATCTCGGAGATCACCAATCCATTCTTTCCAGAACTGATTCAGGGGTTCGAGGAGGTCGCAGTAGAACTTGGCTACGAGCTTCTCATCGGCTCCACAAATTACAACCTCGATCACATGAAACGCTGCGTGCAGCGAATGCTCGATCGCAAGGTCGATGGTGTTGCGGTCATGACATTTGGAATCGAAGGCCCCCTGCTTGACCATTTGGCCGCTCATGACATCCCGCTTGTATTCATTGATGTAGCGCCAAAAACCGGCCGAGTCTGCGCTATCCAGGTGGACTATGGCAGTGGTATCCGACAAGCCGTACAGCACCTGGCGACACTTGGGCATCGCGACATTGCCTTCATTACGGGGCCACTACAACTTAGTTCGGCGCAGGCCCGAAGAAGCGCCTTTCTGTCAGCCACAAAAGAGATTGGGGTAAACATACCTTCATCCTATCTCGGCGAGGGAAATCACACGCTGGAAGGTGGAATAAGTCAGGCTCAAAGACTGCTTCGTCTAAAACGCCCACCCACTGCGATTATGTGCTCTAACGATATGACGGCGATGGGCGTCGTCCATGCGGCAGCACACCTCGGACTGCGCATTCCCACCAATCTTTCTGTAATTGGATTCGATGACATAGATATTGCCCGGTACTGTGTTCCTCCGCTTTCCACCGTGCGCATGTCTAGACGGAAGCTGGCTCGTGCCGCATTTATGGCTCTCAAATCGCTCGCTGACGGAACCCCGAAGGAAGACATCGTCGTTAGTGCCATTCAGACGGAACTCGTGGTGCGGGAATCTACCGCTTCTCCTTCGGCACTGCGGCAAGCCGGCTAAACCTGTCAAATGGACAAGTACGAGTCGAACGTCGTCTATCTCAAGAGTACAATCGTGCTATGCGATTAAGTGCTACGCTCGCGACGCTGACAGCGGTTCTCCTCCTGTCGATCTCCTGCGTAGCTTCAGTCTGCGAGACATCCTGCGTCCTAAAAGCCCTTGAAACGGCCTGCCATTACACTGCCACTACAGTCTCAACTTCTCATCAAAAGCCCACTTCCCAGATGCCCGGGATGGATGATTGTGGAATGGCCAGCACTGCCCACGCGATAAAAGTCCCATCTGTCATCGTCCAATCAAACAGCGCTTGCAACCACATGGTCTGCGAACAGCCCGTATTGGCAAACACCGAATACAGCATCTCTGCGCAGCTGATCCCACCCCAGTATGCCGCGATTCCGACTCTTACGCTCCCCATGTCAGAGTTGTTCTCGATATTCAAGAGTGCTGAGACACCGCCTCACCGAGCTCCCTTGCTCGTCTCTCTCCAGACAACCCTTCGCATCTAGACTCACGACCTTCCAGCCGACTTTCAAGTCAGCTGCCGGAGTGCGTCACTTGTCTCCATTTCCCTGGACATCTGTGGCATTCCGCGCCGCGACACCAACTTTCCCTTTATTGCGTCCACGGAGTTTTTCATCATGGCGAATCGCCGTTCGTTCCTCCAGAGTGCCCTCGGTATCGGTGCCGGGCTCTTTGCCACCGATAAACTGCTTGCTTCCACTCCACAATCCTCTGCACAACGCTTGAAAGAGAGCCGCTCCCGCAATAACGGTCCGGCCTTCAATATCCCAGTTGTCACAACGGATATCGGCGACATGCCCTACACGATGGACGGTGACGTGAAGGTGTTTCACCTGATCGCTCAGGTGGTGAAACAACAGATCGCACCCAACAAAACGATCGACGCGTGGGGCTTCAACGGTTCAGCGCCGGGTCCGACCATACAGGTCAACCAAGGTGACCGCGTACGTGTCATCTTCGACAATCAGCTCCCGGAGCCTAGCTCGATCCACTGGCACGGCTTTGAAGATCAGATTCAATACGATGGCCAGCCTGTCATAAGTCAGCCTGCTGTAAAGCCGGGTGGCCGCTTCGTCTACGAGTTCAATATCCATCAGGAAGGGACCTACTTCTATCACTCGCATATGGCTATGCAGGAGATGACCGGAATGCTCGGGGCCTTCATCATGCATCCCAAAGAGCCCTACCGGCCGCACTGCGATAAGGATTTCGCTATCAACCTGCAGGAGTACGCTGTACTCCCAAACAACACCGTTCCTAACACGATGAGTATGGAGTTCAACTGGCTTCTGCTGAATGGAAAGTCAGGGCCGGCGACGACGCCGCTAATCGTCCGGCTGGGAGATCGAGTACGAATCCGCTTCGTCAATCTTGGAATGGACCATCACCCGATGCACCTTCATGGTCATACCTTCTATGTGACTGGCACAGAGGGCGGCCGTATACCGGAGACAGCGTGGTGGCCGGGCAACACGGTTCTCGTCGGCGTGGCACAGGCGCGCAACATCGAGTTCGTCGCGAACAATCCAGGGGACTGGATGTTGCACTGCCATTTGCCCCACCACATGATGAACCAGATGTCGTCGAATGTTGGCAAGATGACTCGCATAAGCAGCATGGAGATGCCCGCCGGATCCGGCATGAATACGGGAATGGGGATGCTCCAGGGGACCGCGGGGACGCCTCTCGGAGAAGACTATGGCCCGAGTCTCGGAAGAGGCATGGGCATCGGTGGTGCCTCAGATATGGCCACAACCAACGGTCCCTTATCCGAAGCGAAGGCCAGGACTGCCATGCAGGGCATGCAACATGGCTCAGGCGGCATGAACATGGCAGACATGCAGAGCTATGTCGCTCCGAATGCAAATGATATTCCAAACTTCCCGCAGGATGCCTACATGGAAGGCCCCATGATGGCGATGGACAAGATGGTGGAACGACCGGAGAACTATGGATTGAATGCCGGCTGGAGTCAGTACATGCAGGGCATGATGACCTTCATCCGTGTTCTGCCTCCAGACAAATACGACGAGGTTATCTCACACATGAAGCAGGCAAAACGGCCGAACGATCCGTACTCGTCCCTTCTCAACCGTGGCTGATGCAACCTACTCAGGAGAATCACGATGAAGTTTTCTATCATGGCCGCCACGCTTGTCATCGCGGTAAGTGCCTTCGCACAAGACCAGTCAATGCCGACTATGGACATGAGCCAACCCAGTCATCAAGACCAGAAGCCGGCAGACGACATGAACATGCAGCACAGGGAAGGCAGCCATACGGATACGCCGGTAACACAGACTCCAGTGAACAGCTCCATTACCCACTCCACCCTGACATTACAGGAACCGGAGACTCCGATGAACAGAACTGGCAACAATCTTCCTGCGCCGGAGTTGCTTAAGGATGTCGTCTCACGGCCAGCGAGGAGCCTTGCAGAGTTTCTAGGGATGGCAGATCAGGCAAACCCGACCATTGCTCAAGCGAATGCTCTCGTGCAACGCTCCGCTGCCCAGGCTCGGCAGGCAGGTCTCTACCCCAACCCCATTGTTGGCTATCAGGGAGAACAGATAAGAGGCGGAAGCTATGGAGGGGGCGAACACGGCAGCTTCGTTCAGCAGACGATCGTACTTGGCGGCAAGCTCGGCCTTCGACGCAACATCTACGAGCAGCAAAAGCAATCGGATCGAATCGGCGTCGAGGAACAGACACTCCGCGTTCACAACGATGTAACCCAGGCATTCTACTCGGCACTCACTGCACAGGCCCTTGTAGACGTTCGCCGAAGCCTCCTCGGCATCACCCTCGATGCGGTCCAGACAGTCCATCAGCTTGCGAATGTCGGACAGGCCGACGCACCAGACATCCTGCAGTCCGAAGTGGAAGCGGAGCAGGCGAAGGTTGATTACGTCACAGCACAACGCCGGTTTCTCCAGAGCTTTCGAACGTTGGCCGCCGTAGCCGGGCAGCAGGATATGCTGGCCTCCCCATTGCAAGGGGATCTGGAACATCCACCCCAGATCGACGCAGAGCAGCAGGTCACCAACATCATCGCGAACAGCCCAGAGGTGCGCCGGGCTAAGCAGGAGGTTGCTGTCGCCGAGGCCCGCCTCAAAGCTGCGCGTCGCGAACCGATACCAGATCTTCAGCTACGGGCAGGAGAGCAATATAACGGCGAACTCGTTCGCCAGAACCCCAATCTTCCCGCAGGTGCTCAGAGCTTCGCTACCGCCGGTATCAACATACCGCTGTGGAATCGCAATCAGGGCAACAAAGACGCAGCAACCGTCGAGATGGATCGGGCCCGCCAGGGCGTCGTTCGCACCCAGCTCTACTTGCAACACGAGGGCGCACCTCTGGCCCAGTCATATGAGTCCGCTCGGTTCGAAGCGGAGCGGTATAAGACGGAGTTGATCCCGAGGGCAAAGCGCGCCTATGAACTCTACCTGGCGAAGTATCAGAACATGGCCCAAGCTTATCCGCAGGTACTTGTCTCTCAACGAACACTCTTTCAGTTACAGGTAGGCTATCTGACGGCACTTCGCGAGACATGGACGAATGCCATTGCCCTGCAGAACTTCACTCTCACCGGTGGTTTGAGCGAACCACAATCCAGTAGTACATCGAGCACCTCTCTCAACCTGCCTAACGCCGGCGGTGGTATCGAGTAACAGTAACGTTTGTAGCGCGTGTGAGGGAAGCGGTTGCAGCTGTTGAAGAAGCAACTGTAATATCGCTCCGCCTCGTGCGTCAGCAGCAATATAGGATTAGGAGGAGATAATGGACTGCTGTGAAAAGTCGAACGATAAGGTGAAAGACCCGGTCTGCGGTATGACCGTCGACCCCGCGAATCTCGCAGGCTCCAGCGCCTATCGAGACTCGACCTACTTCTTTTGTTCGAGCGGCTGCAAACGAAAGTTCGATAGCTCACCCGAGCTATATCTTGAAGCCCCAGACCGTTCCCTTGAAACCTCAACCAAAGACAAGCGTTCTGCCATCGATCCCGTCTGCGGCATGAAGGTAGATCCCTCGAAAGCGGTAGTAACCGTGGAACATCAGGAGACCAGCTTCTACTTCTGCAGTCAGGGCTGCGCGGCAAAATTCCGTGCTGACCCAGAGAAATACCTGAAACCCAATCCTGCAGCACCCACCAAAACAGATCAACAGACGGAGTACATCTGCCCGATGGACCCAGAGGTCAGCAAGCTGGGTCCGGGTAGTTGCCCAAAGTGCGGCATGGCTCTCGAGCCTGCGACGATGTCCGCTCCCCCCTCACGAACGGAGTACACGTGTCCTATGCACCCCGAGATTCTTCGTGCGGAGCCGGGAAGCTGCCCGATCTGCGGCATGGCGCTGGAGCCTCGGGAGATTACCAGCGAAGAGGTAAATCCGGAACTCGTCGACATGACCCGCCGCCTCTGGGTGAGTGTCGCGCTGTCTGCGCCAATGCTTGCTTTCATGTTTGCTCAGATGATCTTCGGGCAATCTGTTGAACACTTGATTCCAGCCCGCGCATGGGCCTTCGTCGAGTTCGCTCTCGCGACGCCAGTGGTTCTTTGGTGCGGGGCTCCATTCTTCGCGCGCGGCTGGCAATCGATCCTAAATCGTGGTTTAAACATGTTCACGCTCATCGCGCTGGGAACCGGTGCAGCCTACGTTTACAGTCTCGTGGCGACATTTTTCCCGACGCTCTTCCCTGCTTCTTTTCGAGACCCGAATGGACAAGTGGCCGTTTACTTTGAGCCAGCGGCGGTCATTACAGCTCTTGTTGTTCTCG
>Ga0193717_1000685_pt1 | contig 21573 bp, 13 predicted proteins | sample U2c2metaG_FD_145900 | JGI IMG/M metagenome (GOLD analysis project Ga0193717, IMG submission 145900) | Soil microbial communities from a riparian zone of the East river system, Colorado, United States - U2c2 | ecosystem: Environmental > Terrestrial > Soil > Riparian zone | place: USA: East River...
TGACCAGCAGACACGCGATCAGCAGCACCACCGGCAGCATCCCGCCGAGCACCGCGAGCAGCGCGACCAGCGCGATCGGCACCCACCGCCGCCCGCCGGCCCGCACGTCGATCGGCCGCCGCCGGATCGGCACCAACAGCGAGCCGGCCAGCAACACCGCCGCGAGCCCGCCGACCAGCAGCTCGGTCCGGTACGGACCGTCCGGCGCGAAGTCCAGCTCGACGGTGCCCCCGCCGCCGGCCGGCACGACCCATGCCTGCTGCCAGCCGTCCACCCGCACCCGCTCGAGCGTGCGGCCGTCCATGGTGGCGACCCAGCCGTCGTTCGCGTTCTCCGGCACCGAAAGTACGGCCGCGCCGCCATCGCCGACCCGCACCGACCGGTGTGTGGTGTCCCAGCCGGTCACCGAGAACTCCCGCGCGGCCGACCGGCGGGGCGCGTCGCTCGTCGGCAGCACTCGCAGGTCCTGCACCACGAACGACGCGGAGCGGTCGGTGCGCACCTCGTGCTCGCCGGCGGGCAGGTCGACGCCGCCGACCAGGTCCGCGCAGGTGCGGAACGTCAGCGGCCGGTGTGCGACGAAGTCGGCGAGGGTGCCGGTCACCGACGTCTCGTACGTGAACCCGTCGAGCGTCACGACCGGTCCCTGTCCACACGGGACGGTGAACTCCTTGGCCGGTCTCGGAATGTCCACACCGGACAGTCGAACCTCGCTGACGCCCGTCGAGCCGCCGATCAGCCGGATCTCGATCGAGCTGGTGGTCAGCTCGAACCGGGCGACCCCGTTGCGGACCGGCACGGTCTGGCTGCCCTGCGGCACCGTGATCTCCACGTCCGTCGGCGGCTCGTCGCCGGACAGTCGCAGCCCGGTCAGCTTCTTCGGCGTCTCCCACGCCAGCTTCAGTGTCGGGCGCAGATCCCGGACATCCGGGCGCCACGAGGTCGCGGGCACACCGTCCACAGCGGACAGTGCGCCGGCCGCCGGGTCGCCGGCGAGCGCAGACGTGCTGGACACCTCGAAACCGGGAATCGTCAACGGGTTCGTGCCGCCGAGGGCCGGCAGCACCGTGCCTTCGAGCTGGTAGTTCGCCGTGGCTGTCGTGCCGAACAGCCGGTGCACGCCGTCCGGCTCCTCGCCGGCGCGAGTCAGGTCGGCGTCGCAGGTGCTGCCCGTGCAGGCATAGCGCGGTTGTGAGCCACGCGAGAACACGAAGCTGGTCCGCTGGTCCGCCGACGGCGTCGCGTCGGCGGGTGTCTGCAGCGCGCGCTGCGCGGTGACGTCGGGGATGGACAGCTCGGCGATGCCGACGTTGCCGGTCTGCCGGCCCGCCGCCACCCCGAGCACGGTCACCCGGACCTTGCTCGTCAGCCCCGGCGTGACCCGGAACCGTTGCGGCGCCTCGCCGCGTGCCACGTCGTGCTCGGTCGAGCCGGCGTCGGTGGTCAACCGAATCCTGGTGACCGACCAGCCGACCCGCAGATCGTCCACAATGGACAGGTCGACCGACGACACCGCGCGCGGCGTGTCCAGCTCCACGTCGAGCCACTGGCCGTCCGGCCCGAAGAAGCTCGACGACCGCCACGCGGTCAGTGGATCCCCGTCGATCGCCGCGAACGGCTGCCCGGACGGGTCGGAACCGCCCGCCGCGTCGGCGAAGCTGATGGACGTCGACGCGTCCACGCCGCGAATCCCCCGATAGGCGGCCGTGGTCAGGTGGTCGCGGCCGCGGAAGGGCAGCACGTCGGTCGACTGTCGGCCCTGCCGAGTCTGCTCGCCGGCGGTCAGTGTCTGGCTCAGGTTGTCCCGCACCCGGCCGACGTTGCGCTCCCGGTGTCGCAGCCCGTCGGTCACCAGCCACTCCCGCGCGCCGGGCAGCCCGCCGTCACCGGCGAGCACGGTCGGCGTGCGCGGGTCGAGGACACCGGACTCCAGCAACGGAAGCAGCGACTCCGGTCCACCGCTGACGGTCGGAATGTCCGAAGTGGACGTCACGGCGACGCGCGGCACCCGAGATGCCACCTGGTAGATCTCCAGCGGCCCGAACGTGGCGACCCGCTCGACGCCGGTCGACCTGGCAAGCCCCGCGCGGATCACGTCCATCGGCGGCGCGTTGCCGGTCCGCTGGTCGATGTCGCCGCGCAGCATCAGGAAGCGGTAACCCGCGCGGGTGAGAAAGCCGGCCAGCGCGGGGGAGCCTCGGCCGTCGCCGAGGGCGTCCTCGACCGCGTCCATCAGCCGCGTGTTGCCCTCGGACCCGAGCGGGATCTGGCTGCGCACCGCCCACGGCGAGCTGGCGAGCGCCTGTGCGGGCTCGTCGATCGTGCGGCCCCACGTGTAGTCGCCGAAGCCGGTCGCGGGCAGCAGCAGCGTGCGTGCGTCGGGATCCTTGTCACCAAGCCATGTCATCGCCGAGCGCCAGTGCTGCGGCACGTCGTCCCACCCCGGCCCCGGCCGCAGCGTGAACAGCCACGCGGGCGCCGCCATGATCGCGACGAGCAGCACGCCGACCGTGAGCCGCGCCCTGGTGGCGGCCACCGGCGTCGCCGCCCGCGCGATGCCGGGCAGCCGCCCGGACACGGCGTGGACGAACGCGAGCGTCAGCGGCAGCCGCAGCACCGGCTCGAACTTGTGCACGTTGCGCAGCGGCGCGAGCGGCCCGTCGAGCAGGGTCCGGACGCTCTCCGCGAGCGGGCTGTCGAGCGACCCGACATAGCCGACGGTCAGCAGCGCGAGGCCGGTCAGCACCCCGAGCACGAGGAACCGCCGCTCCGGCAGCCGGGCCCGGACCAGCCCGAACAGCCCGACGGCCGCGACCAGGCCGGTGGCCAGCATCAACACCGGGTTGTCGATCAGCATGAAGCCCGACGGCCACCACGGCGTGCCCTCGACGACGTACGCGACCCACTGGTTCGTGCCGCGCAGCACCTCGAACAGCGACATCGGCGCGGTCGTGTTGGTGGCCGACTCGATGTAGTCCAGGAACGGCAGGCTGTACTCGCCGAGCAGCAGCAGCGGCAGGATCCACCACAGGCACACGGCCAGCACCGAGCCGCACCACCACGCGACCAGCTTCACGTGCTCCGCGGTCCACCGGCGGGTCAGCAGCCACAGCCCCGGCAGCACCAGGGACATGATCACCATGGCGCCGTTGACCCCGCCCATGCCGAGCACGGCCAGCGCCGACAAGCAGGCCGCACGCCGCGGCGACCCGATCCGACCCGCCCTGACCAGCGGCAACATCACCCACGGCAGCATCGCGGCCGGCAGCATCTCGGCCGAGAGCGGGCCGATCTCGGTGAGCATCCGCGGCGCGAGCGCGTACGCGAGGGCGCCGACGAACCGGGCCGGCTCGGACCCGATCCGCAGCGCGCGGGCCAACGCCAGCATCCCGCCGAACGCGACGCACAGCAGCACCGCGCACCAGAGTCGCTGCACCACCCACGGCGAAAGGCCGAGCACCTGGCCGAGCCCGAAGAACGGGCCCATCGGGAACAGGTAGCCGTACGCCTGGTTCTGCAGCTCGCCGCCGGTCGCCGCCGGGTTCCACAGGTGCAGCGCGCGGCCGAGGAACGCGAGCGGGTCGACGGCCAGGTCCAGCTTGGTGTCGAACGTCGTCCGGCCGGGCCGCTGCAGAAACGACACCACCGTCAGGACGGCCATGACCCACACCGCGGGGTTGCGCGGCCAGGTCCGAACGGTGGTTAACATCCGTTGGATAGTAGAGCTAGGGTGACCCGACTGTTGACGGCTTCTCGAGGCAGGTGCGAAGTGGAGTTCGACTCCGTATGGGCGTCGGTGTCGGACATCCCCGGTTGGCTCACCGAGGGGCAGGCCCGCATGCTGTGGGATGCCGTGTGCCGCCTGGACAAGGGGGCGACGGTCGTCGAGATCGGCAGCCACCAGGGCCGGTCGACCATCGTGCTCGGCCACGCCGCCCGCACGGTCGGCGCGCGGGTCGTCGCCGTGGACGCCTTTGTGGACGGCCGGTTGTTCGGCGGCGCCTCCACCAGGGACCGCTTCGAGTCGCACATCGCGGCGGCCGGGCTGTCGGACGTGGTCGAGCTGGTCGTCGGCTACAGCACCAAGCTGCGGCCGGCGTGGACGCGCCCTTTCGAGCTGCTGTACGTCGACGGCAAGCACGACTACTGGACCTACGTCGACGACCTCCGCTGGTCGACGCACTTGCCCGACGGCGGCGAGATCCTGGTGCACGACTGCTACTCGTCGATCGGCGTCACAGCCGGCACACTGGTGAAGGTGCTGCTCGGCTCGCGTTACACCTATGTGGACAGAAGTCGCTCGCTCGCGCGCTTCACCGTGCGGCGCCCGTCGCCCGGCGATCGGCTGCGGGTGGTGGCGCAGCTACCGTGGTTCGTCGGCAACGTGTTCGTGAAAGTGTTGCTGCGCCTACGGTTGCGCGCGGTGGCTCGCCTGTTCGGCCACGACGGGCCGTACGACCCGTTCTAGCCGCGGTCGATGGGGGTCGCGAGATCGTTGACGGTCATCGTGGGCCCCGGCAGCCCCTCGACGGCCAGGAAGTGCAGGAACCCGTTGAGCAGCAGCTCGAGGTGGCGGTGGCTCAGCTCGTGGTTCTCGGCGGCGGAGACCCCGGACACCGGCATCGACATCCGGATGATCAACATGGCGATGTCGCCGGTGGACACGTCCGTCCGCAGTGAATGCTCGCGGTGTGCGCGGCTGACCAGCGCCTCGATGGCGTCCCGGCCCCGCTGCCGCGCCGCGCGCAGCTCGTCGTCCATCGGCGCCTTGCCGGCGAGCAGCGGCATGACGGCGCTGGCGCGCAGGTCGATCGCGGTGTGCATGTAGCGGGCGAGCGCGGCGAACGCGTCGCGCTCGTCGCGCAGCGCGACCTCGGCCTCGTCGGCGGATCGGCTCAACACGTCGAGCTGGACCTGCTGGAGCAGGGATGCCCGGTCGGGAAAGTGCCGGTACAGCGTGGCGATGCCGACTCCGGCGCGCTTCGCGATGACCTCCATCGGCACGTTCGACCCGTGTTCGATGATCAGGTCGATGGTGGCGTGCAGGATCTGGTCGCGGTTGCGCAACGCGTCCGCGCGAGTGCGGCGCCGAGTGGTCTGCTCCGTGGCCTGGTTATCCATGGCCACTCCCATCATGGTGATCGTGGCTGACGCGTCCCGGAGTCTATGCTCAGCGACATCCGCCCTGGTAGCGCGTGTCGGATAGTGACACCCCGGTCGCCCGGCGCACGAACCAACCCTCTGCCTCTGGCCTCCGGCTCTGGCCTCCGGCCCCCGTTTTCCAGCCTACCGGCGAGGGCCGACACGGAAGCGGCGCGGCAACGCCGGCTGTGGACAACCGTTCGGGCTGTGGACAACCGGTCGCCAGAGCGCTCGCAGTGTCAGAAACTGTCGGTGCCCCGAGGGACGATGGATACCGGGGGCCGGCGGCCAGGTCGGTCAGATGGATCATCGTGGTCGGGTGACAGAGTCGCGCCCTGAGCAGCGGAACCTAAGGGGACCGTGACGGCACTCAGCCACTAACCATCGGCGGTCCGCACTGTTCGCTGGGACGTGACCAACACTTTGAATTCCGGGGAGGCGGACTAGTGACGGCACTCAGCCACTAACCACCGGCTGTCCGCACGTTCGCTGGGACGCGACCAACACTTTAAATCCCGGGGAGGCGGACTAGCCCGATCTCCACGTCGGTCACGCACAGGGGCGCCAGGTTCAGGTTCCGCGACACCTCGACGTGCGAGTACGTGCCGTTCACGACCACGTGCAGCACGTGCAGCCCTTCCTCGAAGCGGACCGGGATCCTGCTGTCGCCGACGGTGACGATGCCGTCGCCGGTGTCGGACGTGAAGTAGCCCAGCTTCAGCACCCGCCGGCCGAACGACGGGCTCGTCAGCGGGATCCGCACCGGCTCCTCGTCGATGAGGTGGCCGCAGTTGGGCGCCGGGCCGCGTTCGCCGTGTACCGAGTCCGTCAGCTTGATGATCGGCTGCGGCCGGCCGGCGCCGTCGAGCTGGTACAGCGTCTCGGTCGGCCGGTCGAACCGCGGCGCCTCCGGCACCAGCCCGACGACCCGCGACGTGAACGCGTCGGCGATGAACCAGTCCAGCATGATCGGCCGCGGCACCCCGGTGTCGTACAACACGATCCCCGGCTGCTCGGCGAACGCGGCGCGCGCGGTGGCCACATAGTCCCGCGCCTCGCGGAACTGCAGCGCGGGCGCCACCCGCAGGAAGCTCGCGATGCCGCCGGCCACGACCAGCAACGTCACGGCGACGACGGGCCAGCGCGGCGGCCTGCTCTCCTCCCGCCCGCCGAGCACCGCGTACGTCGCGCACAGCACGGCGACCGGTACGGCGTCGGCGAGGTAGCGCGGGTCGGCGCCGGCCATCGGACCGACGAGCGCCAGCCGGGTCACCGCGACCAGCGCGAGGTCGACCGCGAGGTAGCCGGCGAGCAGCAGCCACGCGACGGTCGCGCGCCGCCGCGCCCGCCGCAGTGTCACCACGAGCAACGCGACGGTGACCGCGACGGCCACGACCCGCACCGGGAGCGGTGGCGTCGTCCACGTCGCGCCGCCGCCGGGTGTGGTGAGCGGGCCGCCGACCAGACCGGGCAGGAACGTGTCGACGATGCCGCGGTACGCGAACTCCGCCACCTCGCCCGCCGGCACCGGATCGCCGTCGGTCTGGCTCGCGGTCAGTCCGAAGTAGAGGATCGCGTAACCGGCCAGCAGCACCAGGTGCGCGACCCAGGCACGCCAGTGCCGGACGAGCGCCTCGCCGACCGTGCCGCCGCGCAGGACGGTGATACCGAACAGCAGCCCCGCGAACAGCGCGGCCTTCTCGTAGAACAGCATGCCGCCGACTGTCCACAGTGCCGTGTGGACGGCGTACCGCGTCTCGCCCGTCTCGAGGTACCGCAGGTGCGTGAGGAGCGCGGCCGCCATGGTGACGAGCAGGGGGAGCAGCTGCATGCCGTAGGCCCACCAGATGGTGGGAAAGAGGATCAGCGGTGAGGACGCCAGCACGGCGAGCGGCGGCACGATCGCCCATCGCGCCCCGAAGCACGCGGTGAGCACCCGCCAGAACAGCAACAGCGCGACGGCGTGCATCACGAGCAGCGGCAGCGTCGCGACGACGTAGTTCAGCGGCGCGACGGCGGTCGTGACCCAGGCGAGCAGGAACGTCCCCGGCGCCACGTGGCCGCTGTAGTCCTGGAACAGGTAGGAGAAGTCGAGCGGGTCGGCGTGCGCGGCGCGGTAGGTGATGACGAAGTCGTCCTGGCCGAAGTACCCGTGCAACGCGACCCAGGCGTGCACGAGGAACGGCACGGCGGCGACGAGCAGCGCGACGAGCGGCAGCCGCGCGGGCATGGTGGACCGCGGCCGCGAGTGACGCCGACGTCCGACGGGGGCAGCGACGGCCAACTGTGCTCCTTGCTCAGGCCCCCGACCCTGACTGCTTATCGTCCGGAACAGGCGACCGTTACGCGACCTCTCGGGGCAACCGATGCCGGCGCTCCGGCGTGTACCCGGCATGAGACTTCGAGCTGTGAGCACGGCGGCCGTGTTGCTGGCCGCGTTGGTCATCTCCGTGCCGCAGGCCGCTGCCAGTTCAGCGGCCGCGGCCGGTGGTGGTCACGCGGCCGACTTCACCGGGGACGGGCTCCCGGACGTGTTGGCGCGGGAACGGGGCACCGGGAAGCTGAAGGTGTATCCGCACTCGGGCACGTTCAACGGCACCGCGACCTACCCGAGCGTGGTGACGATCAACCTGGGGTGGCAGTCGATGCGGTGGATCGGCGCCGCGGACGTCACCGGCGACGGGTTCGCCGACGTGGTGGCGATCGACTCGTCGTGGCGCATGGTGGTGGCCGTGCACAGCGGTGTCTTCAACGGCACGAGCACGCTGCGGCCGGGCCTGGTCGTGGTCGGCTACAACTGGAACGTCAACGACGTGGTGTCGGTGTTCACCAACGGCGGCGCCCACGACAGCATCATCGCCCGCCGCGCGTCGGACGGAAAGCTCTTCACCTACGCCAACTACGAGGGGCTCCGGGGCACCGACACGTTCGCCGCCCCCGAGTCCTTCAACCCGGACGGGGGTGACCGGAGCTGGTCGAGCGAGGCGTTCATCGGGATGGCGCCGGTCCAGGGTTTCGACGGGCCGGACGACGTCGTCTACATCACCGCGAACGGCGAGCTGTGGTACCAGAGTCCCCGTTTCCACTCGAAGACCCTGCTCGGCTACGGCTGGTCGGGCGTCCAGCAGGTCGTACTGACCAACCTCGACGACGACAACTATCCCGACATCATCGCGCGCGACAGGTACTCCGGGAACCTGCTCGCGTACATGAACACGTCAGGTCCCTCGGGCCGGACCTACGTCGGCCCGACCGTCATCGGCTACGGCTGGCAGACCAACGACATCATCGCCTGACCGGACGTCAGCCGGTGGGCTGCTTGCACTGCGGTGGCTGGCAGAGCAGCTTCGACAGCGCCGCGTAGAAGATGTCGCCGATCTTCGTCGGGTCCGGGGTGGTGAAGGCCTGGCCGCCGGTGGCGCCGGCGATGGCCTGCAGCTCACCGACGTCGATGTCCGGGCCGATGCCGATGCCGACGATGCGCACCGGCCGCCGCGGGTCCTGCAGCTTCCCGAGCTGCGCCAACAACTCGTCGCGGCTGATGCTGTTGTCGTCGTCGTTGCGGCCGTCCGTCAGGACGATCACCGTGTTGATGCGGCCGGGCTCGAAGTTCTGCCGCGCCGACTGGTACGCCGCCAGCGTGCTGTCGTACAGCCCGGTCGAGCCGTTCGGCAGCGCCTGCACTGCACGGAGCTTCTCGAGGCCGCCGGAGGCGACCTGCTCGCTGATCGGCAGTACCGGCAGCAGCTCCTTGTAGTCCTTGCCGTCGCCGTCGAGGTTCGTGGAGAACAGCCACACCCCGATCTTCGTGGTCTGTTTCATCAACCCGATGCCGAGCTGGGCGGCCTGCAACGTGACGGCCAGCCGGTTGGCGCCGGTGCCGGGCACCGGTTCGTTCATCGACCCGGACACGTCGAGCAGCACCTGCACGCGACCGCTCAGGTTGACGCCGGCCCACTCGTTCAGTAGCTGGTCCACCTCGGCCGCCTCCGGCAGCCGGGCCGGGGTCATCTTCGCGGGCGAGGTGCGCTCCTTGGTGACGCGCTTGCGCAGCATGTCCCCGTCGGGGGTGCGGAAACCCGCGTCCGCCAACGCATCCGCCGTCTTCTGGTTCAGCAGCGTGTTCAGGAACCGTTCCGCCGCATCGCGTTGCGGGGTCGGGGTGTCGGGCAGCACGACGTAGGGGTAGTCGAGGCCCGGCACGGCCGGGTTCGCGTACGTGGCGACGAGCTGGGTGCCGGTCTGCTTCGCGTTGTGCCGCAACACCGACGTCTCCGACGCGGGGAACCCGTCGAGCGGCTCCTGCGGCGTCGCGGCGCCGGGCAGCCGCGCGAACAGGTCCGCCATCTCCGACACGGTGTTCGGCGACAGGGTGCGCAACTCGGTGGCGGCCGCCGTGCCGGGGTCGGCCGCGGCCTTCGACAGCTCCCGCACGCCGAACAGCAGCGATACCCCGACCGGCTCACGGCTGGGGTCGGGCACCCCGATGGTCAGTCCCGGCGTGCCGAGGACCTGCTGCCACGTCGGCTGCAGACCCGGCCAGCCGAGCTGCGTCGCGACGTCCTCGGTCAGCGCGAGCACCACCGGCGTGCTGGCGATCGACGTGCCGGCCACCGGCACGTCCCACGCGCCACGGGTCTGCGCGCGCTGCAGCCACACGGTCGACTCGGGGATCCACACGTCCGGCCGCTCGGTGCCGTCGGACACCACCAGCGACTCCGCGGTCGCCGCCGACTCACGGTTGGACACCCGGACGTCGTAGCAACCCTCAGCGTCCTCTTTGGACACATCGCGGGCGGTCCGCGCGATCACCGGCGCGATGTCCGGCGCCGCGGTCACGTTGAGCACCGTTGTGGTGTCACAGCTCGACGTTCGCAGCCGGTCGGACAGGAAGTCGTACGTGAACCACGCGATCAGCGCCAGCACCAGCAGCACGCTCAGCACGACCACCGGCGACTTCGCCGGCAGGCTACGTGGTTTCGCGTTGGAGTGTCGCCCCATATGTCGTCGACCTCCACAACGGCGCGCTCGGGTGCCAGGTGGGGGAGACCCTACCCGCTAAGGCAACGTGTTCGGTTGATCACGAGAAGTCAGGAATAGAGCGAATCGACCTCGTTCGCGAAGTCCTTCATGATCACGTTTCGCTTGAGCTTCAGCGACGGCGTGAGATAGCCGTTCTCCGGGTTGAACTCGGTGTCCAGAATCCGGAACTTTCGGACCGACTCGGCCGTGGACACCGCGAGGTTGCCGTCGTCGACCGCCTTCTGGATCTCCGCCTTCAGCTCCGTGTCCTCCGCGAGGTCACCGACCGTGGCCGAGTCGTTCTTGCCGGTGGTGGATTTCCAGTAACCGAAGTAGTCCGCGTCGATCGTGATCAGCGCGGCGACGTACTTCTGTCCGTCGCCGACCACGAGCGCCTGGCCGACCAGCGGGTGCGCGCTGATCCGGTCCTCGATGACCGACGGCGCGACGTTCTTGCCGCCGCTGGTGACGAGGATTTCCTTCTTCCGGCCGGTGATCTTGAGGAAACCGTCGTCGTCGAGCTCGCCGAGATCGCCGGTGGTGAACCAGCCGTCGCCGTCGATGGCCTCGCCGGTCGCGGTGTCGTTCTTCCAGTAGGCGGTGAACACACCGGCGCCCTTGAGCTGGATCTCGCCGTCCGCCGCGATGCGGACCGCGGTGCCGGGCAGCGGCTTGCCGACCGTGCCTGGCTTCGCCGCGATCGGCGAGTTCACCACCGACGCGGCGGTCGACTCGGTGAGCCCGTAGCCTTCGTACACGGTGATGCCGACGCCGCGGAAGAAGTGCGTCAGCCGCAGCCCGAGCGCGGCGCCGCCGGAGATCGCGTACTTCACCTGACCGCCGAGCGCGGCTCGCAGCTTCGAGTACACGAGCTTGTCGAACACCGCGTGCTTGACCTTGAGCGCCAGCCCGGCCTTGCCGTCGGCCTCGCTGTAGGCGATGGCGGTGGCCGCCGCCGCGTCGAAGATCTTGCCCTTGCCGTCTTTGTGCGCCTTCTGCCGCGCGCCGTTGTAGACCTTCTCCAGCACGTAGGGCACCGACAGGATGAACGTCGGCTTGAACGCGGCCAGGTTGTCGGTCAGGGTCTTCACGTCGGCCCAGTGCCCGAGCGTCGCGCGCGACATGACCGCGCCGACCTCGACCATGCGGCCGAACACGTGCGCGAGCGGCAGGAACAGCAGCGTGGACGCGTCCGCCAGCGTGGACTCGCCCTTGAACAGGTCGGCGAGGTACTCCACCGCGTTGCCGACCGCCGCGAACAGGTTGCGGTGGGTCAGCACGACGCCCTTTGGCCGGCCGGTGGTGCCGGAGGTGTAGATGAGCGTGGCCAGGTCGTCCGGCTTGACGGCCGCGCGTCGCTCGTCGACCGCCGAGTCCGGCGTGTCCTGGCCGGCCTCGACGAGCTTCTCGACGGCCTTGTCGTCGATCCGCCACACGTGCTTGAGGTCGTCGAGCTTGCCGCGGACCGAGTCGACCTTCTCCGCGAGTGCCGTGTTCTCCACGATCACCGCGGTCGCGCCGGAGTCCGACATGATCCACTCGATCTGCTCGGCGGAGGACGTGACGTAGATCGGCACCGACGCGGCGCCGGCCGCCCAGATGGCGAAGTCGAACAGCGTCCACTCGTAGCAGTTCCCGGACAGGATGCCCACCCGGTCGCCCGGCTCGACACCGGACGCGATCAGGCCCTTCGCGACCTCGATGACCTCGGCGAGGAACTGCGCGGCCGTGACGTCGCGCCACACCCCGCCGACCTTGCGCCGGAACGAGACGGCGTTGGGGGCCACGTCGGCGTTGGTGAACACCACGTCGGCGAGACCGCCACTGTCCGGCACGCCGGCCAACGGTGGGACGGCAAGTTCTTTCACGTTCCGCTCCTCAAGACACCGCGCCGCCTGGCCCGACCCGTCGTCGGCGACGCTACCTCACGGTAACTTCGAGTATCTTGCCCGTGAACGCGGCCGAGGGCCACCCCCGGACGATGTCCGGAGATGACCCTCGGCTAATCGGGTTAATCGGGCTGATCGCCTCAGACCGACAGTTTCCAGTTCTCCAGCGTGCCGACGTCGGAACGGAAGACGTCCTGCACCCGTAGCTGCCACGTGCCGTTGGCGGCCTCACTCGCCGCGTTGACCGTGTAGGCGGTGTTGATGTTGTCCGCCGAGTCGCCGCCGCTCGAGTTCTTCAGGCGGTAAGACGTGCCGTCCGGCGCCACCAGATCGATGACCACATCGCCCCGGTACGGGTGGGTGATGCTGACCTCGACCCGGGTGCTGGCCGACGCCGCGCCGGTGCAGCCCGCGATCGTCACCGAGCTGGTGACCGCCGCGCCCGCGTCCGGGATGGCCACGCGCGTGGTGTTGGCCTGCGCCTCGCACGTCGGTCCGGTGCCACCACCGAGCGTCGCCGCGGCCGCCGCGATCGCCGCCGCGAAGTAGCTCGTCTGCGAGTACACGCCAGGGTTCAGCGGACGTGCGCAGCCGTAGCCCCAGCTCACGATGCCGATCTGGGTCCACGCACCCGCGTTGTCGCGCCGGAACATCGGGCCGCCGGAGTCACCCTGGCAGGTGTCGATGCCGCCGTCGTCCCAGTTGCCGGCACAGATCTCCTCCGCCGGCACCAGCTCGGTGTACGCGCTGCCGCACTGGGTGTCGTCGATGAACGGCACCTCGGCCTTCAGCAGGTAGCGCTGCTGGCCGCCGCCCTCGGTCGCGGCGCCCCAGCCGGCGACCGTGAACATGCCGCTGTCGTACTCCGTGCCGGTCGCGACCGGCAGCGTCGGGATGCCGGTGACCGGCGAGGCCAGCCGGATCAGCGCCCAGTCGTCGCCGGAGGGGTTGTTGTAGCCCGGCGCGCGGTAGACGTAGTTCGACTGCCGCGTGATGCGGGCCGGGTCCTGCAGGTCGACCGCGCCGAACGTGGCGGTGATGCTGGTGTTGTTGCCGGTCGCGCCGACGCAGTGCGCGGCCGTGAGCACCAGCGACGGCGTGTACAGCGCGCCGCCGCAACCCATGGACAGTCGCACCATCCACGGGAACTCGCCTTGCGCGGCGGGGACCCCGCCGACGACCTGGGGCTGCACGTCGTCCGGTGGCGCGGCGACCGCCTGGCCCGCCGCCGCGCCGAGCACGGCCGCGGCGCTGACCGCGACGAGCGCGGTCCGGCCGGTCAGGTGTTTGAGCCGCGTCTTCCAGGAGCGTGAGGTCATAGGAACATGTTCCTTTCGAGAGTGGTTCCTAAAATCAGAAGGTGAGGCGCCACGAGTTGATGTAGCCGGTGTCCGCGCTGTAGTAGTCGCGCGCCTGTAGTCGCCACGTGCCGTTCGCGACCTCGCTGGACGCGTTCACCGTGTAGGTGGCGATCACGTTGTCGGCGGAGTCGGTCGTCGACGTGCTCTTCAGCCGGTAGGCGGTGCCGTCCGGCGCGATGAGGTCGACCTGCAGGTCACCACGGAAGGTGTGCCTGATGTCGACCGACACCGAGAGGGTGGCCGGCGCGTTGCCGGCCACGCCCGACACGGTGATCGGGCTGGACACCGCGGCGCCGACGTCCGGGATCGACACGTCGGCCGTGTTCTCGAACGTCGGCCCGGCCGGCGGCGTGGTGCCGTCACACGTGGCGCCGATGACCCTGGCCGGACAGTCGGAGTAGTTGAGCAGCAGGACGACGGCCGCGCGGTTGCGCGAGGTCTCCCGGCCGATCACCTCGTCGGGCGGGTAAAAACCGTTGAGACCACCGGAGGACGGGTACATTTCGAACGTGTAGGAGTAGATCCGCTGGTTGCCCCACAGCCAGTCGTCGATCGAGCCGTCGGTGATGTAGAGGTCCGACGCCTGCTCCGGCGTGTAGTTGTTGGTGGCGGCCATCTGCTGGCCCAGCGTGGAGAAGACCTGCTGGTCCTGCGCGGTCAGGCCCGGCGCGGTGTTCGCGGTGGTGTAGCCGTAGGGCCACAGGACCAGCTCGCTGAACGTGTGGAAGTCGATGTTCGTCTTGATCTGCTGCACGCCGCCGACGACCCGACCGCGCACGAAGTTCATGACGTTCTGAACCTCGGGGGCCGAGCCGGCGGACGGGCCGCGGTAGGTCTCGCTGGAGGTGCTGCCGGACGAGCCGCCGCAGCAGCCCCACTGGTAGGGCCAGTTGCGGTTCAGGTCGGTGCCGACGTTGCTGCTGCCGGAGTTCGGCTGCCGGTTCTTGCGCCAGCCCGCGTACGAGCCGGAGCGGATGTCCCACTCGCCGCCGTCCGGGTTGAGATCCGGGATGATCCAGATCTCGCGCGAGTTGACCAGGTTCGTGACCGTGGTGTCGGTCCCGTACTTGTCGGTGAACTCGTTGAGGATGTAGAGCGCCATCTCGATGGTCAGGTGCTCACGCGCGTGCTGGTGGGCGGTGAACAGGACCTCCGGCTCGGCCTCGTCGGTGCTGACGTTGTCGGAGATCTTGATCGCCACCATCTGGCGGCCCTCGTAGGAGTTGCCGATGGCGGTCTTGCTGACCAGCGCCGGGTGGTCGGTGACCGCCTTGTTGATCTCGGCGGTCATCTCGGTGTAGTTGTGGTAGTTCGAGTCGGCCGACGGGAAGTCGAGCGGCGTGGCGTCCGCCGACTGCGCGAGGCTGTCCTCACGCTGGGTCTTGAGGCCCAGCTTGTGGATCTGTGCGATCTCGGCGGGCGTCGCGGTGATGTTCAGCGAGCCGTGCTCGAAGGAGTTGATCGCGGCGCCGGTGGCGGCGACGGAGTTGCGGATCGCGGTGGTGTCAACCCCCGCGACGAAGTACTCGGCCGACTCACGCTGCTGTGGATCCGATGCCGCGGAGCCGTTCATGGACAGGACAAGGGTCAGGGCGGCTAGCGCCCCGACCACGATGGACGGGCGTGTGTGTCTCACGCGGTTCCTCCCGCAGGGGACGCCGATCGGAGTCGGCGCTGGAGGGGTATTCAGTTGTTGGCGAAACCGTCCGAAACCCGACATCGGGTGCCCTCACGGACGGCGGTCGCCTGATAGCTGATAGTTCACTGCGGGTGGCGTGCTTCACAAGGTCGAACAAGTGTTACTTGTTCCCAGTTCACAGACAGGCCGGCTGGTTGGTGACGCCTCCGGCCCCCGGAGTCAACGCTACCGCCGACCCCCGACAGTAAGCCGGCGCCGCCGTCGAGTTGTCCACAACCCGCTCGGTTGTCCACAGGCGCCCCGCCAACGCCCGTTTCTGTCGGTGCCAGCGGGTAGCGTGGTTCGAGGGGGCCAGCGGCCACGCCGGCCACCGCCGCGCCACTATCGTCACTCCGCTATCGCCACTCCGCCAACCGCTGCTCGATCTCCGCGATCGTCCACGGCTTGTCGGTCTCCGTGGTGCGCACCGTGTGCCACCCCTCCAGCAGCGAGATCGCCCCGCCCTGCACCGCCAGCAGCTTTCCGTTGACCTGGCACGACTCCTGCGCCAGATACGCCACCAACGGCGAGATGTTCGCCGGGCTGAACGCGTCGAACTCGCCGTCCTCGACCGGCTGCGCGAACATCGCGCCCATCCCGGGCGTGGCCAGCGTCAATCGCGTCCGCGCGATCGGCGCGATCGCGTTCGCCCGCACGCCGTAGCGTTCGAGTTCCTGCGCGGCCACCAGCGTCAACGCCGCGATGCCGGCCTTCGCCGCGCCGTAGTTCGCCTGTCCGGCGTTCGGCACGAACGTGCCAGACGCCGACGCCGTGTTGATCACCGCGCCCGCGACCGGCGCGCCCGCCTTCGCCTGCGACTTCCAGTACGCGGCCGCGTGGTGTAGCGGCGCGAAGTGCCCCTTCAGGTGCACGTTGATCACCGCGTCCCACTGCCGTTCGTCCATGCTCGCGATGAAACCGTCGCTCAGGATGCCCGCGTTGTTCACGAGCACGTCGAGTCGCCCGAACTCCGACACCGCCTGCTCGACCAGCTCGGCGGCGCCCGCCCACTCCGTCACACTGGACGTGTTCGCGACCGCGCGACCGCCATCGGCGACGATCTCGTCGACGACGTCCTGCGCAGGCCCGGCAGCCGACCCGGAACCGTCGTTCGCGCCGCCGAGATCGTTCACCACGACACTCGCGCCCTCCCGCGCGAACAACAGCGCGTGCTCCCGGCCGATACCCCGGCCAGCGCCGGTGATGATCGCGACGCGGCCATCGAGTGCACCCATGACTGTCCTTTCTAGACTGTCTCGGCGAAGCCGTTCTTGATGACCACCGTGTCGGCAACCGTTGTCTCGTAAGCGAAGTGTCCGTCGCCACCGTCCCAGATGGACGTAAGCAGATCCTGACCAGGTAGCACCGGTTTCGCGAACCGGACCGCGAGGCGACGCAGCGTTCGCCCGTCCGCGACCGACGTCAGCACGGCCCACGACGTGAACGCCAGCACGCACAGTCCGTGCGCGATGATCCCCGGCAGCCCGGCCAGTCGCGCGATGTCGTCGTCGAGATGGATCGGCATCGGGTCGCCGGCGGCGGGGGAGTAGCGGAACGTCTGGTCGGCGTCGACGTGCGCGGGCACCTTCGCCACCGGTGCGCCGTCGATCGACAACGGGGGACGCTCCGGCGCCGCGTCCCCGGCCGAACCGCCGGCGTCGATCTTGCGGAAGAACGAGGTCACCCACTGCTCGTTCACCAGTGCGCCACCGTCGTCGCGGGTCTCGATGTGCACGGTTAGCGTGCTACCACTGGGTTTCCCGGCGAAGCCGAGCGGTCGCGCTCGCGACCGCAGCACGTCACCGGCGTGGATCGGGCGGTGGAAGAGGAAATCCTGCTCGCCGTGCACGATCCGCATCGCCGCCGCCACCGGCGCGACCGACAACACCGCCGGCAGCAACGCGTTGAACACCGGCACGATCGCGAACACCGGCGGTGCGACGGCACCGTTCCGGTGCGCGGCAATGGGATCGTTGGTCGCCTCGGCGTACGCGATCATCCGGTCGCGTTCGACGGTGAACGTCTCCTCGTCGGTCCAGACCCCGAGTCCGTTGGCGTCGAAGGGATCCACGTCACGCCACCAGTTCCGCGAGCTTCGCCAGCGACGTGTCCAGCTCCTTCTTGCTCTGTTTCTCCACGGCGGCCCCGATCGCGCCGACCACGAGCTGGCCACTGAACTCGGCGTCGATCGACGCCGTCGAGCCCGCGCCGTCCGCCGCGACCGACAGTGTGAACGACACCCCCACGCCGGCCATCCCGGTGCCGGTGATCTTCACGACCGACGGCGGCTCGTACGTCGCCACCGTCCACTCGATCTTGTTCGCCATGCCCATCACGGTCACGATCTCGGTCAGCCGCGTGCCGACCGACAGCTCGGCGGGCAGCTCGGAGCGCCAACTCTGGTGGATCGTCAGCCATTCCTCGTAGCGCGACGGGTCGGACATGATCGCCCAGACCTTCTCCGCCGGCGCCGGGAACTCGACGGTCGCGTGTACCTGTGCCATGTCGCGGTCTCTCCTTTATGGACGGTCGGCCCGTTGGTAGAGGCTCACGATGACCGCGCCGCCGAGCCCGATGTTGTGCTGCAGCGCGGCATGCACGCCGTCGACTTGACGTGCGTCCGCGGTCCCGCGTAGCTGCCACGTCAGCTCCGCGCACTGGGCGAGACCGGTCGCGCCGAGCGGATGGCCCTTGGAGATCAGGCCGCCGGACGGGTTCACCACCCACCGGCCGCCGTAGGTCGTGTCGTTCGCGTCAACGAGCTTGCCGCCCTCGCCCGCCGCGCACAGCCCGAGCGCCTCGTAGGTGAGAAGTTCGTTGGTGGAGAAGCAGTCGTGCAGCTCTATCACCTGCACGTCGGCGGCGTCGAACCCCGCCTGGTCGTACACCAGACGCGCGGCCTCCCGCGTCATCTGGGCGCCCACAAGGGAAATCGCACTACGATCGTCGAAAGTGGACCGAAGGTCGGTGACCATCGCCTGTCCGACGATCTCGACCGCCTGCGCGGCGAGCCCGTGCCGCTCGACAAACCGCTCGCTCGCGACGAGCACCGCCCCCGACCCGTCGGAGGTGGGCGAGCACTGCAGTTTGGTCAGCGGCTCGTAGATCATCCGGGAGCTGAGGATGTCGTCGAGCGAGTAGACGTCCCGGAACTGGGCGTACGGGTTGTTCGCGGAGTGGCGGTGGTTCTTCTCGCCGATGCGCGCGAACTGCTCGGCAGTCGTGCCGTAACGCGCCATGTGCTCGCGACCGGCGGCGCCGAACATGTAGGGCGCGGGCGGCATCGCGAACTCGTGCAGGTCGGCGAGCGCCAGGAGGTGCTTCATCATCGGCTGCTCGCGGTCGTCGTAGGTCGAGGAGAGCGAGCCCTTCTGCATCTTCTCGAAGCCCAACGCGAGCGCGCAGTCGACCAGCCCGCCACGGATCGCCTGTGTGGCAAGGAAAAGCGCCGTCGACCCGGTCGAGCAGTTGTTGTTGACGTTCACGACCGGGATGCCGGTCATGCCCAGCTCGTAGACCGCCCGCTGCCCGGACGTCGACTCGCCGTACACGTAGCCGACGTAAGCCTGCTCGACCTCGTCGAAGCCGATGCCAGCGTCCGCGAGCGCCTTGGTGCCGGCCTCGCGCGCCATGTCTGGGTAGTCCCACTCCTTGGCGCCGGGCTTCTCGAACTTGGTCATGCCAACACCGACGACGTACGCCCTGTCACCCATGCAACTAACATACCAACACGAATGTATGTTTCGCTAGAGCTGCAACAGAGGGAGCTGACCAGGAAGAACACCGAACGCAACCGGCAAAGCGGAGACGATCACCCGAACGAGGTAACCGCCCAAGTTATCCACAGGCAAGATCGACTTCCCCGAAACTGTCGGGGGGTGCCGGTAGACTGGGCTCTGGGCCGCCCCCGGGATCGGGTGGGGGATGCATCGCGCGCGAGCCGGCTTGCCGGATACGTCGTTTGTGCTGGTCAGGGCACGTGCCCATGGCCATGCGAGCACTCCCTGTCCGACGGAACAAGACTTAGCCGGAGCATCGGGTGGGTTGGGCATCGCGCGGGGCCGGAGTCGTGGTGGTCAGCGCAGTCTGAGCTTCTTCATCAGTCGCAGTGATGTCGCCAGCATTCGGGAGTACAGGCCGTACGGCACCCAGTTCGGCGGGTCCAGCAGCTTCATCCGTTGCGCCGCGACCGTCTGCACCTCCGTGAACCGCAGCAGTCCTTCCGCGCCGTGGCGGCGGCCGAGGCCCGACGCGCCCATACCGCCCATCGGCGCGTCGGTGCTGCCGAACGCCGACGCGTAACCATCGTTGATGTTCACCGTGCCGGCGCGCAGGCGGGCGGCGACCCGGTTGGCGCGCGTGCGGTCGCGGCCGAAGACGCTCGCGTTCAGGCCGTACTCCGTGTCGTTGGCCAGCTCCACCGCCTCGTCCTCGGTGGTGAACGGGTACAGCGACACGACCGGGCCGAACGTCTCCGCGCGGTGGCACAGCATGTCCGGAGTGACGTCGGTCAGCACCGTCGGCTCGTAGAAGTACGGGCCGAGGTCCGGGCGCGGGCGGCCGCCGGCAAGCACGGTGGCACCCTTGGCGCGAGCGTCGTCCACGTGCTCCGACACCGTCTTCAGCGCTCGCTGCGACGTCAGCGAGCCGAGGTCGGCGCCGTAGTCGTAGCCCGTGGCCTGACGCAGCTTGCCGGTCTCCGCGACGAACGCCGCCGCGAAGCGGTCGAAGATCGAGTCGTGCACGTAGATCCGTTCCAGCGACAGGCACAGCTGGCCCGCGTTGGCGAAACACCCGCGCACGGCGGACTTCGCGGTCCCGGCGATGTTCGCGTCGTCCAGGATCACCATCGGGTTCTTGCCGCCGAGCTCGAGCGAGCACCCGACGAGCCGGCGGCCGGCCTGTTCCGCGATCAGCTTGCCGGTGCGGGACGAACCCGTGAAACCGAGGTAGTCACACGTGTCGACGACCGCGCCGCCGATCGTCGGGCCGTCGCCGAGGACCACCTGCAGCAGGTCCTCCGGAAGGCCGGCGCGGTACAGGAGGTCTACGCCGTACGCCGGGCTCAGCGGGGTCTGGCTGTCCGGTTTGAGCACGACCGCGTTGCCCGCGACCAACGCCGGGATCAGGTCGCCGAGCGCGAGCGCGAACGGGTAGTTCCACGGCGAGATGATGCCGACGACGCCTTTCGGCTGCCGCAGCTCGACCGCCTTGATCGCGCCCGGCAGGAGCCCAGCCCTTGCCTTGGGGCGCAACAGCTTCGCGGCCTTGCGCAGGTAGTAGCTCGTCACCAGCGCCGGCTCGCTCAGCTCCTCGAACGCGTCGCGGCGGGCCTTGCCCGTCTCGGCCTGCAGCAGGTCCGCGAGTGTCTCGCGCTCGCGCAGCAGCAGGGCGTGGAAGCGTTCGAACACCTGGAGTCGCGCGCGGACGTCCAACGCCGCCCACGGCTTCTGTGCCCTGGCAGCCTGTTCGTACGCGGTGTGCACGTCGGAGACCGTCGACTCCGGCATCGTCGCGAGGTCGCCGCCGGTGAACACGGCCGTGGTCGTGTAGGTCGCGTCCGTCGACGCCCGGACCCTGGCGCGCAGCTCGTCCAGCAACGACTCGGTGAGAGCGGCTGGGCGGCTCATCCGGCGGTCTCCCGGTCGGTGGTCGGTGCGCTGGCCGCCGCTCTGGCCTCGTACTCCTTGCGTGCCTCCTGCGACGCGCCGAGCAGGATCCGGTCGCCCTTGAGGCTGCGTGCGATCCATTCGGCCGCGGCGCGCGGGAGCATGCGGGTGAAGCGGAACGTGGCGTCGAGCGAACGCGGCACCCACACGTCGAACTTGGGGTGCTGCAAGGTTTTCACGATCGCGTCGGCGACGTCGGACGCCTCGACCGACTTGATGAACCTGGCGTCGGTCAGGCCGCTCGCCAGCTCGGTGCGCACGATCGACGGCATGACCACCGACACCTCGACGCCGGAGCCGCGCAGCTCCATGCGCACCGCCTCGGACAGGCCGACGACGCCGTGCTTGGTCGCGCAGTACGTCGCACCGCCGGGGAAACCGGCCTTGCCGGCGGCGGACGCGATGTTGACGATGTGGCCCTCGCCGCGCGGGCGCATCCGGTTGACGGCCTCGCGGGTGCCGTGGATGACCGCGTGGAGGTTGATCGCGAGCTGGTGCGCGGTGGTGCGGTCGTCCTCGTCCTCGAAACGGCCGAGCGGCATGATCCCGGCGTTGTTGATCAGGACGTCGATGGGACCTAGCTGCTTCTCGACCTCGTCGAGGAACCGGGAGAACCCGACGCGGTCGGTCACGTCGAGCGGCAGCGCGACGGCGTCCCCGCCGATCTCGTCCGCGGTGCCCTTGGCGACGTCGAGATCGAGGTCTCCGATGGCGACCGAGGCGCCGAGCTTGACGAGCGCGGCGGCGGTGGCAGCCCCGATCCCGCGCCCACCCCCGGTGATGACGACGACCTTCCCACGCAAACCCCGAGC
>Ga0193717_1000686_pt1 | contig 21534 bp, 18 predicted proteins | sample U2c2metaG_FD_145900 | JGI IMG/M metagenome (GOLD analysis project Ga0193717, IMG submission 145900) | Soil microbial communities from a riparian zone of the East river system, Colorado, United States - U2c2 | ecosystem: Environmental > Terrestrial > Soil > Riparian zone | place: USA: East River...
AGACAGATCCCGGGGGGATGATTACAGATGGTGCCGGCGGCGGAGGTGTTGGAACGATGACTGTAATCGCGTTCAGATCCACTGCCGTATTCGTGACAGCTTGCTGTGTTTGTACGAAGCGCACACCAAAATTTCCGCGTACCGGGAAGCGCCAGTCAAACTTGTACCGTGCCATGGCGTACAGGCCGGTGTTCTTCTCCTTGACTGTGTATTGGTTACTCGGGTTGAGGATTTGTTGCGTCGTCGCCGCACTCAGCCAGGCATCGTAGGAACCGCCATACAACGCGTCTAAATAGCTCTGTGTATTGAAATAGGAATATTGGAGTGGCGCATTTGCGGAACCGTTGTATCCACTTAGTGTTGGCGCAGACATTGGGGAGTCCGTAACGTAGGGCGCGACGCTGGTGTTTGCCTGCGTCAGGTCATAGTTGAACTCGTCTGCGTTCGTGCTCCGGTCTTCCGCGTAGCGGGCCCCAAATTTGATGGACTCAATGACACCGCCGGATAGGTCGTAGGTTGCGTCCATCCGTGCGGATCGAATCGTGTTCTCACGTTGTAAGATTTCGCCGCCTACAAGGCCGATAAGGAAGCTACTCAGATCCGAGGTATCAAGCGTCGGATCAAATACGAATGAGGCGATCGGATCACCGGGGTTCATCTGATAGCCACCGCTATACGCCGGCCCCAATCCACCCGCGCCCCACTCCTGCGCGCTGATGATCAAATATCGGTTCGTTGACAATGAGTTGCTGTAGTCGAGGGAACCGTCAATGGCAAGACTGCCTGCGTGCCAATCCGCCTTGAGAGTGAAGTTGTCTAGCTTGGTGGCATCTAGGTGATTGAAGGTTGCCGCCTGGAAGTAGCTGTTGTCGCCCACTTGCGTCGTCAACACTCCATTGGCGTCCGCAATCAGGGTGGAATACGTCGGCGAAAAAGAAGGCCTGACCCCGAAGGAGGAAAACTGCGCGTCATCGTCAGTCGTGGTGTGGAGGGCAACAAGGCTGAAGGTCAAATCACTGATCGGGCGATACTGCAAAGCGCCGTACGCGGTCTTGGTTTCAAAGTCATCCAGCGTGTTCAGAATGAAGTTGCTATCAAGAACCAAGTAGTCCTGCCCGGCAATCGTCTGCGGATTTAACTGAAAGTCCGTGGCGGACGTGCTGACGTACTTGCGCTTGTTCAAAGCGTAGCCAAGGGTAAAGCCCAGTCGGCCGTCGGCAACGATATCGCTGTAGATCGCAGATAGCTTGGGTTTGGCCGAAGTCGCTCTGGATGTTGACTGACCCTCGACGGAAGCCTTGAACACCCGCTGCTCAATGTCGAACGGCAGCACGGTTTTCACGTTGATAGTGGCTGCCACACCCCCCTCGGTGAGGTCGGCACTCGGCGACTTGTAGACCTCCAGTGAGGAGATGAAATCGGGAGCCAACACGCTGAAATTGAAATTGCGATCGGATGTGTAGGCAATGAGATTGTTGCTCCCGCTCGCCACGGCCTCGCCGTTGAGCCCAACATAGTTGAACTCGGAGGGAAGTCCACGAACACTGACGTGTTGGCCCTCATTGGCAGTAACCCCGTCAGGACTTTGCCGAGTGATCTGTACGCCCGTGATGCGTTGCAGGGATTCAGCCAGGTTACCGTCGGGGAATTGACCGACGTCTGATGCCGAAATCGTATCGCTGACGACATCCAGAGCCCTTTTGATCTTGATGGAATCCTCGATGCTCTTGCGGAATCCGGTGACGACGATCTCATCAATACGGCCCGACTCCGCAGAGGCGGCATCTTCCGCGCACGCTGGCCCTGGGACCGACGTGGATATGCAGATGCCGAGAAAGGATGCGGCGCGGACAATCCAACTACGATGTTTCACTGGTTGATCTCCCCTGCTGGCATTCTTATCCCCGGCCGCCGGCTCGGCATTGCCGCCGAGCTTCGAGGTTCCGGGACTTGTTGCGCCAGTTGCCCCTGGCGATGCGGGAGGATCAGATAGTTGACGCGTTATCCCAACGGACTTGACGATCGCGATCGTGTGATCGCCCACCAGCTTGTACGTAAAACCGGTGCCTTTCAGCAGATCATCGAGCGCCACCCCGAGAGGCATGTTTCCATGCAATGGCACAGATATCTTGGCGGGTAGTGAGCCCGTCGCAATCACCAACTGCAGGTGCCCCTGCTTGCACAGCTCAACCAAAGCAGCTTCCAGTGGCTGAGAATCAAGATCAAGTGAGAGGCTGGTGTTTGAGTCTGCAGCCACCGCCGAATTCAGTGGCAACGTACTCAATGCCAGTACGGCAGCAACCACGGTGACATTGCTGGTCCTGTGAGCCCTCATATCCCCGCCAACTATTGTTCCCAACGCTTATGACGCTGGAAGATTAGTTTTTGATACTCAGCGTGGCCCGATGATCTCGCGGTTGCCTTCGGTGATGATCCGCACGGGGAACGATTCGGGCAACGCCCGAATCCATTCTTCGACCGCGCCTCGATAGACGACACCGCTGTAATGAAGATTCCCGATTGCCTCATCGGAAATCTCAATGTGCTTGTCGGTATAGCGCACAACGTCCATGACGACATCTCGCAAGGGCTCGTCCCGATAGACCAGAACGCCGTCGCGCCAGCGAGCGCGCTCTCCGGGAGTCGGAGTCTGAGAGATCGCGATCGCCTTGATCGCCTCCCGTGCCGCAAAGGTTACCTGCTGCCCTGAGGCCACACGCACCGTGGGCGGCTCGTGACTCAACAGTAGAGTCTTAGGTGTGACAGTCACCACGCCTTCGGAAACGACCACGGTCACGTGATCGTCCAACGCCCTCACATTGAAGGCTGTGCCCACGGCGGTGATGTCGCCACTGGACGAGCGAACCGTAAACGGCCGATCGCGATCCTTCTTGACGGAGAAGAATGCTTCTCCGTTGGCAAGTTGGATATCGCGCCGCTTCTTGCTGAAGCCAACGTGTAGTTTGGACTTGGGTCCCAGCCATACGCGGGAGCCATCGGCGAGAGTAATCTCGATCTGCTCACTCGTCCTGGTAGTGAATTCGTCCGATTGCGAGCCACGCAGTTCCAGAGATCGGTTCATCGTAAATAGACCCAGGGTGACGACGACCAGAGAAGCCGCGGCAAGCCAGGGCCAGCGACGAGCGAGTTTTGGGTAATCTGCTCGACGCCTTACAGGAAAAGCGGCCACGTCACTCGCGACCGACTGACTTGTGCGCCACTCGTCAACGGGCTGATCCCCATCATAAGAGTCCGCCAGCAGTTCCTCAGAACTGGGCATGGCAAGTGCCAAAAATCGTGGCGTGACGTGCCAGGCTTGTGCAACGGCCTCGAAGGCCACACGGTTACCCTCGTTCTGATCCATCCATCGCAGCCAGGTCTGTACGGTTTCTGTCTGCGGGTCGCTCTCGGCGTGGATCAATACGAACCAGTCCGCGGCTTCCCGGCGCTGCTCTTCCGTATACAAAACCATTGCGGAAAATGAGTGAGTCATGGGCCAGTCCTGTATCCCTTGTGCCCCGCTGCATCGAGACGCTGTCGCACATAATCCAATCCGCGTGCAATGTAGCGTCGCGCCATGCACGCGCCGATGCCCATGCGCTCGGCAACCTCGTCGATCTGCATGTCGTGAACCCGGTGCAGTAGAAATGCCTGCCGGCACTTGGGTGGCAGCTGCGCAACCGCCGTACGGAGATCGGCCATAGCCTGCTCGCCGGACAGCTGTCGCTCCGGTGTCAGTTCAAATACGGCGAAATCCACGTCGGCCATGGCGGTCACGTGCAAGCGTCGGCCTCGTTGTCGCAGGCGATCGATTGCCATATTGGCCGCTGTCTTGAATAGAAAAGCTCGCAGATAGCTGATCGCTACTGGATGGTGGAGCTGCAGAAGATGGACGTAGGCTTCCTGGGCGATTTCTCGAGCTTCCTGTTCTGAGCCAATCTTTGCCGATATGAACCGTAACAGGGCAGCGTTGTGCTCTCGGAACAGCCGTTCAACATCGGTCGTCTCGGCATCCAAGGGTGAATTGGCTGGGGTGGGGGCAGGGTCCAACGCCGTGTACTCACTTTTCCTGAACGTGCCTAGACTAGACGACGAACTCGCGGAAACGATACTCGAAAGTCTGCGTATGCCGCTCCGTAGCAGCAGACGCCCTCGCGGAGGGATTGGGCCACACCGCGGCGGCGGCCGCACATTTTGGCGTGAGGGCTCTTGGTGGCAAATCTGGGGCCCTCGGGGGATTGCAGGGGACGGGGAGGTGTTTATCGTTCAGCAACTTACTGATCCGAAACGTCAATCGCCCGAGTTCGAATCCCTCTCTCTCCGCCAATTCTTAGACTCGGCCAGCGTGATCTTCTCAGCTGGGCATAAGCAAGTCAGCGCGAGTTTCGCGCGAAATGCGGCCAATACCTCAGGCGCTTCCTGCTCAATAGGGTGCGGCGTCCTGAGATCCTCTGAGCCGAAACTGCAGGCTAGGAAATCATCCAACCACGAGCCGCCGAGGAAATCGGCGCAGGGCACAATCCGCAGCGATGTGTCGACGACCCGTCCACTAAATCACGTCAAGTTCATTTCAGCCGCAGACTCCAAGTCCCAGTGGGACTAAAAGGGCTGTCGGGTCGATATCTCTTTCACGACAACGCGGATTACGCCGGACAAATTGGCATGGGCCAGTAGTTCGGGCGTCGGCCTAACTACGGGCGCACTGCTGGTGTTGGGTACTCAGGCCGATCCAGAGTTCGCTGGCTGAAGGCGGCGGCCGCTACCATCGACCAGGGCGGCGACTAGCAACAAGACCGATCCGCCAATCCATGTGGCGGACAGCGAAACATGGTCGAGGAGGAATCCTCCGAGCGCCGCTCCCAGCATGATCGAAAGCTGGATCGCCGCTACCAGGAGCCCACCACCGGCTTCCGGATCGTCAGCAATACCTCGCGAAAGCCAGGTTGACCAGGCCACAGGGAACGCCGCATTAAATCCGCCCCACGCTATGAGGGTGACCGCAGCGGCCCACAGGTGTTGGCCAAAAGCGAGAAATGTAAGGGTGGCAATCGCGATTGCCAGCGGCAGCTGTAAAAGCAAACCGTACAAACGTTTCGGTAAGAGGGAGCTCGAAAAAAGGTACGTAACCAGTTTCGGTGCTGAGGACGAGCTCCTTGCGTCGAGCAAACGGCGCGAGTTTGCATCTTGACTTTCTGTGGGTCGCCCAGATTCAGCGGCGATGCTCAATTTGGCTGGCAAGAATGAGGATGAACAGATCGACGAAACTGAAAGAGGCTCCCAATGTCACGGCGCAGCATAAGGCGGCGCTGGCGGCGCTTGAGCTTGGCGATTTCTCCGACCTCACCGAATTGGATGGCGTTTCGGGTTCCTGGCAACGAAGCGCCGCTATCCACCGCATCGACCCGGAAAGCGGGGAATGCCCGCGGATTCTGACGCAAAGCTCGCTGCGCGACTTCATCGAACCGATCGAGGACGTTGTCTCGGCTGCGCAAACCGAGCTCGACCGGGTACACAAAACAGTGGGCGAGGCAGGCTATGCCACGCTCTTTTGCGACTCGAACGGCGTTGCAATCGCACATAGGGGACACGAAGAACGATCGAGCGAATTTCGTCACTACGGAACTTGGCTTGGTGGCATGTGGGGAGAAGAGATCGAGGGTACCAATGGTATCGGCACCCCCATCGTTGAACGCCGGCCCGTTGCTGTGCATCAGAGTCAGCACTTTCGCCAAAGACACATCAACTTGAGTTGCTCTGGTGCGCCGGTATTTGATCCGGATGCATGTCTGGTCGCGCTGATCGACGTGTCCTCGATCGATCCAGGGCTTTCTGCCCAAGCACACGCATTGACACTGCCGCTCGTCACGCGGTCGGCGCAGCTGATCGAGGAGCGACTATTTCGAGAGCGATTCTGCAAAGCGTGGATCATGTTGTTCGCGCCGCAGGCGGGTCAGGCCAGCTCCTTGATCGCCGTGGATTCGGAATATTGCCTCGTGGGCGCCGATCGCAATGCGCGAGCGCAATTTGATATTGGCCCGGAAGCGATCCGCGCGGGGATGAATGTGTGGACGATCCTCGAGCGCCAGCGAGCGCTCCTGCAAAAAGGCGCGCGGGGCGACTATCCCATGTGCTTGAGGCGGGCCGGGAGCGGCGATCATTTGTTTGCGCTGGTGTCACCGCCGCTAGCAGAACTCAGGGTGCACGTTGGGCCGCTGGAGGCGACGCTGCTCCTGCAACCTCGGCTCGACCTGCTTGACGACGTGCGCCGGCGCTTCGCGCCAGAACCGCTACGCGGTGGGCTGTCCCCAGGCGTGCTGCGACGCGTGAAGGACCACATTGAAGCGCACCTTGGCGATGAACTCGCACTCGGGACGTTGGCTGCGCTTGGGGGATTGTCTCTGCATCACTTTGCTCGATCGTTCCGACAAAGTATCGGGATATCGCCTCATCGATACATTCTGCAGCAGCGAATTCGACGAGCTTCGGAGCTCCTGACAAACACCGGGATGCCGCTCGCGGAGATTGCGCAGGCGGTCGGCTTCAACGAGGCAAGTCACTTTTCGCGCAGTTTTCGTGATCACGTGGGCCTTGCGCCGAGCGAGTTCCGACGATCGAAGCGGTAAACGCCGGCCACCGGCCGGTCGTGGGCTCCCCCAACGCACGCACCTGACGGCAGCCAAATTTTGTATCAAGCAGATTCAAGTGGTGCCGCACAGATGTAAGGGGAATTTTGCGGCTGATGAAAGAATGCCCCTCATCCCGCACGCATCTCTGAATGACCCTGATGGACACAAAGACAATCCGGCGCCGAATTCTGGTAGTCGATGAGGACGTACCCTCTACGCGGCCGCTGGTCGAACTACTCTCCACCGCTGGTTATGCCGCCTCGGTCATTTCGGCCGTTGACGATGCACTTGAAGCGACGCTCGCAACGCGCCCTGCGCTCGCACTCATCGGTTTGCATCCGCCGCCGGATTGTGCCGCATTCGCCCTGGGCGAAAGGCTGCGCCTCGAGTTCGACGTGCCGTTCATGGTGCTAGCGGATAAGGACGATATACAGACGGCGCGGCAGGCGACAGAGTCCCATGCGCTCGGCTATCTAGTGAAGGGGGGACAGATGCACCACTATCTGCCCACGATTCACGCGGTCCTGCTGCTCACAGATGAGCTGCAACAGCTCAAATGCCGCGAGATGCACCTCAACCAGGCATTGCAGCAGGGGCGCGCAGTCAGTACGGCGACCGGCGTGCTGATGCATCGATCTGGCTTGAATCGCCAGCAAGCCTTCGAACGGTTGCGCGCACTCGCGCGTCGGCAGCGGCGACGTCTCCACGACGTGGCAGCGCAGATTCTCGATTCCGAGGAATGCCTCAGTGGAATCGCCGCTGCGGTGAAGAGTGATGTACACGAGTCGAGCGATTCGTGACCGTCCTCACATCAGTTCCGATTCGAGCGGCTAATATGGAGCCACGTTGCTGGACTCCATCATTGTTCAGCAGCGGCTGCGCTTTCCGCGCGGCACCTCACCGCCCCATCCGTGCGGCAACCCGATCCCGGGCCCAGATCCCGCCCTCCACGCTAATGCGCGCGCTTTGCCCGCGCTTGCCATGGTGGCGTTCGCTGGATATGGAAACCAAACGACTTCGGGCGATTCAGCATCCGCAGCGGACCACGGTCTTGCTGGAATCCTGGGTCTCGAGCCAGAACTTTCTTCCTGTGCAGGCTTACCGCCTCAGGACTCTCGAGGAGCTGAGCGCGCCCCTGCGGGAGCTCGCGCGCCGCTGCAACGGCGGGGATTCCGTGTGGTCGGCATGGACCGATGGACTGCGCATCTGGTTTGTCGCCGCGGTCCCCTCGCTCGAACATGCGCGTGAGTGCGGGAAGCCCGTGTTGCAGATCAGGTTGTATGACGAGCGGGCTTCGATGCTCAGTGCCGAGCATTGTGTGCACACGATGAGTCACGGTTGGCAAAGATGCAGCTGACCTCGCACTCAATGCGCGCGTGTCGCGACATTCGGACGTTGCTGGTCTGGGTGCATTCCCATGTGACCGGGTGGATGGAAGTTTCGCCGCCATCGCTCGAGGTCGGGATAGCGGACTATCGGGTGTGCCGCGCCCGCCTGCACGTGATTGCGTTGGATGCGCGCTCGGTGGGCTTGCTTGCCTATGCATCGTTGTGCGTTCGGCTTGGAGAGCAGCTCGAGCCTTTGTTCCGGGCGAACCATCTGCCTCGATCTGCGATGCGTCTGTTGTGGCAATGGTCGAAGTGCTCGCTGGGATACCTGGATCTTGTTTCGGACGACGACCATTCCATCGAGCTTGTCGCTTTGCTGGACCTGGCGCCATTGCGAGGACATTACAGCGAGCAGGAGCGGGCCATGCTCGCTTCCGGCCTCATCGATGACCGCATCCGTCTCACCACTGGAGAGAAGTCAGAGGTTACCCCACGTTCGAACGGCTGGAGTCCGCAATGACTGCACGATCCGCACGCTCGCATCATCCGGCTTTCTTCGATCAGGATCTCATACGACGTGCGTTCGATCTTGCGCCTGTCGGCCTCGCGGTGTGCGAGCCTGGAGGTCGTTTCCTGGTTGTGAATGACGCGCTGTGCAAGATGTTAGGGGTGAAGCGCGCTTCACTCGTCGCGCGCCCCTGGGGCCGCTACATCGCGTTCGAGAGCAGTGATGGTGCGGGTAGCGGCGAGCTGACTTGCTCCGCCACTGGTCGCAGGCCACAACGAGCGCGCCTCATTCGTCGCGACGGCAGAAGGCAATGTGTACAAGCGGCGGCTGAACGAATTCACCGCGCCGGCGGCTTGGCCGAACTCGTGCTCATCACGATCTCGACGATCGAGGGGCGCGAAATTCGCGACGACGCGCGCCGTCGCAACCCGGATCGTCGCGACGCGATCACCGGGCTTCCTGATCGCGAGACGCTCGAGCACCGACTGCGGGGCCTGCTCGCAAGCGCCGCGCAACGCGGTGCTCAGGTCGGTGTGCTCTCCATTGGACTCGATCGCTTCCACAGCGTTAACGACTCGCTCGGGCGAGTCGTGGGTGACAGCGTGCTTCAACACGTCGCGCGGTTGCTGAATGGCGCGGTTGCCGCGGGTTCGATCGTCGCCCGGACTGGAGTTGATCACTTTGTCGTGGCACTGCCATGGCTCGATTGCGCACAGGTTGGCGCCCAGGCGGCGGATATTTGCGCGCGCCTTTCGGAAAGTGCAGTCATCGAGGATCACTTGGTGCGCACCCCGGCGAGCATCGGGATCGCAATGTTTCCGCAAGATGGCGAGAATGCCGCCGATCTGCTCGCGAGCGCGGACGCCGCACTTCATGACGCGACAGCACGTGATCGTCATGCTTGCCGATTCTTCACGATGCACATGAAGCACGTTGCGCTCAAGCGCGTGACGCTCGAGGCCAGGCTTCGCCGGGCGATCGAGCAACAAGAGCTCGAGCTGCATTACCAGCCAAAGATATCCATGGTGGCGAACCAATTGTCCGGCGCTGAGGCGCTGCTTCGCTGGCGCTGTCCAGATCGCGGTTTCATCTCCCCAGCGGACTTCATCCCGATTGCGGAGGAGTCGGGCCTCATCGTATCGCTCGGCGAGTGGGTGTTGGAAGAATCGCTACGGCAGCTCGCGCAATGGCGTGATGAGCACGCGCTCGATCTCACCCTGGCGGTAAATGTCTCGCCAGCGCAGCTCGTCGGTAAAAATTCAATTTCGTGGATTACGGAGGCGCTGGAGCGCCATGCGCTGCCGGCGAGATTACTTGAGGTCGAGATGACGGAGTCCGCCGTGATCCAGAAGCTCGACACTGTAATCGTCGGCTTGCGCGACCTCGCGCAGATGGGCGTCAAACTCGCGGTGGATGATTTCGGCACCGGCTACTCGAACTTGAGTCAACTCGGGCGGCTGCCGATCTCTACCATCAAGGTGGATCGCTCGCTCATTGCCTCCATTACCTCTCAACCCAAGGATGCCGCGATCGTACGCGCGGTCATCGAGCTTGCGCATGCGCTTCGAGCACGAGTGGTTGCAGAGGGCGTCGAAACTTGCGAGCAAGCCGCTGTCCTGCGCATGGCGCGCTGTGATTTCGTCCAGGGCTACTTGTTTGCCCGGCCGATGCCCGCCGATGAGTTTCTGCGATGGGCGAGCGCTCGCTTGCCCAAGGCACCGAGCCTCTCCGGCGGGACTGGCCTGTGACGGGTGTCGCCGCGATGCCCGACCTCGACATCGGCGAGGACGTGCCGGTGACATCGCTTCACGAGGAAAGAGGGCAACGATTTCGACAAACGGCGGAGGGCATCGATGGAGAGCAACTGCAGGCGCTGGGAACGCTCGCGAGCGGCATCGCGCGGGAGTTGAGCAACATCTTCGCGGTGATACGTGGCAACGGCGCGCTGGCGGCCGAGATGCTCCCTTCGGACCATGACACTCAGCTACTGCTGGCCACCATCGGAAGCGCCACGCGGCGCGCCTCGCAGATCGTGGAGCAGATCGTGACCTTCGGTCAGCCGCAGGATTTCCTTGCGCGACAGGTCGGGCCCCTGGATGGCGCACTTCAGGCGGCGATCGAGCTGTTGCGGACGGCTGTTCCGCTGAATATGCAAGTCTTGACGGATTTCACGCCGGGCCTGCCCGACATCGAGATGAACGTCGGACAGATTCATCGAGTCATCCTCAATCTGGGGACCAACGCGGCGTATGCGCTCGAGGGCACAGTGGGTACCTTGGAGCTACGGACCGATTTGCTGGGGGTCGGGAGCGAGGGTGCACGTGCAATGCCGGGGCTCGAGCCCGGAGACTACGTGAGGTTGACTGTACGCGAGACGGGCTGCGGCACGGATGCGGCGAGTTTCGGAAGGGGTCTTGAACCATTCGTCGCCACGACGCCTGCCGATGTGGGTTCGAGCCTCGGCCTCTGCTTCGTACGCGAGATCATGAAAGGGCATCGAGGTGCCGTCAGCGCAACGAGTGAGCCGGGCGTCGGTGGCGTTCTCGAGCTGTACTTCCCGGTACCAAGAACAATGTGTGCGGAGGCGCTGTCCCGCGAGTCCGGTTCCGAAGAGGGACAGGGCCGTCGGGTGCTTTGCGTCAACAATGACGAGGATCTCACCTATCTCATCACGCAGGTTCTGGAGCGGCGCGGTTACCAGGTGACCGGGTTCTGCGACCCCTTCCAGGCTATGCAGGCCTTTCGCCTGGGTGGCGGAGACTTCGATTTTGCAGTGCTGGACCTGTCAATGCCGATGCTCCCGGGGCTGGACCTCGCACGCGAGTTGCTGCGCACACGTCCCGACCTGCCCATCGTGCTTATCTCGGCCTATTTCGACTCTGAGTCTGTGGAGCGCGCACGCTCAATCGGAGTCGCGCACTGCCTATCCAAGGCCAATGTCGTCGAGCGACTCGCCCAGCTGCTGGGATCGTTCGTGGTGCAACCCAGCACATGACTGGCTCCGGCGGAATTTGGAACAGCACCACGATGGAAGCGATTCGATACTCGAGTCTATCGAACGGGCAGATCGATCCCGTGGAATGCACGCGGGATTTCATGCCTCGCGTCAGGCAGGTCGCACGCCGCTTGGCGCGCCAGTTGCCACATTCGATCGATACGGACGACTTGCTACAAGCGGGGATGTTAGGACTGTTGCAAGCGGCGCAGCGCTATCATGGATTGCGTGAGCGGTTCTGGCGTTTCGCCTGTTCACGTGTTCGAGGCGCCATGATCGATGCCTTGCGCGCCGGGGATCCGGCGCCGCGCCGGTTGCGCCGCAGCGCGCGCTCACTTGCCAGGCGCGTCTGCCGACTGGAGCAGGTACTCGGGCGGCGGCCGGGCGCCCGCGAAATCGCCGCGGAGATGCAGTTGACGCTCGATGATTACCATCGACTGCTACTCGAGGTCGATGTGCACGTACCGGTGATGGTGGATTCTGTGGAGGAGTTCGCCTCGCTGTGCCGCGAAACCTCCGACGAAGATCCCTTGCGGCCGCTGCTCACTCGTTGCGCCGAGCGGCGGCTGCATACGGCCATGAGCGCTCTGCCCGAGCGCCAGCGCACGATGCTCAAACTGCGACTCGAGGACCGACTGTCATTGCAGGCTATTGCTGCATTCTTCGGCATAACAGAGTCCCGCGTGTCACAGCAGCTCGGCGAGACCGCCGCGGCATTGCGGGCGCGACTCGGGGAGTCTCAATGAGGTGGTGGTGGCAAGTCTGGTGGCAAATATGGGGAGTTAGGGGGATCAGGGGGGCGTCACCGCCTATGCACTTCAGCAACTTACTGATTTCGTTCAGCCCCCGCCCGAGTTCGAATCCCTCTCTCTCCGCCAAATTTTCCGTTAAGGATCAAGTAGTTAGAAGATCGTTAGCGTGAAATAGCGGCGCTTTGTGAGATTCGAATCGAACTCGGATTTTCTCAGCTGGAGCGACCGCCGCGCTGGCGTTTGTCACGAAGTATCCAGGCCGGCATGAACGCCCGCAGCGAGCCAAAGAAGGCGTTCACTAACTACTAGGTCTGCGGACCAATTGCACTTCGCGATCTTCACCTGGCAATGGGATTGCTCGTGCTGGTATCACATTGGTCAATTCGGCAAGCACCGCTCTCAGGATCATCAGCTTCGGCGGTTTGCTCAGTACGCGGTCGACGTTCGCTGGCGTGTCATTCTCCGCCAGGATCCGGTGTCCCCATCCCGTCAGCAAGACCACAGGCGTTAGCGGGCAATCGGCCTTTACCGCCTCGGCCACGGTCCTGCCGTCGACGTATGGCATGCCCAGATCAGTAATGACCACCGCGAAGGGCTCGCTGCGCGCCTCGGCTGCGCGGAACGCATCAATGCCGCGTTGACCCCCATCCGCCGTTTCTACGACATGTCCATCTCCTTCGAACATGTCAAGCAAGGACTTCAGGATGATGGGATCGTCATCTACGACCAGAATGCGTAACGAGTGTGGTGGACGGATCAACGCTGGAATTGTGCCGGTCGAGTCGCAAGACGCTGAGGCGACCGGGAAGATCAGTCGGACCGTGGTGCCAGCGCCCGGCGTGCTTTCAATCTCGATCTCCCCGCCATGACGCTCCACTGTCCCGTAGACCATTGCCAACCCAAGACCTGTGCCACGTACGCCCTTGGTAGTAAAGAACAGCTCGAGGCAACGCGACCGCGTTGCCTCATCCATGCCGACTCCCGTATCCGTCACCTCGAGTTGGACACTATCTGCACCGACGGCGCGAGTGCGTATCGTCAGTAGTCCGCCTTCCGACATCGCATCCGCTGCGTTCAGGATCAGATTCGTGATTGCATCGCGAATTTCACTTGCATTGCCGGCAATGGAGGGCAAGGCACCATCGAGATCCGACTTCACTTGAATCACGTGCCCAGATTCCTGTGGCATTGCATTCCAGCGTGCTCGCGTGAGTTCTGTCACCTGCTCAACGGCCTGGTTGAGCGACACTGGCACGTGCGCGAGCTGTGGGTCGCGCTCGCTGTAAAAATCTTTCATGCGCGCAACGGTTTGCGCCACACCATCTATCGCGCGCTGAATGATCTCCAGATACTCTTTGGTTTCGGCATCGCCCGATCCCCGTTCTATTAGCGATTCGACGTATAGAGAGGCTGGTGACAGCGCATTGTTGATGTCATGCGCGATACCGCTCGCCATCTGTCCCAACACGCGCAGCTTCTCCTGCCGCATCACCGCCTGCTGGGTTTGGCGCAAGTCCTCGTAGGCAACTTCCAGCGCGCCATAAAGCTGCGTCTGATGAGCGGCGATGGCGACATGTCCGCTCAATTGCCCAAGGAATTCGCAGTCACCGCTACTAAAGCTTTCTGGTGTGCGTCGCGCGACGATGAGAGCTCCGAACACCTTGCTCTCGACCATGAGAGGGGCTGCAACCATGGCATGCAGTCCAACCGCAGACAGGCGTTGCGGAAACGCGAATTGCACTTCGCGCAAGTCAGGCTCGTAGACTAGTTTCCCGCTCACGCAACGCGACAAGCCATTCGTATCAATGGGAACACGCGCCTGTTCGCTCAGCCCCATGTCAGCCGCCAGCTGGCGACTCCTGGTGCCCAAGCCGACGACGGTGAGCCCGTCCGATGGTTGGTAAAGACACAGACAGCCGAAATCGATCGGAAGCTGATCTTCCAGTGTCGTGATGACGACCTGGGAAATACTGGACAAATCCTGTCGTTCGCCGATCGAACGCGTAATGACGTTCAACAAATGGAGCCGTTCCAGCTGATACGCGACCTTTTGCTCTGCGCGTTGGCGTTCCGTCACGGCGGCGGTTATGTCGATCACGGCGCCGTGAAAATACGTGGCGTGTCCTGCGCGGTCGGACTCGACCCGTCCCCTCGCTTGCACCCACCGGAATGCTCCACCGCCTTGCCCGACGCGATACTCGATATCGTAGGCGCTGCATTGGAGGATCGCGAGTCCCAGGGCATCGGCGACTTTCTTGCGATCTTCCTCATGAACGACTTGTAGATAGGCTGCCGCGGGCAGGCCTTCCGCCGCCTCATCCGGCGCGACCGAGAACATGCGGGCGGTGAATTCGTCGGCGATCAAGCGGTCACTGGCGATATCCCAGGTCCAGGTTCCGACCGAGCTGGCTTCGAGCGTCGACTCCAACCGCGACTGCGTCACTCTCAGCGACTGTTCTGCCCGCTTCAGCTGATCAACGTCCGTGTTGGTGCCAAACCATTGCACGACGCGACCTTCCGAATCGCGTATCGGCTGGACGCGGGTGAGAAAATTGCGAAATGTTCCATCTGCGCCGCGCAATGGAAACTCCATCTCGAACGGCTGCACCAGTGCAATCGCCTCGCGCCATTTGCTCAACACGGCCGGGAGTACGGCGGGGTCATGCACGCTCTGCCATCCCCAGCCCTCCATCTGCTCCGGCGTCGTGCCCGTGTAGTCGTACCAGCGCTGGTTGTACCAGACGATCGATCCATCAGCTCGGCCCATGGATGCGAGTTGCGGGATGGCGTTGGCCAGCGTACGAAAACGCTCTTCACTCTCCCGTACCGCCTTTTCCGCCAATCTGCGTTCGGTGATGTCCTGGATGGTGATGAAGCCGAGAGCGATCTTTCCATGGTCGTCGTAGACAGGAGAGCCATTGTAGTTGGCGACGAACTCGTGATCCGTCTCACACCGGCGCGCCCGCAGAACCTGGTCTCGAACGCGCTCCCCACGAGTCACTCGGGAGAGCGGCCATTTATCGAGGTCGAGCTCACGACCCTGCTCGTCCCAGCCCTTCCAGCTAACCGGCAAATCCTGGTTCTTGATGAATCCTGTCCCGCCCGGTTCGAGGCCATGAATGCGCAAGGATGCAGGGTTCTGGTAGAACGCGTTCCCCTTGGGATCAATGAGCATCACTCCTTCGGACATGTGCTCCAGCACTGACGAGAGCTTCTTCTCGGCTGCTCGTGCCGTCACCGCCTTGCGCTTTGCCACGAGTACGCTGATTGCCCCAAGATATATAAGCGTCCCGACGCTCAGTGCTATTGCGATGGAGGCTCGATGGGCGAACCCCACATAACGAGGATCGAGTATGAAGGGTCGCGCAATGGGGCTAGAGCGTATCCAGATCAGACCTATCGTTATGGAGACTGCGGTGATTGCCAGAAAGGGCAGGAACCATTTTGGCAGGCCGGGCTTGCCCGCAATATCGCGCTGCCACAATGCGGCAATACTGGCGATGAAAATCAGCAGAAATCCCGCACATGAGCGTATCGACATTCCGACGGAATCTGTCCACCCGTGAGCGCTCTTCAGGCCAACCACGTAGCCGAGCAACGCAACGAAGGCGATTCCGCCCGCCAGCGATTTCAATACGACAGCAGTCGTAGTTAGGGAGTCGGTCTCCCGGGCCGGCCTGGACATGAGGATCTGCGCGGCGCCTACGAGAAGAAAACAGGCAATCGTATTGCCCGACATTCGCCCGGGATGAAGGGCATCGAGTTCGACGAACGGTACCGCAAACAGCGTATCGATACCCAAGTTCAGACGCAGCGCATATTCGGCCATTGCTGCACTCGCAAGACAAATCACCGCGATTGCCATCGCCATCACAACGCTTTGCCGCCGGAGCACCTGGCCCAACTCTCCTACCCCCAGAAAGATGAAGAGCAACGCTGTATTGAAATGCGTGGGCGCGTCATCAGTCAGCTGGAACAGCGTCGGTATACGCGCCCACCAGCCGATGCAGACCAAAATGCCATTGCAGATGATGAACAGCGCGGTGCCCGCGACGATCCAGTCCGCTTTTGAAAAACGTCGGAAAGCGTCGATCATGACTCGGTCCTGGAACGGCGAAGAAAGAGAGAATTGCTTGAACACAATGTCATCCTCAAGAAGACAGTGCTTCGCCGACCTACGGATCATCGGGCAGGTGCGCCGCCGAGAAACCGCGTGGCTGTCTAGAAGAGCGACGGCAACGCGATATCTCGCATTGTGAGAATAGGATGGGTGATTGCGAGCTATATCCTGAGCCCCAGGAGCGCCTCTTTACGCTTCGTCACATCGCGGATGTCCGCAACGAGTAGAAGTTCGAGCCCGCGCTGAATCGGCAAGCGGCGACACTACTCCTATCCATGTCGCAAACTGCGGGCTGAGTCACGCTATTCCCGGTTCGAGCGATTCTCCTACGGGTCCGCGCTTGCCTGGATAGCGGACACTCGGGCGCCTTTACCGCTGCGTGAGGGGGGTTCTAACCACTACGCCCGCCTGCTGCGCCTATACTGCGTCCGCTAGAGCCGAGGGGCACGGTCTGTAACGCCTCGCCGAAAAGGAAGTGCGAGTGCGTGCCTGCGATGCAATGCCTTCCGTGGGGGCGTTTGGAACGGGGACGGTCTTCGCACTCATTGGAAAGCTCATGCTCGGCGCTAGCCACGCGGAGACGACCGTCCCCCACGCTCCAGAGTCCGCGGCAGGTGCCGTCGCGTGAGCAATACTTCAATCGCTCGAATCCTCGTCGTTGACGACGAGGCGGCACAGGTGAAGGCACTCTGCCGGACACTCAAGGCGCAGGGCTACGCGACCACGGGCTTTGAATCATCTTCGCGGGCCCTGCAAGAACTGCGAGAAGGTGAATTCGATATTGTCATCACCGATCTGATGATGCCCGAACTCGATGGAATCGCTTTCCTGCGCGCTGCGCACGCGATCGATCCTGATCTCGTCGTCATCGTGATGACGGGCAAAGGCACGATCGACACCGCGGTCGAGGCAATGAAGGGCGGGGCGCTCGAATACATCCTCAAGCCTTTCAAACTCAGCAGCATGCTGCCGGTGTTGTCTCGCGCGCTCGGCGTGCGGCAGCTACGCCTGGAGAAGGCCGCGCTCGCGCTGCAGCTCAAAGATCGGACGGCGGCACTCGAAATTGCCAATCGCGAGTTAGAAGCGTTCGCCCGCTCCGCTTCACATGATCTGCGCGCGCCCGCAACCCGGATCATTCGCTTTGCCGAGCTTCTCATCCAAGAAAAGCCGGGGCCACTGAACGCGGAACAGAAAGAATTCCTCGGCTATATGCTCGACGGCTGTCAGCGACAGCTGCGCCTCATCGATGGCTTGTTGCGCCTGGCGCGTCTGGTGCATCAACCGTTGGCAAAAGAGCGTGTGAAGGTCGGCGATCTGGTACACGAGCTGATACGTGAGCGTCACGAAATGGAACCGGCGCGCAAGATTGCGCTTCAGATAGGCTCGCTTCCGGATGCCTGGGCCGATCCGCTGTTGCTGCGGCAATTGTTCGAAAATCTCCTCGCGAACGCGTTCAAGTTCACCCGCCGAACTGAGAATGCAGTCATAGACGTCCACGGAGAACACCGCGAAGGCGAATCGGTCTACGTGATCCGCGACAACGGTGCGGGATTCGATATGAAGCATGCCGACCGGCTGTTTGCGATCGCGGAACGATTGCACGCAGATAACGAATTCGAGGGCACCGGTATCGGGCTTTCCATCGTTCACCGCATCGTCGAGCGCCACGCCGGCCGCATTTCTGCGCAGGCGGAAGTGGGCAAGGGCGCCTGCTTCACGGTTGCCCTGCCGTATCAGGAGTTCGACGGACCGCAAATTCTTCAGTAGCAGCGCATCGATTGCCGTGCTAAAAAACTCGCCTCGTTGCTGTCGAATTGATGTTTTCTTGTGAGGCATTTCCTGAGGTATGGATATTCGGATAGTTTGGAAAGCCATTCAGATTCAATAGCTTCGGGAGCCGGTATGAATCCCTCTCTCTCCGCCAATTTTTGACTCGGCCAGCTTAATAATCTTCGCATTCTGGCGTGCCAGCCATCTCAAGATCCAAGCGAAAAGTAGCCGATAGCAGTTTCGCCGCCGAATCCTGCTCGCCAGGCAATTCAGGAAGGTACCCGCGACTGTGCTCGTGCTAATGCCGCTCTAGGTAAAGCGGTTGCCGTAATAACGGCACCTCTACGCGCAGGTGGTCGAGATTGTCAATTGCCGTCGGCGAGGCTCTCTGCCAGATGCCACTCCAGAAGCAGGCCGGTCAGAGCACGAATGGTAGGCGGCACTACTGAGTTTGAGCGACGCCACCTGAAACCCGCCATCCACGCTGCGGTCCGTCGAATCGCCAGGTGGGGCCCTCCGAAACCTTCTCCACGACGGTAACAAAAGTGAGTCGTCCGCCAGAAACTTCACCTGTAATTTCCCAGCATCCCGGCGTAAGGAAGACAAGGTAGATGGGTTGAAACCCAGTATCACCGTAGTCGTAGATATAGGCACGCGCGGGTGGCGCGCTTGCGTCAATGCGCCTTCCAGTTACCTGCAAGTGCCCCTTCTTCTTGCGTTCCCAACCAACCTTCATTCCAAGGGCGCCATCCTTGTCGACAAATCCTGGGCCTCCGGGTCGAAATACAAATTTGCCGGGCAGTTCGACGCCTAGTGAATCGTTTTCAATGCTGCCGGACTTCGAAAGAGTGCTGGGACATTCAACAGCATTGTTTGCCGACGCATGATCATCCTGCGCCGCGGCCGTCGCGGCAACGAATAGGGCAATGGCTGCCGCGAAAGTTTGGGATTTCATAGCCGCCTCCATGTGAGCTGACGTGGTCTAACTTTGCCGACTGAATCTTATTCTGACGGCCTAAAAGAAGGGATTTACCTCGACAAACTGCCAAGTGGCCTGATCTGAAGTTTCCGGACACTTCGAATTGGTGTGATGATCGATCCGGAGGTTGGAATGGGCAAGCTGATTGACTGCTTGGAGTTCAAGAGCGAGGAGGTCCGCAAAACAAAGTCGCCTTATGCGATGCTCTCTGAGCAGGAAAAATTCATCAGAAATTTGATGGTATGAACAGTCACTACGTCTTGCAGCTTCTTGAGATTCAATAGCTTGTGTTTTGGGCTTGCTTCCTCTCTCTCTCTCTGCCAATTTTCAGAGTCGGCCAGCGTGATCTTCCCATCTGGCCAAAAGCAAGTCAGCGCGAGTTTCGCGCTAAATCCTGTCGATACCCCAGAAGTTTCTCGGTCAGTGCGCGCTCGCACGCCCCTATATTCCGAAACTTGTATAGTTATACAGGTTCTGGAATACTGGCCGCGATGCCAAAGGCCATCCCACCCCTGAAACCGCTGACGTTTCTTGGGTCCAGCCGGGACGACCTGCGGGAGATGCCCGAAACGGTCCGGCACGCGATCGGCGTTGAACTGATGATCGTGCAACTCGGTGGTTCGCCGACCGACTTCAAGCCCATCGCTTCCATTGGCGTTGGTGCCTATGAGATCCGCGTCCGCAATGTAGCGGGAGCATTTCGCACGGTGTATGTGACAAAGTTTGCAGATGCGATTTACGTGTTGCATGCCTTCCAGAAGAAATCCCAGAAGACCGCCAAGTCGGATCTGGATCTGGCGAGGCGGCGGTACAAACTGATTCCAGGAGCGAAGCCATGAAGAGCGCCATCCATAAGCCCCGTCGTAAGACCGATGCTCGCCTCGCCGATACTCGGGTGATTCCCGGCAGCGGCAACGTTTTCGTTGATCTTGGATTCGACGAAGCGGAGGCGCGAGTGATGGCGTTGCGCGTGCAGCTGATGATTCGTCTTCGTGAGCGTCTGCAGGAGAAGGGCTATACGCAGGTCGAAGCGGCGAAGCGCTTGGGGATGACCCAGCCGCGCGTGTCGGCGCTGCTGAAGGGCTCATGGAAAGACTTCAGCATGGACATGTTGCTGACGCTTGCAACTCGTGCCGGGCTCAAACCCGAGCTGCGTCTCGCGGCGTAAAACTGCTGCTGTCGGGTAGATTCGATCTTCTGATCGAATCGTTTCTGGTGGCAAATCTGGTGGCAAAAAAGGGGCCCTTGGGGGATTGCAGGGGACGTCAGCATCTTTATGCATCAGTAACTTGCTGATTCACAAAGTCACCCGCCCGAGTTCGAATCCCTCTCTCTCCGCCAATTACTTTTCTCACGGCATCTCATGCCGTCTCAGTAACGCTGAAAATCGGGCGATTCTCAGCGTTTTAGTTTCTCAAGCCGTCTCGTACCTTCTCACGCAGTCTCACTCGCGCGGAGGTACTTCGAGGTTCTGGTGCATTGGCGGAAGTAGGGCAGGGATTCATGTCATCTGAAGGTGGCATGAATGACAAAACGAATCGAACGCGACGCGATTTACCGCCGCCGCAGATTTCAAACTGAAACCATCGAGCTCTGCGTTCGCTGGTACATCTCCTACCGGCTGAGCTATCGCGATCTCGCCGAAATGATGGCGGAGCGCGGCATCGTCGTTTCGCACAAGACGATCATGCGATGGGTCCTTCGCTATGTGCCAGAGTTCGAAAGGCGCTGGGCCCGCTTTGCGCGACCGGTGAATTCATCCTGGCGCATGGATGAGACCGCGGTTTCGGTACGGGGCGAATCGCACTACTTGTATCGCGCGGTCGACAAGAAGGGCAAAACCGTCGGGTCGCTCCTGCGTGCTGATCGCGGTATGGAGGCTGCGCAGGAGTTCTTCCGAAAGGCCGTGGCCGAAAATCGATCGCGATGGCCACGCAAGGTGAATCTCGACGGCAACGCAGATTGGGGAATATCAGAAGACGTTGGAGAAATATCCCAATCCCAAACCGGTCAGGCTGACGGAGTTTGGTAAGTGATCAACGCGAATGCCTTCCTCGCGGCGCGCGAAAATCGTTGACCGGAGTGCGCAGATGGGGTCTCGTGGCTGTCGCGATGGGCGCGCTGATCTTGATCGGTGCCTACGTCACTTCCGCGCCGGTCGCTAGCGGGGCCAACCCAGAGATCGATTCCGACTTCAAACCAACTATAGCCAACGATCAGCCTGCGCCGGCTGAGAAGCCGCGCGGCATGGTGTGGATTCCCGGTGGAGAGTTCTCCATGGGCGCCGCCTAGATGCCCGGCATGAACGACGGGGGCATGCAGGCAACGCGCGATTCGAGGCCGGTACACAGAGTGAGGGTCGACGGCTTCTGGATGGACGCGACCGAAGTGACGAATGGTCAGTTCGCAAAATTCGTCGCCGCGACGAGCTACGTGACACTGAGCGAGCGCACGCC
>Ga0193717_1000688_pt1 | contig 21510 bp, 19 predicted proteins | sample U2c2metaG_FD_145900 | JGI IMG/M metagenome (GOLD analysis project Ga0193717, IMG submission 145900) | Soil microbial communities from a riparian zone of the East river system, Colorado, United States - U2c2 | ecosystem: Environmental > Terrestrial > Soil > Riparian zone | place: USA: East River...
TCCCTCGCGGAGCAGTTCGGCACACTGGTCGAACTGCGGAAGGCCGGCCTGATCCGCCACCTCGGCCTCAGCGACGCCTCCGCGACCCAGCTCACCGAGGCCAAGGCCATCGCGCCGGTGGTCACCGTGCAGAACCTCTACAACCTCGCCAACCGCAAGGACGACGACCTCGTCGCACGGTGCGCGGCCGAGAACATCGCCTACGCGCCGTTCTTCCCGCTCGGCGGCTTCACCCCGCTGCAGTCCGACACGCTCAGCGCCGTGGCCACCCGGCTCGACGCCTCGCCACAGCAGGTCGCACTGGCCTGGCTGCTCCAGCGGTCCGCGACGATCGCGCTCATCCCGGGCACATCGTCGGTCGCCCACCTGCGGGAGAACGTCGCCGCGGCGGACCTGGTGCTGTCGGCCGACGTCATCGCCGAGCTCGACACCATTGGCCAGTCCGGCGTCAACCAAACTGGTATGACCACTTGACCTTTGCGCGTGAAGCGGGTACCAGTGTCATATGGCACTGCAACCCGTAGCCCGCCGCTCGGTACCCGACGAGGTCTTCGACCAGATCCTCGAAGATGTCGTCAGCGGCGAGTTCGCGCCCGGCGAGTCACTGCCCAGCGAGCGCAAGCTGGCCGAGGTCCTCGGCGTGTCCCGACCGGCCGTCCGCGAGGCACTCCAGCGGGTGGCGCAGGCGGGGCTCGTCGAGGTGCGGCAGGGCGACGCGACGACCGTACGCGACTACCGTCGGCACGCGAGCCTCGACCTGCTCCCCCGCCTGCTGCTCCCCCGTGGCGAGCTCGACCCGTCCGTCGCCCGCAGCGTCCTGGAGGCCCGGCTCCTGGTCGGCCCGAAGGTGGCCGCGCTCGCCGCGGAGCGCGCCGGCGCCGGCATCGGCACCCGACTGCGCGAGTCGGTCGCGGCGCTCGAGGCCGACGAGGACCCGGTCGTCCGCCAGCGGCACGCGCTCGTGTTCTGGGACCACGTCGTCGACGGCGCCGACTCCATCGTCTTCCGGCTCATGTTCAACAGCCTGCGCGCCGCGTACGAGCCTGCTCTGGCCGCACTGGCCACGTTGATGGCGGCCGAGGTGAGCCGGGTGGAGGCGTACCGGACGCTCGCCGACGCCATCGTCGTCGGCGACGCGGAGGCGGCCCGCCGCGCGGCGGAGGACCTCCTCGCACCGGCGACCGGCGCGCTACTCAAGGCGATCCGGCGGCTGGAGGAATATCATGAGTGAGGTCGATCGGCTGGCGCGTGAGCAGGTTCGCGCCGACGAGTCACGGCTGACCGGCCCTCGACGCAAGTCGGTCGGCCTCCGTGCGTCGGCGGGCGCGTTCCTGCGGCATCCGTCGCCGTGGCTGATCGGGACCATGCTGACGGCCGCGGTCGTCGCTCGGCTCGTGGTCGGCGAGTGGCGGCTGACCGACGTGTGGACGCCCCTGGTCATGCTCGCGGTGTTCCCGTTCGTCGAGTGGGTCGTGCACGTGTGCGTGCTGCACTGGCGGCCACGGCGTCTCGGCCGGATGACCATCGACCCGCTGCTGGCCCGCAAGCACCGCGAACACCACGCCGACCCTCGGGACGTGCCGCTGGTGTTCATCCCGTGGCAGGTGTTCCTGTGGCTGTTGCCGCTGCTCGTCGCGGTCGCGCTGCTCGCGTTCCCCCGGCCGGGCCTCGGGCTGACGTATCTCGTCGTGGTGGGTCTGCTCGGCCTCGGCTACGAGTGGACGCACTACCTGATCCACAGCGACTACCGGCCGAGGTCGCGCGTCTACCGCGCGATCTGGCGCAACCACCGGCTGCACCACTACAAGAACGAGCACTACTGGTTCACCGTGACGACCTCGGGCACCGCGGACCGGGTGCTGGGCACCGCGCCGGACGCGCAGCAGGTCACGACCTCGCCGACGGTCCGGGACCTGCACGCACGCGAGGCCACGAGCTAGATCTCGTGGGTCAGGCGCGCCCGTCGCGTCTCCAGGAAGGTTCGTCCGTGCACCTCGGCGACGGCGACCGCTCGGTTGAGCGCCACGATCGGGGCAGGTACTGCTTCATGGCGAGCTGCCTCCGGTGAGTGGCGACCGGTCCGTTGCCGGCCTCTCATCTTGGCTACGAACGGGCTCGACGCCATTCGACTTCGGTCCGACGGCAGCCGCGAACGAGCTAGTCCGGCTTCGTGACCAGCTCGTCGGCAAGCGACGCCTGCTGCGCGGGGGTGAGCCCGGTGCCCTTCAGACCGTCGGCGAGCACCAGCATGCTGCGCACCATCGCGTCTTCGCGCATGTCATCGGGCAGGTCGCGCATCGGGCCGTCCAGCAGGGTCGCGAGGCCGTGCACCATCGACCACGCGGCCAGCTCCGCGATGGGGCGCCGCTCCGGCGGCAGGTAGCCGACCTCGACGAGCTCGTCCAACGCGCCGAGCAGCACCTGGTACGGGTTGCTCGACGCCCGCTCCCGGTTGTCGAGCACCGGTCCCTCCGGTGCGAACACCGTGCGGAACAGGCCGGGCTCCGCACGGGCGAACGCGATGTAGCCGCGGCCGAGCGCGCCGAACCTGGCCAGCGCGCGGTGCACCGGGTCGCTCGACATCGACCGCGCGGCGACCTCCTTGTGCATCGCCTCGGTCAGCGCGTCGAGCGCGCGCTCCTTCGCCATGAGGAGCAGCTCCTCGTGCCCGGCGAAGTGCCGGTAGGCCGCGGTCGGGGTCACGCCCGCCTTGCGGGCCGCCGCCCGGATGGTCACCGACTCCGGCCCACCCTTCGCCGCGAGCTGCGCCGCGGCGGTGATCAGCGCGTTGCGCAGGTCCCCGTGGTGGTAGCCGCGTTTCCCCGACGCTGAAGATTTCATGAAACCGATGTTGACACCAGCCAACATCGATGGCAAGTTAACACGTGACAAGTTTGCGCATGTACACATCCAGCTAGGCAAGGGGCACGTCATGTTCGGTCGAATCGGACGGTTCGCCGCGACCCACGCTCGAGCGGTGCTGGCCGTCACGGTCCTGTTGATGATCGGCGCCGGTGCGTTGGGGTTCACGGCGTTCGGAAAACTCCAGACCGACGGCGGGTTCAGCGACCCGGGCGCCGCGTCCAGCCAGGCACAGGAACTGATGAACGCCCAGTTCGGCGGCGAGAACGACGTCGTGTTCCTGATGTCGCCCGACTCGGGCACCGTCGACGACCCGGCCAACCGGACCGCCGCGGCCGCGCTGACCGACCGGCTCGCCACCGACCCCACGTTGGTCGACTTCACCTCCTACTTCACGACGCAGGCCCCGCCGATGCGGTCGGCCGACGGCCACTACGCGATCGCGGTCGCGAAGCTCACCGACGACGGTGACGTCGATGACCTGCGAGACGCGTACGGCGCCGAGTCTGGCGCGTTCCACGTGCTGGTCGGCGGCCCGGACGCGGTCGGCCTCGACATCGGCGACCAGGTCGGCAGCGACCTCGCACTGGCCGAGTCGATCGCGGTGCCGATCATCCTGGTGCTGCTGGTCGTGGTGTTCGGTTCGGTGATCGCGGCGCTGCTGCCGCTCGCGATCGGCATGCTGGCCGTGCTCGGCACGTTCGCGCTGCTGTCCATCCTCGGCTCGGCCACCGACGTCTCGATCTTCGCGATCAACCTGACCACTGCGCTCGGCCTCGGCCTCGGGATCGACTACGCGCTGCTGATGGTGTCCCGGTTCCGTGAGGAGCTCGACAGCGGGCGCGACACGACCGAGGCGGTCGCCCGCACGGTCGAGACGGCCGGCCGGACGATCATGTTCAGCGCGCTGACGGTCGCGGTAGCGCTCGCCACGCTGTTGGTGTTCCCGCTGTACTTCCTCCGCTCGTTCGCCTACGCCGGCATCGGCGTGGTGATCATCGCGATGGCCAGTGCGATCTTCGTGCTGCCGGCGCTGCTCGCGGTGCTCGGCAAGCGGGTCAACTCGCTGCGGCTGCCGTGGGTGAAGGGCACGCCGAGCTCGGTGTCCGCGCTGTGGGCCAAGATCGCCGCGACCGCCATGCGGCGGCCGGTCCTGATCGGCGCGCCGGTGGTCATCCTGCTGCTGGCGGCCGCGTTCCCGCTGCTGAAGGTGGAGTTCGGCACGCCGGACGACCGGGTGCTGACGACCGCGTCGGAGACCAGGGTCGTCGGTGACGCGCTGCGGGCGAACTTCCCCAGCGACGACAGCAAGGTCATGCAGCTGGTGACCCGCTACCCGGCCGGCACCTCGGCGATCGGCGAGTACGCGACGGACCTGTCCAGGGTGCCAGGTGTCGAGTCGGTGTCCACCAGCGTCGGCACGTTCGTCGACGGCCACGCGACCGGCGAGGGCGACGTGTCGATGGCGTCGAAGTCGATGGTGCAGCGGCTGTCGGTGCTGACCGACTACGACCCGCACTCGACGCAGGGCCAGGACCTGGTCGGGACGGTCCGCGCGGTGCCGACGAACGGCATGGACGTGCTGGTCGGCGGCGAGGCGGCCCGGTTGATCGACAGCAAGGACGCCATCACGAGCAAGCTGCCGATCGCGGCGGCGCTGATCGCGATCAGCACGTTCCTGCTGCTGTTCCTGTTCACCGGGAGCGTGCTGCAGCCGTTGCGGGCGTTGCTGTTCAACGTGCTCGGCCTGTCCGCGACGCTCGGCACGATGGTGCTGATCTTCCAGGAGGGCTGGCTGTCGTCGTGGCTCGGCTTCACGCCGTTGCCGCTGGACACGAGCATGATGGTGCTGTTGTTCTGCATCGTGTTCGGGCTGTCGATGGACTACGAGGTGTTCGTGCTGAGCCGGATCAAGGAGACCCGGGACAGCGGCGCAAACCTGACCGACTCGGTGACACAGGGGCTGTCGCGGACCGGCCGGCTGATCACGATGGCGGCGGTGCTGCTGGCGGTGAGCCTCCTCGCGTTCGGCACCGGCGGGGTCAGCTTCCTCCAGATGTTCGGCATCGGCAGCGGCTTGGCGATCCTCATCGACGCCACTCTCATTCGAGGCATCCTGGTGCCGATCGGCATGCGGATGCTCGGGCGTGCCGCATGGTGGTCGCCACCGCTCCTGCGGCGGGTGCACGACCGGGTCGGCCTGCACGAGGGCGCACCGGCCCCGGCCGCCGACCGAGAGCTCACGAAGGTCTAACCGGACTGACGCGCGGACGCCGTGCCCGGAGCATCAATGCTCCGGGCGCGGCGTGCGTCTATGCCCAGCCGCGCCAGCGCCGGCCAGGCGCTGTCGCCGATCCGGACCGCGCGGTGGGGGTCGCGGGTGAGCCAGCCCGCCGCGAGTGCGCGGTCGAGAATGGCGGCGGGCACGGCGCCGGCCAGGTGCTCCCGGCGTTCCGTCCAGTCGAGGCAGTCCCTGATGAGCGCCCGCCGCGGCCTGCCGAGCTCGACGCCCAACTCGCCCAACGTGTGCCGACCGCGCTGGGTGATCACGAGCCCGTCCCGGTCGTCGATGAGGCCCTCGGCGAGCATCCCGTCGCGAAGCGCCACCCCGAGCCGACCGGCGAGGTGGTCGTAACAGGTGCGGGCGGCGGCGAGCCGCCGGGCGCGAACGCTGGCGCGCAACCCTTTCGGTGGTTCGTGGCCGCCGTGGTGGGCGAGCCGCTCGATGAGCTCGGCGACGTCGCGCCCCTCGAGCCGGACGTAGCGGTGGCGGCCCTGTTTGAGGGTGCGCACGAAGCCCGCGGCGGCGAGGGCGCCGACGTGCTCGCTGGCGGTGGAAGGCGCGATCCGCGCGGCGGCCGCCAGCTCCCCGACGGTCCAGGCGCGCCCGTCGATGAGCGCGAGACACATGGTGGCCCGACTGTCATCGGCAAGGACAGCGGCGACGTCGGCGAGCTTCATGCGTTCGAGGGTAGGTCGTGCACGTGTCGGCGCCCGCCGAAGTGCCACCCGATGGGCCGGGCGCCGACTGCCTCCCGGGAGGCACTCACAGCGAAGCGATCAACCGCTCCACTCGCTCGTCCACGGCACGGAACGGGTCCTTGCACAGGACCGTCCGCTGCGCCTGGTCGTTCAGCTTCAGGTGCACCCAGTCCACCGTGAAGTCGCGCCCGGCCTGTTGCGCGGCGGCGATGAAGTCACCGCGCAGCTTGGCCCGCGTGGTCTGCGGGGGCGTGTCCTTGGCGGCCTCGATCTCGCCGTCCTCGGTCACTCTCGCCACCAGGTCCTTGCGCTGCAGCAGATCGAAGATGCCGCGGCCACGCCGGATGTCGTGGTACGCGAGGTCGAGCTGGGCGATCCGCGGCGACGACAGCTCCATGTTGTGCTTGAGCTGGTACCGCTCGATGAGGCGGTGCTTGATGGCCCAGTCGATCTCACGGTCGATGCGGGACATGTCCTGCGCCTCGACGGCGTCCAGCGTCCGGCCCCACAGCTCGATGACGCGGTTGGCCACCGGGTCGGGGCCGCGCTTCGCCACGTGCTCGACGGCTCGGCTGAAGTACTCGCGCTGGATGTCGAGCGCGGACGCCTCCCGGCCGCCGGCCAGCCGGACCAGGCGCCGGCCGGTCAGGTCGTGGCTGATCTCGCGGATCGCGCGGATGGGGTTGTCCAGGCTGAAGTCACGGAACTGGACGCCGTCCTCGATCATCTCCAGGACCAGGTTCGCGCTGCCGACCTTCAGCAGCGTCGTGGCCTCGGCCATGTTCGAGTCGCCGACGATGACGTGCAGGCGGCGGTACCGCTCGGCGTCCGCGTGCGGCTCGTCGCGCGTGTTGATGATCGGGCGGGACCGGGTGGTCGCCGACGAGACGCCCTCCCAGATGTGCTCCGCGCGCTGCGACAGGCAGTACACGGCGCCGCGCGGCGTCTGGAGCACCTTGCCCGCGCCACAGATCACCTGCCGCGTCACCAGGAACGGCAGGAGCACGTCCGCGATCCGCGAGAACTCGCCGGCCCGAGTGACCAGGTAGTTCTCGTGGCAACCGTACGAGTTGCCCGCCGAGTCGGTGTTGTTCTTGAACAGGAAGATGTCGCCGCCGATGCCCTCGTCCGCCAGCCGCCGCTCGGCGTCGACGAGCAGGTCCTCGAGGATCCGCTCACCCGCCTTGTCGTGCGTGACCAGCTGCACCAGGTCGTCGCACTCCGCGGTGGCGTACTCGGGGTGCGAGCCGACATCGAGGTAGAGACGCGAGCCGTTGCGCAGGAACACGTTCGAGGAACGTCCCCAGGACACCACCCGTCGAAACAGGTACCGCGCGACCTCGTCCGGGCTCAGCCTGCGCTGTCCGTGGAACGTACAGGTCACGCCGAACTCGGTTTCGATGCCGAAGATCCGCCGCTGCATCCCTTTAGCCTAGGCGCTCGATGGACATAGATCTCCTGGCCTCTCCGAGGTGAGATGAACGCGTCATCGACTTCCTACTCATCAGGCCTCGTCGGAGCCCTTGGCGTCGCCGTTCGAATCGGCCGCCGGCGGGTCCGAGTCGGCCGCCGGTTCCGCCACCGGAAGCAGCGCGGTCAGCGCCGCGCCCTCGATCCGGCGGAACGCCCGCTTCGGCCGCGACCGCTCCAGCACGGCCACCTCGAGCTTGCCGACACCGTTGTCGCCGTTGGCGCCGGTCGTCGTCGTGCCGGCCGACAGCGCCGCCGCCGCGAACTTGACCGCGGCGTCCAGTGACATGCCTACCTCGTACGCCTCTTTCATCTTGTTGGAGATCGGTTCCGTCTGACCGCCCATGACCAGGTAGGACGGCTCGTCGACGATCGACCCGTCGTAGGTCAGCCGGTAGAGCTGGTCGGCCTCCGCCGTGACCCCCACCTCGGCGACGCACAGCTCCACCTCGTAGGGCTTGACCTGGTCGGAGAACACCGTGGCGAGCGTCTGGGCGTACACGTTGGCGAGTTGGCGGGCCGACACGTCCCGAGGGTCGTTGGCGAGCCCCCACAGGTCGACGTGCCGGATGCCGCCGCGGCGCAGGCCGTCGTACTCGCTGTACCGGCCGGTCGCGGCGAACCCGATGCGGGTGTAGATCTCCGAGACCTTGTGCAACATGGCCGACGGGTTCTCGGCCACGAACAGCACCCCGCCGGAGTACTTGAGCGCGACCACACTGCGGCCCCGCGCGATGCCCTTGCGGGCATACTCCGAGCGGTCCCGCATCAACTGCTCGGGTGAGGCGTACAGCGGCATCGTCACAGCGTGGGCTCCTCGTTCGTCAGGATCAGGGGTGTCAGCCGCGCGGCCGGCTGGTCCGCTCGGTCACCACGGTCTCGGCGACCTCGGCCGCCGCCTCCTCCGGCAGGTGCACAGCGCCGTCGGCCGCGGTGATCGTGATGATGCTGGGATAGATCTTGCGGGCAAGGTCGGGCCCACCGGTGGCCGAGTCGTCGTCCGCCGCGTCGTACAGGGCCTCGACCGCGTTGCGGACCGCGGAGGCGACATCGCCCTGCGGGTCCCACAGCTTCTTCAGGGCCGCACGGGCGAACAGCGAGCCGGAGCCGACCGCGTGGAAGCCGGCCCGTTCCTCGTAGCGGCCGCCGACCACGTCGTAGGACACGATCCGCCCGGCCTGCGCCGGGTCGGCCCCGTCGATGTCGAAGCCGATGAACAGCGGCAACACCGCGAGGCCCTGCATGGCCCCTTCGAGGTTGCCGCGCACGAGTGCGGCGAGCTTGTTCGTCTTGCCGTCCAGGGACAGCGAGACGCCCTCGATCTTCTCGTAGTGCGACAGCTCGACCTGGTAGACCCGCACCATCTCCAGCGCGAGACCCGCGGTGCCGGCGATGCCGACCGCCGAGTAGGCGTCGGTGACGTACACCTTCTCCATGTCGCGCTTCGAGATGAGGTTGCCCGAGGTCGCACGGCGGTCGCCGGCGATGAGCACGCCACCGTCGAACGTCACGGCGACGATCGTGGTGCCGTGCGGCACTTGCTGCGCGAGGTCGGCGGCGTGGCGGGCACGCACCGGGTCCTCCATGCCCGTTCCGCCACCGCCGGGCAGCAGGTGTGGTGCCTGCACCCGGAGGAAGTCGATGAACGAGGACGTGCCGGCCGACAGGTACGCAGCCGGCAGGGAGGCGCCGGGCATGGCGCGAGACGGATTGTGGTCCATGCCTGCTTTCGTTCTGCTAGTTCGAGCTGTCCGACAGGGGTTGAGCGGAGAACCTACTCCCCGCCCTTTTGCACGTACGCACGGACGAAGTCCTCGGCGTTCTCCTCGAGCACGTCGTCGATCTCGTCCAGGATCGTGTCGACGTCCTCGCCGAGCTTCTCCCGACGTTCCTGACCGGCCGGCCCGCCGCCTGCATCGGGATTGTTGTCTCAAGATTACCGACCGGCACCGACAATTTCGCGGACCATCCGGCCGATGATCGGGATTCGCCGTGAGCGAACGTCCTAGCGTCTCGACCCGCCGGTCAGCGCGTCGACGAGTTGTGCCGCCGTCTCCGAGGCCTCCAACAGGGCTCCGACGTGGGCTTTGGTGCCGCGCAGCGGCTCCAAGGTCGGGATCCGGACCAGTGACTCGCGACCCAGGTCGAAGATGACCGAGTCCCAGGACGCCGCCGCGATCGCACTCGGGTAAAGCTCGAGACAGCGGCCGCGGAAGTACGCCCGCGTGTCCTGCGGCGGCTTGGTGATCGCCGCCTGCACCTCGTCCTCGCTGACCAGCCGCTTCATCGAGCCGCGGGTGACCAGCCGGTTGTACAGGCCCTTCGCGAGCCGCACGTCCGAGTACTGCAGGTCGACCAGTTGCAGCCGAGGCGAGGACCAGCCGAGACCGTCGCGGGCGCGGAAGCCCTCCAGCAGCCGCAGCTTGGCCGGCCAGTCGAGCCGGTCCGCGCACTCCATCGGGTCGCGGCCCAGCGCGTCGAGGATCTCGCCCCACGTGCGCAGGACGTCCATCGACACCGGGTCCTGCTCGGTCCGCTCGATGTTCTGCGTGACCAGCTCGTGGTAGGCGGCCTGAATGTCCAGCCCGGTGAACTTGCGGCCGTTCGCCAGCTCGACCGTCGCCTTGAGCGTCGGGTCGTGGCTCAGCGTGTGCACCGCGCGCACCGGGTCGGCGAGCTTGAGCGCGTCGAAGCGCACGCCCGACTCGATCAGGTCCAGCACCAGCGCGGCCGTGCCCACCTTCAGGTACGTGGACGTCTCGGCGAGGTTCGCGTCACCGATGATCACGTGCAGGCGGCGGTACTTGTCCGCGTCCGCGTGCGGCTCGTCGCGGGTGTTGATGATGCCGCGCTTCAGCGTGGTCTCGAGCCCGACCTCGACCTCGATGTAGTCGGCACGCTGGGACAGTTGGAACCCGGCTTCCTCACCGGCGGCGCCGACGCCGACCCGGCCGGAACCGCAGATGACCTGCCGCGACGCGAAGAACGGCGTCAGCCCGGCGATGATCGCGGTGAACGGGGTGCTGCGGGCCATCAGGTAGTTCTCGTGGGTGCCGTAGCTCGCGCCCTTGCCGTCCACGTTGTTCTTGTAAAGCTGCAGGCGCGGCTGGCCGGGCACGGTGGCGGCGCGCATGGCGGCCTCCTCCATCACCCGCTCCCCCGCCTTGTCCCAGATGACGGCGTCGCGCGCGTTGGTGACCTCGGGTGCGGAGTACTCCGGGTGCGCGTGGTCGACGTACAGGCGCGCGCCGTTGGTGAGGATGACGTTCGCGGCCCCGAGGTCCTCCACATCCGGGTCCGACGGCGGCATGCCGGGCGCGCCGAGGTCGAAACCCCGCGCGTCCCGCAGTGGCGACTCGACCTCGTAGTCCCAGCGGGCGCGCCGCGCTCGAGGGATGTCCGCGGCCGCGGCGTAGGCCAGTACGACCTGTGTAGAGGTCAGTACCGGGTTGGCGGTGGCGTCTCCCGGGACGGCGATCCCGTACTCCACCTCGGTACCCATGATCCTGCGCATGACCTCACCCTACGGGGCTGCGCTCCAGAGGCAGTCCGCAGTTGGTCTACTAGTCCGCCTCCCCGGAATCAAAAGTGTTGGTCACGTTCCAGCGTACGGCGCGGACAGCCGGTGGCTAGTGGCTGAGTGCCGTCACGTTCCCCTTAGCTTCCGCTGCTCAGGGCGAGACTCTGGCAACCCGCCCGCGATGATCCATCAGACACGACCTAGCCCCAGGCCAGGCTGGAGCGGTGCCGCCAGTATTCGGGCGGCGGCTCGGCCAGGTCGGGCAGGTCGATCTCCCCCACCGTCGACGCGGCCAGGTTGCTCGCCAACTGGTGGACGCCCGCGGCGCCGGACAGGACGATGTCCGCCCACGGCTGGGCCAGCGCGGCGGCCAGTGCGACCGCGTCGGCGCCGACCCCGGCGGCCGAGGCCGCCTCTGCGACCGGCGCCGGCGGGTCCACGGCGAGACGTCCGTTGGCGAGCGCCTCCTTGACCAGCACGTGCGCGCCGGCGGCATGGGCCTCCGCGAGCGCCGGCCCGACGGACGGCTCCAGCACGTTCCACGTCGACTGCACGGCCGTGAACACCGGCTTCCCGTGCCTGGTCAGCGCCAGCGCCCTGCGCACGACGGCCGCCTGCGCCGGCCCGGAGGTGGAGAAGCCGACCCGCACCGGCAGCGCCGCCAACGCGTCCTGCAGCGCCAGATCCTCGAACAGCGGGCTGTCCGGGGTGAGCGAATGCACCTGGTACAGCGCGAGCCGCGCGCCGAGCAGCGCCGTGCTCTCGGCCCACTGCGACCGGAACCGCTCGAGCGTGTGCGACTTCTGCTCGTGCACCGGCGCGTCCATCCGCCAGCCGCCGACGTAGGTGTAGCCCCATTTGCTGGACACGGTCAGGTCGGCCGGCGCGCGGGTCTCCAGCCAGCCGGCGAGGAACTCCTCCGCGCGACCGTACGAACGGGCCACGTCGACCCATCGCACGCCCGCCTCGTACGCGGTGTTGAGCACCGCCCACGACGCGTCCCGCATGGCCGCCACAGAGCGAGAAGGCGGCAGCTCGGACCGGCCGACGTTGATGTACGCCGGCCGGCCGAGTGCCGCCAATCCGAGTCCGAGCACCTACAGGTACTGGCCCGTGTTCGTCGCCGTGTCGATCGCCCGGCCGGACTCCTGGTTCTTCCCGGTGACGAGGGTGCGGATGTAGACGATCCGCTCCCCCTTCTTGCCGGAGATTCGTGCCCAGTCGTCCGGGTTCGTGGTGTTGGGCAGGTCCTCGTTCTCCGCGAACTCGTCGACGATCGCGTCCAGCAGGTGCTGCACGCGCAGGCCGTGCTGCTCGGTCTCCAGCACCGCCTTGATCGCCCCCTTCTTCGCCCGGTCCACGATGTTCTGGATCATCGCGCCCGAGTTGAAGTCGCGGAAGTAGAGCACCTCCTTGTCACCGTTGGCGTAGGTGACCTCGAGGAAGCGGTTGTCCTCCGTCTCCTCGTACATGCGCTCGACCGTGTGCTGGATCATCGCGTCGATCGTCGCCTTGCGGTCCCCGCCGAACTCGGCGAGGTCCTCGGCGTGGATCGGCAGGCCGACGGTGAGGTACTTCGAGAAGATGTCCCGCGCCGCCTCGGCGTCCGGCCGCTCAATCTTGATCTTGACGTCCAAGCGGCCGGGCCGCAGGATCGCCGGGTCGATCATGTCCTCGCGGTTGGACGCGCCGATCACGATGACGTTCTCGAGGCCCTCGACACCGTCGATCTCACTCAGCAACTGAGGCACGATCGTGGTCTCGACATCCGAGGACACACCGCTGCCTCTGGTGCGGAAGATCGAGTCCATCTCGTCGAAGAACACGATGACCGGTGTGCCCTCCGAGGCCTTCTCCCGCGCCCGCTGGAAGATCAGCCGGATGTGCCGCTCGGTCTCGCCGACGAACTTGTTGAGCAGCTCGGGGCCCTTGATGTTGAGGAAGTACGACTTGGCCTCGGTCGCCTTGCCGTCGCCGCGCACCGCCGCCACCTTCTTGGCGAGCGAGTTCGCCACCGCCTTCGCGATGAGCGTCTTGCCACACCCTGGCGGGCCGTAGAGCAGGACACCCTTGGGCGGCCGCAGCTCGTACTCACGGAACAGCTCGGCGTGCAGGAACGGCAGCTCCACCGCGTCGCGGATCTGCTCGATCTGCCGGAACAGGCCACCGATCGACTCGTAGTCGACGTCGGGCACCTCCTCCAGCACGAGGTCCTCGACCTCGGCCTTCGGCACCCGCTCGTAGGCGTAGCCCGACTTGGAGTCGACCAGCAGCGAGTCACCCGGCTTGAGGGTGGCCTCCCGCAGCGGCTCGGCGAGCCAGACAACGCGCTCCTCGTCGGCGTGTCCGACGACCAGCGCCCGCATCGGCGCGACGTCGTCGTCCGCCTCGGCGAGCAGCTCGCGCAGCGTCGACACTTCGCCGATCCGCTCGAACTGGCCTGCCTCGACGATGGTGAGCGCCTCGTTCAGCCGCACCGACTGACCACGACGCAGGTCGACCACCTCGACCGCGGGCGAACACGCCACCCGCATCTTGCGGCCCGCGGTGAACACGTCGACTGTGCCGTCCTCATGGCCCTGCAGGAACACGCCGTAGCCACTTGGCGGCTGGGCGAGCCGGTCGACCTCCTCTCGAAGAGCGAGTAGCTGGCTGCGAGCCTCGCGCAGAGTCTCGACCAGCTTGGAGTTACGCTCAGTCAACTGGCTGACCCGTTCCGACGCCTCAGCAAGCCGCTGCTCCAGCAGCCGCGCATGCCGTGGCGAGTCCGTCAGTTTCCGGCGCAGCAGCGCTACTTCCTCTTCGAGGAACCGGATCTGGGCAGCTTCCGACGGTTCGTGCCCAGAAGCCGCCTCAGGTCCAGCGCCGTGCTCGTCGGCCTCCTCTGGCCGACCACCGGGATGATTGTGCTGCATGTCGGCACCTCCTCCCGAAGTTTCTCTTACCCCACGGTACCGGTGTAGACCGACAAACGGACCCCATCCACATGTCGGAACTCTCGCGTCACATCACGGAAACGACAATCGGGGCCGACAGATCGTGCCATCTCGGCGCGTGAGGGAACCACCCACCAGCTACGGTGCGTCAGGTAGTCGACCGACGACGGAGCCGTTGGCGACCACCATCGGACTCGGCGAGGGGATCGCCACGAAAAAGGAGAAGTAGGACATGTCGCAACCGCCGCAGCAGCCTGGTCCCTGGGGCGGCCAGCCCGGGTACGGTCAGCAGCCCGGCCCAGGTCAGCAGCCTGGTGGCTACCCGCAGCAGGGCGGCTACCCCCAGCAGGGCGGGTACCCGCAACAGGGTGGCTACCCCCAGCAGCAGCAGCCCGGCGGATACCCCCAACCCGGGCAATACGGTCAGCAGCCGCCCTACGGTCAGCCCGGTCCGTACGGTTACGGACCGCAGAAGAAGAGCCCCATGCCGTGGATCCTCGCGGGTGGCGGCGTGGTCGTCGTGGCCATCGTCGTGGTGCTCATCATCGTGCTGACCGGTGGCTCGGACACGAGCAGTCCTGAAGGCGTTGCCGAGGCCGCGGTGGCCGCGGCGAACGACCAGGACGTCAACACGCTGACCGACATCACGTGCAGCGCGGACAAGGAGACGGTCAAGGACGCCGTCGATCCGACCAGCATGGCGCCGGGTATGGAGAACGTCACAGTCGAGTTCACGCTCGGCGACGTCAAACAGGACGGCGACTCGGCGACGGCCGCGATCACCATGCGGCTGGGCGGCGATGTGCCGGAGGCCGCACAGGGCGTCGGCGACATCAAGGCCACGCTCAACCTCAAGAACGAGAACGGCGACTGGTGCGTGAGCGGTTTCGCCCCGGGTAGCTGAGCCGCCAACCGCGGTAACGATCTGGTCAACCGGCCGTCGTCGGGCGTGTCCCGGCGGCGGCCGTTGTCGTACCGCTCTCCTACGATGGGTTTCGTCGGGAACGGGCGGCGCCCGCGCCCCGTCTGCTTGGTACGGCAACACACGCCCCCGCGCACGCGGGCGAAGGAGTTTCGAGGCCCCATATGAGCTATCCACCGCAGCAGCCGGGCCAGTACGGGCCGCAGCAGCCCGGCCAGTTCGGGCAGTCCTCCTACCAGGGCCTCGGCAGCTACTCGGGCGGCTCGGGTCAGCCGCCCAAGAAGAAGAACACCGGGATGGTCGTCGCCATCGTGGCGATCGCGGTGATGCTGCTCGGCGGCGGTGGCCTCGCCGTGTACTTCCTCACGAAGGACAACGGCGACGGGGGCGACACCGCGGCCGACAAGACCACCTCGTCGTCGGCCGGCAAGGCGACCGACGACGCGTCGTCGTCGGACACCGAATCGAGCGATCCCAGTAACTCCCCGGACGACGTGCGCGACGACTACATGGCGGCGTACGAGAACAAGGACTTCGCGGACGTCGTCAACAACTCGTGCGCGGCGTACAAGAAGAAGTTCGGCACGAACACGTCGCAGCTCGAGAGCGACCTGGAGCCGTACGACATCACCGCGTCGCCGAGCGGTGAGCCGGATGTCAACGGCAACACCGCCAGCGCGAAGATCGACCTGGAGCTGACGGCCGACGGCACGACCGAGAAGCCGAAGATCCTGATCAAGATCGTCGAGGAGGACGGCCAGTGGCGGTTCTGCGGCGAAGCCAAGGGCTAGACCAGCAACGTCCCCAACAATCGGAGCCGTAGTCATGACCTACCCGCCGCAACAGCCAGGGCAGCCGGACCCGTACGGGCAGCAGAACCCGTACGGCCAGCAACCCGGGCAGTACGGCCAGCAGCCCGGTCAGCCTGGCCAGCCCGGTCAGCAGCCTGGCCAGTACGGGCAGCCCGAGCAGTACGGGCAGCAGCCTGGCCAGCCAGGGCAGTACGGCCAGCCGGAGCAGTACGGTCAGCAGCCAGGACAGTCGGGCCAGTACGGGCAGACCCAGCAGTTCGGCCAGGACCCGTACGGGCAGCAGCAGCCGGCCGGCTACGGCCAGCCCGGCTACCCCGGCGGCGAGCCGCCGAAGAGCAAGCGCGGCATGATCATCGCGATCGTGGTGATCGCCGTGCTCGTGCTCGGCGGCGGCGGCCTGGCCGTGTACCTGCTCAACAAGGACGACGACAAGGGCAACACCGCGTCCGACAACAAGAGCAGCACCAACGAGACCCCGACGGCGGAGGACGACCCGACGACCGAGGACACGTCCACCGACGAGACGACGACCGAGGAGTCGACCGGTGGCGGCGGTGGCGGCGACGCGGACGTGTCGGCGGCCGCACAGGACTACGTTGACGCGGTCAACGGCCAGGACGAGCCCGCCGCGACGGCGCTGACCTGCGCGAAGACCGACGGCGGCACGCTGTACACCGTCGCCGCGGGCAGCGGGAGCACCGCCGAGGTCGGCAAGGTCAACATGATCTCCGAAGAGCTCGCCACGGTCGACATCACTCTGGCCGGCAGTGGCGCGCAGGCCGTGCCGCTGCCGTTCGAGCTGAAGAACGGTGGCTGGTGTGTCTCCATCTGACGAAGATCAGCAGTTGGACAGCGACACGTCCGAGGACGAGCCCAAGGCCGGGCGGCAGGGGGTCGTGTACGCCACCATCGCCGGAGTCATGGTCCTGGCGGTCGTCGGCGTGGCCATCTACCTGTTGACCAGCGGGGACGACTCGCCGACGCCGGCCGCGGACCAGGACCGGCAGACGTCTCAGCCGGTGTCGCCGACCCAGTCGCAGCCCACCACGCCGTCCGAGACGGGGATCGCGCCGGGCGAACCCCCGCCCAGCGGTGGCGACGAGGCGGCCGTGGCGGAGATCGCGGACGTGGCCACCCAGGCCGCGACGGCGATCTCGAACGCCGACATCGCCCTGATCAACCAGCTGAGCTGCGACCCGTCGGCCAACGGCACCGAGGCCCAGTTCCCGCCGGACGCGAAGGCCGAGGTGGCCGGCCCGCCGGAGGTCACCGGCGACACGGCGACCGTGCAGCTCAAGCTCACCATCGGCGACAGCGAGCCCACCACGGTCCCCATGCCGCTGACGAAGCAGGACGGCCGCTGGTGCGTCCCGTAGGACACATGCCCTGAAAGGCGCGTTCGGGATGGACGTCCCGAACGCGCCTTTCAGGGCTGGCGGCCTCGCCGCTGCGGGCGGGGGGTTACCACGCCGTCGGCCAGACGGCGTGCAGTCAGTACGAACGCCGTGTGCGCGACCATCCGGTGCTCCGGCCGGACAGCGAGCCCGACGACGTGCCACGGACGCATCAGCGTCTCCCACGCCTCGGGTTCGGTCCAGCACTGCTGTTCGCGCAGCGCCTCGGTGACCTTGGACAGCTGCGTCGTCGTCGCGATGTACACCACCAGCACGCCGCCGGGGATGAGGCTCGCGGCGACCGTGGGCAGCACGTCCCACGGCGACAGCATGTCGAGGATCGCGCGGTCGACCTCGCCTTCATGGGTCGCGAGGTCGCGCACCCGCAGGTCCCAGTTCGGCGGGTGGCTACCGAAGAAAGTGGCGACGTTGCGTTCGGCGTGCACGGCGTGGTCGTCGCGCACCTCGTAGGACGTCACGCACCCTTCCGGGCCGACCGCGCGCAGCAACGAGCAGGTCAGGGCCCCGGACCCGGCGCCTGCCTCGAGCACGCGGGCGCCCGGGAAGATGTCTCCCCACATGACGATCTGCCCGGCGTCCTTCGGGTAAATCACCTGCGCGCCGCGCGGCATCGACAGCACGTAGTCCGCCAGCAGCGGCCGCATCGCGAGGTACGCGGTCCCGCCGGCCGAGTTGATGACCGAACCCTCCGGGTGCCCGATGAGGTCGTCGTGGCCGACCGCTCCCCGATGGGTGTGGTACTGCCCGCCGATCTCGAGAACCAGCGTGTAGTGCCGCCCCTTCGAGTCGGTGAGCTGCACTCGATCGCCCACCCTGAACGGCCCGCTCGCCCTGACCTCCGCCACCCGAATCCCGCTCCATCCACTCGTGCCCGTCAACCGCGAGAGATCGTCGCAGAGACCCGCGCCGGTCCGTTGTCGGGGATCGGCACTACCCTGGCGGGCGCCGAAGCACAGGTGATCACCAGGGGAGATCATGACGTACCCACCGCAGCAGCCACCCGGGCCGTACGGTCCGCAGGATCCCTACGGCCAGCAGCAGCCGCCGTACGGCCAGCAGCCCTACGGCCCGCCGCAGGGGCAGTACGGTCCTGGCGCGCCGCAGGGACAGTACGGTCCCGGCACGCCGTGGGCCGGCCAGCAACCGGGCTACCCGGTCGGTCCGCCGCCGCCGAAGAAGAAGACCGGGCTCATCACGAGCCTGATCATCGTGGCGATCCTGGTGGTCGGTGGTGGCGGGGTCGGCGCGTACTTCCTGCTCAAGAACGACGACAAGAACAACAGCGGGGACGGCGGCGGGGGCGGCGACACACCGCGCTCGGCGGCCGACTCCTACGCCAGCGCGCTGGGCACCGCGCTCAGCACCCGGCTCGAGAACGTCGACCTGAAGCCGTTGAAGCCGCTGACCTGCGCGGACGACTTCACCGAGCTCACCGACAGCCTCGACGACGCCCGCAAGTACGAATCCGCGACGCAGACGCCGAAGCCGGACAAGGCCACCTTCGGCGTCACGGACTTCAAGGAGACCGGCGACGGCGCCACCTTCAAGCTGACCCAGAAGGTGGGCACCAAGGAGAACGACCCGCGCGACATGGACGTGCTCAAGGAGCAGGGCGCCTGGAAGGTCTGCGGCCTCTTCGAGGACCAGGACGGCGGCGGCAGCGGCGGCGAGACCAGTCGCGGTAGCGGTCCGAGCAGTGGCGGGGACGGCGGCGCCATCCCGAACCCGATCCCGAAGACCAGCTAGTAACGCGGACGCGAGGTCAGGCTGGCCCGCAGGTCCTCCCGACGGAGCACGCCAGCGGGTCGGCCGTCCGCGTCGACCACCAGGAACTGCCAGGCCGCGGTCTCCTGGACCCGCTCGGCGATCTCCTCGCCCGGCTCGGAGTCCAGCAGCACCGACTCCGGCCGGATCGGCTCGGCGGCCAGCTCTGCCGGTGCCATCGGGGAGCGCTCGGCGAGCCGTTCCGCGGCGACCGGGTCCAGCAGACCGGCGGCCACGCCGTCGGCCCGTACGAGCACGACGCCGCGACCGGCGGCGGCGCTGAGCGCGTCGGCCACCGGGCTCTCCGCGGGCAGTTGCAGAATGGGACGGACCAGGTCCGCGAGGGCAAGCCCGTCGGGCCAGGTCGGCCGCTGGTCGGCGGCCAGCTCTCCCCTGGCGCCGGACGCGACGAACCACGCGGTCAAAGCGCACACGCCGAGCCGCAGCCACCGGTCCGGGCTCTCGTTCACGAGGCCCCACAGCGCCCACAGCATCAGCAGGCCGGCGACGAGCCAGCCGCCGACCACCGCGGCGCGGGTGCCGATCCGCCGGTCGCCGAACACCGCCCACACACCGGCGCGGAGCATCCGGCCGCCGTCCAGCGGCAGGCCGGGCAACAGGTTGAACAGGGCGACCGCGACGTTCGCGACAGCGCATTCCAGCACAAGCAGCCAGATCGGGCCCTCGGACGGCATGACCAACAGCACCAGCCCGCAGAACCCGGCGAGCACGGCGGACACGGCGGGCCCGGCGGCCGCGATCACGCCCTCGTGGGCAGGTCTTCGTGGTGTGCGGGAAATCTCGGCGAGCCCGCCGAGCAGGAACAGCCGCAGCCTGCGGACCGGGATGCCGAGGTGCAGCGCGACGACGCAGTGCCCCAGCTCGTGCGCGAGCACGGAAGCGCCGAGCAGCACGGCGAACGCGGCAGCGAGCGAGATCGACACGAACGCGTCGGCCCTCGGCAGGAAACGCTCGACCAGCGGCGCGTACAACACGATGATCGCGACCGAGCCGAGCCACCAGGACGGCGACAGCAGCACCGGGACGTTCCGGAACCGGAACAGGAGCAGTCCGCCGTCGCGGTCCGCGAAGCCCGTTCCGTTGCTCACGCGTCGAAGCGTAGGCGGAAACATGTGGGGACGCCGTGATGAACGACCGGCGACCACCCGGGCGTGGCGTGCTCCCGGGACTGTCGGTGGTCTCGCCTAGGGTTCCTCCCATGACGGAAACCCCGGCGCTGCCAGCCGCAAGTCCGACCGACGAGGCGGTCGTCGTCCCCAAGCCGAGACGACCGGCGCTGTCGCCGTCGCGGGCCGGCGACTTCAAGCAATGCCCTCTGCTGTACCGGTTCCGTGCGGTGGACCGGTTGCCGGAGACGGCGTCGCAGGCGCAGGTGCGGGGCATCGTGGTGCACTCGGTGCTCGAGGAGCTGTTCGCGTTACCGGCCGCCGAGCGGGTGCCCGACCGGGCCCACGAGCTGCTGCCGCCGGTGTGGCAGAAGCTGAGTGCGGAACGTCCTGAGCTGGCAGAGCTGTTCACCGACGACGACGGGCTGGCCAAGTGGCTGGAGTCGGCGTCGCGGTTGATCGACGGCTACTTCACGCTGGAGGACCCGCGCCGGCTCGACCCGGAGGCGCGGGAGCTGCTCGTCGAGACCGAGCTGAGCTCCGGTGTGCTGCTGCGCGGCTACATCGACCGTCTCGACGTCGCGCCGACCGGCGAGATCCGGGTCGTCGACTACAAGACGGGCACCGCGCCGAGGGAGATCGGCGAGGCGAAGGCGCTGTTCCAGATGAAGTTCTACGCGCTGGTGCTGTGGCGGCTGCGCGGGGTCGTGCCGAGGCAGCTACGGCTGATGTACCTGGCCGACCGGCAGTCGCTCACGTACACGCCGGACGAGGCGGAGCTGGCGCGGTTCGAACGCACGCTGGACGCGGTGTGGCAGGCCATTCTGCGCGCCGGCAAGACGGGCGACTTCCGGCCCAACAAGAGCAGGTTGTGCGACTGGTGCTCCCACCAGGCGCACTGCCCCGAGTTCGGCGGCACCCCGCCGGTGTACCCGGGCTGGCCGGAGCCCGACGCGGGTGAGGAGACACCGCAGGACCGGGCCGACTGATGACGGCGTTCTACGAGCCGCTCGGCGACGGTGTCTTCCGGTCCACCGTCCACACGACCGGGCCGTGGTCGCCGCTGACGCAGCACCTCGGTCCGCCGTCGGCGTTGCTGGTCCGCGCGCTGGAGGAGTTACCGTCGGCCGCGCCGATGACGATCGCGCGGGTGACGGTGGAGATCCTCGGTCCGGTGCCGATCGCGCCGCTGACCGTGTCCGCCACCGTCGACCGGCCGGGCCGGTCGGTGGAGATGGTGAGCGCGTCGCTGTCGGCGGACGGGCGTGAGGTGGTGCGGGCGCGGGCGTGGCGGGTCGTGCGGTCGGACTCGCGCGCGGTGGCGTTCGACATCGACGCACCGCTGCCGCCACCGTCCGAGGGTCGCCCCACGGGCCGGCCGGACGGGTGGGGCGCCGGGTACCTCGACGTCATGGAGTGGCGCGCGCTGTCCGGCGCGCTCGGTGTGCCGGGGCCGGCATGCGTGTGGGTGCGGCAGACGGTGCCGTTGGTGGCCGGCGAGTCACCGTCCGGGTTGCAGCGGTTGTTCGTGGTCGCCGACTCGGGGAACGGGGTGTCCAACCGGCTCGATCCTCGGAAGTGGCTGTTCATCAACGCCGAGTTGAGCGTGCATGTGTACCGGGTGCCCGATGGTGAGTGGATCGGGCTGGACGCCGCTACCGCTATCGGGGCGGACGGGGTGGGGGTTGCTTCCGCTGTGC
>Ga0193717_1000689_pt1 | contig 21484 bp, 14 predicted proteins | sample U2c2metaG_FD_145900 | JGI IMG/M metagenome (GOLD analysis project Ga0193717, IMG submission 145900) | Soil microbial communities from a riparian zone of the East river system, Colorado, United States - U2c2 | ecosystem: Environmental > Terrestrial > Soil > Riparian zone | place: USA: East River...
ATCCAAGTTTTTTGAGCATTTCATATACATTGTAGGGGCTATGTCAAACCTGGGCGACAATAATGAAGGTCTTTGGGATGACGAGGATGGGTTCTTTTATGACCAGATTAGTTTTCCTGATGATGGTTCGATAAAAATGAAGGTAAGGAGTATAGTAGGGTTGATCCCCTTATTTGCTACCGAAGTGCTCCATGAAACTGATATAACCGATAGCCCGATATTCAGGGATCGCATGAAATGGTTTGCCGAAAACCGGCCCGACCTGGCATCCCTGGTTTCGCGCTGGAACGAAAAGAGTGCAAATGGGAAGCATCTTATTAGCTTATTGCGGGGTTTCCGCATGAAATCCCTGCTTAAATATATGCTCGATGAAAATGAGTTTTTAAGCGATTATGGTATTCGTTCCTTGTCAAAATATCACCTGGAACACCCTTATCATATTGCGGTGAACGGCGTGGAATTTGGTATTACCTATACACCTGCAGAAAGCGACAGCGGCTTGTTTGGTGGCAACAGTAACTGGCGCGGTCCCATCTGGATGCCCATAAATTACCTGATCATTGAGAGCCTGCACCGGTTTTACGAATACTATGGTGATGATTTTAAAGTTGAATGCCCAACGGGATCAGGTAACTATGTGAATCTTAAAGAAGTGGCCAACGAGCTTTATCGTCGCATATCAAAATTGTTTTTACGTGATGATAAGGGCAACCGACCGGTATTTGGCAATTACCAAAAGCTGCAAACTGATCCTAACTTTAAGGACTATATACTTTTTTACGAATTTTTTGATGGCGATAATGGTCGTGGGGCTGGTGCATCCCATCAAACCGGCTGGACAGGGTTAATTGCCAATTGTTTGTATGTGTGATTAACGCGTCATCGCAAGGTGGGTAAAAATCTCTCATTATTTTTATTGTGTAAAAAAGACACAATAAAAGTTTATTTGATGCCGGAAATTATTTAGTTTTACTGTACCACTTATAAAACTAAAAATTATCAGCATGAATTACAACAGGAGGAAATTTATTCAAAGCGCTGGTGCACTGGCGCTTGGCGGCATAGCTTTATCTGGCAGGGCCGGTACTTTATTAAAAAATGTAGAGGTTCAGCATCCGGTAGGTTTGCAACTGTATACATTTTTTGGCACCATTGACGAAGATGTAAAAGGCACGCTGACCAAAATCGCGGGTCTCGGTTACAAAGAGATGGAATCGGCATTTAGCAAAAAAGGTGGCTTCTACGGCATGAGCCCTAAGGAGTTTAAAGCTATGGTGAATGATCTGGGTATGGCCTGGACATCACATCATGTACTGGGTGCCCCGTTCAAACTTCCTCCGGGAGCAAAAATGCCTGCCGGTGCCGATGGCAAACCAATGGTGATACCCCCAATGAAAAACCTGCGAGATAATATGCAGCAACTTGTTGATGACGCTGCCGAGGGTGGCATCAATTACCTGGTTTGCGCAAACTCGCCAACTGCCACACTTGATGAAATAAAATCCACCATTGAGGTGTTAAATAAAACAGGAGAGGCCACTCAAAAGGTTGGGATACAATTTGCTTATCATAACCACGATATGGAATTTAACCCGGTTGATGGCAAAGTGCCGTACGACCTGTTGCTTAGTGAAACCGATCCTAAAAATGTAAAAATGGAGCTTGACCTGGCCTGGGCTATAAAAGGCGGTAAAGATCCGGTTGAAATGTTTAAACAGCATCCCGGACGTTTCCCGTTGTGGCATGTAAAAGACCTTGATGCAGGCCGGGAAAATATACTTCCCGTAGGTAGCGGTACTATCAATTTTAAACCCATTTTCGCCGCCGCAGCATCAGCGGGTATGCAGCATTTTTTTGTAGAGCATGACATGCCTAAGGATGCATTGGCAAGTATAACCAGCAGTATTAGTTATTTGAAGAATACACTGAAGGTGTAAGTAAAAATTTTGTCATCCTGAGTCCCGACCAGGGGCACCTGGTCGGGACTCAGGATGACAAGTTTTTTATATGGCTATCCTTATCAATAATCCGCTTAACAATTCCATAATACATCAATATTTTGATTTAACACACGCTTTAAGTATCTTAAAGGCGCATTAAATCAAACCTATGGCAGCAGTCCCCACAGAGCAGTTAAAAAGAGTATTAAAACCTGTTCACTTGTGGGCAATAGCCGTAGGGTTGGTCATATCAGGTGAGTATTTTGGCTGGAACTTAGGTTGGGCTGTATCAGGTACCATTGGCTTTTTGATAGCCACATTGGTTATTACGCTGATGTACATCACCTTTATTTTCAGCTATACAGAGCTTACTACCTCAATTCCTCATGCAGGAGGTGCATTTGCTTACGCATACCGGGCAATGGGGCCTATAGGCGGGTTAATAGCGGGTTATGCCACGCTTATTGATTTCCTGCTGGCATCGCCTGCTATAGCCATTTCGTTGGGGAGTTACCTGCATTTTTTATACCCGGCTATTCCCATTATGCAATCGGCAATGTTGTTTAATGTGGCGTTTATTATACTCAATATATCGGGGGTAAAAGAATCAGCTACATTCTCAGTGTTCATTACTATATTGGCTGTAGCCGAATTATTGTTATACATGGGGATAGTGTCACCGCATTTTAAAATGGATAACTATTTAAGCAATCCGATGCCATTTGGCTGGGCTGGGGTATTTGCAGCCTTGCCCTTTGCAGTTTGGTTTTACCTGGCCATAGAAGGAGTGGCCATGGTGGCCGAAGAAGTAAAAGAACCAAAAAAGAATATTCCACGGGGTTATATATCGGCATTGGCAACGCTGGTGGCTTTGGCCCTGGGTGTCATGATATTAACCGGTGGCATCACCGATTGGCGCAAACTCAGCAACCTTGATTATCCACTACCTGAAGCCATTGGCATAGTTTTAGGCAAAACCAACGGACTTACCAAAATATTTGCCAGCATAGGCTTGTTCGGGTTGATAGCATCTTTGCATGGTACTATTCTGGCATCATCAAGGCAGGTGTTTGCCATGGCTCGCAGCGGTTATTTGCCCAGGGGACTGGCCAATATCAACCATCGCTTTAAAACACCGCATTGGGCGCTTGTTGCCGGCGGGGTAGTTAGCTTTGCAGCCATATATAGTGGCACTACAGCGCAGATCATTGTCCTTTCGGTACTTGGGGCTATTGTAATGTATATGATGAGCATGATGAGCTTATTTATCCTTCGCAAGAAAGAACCCCGGCTCGAACGGCCTTTCGCAGCACCATTTTACCCGGTGTTCCCGGCAACGGCTCTAATTATATCAGTGGTATGCCTGTTTGCCATCATCTATTTTAACGTACAGGTAAGTCTGATATTTTTTGCAGGATTGGCTGTTGTCATATTAGCTTTTATGATATTGTGAAAACATAAAGTACAGCTTACAAATGAATTGATGATGCCCGGTCCTGATTTTGCAAAATAGTAATTATAAAGTGCCTAATGAGTGACCAATGAATGAATTAATCGGATCAAATGGCCTATAAGCATACCATACGCAACAAAGTATATAAGTTTAACGACCTGAAAACTTTGCTTGGCAAAGCCTCACCATACCGCTCGGGTGATGAGTTGGCGGGGGTGTGCGCCGAAAGCTACGAGGAGCGGATAGCAGCACAGATTACATTAGCCGACGTGCCTTTAAAAACATTTTTGAACGAGGCGGTGATTCCTTATGAACAGGATGAAATAACAAGATTAATTATTGATAATCATAATGTTGCCACTTTTAACTTAATAAGCCATTTAACTGTTGGTGAACTTCGCGATTGGTTGTTAAGCGATGAAACTGACACAGAAACATTGACTGAGATTGCCTTTGGACTTACCCCGGAAATGGCAGCAGCAGTCTCCAAACTGATGCGCAACCAGGACTTGATAGCGGTTGCCAAAAAATGCTCGGTGGTTACCAGTTTCCGGAATACGATAGGCTTAAAAGGTCGTTTCAGTACTCGTTTACAGCCTAATCACCCAACAGATGATCCTAAAGGTGTTGCGGCAAGCATTATTGATGGTTTGCTGCATTGCAGTGGCGATGCGGTTATCGGTATTAACCCGGCTACGGATAGTCCTGCGGCAGTAAGCGGTTTATTACGGTTGATGGATAATTTTCGCACTCAATTTGATATACCCACACAAACCTGTGTATTAAGCCATATTACCACCACACTACAACTTATTAATGAAGGCGCCCCGGTTGATCTTTGCTTTCAGTCTATAGCCGGAACAGAGCAGGCTAACACCAGCTTTGGTGTTAACCTTCATTTAATTGAGGAAGCCTACCAGGCTACCTTATCCTTAAACCGAGGAACGGTAGGCAATAACGTGATGTATTTTGAAACCGGACAGGGTAGCGCCCTATCTGCCAATGCTAATTTTGGGGTAGATCAGCAAACCTGCGAAGTAAGGGCTTATGCTGTGGCAAGAAAGTTTAAACCATTACTGGTCAATACGGTTGTTGGCTTTATCGGGCCTGAATATTTATATGATGGTAAACAAATTATACGTGCCGCTTTAGAGGATCATTTTTGTGGAAAGCTGCTTGGTTTACCTATGGGGGTTGATGTTTGCTATACCAACCATGCCGAGGCGGATCAGGATGACATGGATAACCTGCTTACTTTGCTGGGCGTAGCTGGCTGTAATTTTATCATGGGTATTCCTGGTGCCGATGATATTATGCTCAATTATCAGTCTACCTCGTTTCATGATGCTTTGTACCTGCGTAAAGTGCTCGATCTAAGGCCTGCACCCGAATTTGAGCGATGGCTCATCAAGCAAGGGATTGTGGATGGTAAAGGAAATATGCTGCCGGTCAGTTCATCGCATGGATTATTGGGTGCTCATTTGGAAATTTGACTATGAAGAGAAACGTCCCACAGGAAATAGAATCATTAAAGGCGCTGCAGGAGTTTACTTCGGCCCGGATAGCTATTGGACGAGTGGGTACCAGCATTCCCCTAAAGCAGTCGCTGGAGTTTAAACTGGCTCATGCCCATGCACGTGACGCGGTATATTCTGAGTTGGATACCAATAATTTAACAGATACACTTAAAGAATTTGATCTCCCCGTTTTACACCTGCACAGCAGGGTTAATGATCGCCGTCAGTACCTGCAAAGACCAGATCTGGGACGCAGGTTAAATGACGGATCTCTTGATCTGCTGCTTGATCACCGTCCGCAAACTGATATTGCCATTATTTTAGCCGATGGTTTATCGGCCACTGCGGTTAATGAAAATGCTGTGGGCTTATTACAGGCACTTATCCCACAGTTATTAGCAGCAGGTTTTAAGCTGGCACCCATAAGTATAGTTGAACAGGGCCGGGTAGCTATTGGCGATGATATTGGTCATGGACTAAAGACAAAACTTTCCCTCGTGCTTATTGGGGAACGCCCAGGCCTGAGTTCGGCAGATAGTCTGGGTGCATATCTTACTTATAATCCAAAGCCGGGCCTTACTGATGAGATGCGTAATTGCATATCCAACATCAGACCCGGTGGCCTGATCTACAAAAAAGCAGCTAAAAAAATATTTTACCTGGTTACTGAGGCTTTTAAACGCAAGTTATCGGGTGTGGATTTAAAGGATAACGCAGGGCTGTTAGAAAGCCATTGAAAGCTCAAAGCTATTACTATGTTAGCTTTCAGCCTTAGGCTTTTTGCTTTCAGCTTTCCACTTATTTTTTTCTCGGTTCAATAGTCCCATTAAAAGAAATAGGAGTACGGTTACTGCTGATTACCTGTAATGATGCATAACCGTCTGAAGATATGTTAAGCATCATGGATTGTACATCTCGCCAGTCGCTAACGTTTTTATCTTTACCGATTGGTTTTATGGTAACTGTCCAGCCGCCTTTTTTACCTGCTTTTGAATTATAAGTAAAATGGGTATTAGTAAATTTGATGCCACCTTCGGTAGGATTATAAGGTGCAGCATATGCCCTGCCAAAATAAGGTAAGAATGCGATAATGGTATCTTTAGATACTACCAGGTCATAAGTAGAAGTTAATGACATACTGGCGCCTCTGGAAGGGATGACATAGTTGGCATTGAATACATAGTTTTGGGCTTCAACCATATTCTTAATTTCGGTAACATGTGCAGCTTTTTTGTCCTTACGGGTGGTTTGTGCATAAGCCACATTTAAGCTTATTAAAGCCAGGGCAAATAATATTGATATTTTCTTTAATGATTTCATAATTAAGCATTTGATGGTTAGACGATGAAGTAGTGTTTAGGTTTAATTACATCAAATTTAATCATTATTTAAAACAAAAAAGCCACCCGTTTATGCGGGTGGCTTTAAAATATTTAAGCTGTTTTTTTATATTAAATTAACGCTGCGGTTAACAAATTCAGTAAGCTCGGCACCGGTTAATAAGCCTTGCGAAAGCAGGGCCAGGTCAAACGCTTGTTTTGAAAGTTGGGCCTGTACTTCTTCACTCTCTTCCTGCAATATGCGGGTGATCAGTTTGTGGTTGCCATTTACAACTACCTTATAATTATCGGGCATGTTACCATAAAAGCCCATGCCACCGCCCATAGCTGCCATATCTTTCATGCGGCGCATAAACTCATCCATGGTAACAGTTACCGGTAACTCATCGGGGTTAAGACTTTCCAGCTCAACCTTGTACGCAGGTTTATTAATGGCCTTGTCGAAGATGGTTTTTACTGCGGTCGCTTGCTCTTCCGTTAAAATGTGCTCTAATGCATCATCTTTTTTGATCAGTTTATCAGCAACATCAGCGTCAACACGTTTTAAGGATGTTTTTTCCAATTTTTGCTCCAACTGGCTAATGAAGTGGTTATCAATTGGCGAATTCATCACCAATACATCATAACCTTTTTTACCGGCCGACTGGATAAAGGCATCCTGTTTTGATGGGTCATTAGTGTACAAGTAAATCAGTTGACCGTCTTTATCAGTTTGTGTGGCTTCAACCTTGTCCTTATATTCCGCTAATGTAAAGTTCCCTTTTTGGGTGTTGGTTACCAAAACAAAGTCTTTAGCCTTATCATAAAACTTGTCTTCGCTAACCATACCGTATTTAACAAACAAACCAATGTCGGTCCATTTTTCTTCGTAGGCTTTGCGGTCTGTTTTAAACAGCTCTGCCAATTTATCAGCAACTTTTTTGGTGATATAGCTATTGATCTTTTTAACATTGCTATCAGCCTGTAAAAAGCTGCGTGACACGTTAAGCGGAATATCCGGTGAATCAATAACGCCATGTAGCAGCATTAAAAATTCAGGAACAATATCTTTTACCTCATCGGTAATAAATACCTGGCGTGAGAATAATTTAATCTTGTTCTTTGATACCTCAAAGTCGTTTTTAAGCTTAGGGAAGTAAAGCACACCAGTTAAGTTGAAAGGATAATCAACATTTAGGTGGATCCAGAACAATGGATCTTCGCTGAAAGGATAAAGTGTTTTGTAGAAGTTAAGGTAATCTTCATCTTTTAATTCAGATGGGGCTTTTGTCCAGATAGGATTGGTTTCATTAATGATATTATCAACCTCAACTGAAGTGTATTTCGGATTGCCTTCTTCATCAACACCATCTTCAACCGACTCGGTTTTTGTACCAAATTTGATGGGTACAGGTAAAAATTTACAGTATTTATCTAAGATCTCCTGTAGTTTATACTTACTTAAAAACTCTTCCGACTCGCTATTGATGTACAGGGTGATCTCGGTGCCGCGTTCTTCCAGTACGCCTTCGCCAATTTCAAACTCTGTGCTGCCATCGCATACCCAGTAAGCTGGTTCTGCGCCTTCCTGGTATGATAAGGTTTGGATCTCTACCTTATCGGCCACCATAAATGCGGAATAGAAACCTAAACCAAAACGACCGATGATCTCGTTGGCATCTTTGGCTTCTTTAAATTTTTCAACAAACTCAGTAGCACCCGAAAATGCTATCTGGTTAATGTATTTCTTGATCTCCTCGGCGGTCATACCCAAACCATTATCAGATATGGTGATGGTTTTTTTCTCCTCGTCAAATGCTATTTCAACACGCAGGTCACCAAGTTCGCCATTGTATTGACCTAAAGAGGCGAGGCGTTTAATTTTTTGGGTAGCATCTACCGCGTTTGATACCAGCTCACGCAAAAATATCTCATTATCTGAGTAAAGAAATTTCTTAATTATCGGAAAAATGTTTTCGGTGTGGATCGAAATGCTGCCTTTTTCTTGCATAATATTATTATATGATTGATTTAATATGATTTTCACCCTGCAACCATCAATGCGTGTTCCAAAGGTGATATTTTGTCAAATTGGCAGTGTTAGCCATAACTAATGGCCATCAAAAATGCATTAAATGCCGTATATAAACTATCCTTGGTTGTTACATCTGCAATACTGCCATCAGCAGCCATTTTTGAACGGATAAAGGGAATCAATAAAGTTGCACCGTCAATAACTTTAGCTGTTAATGCCCCCAGTGTAAGCAGAAGGGATGCATGAGCATAATTACCACCCAGCGAGGCCGTAATAAGCGCCAAGGGTTTATCAACAAACGAATTGCTGGAAACCATCCAATCCAGCATGTTTTTGAGCTGACCAGGCACGCCAAAGGCATATTCGGGTGCGCAGATGATAATGCCACCGGCATCAGCTAAAAGCAGGCGCAACTCAGCAACAGCGGCGGGTGGCTTATCAGTATCCAGACCCGGATCAAAAGGTGGTATTTGGGCCAGCCCATCGTAAATAGTATAACTGATATTGGCTGGAGTAAGGCTGCCCAAATATTTCAGAATATGGTGATTGGATGAACCAGATCGAAGACTGCCGGATATGGCTAAGATGTTAGCCCCCCGCCCCCCTGAAGGGGGAGTGTTTAATTCTGGTTTAGGGACCTCTTTCATATGCTATTTAGTTGCTCCGTTTTAGTAGGGGCTGTTGTATTAAATAAACTGCAATATAAAAGATGAGCCCTTACCCTCGGTTGATTGTGCCTGTATATTCCCTTTATGCAGTAGCATGATCTGTTTACATAAACTAAGCCCTATACCGCTGCCGGTTTTACGGGTGCTAAAAAACGGTATGAATATTTTGTCGAGCAGTTCAGGCGGCATACCTAAACCGTTATCAGTTACTTTTACCAGGGTTTTACTATTGCTCTGAATTTCTCCGGACAATACGATACGTGGCGCTTCACGGTCCTTAACAGCTTCAATGGCATTAACCACCAGGTTTATCATTACCTGCTCTATCAGGTTAATATCTGCCTGGATGGCCAGGGTTGGGTCGCGCAGTATAATTTCAAGTTCAATGTTCTTCTTTTCCAGCGTTGGCCTCATCAGGCTGTTCAGGTTTTCAAACAAATCACGCACCATGATTTTATTCAAATCGAGCTTGGTTATTTTATTGAGGCTGCGGTAACTTTCTGTAAACTTAAGCAAACCCTCACTACGTCTTTTTATGGTATCAATGCCCAACTCCAGGTCTTCCAGTTCGCTGCTTTGAACACTATTGGCAATTTCGGGGCTTTGCAGGCGGTTCTTCAGCGTATCGGCCAGTGATGAAATAGGGGCAACAGAGTTCATGATCTCGTGGGTCATTACATTGAGCAACTTTTGCCATGCTTTTGATTCTGTTTCGTCAAGCGCTTCGCTTACATTCTGGAAAGCTATCAGCTTGTATAAAATATCATCGCTGCGCATTACACTGGCGGTTATTAAAATTTTAACCAGCTGCTGGTTGCGGGTTATGGTTATAATTTTGCTATCGCCTGGTTTTACCTTGATCAGTTCAAGGTACAAAGCGGGTTCGCGCTTTTCAAGTGAGTGAACTGTTTTAAGATAGGGAATACTGATCAGGTTTTTAAAGGCCTCGTTTATCCAGCTTATGCTGCCTGTTTCTTCTTCGAACGATAAAATTCCGGTATCAACCAGTTCCAATATCTTTTGCAGGTAATGGTACTGTGTTTCCCGTTCGCGGCTAATGAGCTTAAACGTGGTATTGATGTCATTAAACCCTTTGCGCAGCGGCTTAAGTTCATTAGGAGCACGGCGTACATCAAAATGTCTCGAAAAATCGCGGTAGTGTATGGACTCCACAAACTGGTTTACTTCTTCCTGCGCTTTTTTCTGAAAACGGATCATTTCGATAACCGCATAAGTTACCAATGGTATGAATATAACCAGGTACAGGTACAAACCCTTAACGGTAACAAATGCAGCCGCAATAAGGGCTAAAAACATCAGGAACACACGCAGCAACAGCCGCCATTCATATCGGTTAAATATCATATTTGCTTAATCTGCGGTATAAGGCCGTACGGGTTAATCCCAGTTCCTTGGCCGCCCTGGTAATATTGCCATTATGTTTTTCAATAACTCTTAGTATGGCATTTTTTTCCAGGGTGCTTAACTGGATATTGTCGTCGTTAACAACAGTGTCTGTGGCCGTTTCTAAAATGGAAAATATAAGATCATCGGGTCTTAGTATATGATCGTCGGCCATAATAACGGCCCTTTCTATAGTGTACTGTAATTCGCGTACATTGCCCGGGTAATTATATGATTTTAGTTTTTGCAAAGCAGCAGCATCAAAATCCACAGATGGTTTAAGGTATTTGCTGGCATACAATTTGGCAAAGTGCCTGGCCAGTATGCTGATATCCTCATTACGCCTGCGCAGCGGCGGCATATTGATCTCAACAGTATTAATACGATAAATAAGATCCTTACGAAAGCGGTTTTCATTAGCCAGCTCATGCATGGGTACGTTAGTAGCACAGATAAGCCTGATGTCAATATCAACAGCTTTATTGGTACCCAAACGGGTTACCTGGCGGTTTTGTAGTATGGTGAGCAGCTTGGCCTGTTGTTGCAGGGTAATGTTACCTATTTCGTCTAAAAACAACGTACCGCCCTGGGCATCTTCAAAACGCCCGGTACGGTCTTCGCGTGCATCGGTAAAAGCCCCTTTTTTATGACCAAAGAGCTCACTTTCAAATAAAGTATCAGTAAGTGCGCCCACATCAACCTTAATAAAAGGTTTATCGGCCCGTAATGACCGCTCATGTATGGCTTTGGCCATAAGATCCTTACCTGTACCATTTTCGCCCAGGAGTAAGATATTAGCATCAGTAGGGGCAATTTTATTCACTTTATAAAAAATATCCTGCATCACTTCTGATTCGCCCAGTATGGAGGTATCACCGGCAGTACTTTTTACGGCTGTCTTGGTGGTTTTTACTCCTTCTTTTTTATCTAAAAGCTCTTTTATGGTAGCAATCAGTTTTTCGTTATGCCAGGGTTTCACAATAAAATCATTCGCTCCCTCTTTTAATGAACGAACCGCAAGATCAATATCACCATAAGCAGTTATCATGATAACGGTAACATTAGGCTTCCAGTCCTTAACTTTGCGTAACCAATATAAACCCTCATTACCGGTGTTAATAGCGCTGTTAAAGTTCATATCCAACAAAACAAGGTCAACCTCGTTACGCTGCAGCAACCAGTTTAAGTTCTCCGGATTTTTTTCGGTGATCACTTCCTGCGCCTCTGTTTTTAATAAAAGCTTAACCGCGGTTAGCACATCCGGGTCATCGTCAACAATTAATATAGTTGCTTTTTTAAGTATCATTTGATAACTGTTAAATTTTTAAAGATCATGGTTTAAAGCTCACAGTATACGCATTTGTAACTATGAATTGTTAACCATGATACATGAATCAAATTATTTGTGCAAATTAATAATTGAATGCTTAAATTTCATACCAGTTATGATAATACAAGTATTAAGCTGTAAATCAACTATGAATGGTTAATGCAGGCCATGTGCATCTTAATCCACTGTATCATAACCGGACACTTGCTGTAACAGAAGCGTACGCTTCAATTGCTTATTTTGTGTTTAATGCACTGAAATACAGTATTTTAATTTGTGGCATATCTTTTTGTAATAACTATTCAAAATATATAATAAACTACAGTGGACAGAAAAATTGAAAAAAAGACCTGGAACAGTAAACGGATATTAATAATAGCAGGTGTAACAGCCCTTATTTTATTAGTTGGCAGCAGTATTTATTTTACATCAGGTAAAAGTAAACTTGATGTTGATACCGAACGGATAACCATAAGCACCATTACAAAAGGCCCATTTCAGGAATTTATACCTGTAAATGGCGTAGTAATGCCCCTTACAACTATTTTTCTTGATGCTACTGAAGGTGGTTTGGTGGAAGAGAAGTATGTGGAAGACGGTGCAATGCTAAAAAAAGGTGATCCTATTTTAAAATTAAGCAATGTGGATGAAGAATTAAACCTGGCCACCCAGGAGTCGCAGGTATTTGCTGAGCAAACCCAAATGCAGATATCACACAACAATGCATCACAGGCAACCATTACCAAACTTAATACCATGGCCGATGTAGATAATGCTTTTAAAGAAGCTGAGCGGATCTACCAGTTAGATAAAAGGCTTTATGATCAAAAAGCAATTGGTTTACAGGAGTATCAATCGGCTAAAAACACGTATGACTACCAGCTTAACCGCAGAAGATTAGCTATACAAATATTAAAGCAGGATACCACGCTTGTTAAACAACAGGATCAGCAGGCTCAAGAGCATTATACACAAATGAAGGCTGCACTGGCGCTGATGCGTAAAAAAGTTGACGGCCTTACTTTAAGGGCGCCAATTGATGGTCAGTTAACCTCCATGGACGCCGAAGTTGGACAGAATAAAAATAAAGGCGAACATCTGGGCCAGATCGACGTACAGTCGGGCTTTAAAGTGAGGGTTGATATTGATGAACATTATTTGTCGCGCATATATACCGGCTTAAAAGGGGATTTCTCCTTTGCCGATAAAACATATAATCTGGTTATCAAAAAGGTATACACGCAGGTAAAAACAACCGGCAGTTTCGTGGTTGATATGCAGTTTGTAGGCACCGTGCCTAAAGGTATACGTAAGGGCCAAACCCTGCAGGTAAGGCTTGCACTGAGCGACGAAACCCAGGCGGTACTGGTACCTAAGGGGGGTTTTTACCAGCAAACAGGTGGCAACTGGATATTTAAAGTGAGCGAAGATGGCAAACGTGCTTATAAAGTTGATATTCAGCTTGGAAGGCAAAGCCCAGATTATTATGTAGTAACTGAAGGTTTGAATCCGGGTGATAAGGTAATTACCTCGAGCTATGAAACTTATGGAGATATACAGGAACTCATATTGAAAAAATAAATTGACAGTTGCCTGCAACGGAAAGTCATTATAAAACATCATATATAAAACTAATTAACAAACGATAAAAAAATCAGGTCTATCCGACACACAACGGAGACGATTTAGGAGGCACCAATGATAAAAATTACTAATCTCGAAAAATTCTACCGCACGGAAGAGGTAGAGACCATAGCTTTAAATAAGCTATCCATTGAAATTGCAACCGGCGAATTTGTGGCCATTATGGGTCCGTCTGGCTGTGGTAAATCAACATTGCTCAATATTTTGGGTATGCTTGATGATCCGGATGGAGGGAGCTATGTTTTTAACGATATAGAAGTTGCGCACTTTACAGAGCGTAAACGTGCCGATCTGCGCAAGCATAACATTGGGTTTGTATTTCAAAGTTTTAACCTTATTGATGAGCTTACCGTATTTGAAAACGTAGAATTGCCATTAATTTACACTGGTGTAGCAGCAGCTGAAAGGGTAAAAAGGGTAGAAGAGGTGCTTGATAAAATGCAGATCATGCATCGTCGTAACCATTACCCGCAGCAGTTATCGGGTGGTCAGCAACAGCGTGTGGCTATTGCCAGGGCTGTGGTTAACAAACCTAAACTAATACTTGCGGATGAGCCTACAGGTAACCTTGATAGTAGCAACGGTAATGATGTAATGGAATTACTTACCGACCTGAACGAACAGGGAACTACCATTATTATGGTTACCCACTCTGAACATGATGCCCGTTACAGTCACCGTATTATACGCCTGCTTGACGGTCAAAGTGTTATGGAGAATATAATGGTATAAACCAGGATCACTCCCCAAAGAAAATTGTTTATATAAGTTAATAAGTGCCTCGCTTTCCCTTCCCTCAACGGGAGGGGTTAGCTTGAGTTTTTCCGTTTTTTATTTTGGGGCCTTCCGCCGGTATATTTTGAGGAAGGACGGAGGGTGGTTTATAATTGGCAGTTTACCTATTAATATTTTAATAAGATGATCAGGAATTATATAAAAACAGCCTTTCGGAGCCTTCGAAAAAACAAGGGGTTTACCACTATAAATATCCTGGGCCTGGCTTTGGGTCTGGCTACTTGCCTGCTCATTGTTTTATATGTGGTTGATGAGCTAAGCTATGACAGGTACAATGCCAAATCGAACCGGATATACCGTGTTAATGAAGACCTGAAACTTGGCGAGAATAACGTGCTTTATGCCGTTTGTATGCCTCCCTTGGCCAAAACCTTAAAGGCCGAATATCCCTATGTTGAAAATGCTGTACGGTTAAAAAATGCCGGTGCATCACATGTAAAAAAGGGCAACTTTAATATATCAGAAAATAAGATAGCTTTTGCTGATCCTTCTTTGTTTGATGTGTTCACGCTGCCGATGATCAACGGCAATCCTGCATCGGCTTTAATGGAGCCGAACAGCGTTGTAGTTACCGAAACTACAGCCAAAAAATATTTTAACAGCACAAATGTTGTTGGCAAAACCTTATTGTTTAATGATAATACGCTTTGTAAAGTAACAGGTGTAATAAAAGATATCCCCAAGCAATCACATTTTAATTTCGATTTTTTTATTTCCATGTCTTCATGGCCCGATAGCCGCTCCAACGAATGGTTACGGAGCGATTATAATACTTATGTTCTGTTAAAAGATCCTTCTGACGCTAAAAAACTGGAAGCAAGCTTTCCGGAGCTACTAAAAAAATTCAGCGGTGCGCAAATGCAGGCCCAGCTTAATATGAGTATTGATGCCTTTGAAAAAAGCGGCAGTTTTTTCAGGATGAATTTAACACCCCTTACAGATATTCACCTGCACTCAAACCGGAGCGGTGAACTGGGACCCAATAGTGCAACGCAATACGTATATATATTTTCGGCAATTGCCATTTTTATACTTTTAATAGCCTGTGTTAATTTCATGAACCTTTCCACCGCCCGTTCGGCAAACCGGGCTCGTGAGGTTGGTGTTCGTAAAGTTTTAGGTTCACCGCGTAAATACCTAATTGCACAATTTTTAACCGAATCAATTTTGGTAACGTTTATTGCTACGGTAATTGCTTTTATTGCAGCTATAGCATTGCTTCCCTTATTTAACCAGTTATCAGGCAAAGAAATACTGATCAATACACAATCCCTTGTTTGGATGATACCTTGCCTGTTGTTTATCGTTGTATTTATAGGTGCACTTTCTGGCTCATATCCGGCCTTTTATCTCTCGGCCTTTCAGCCAATTGATGTATTAAAGGGCAAGCTGGTTGCTGGTTTTAAAGGTGGCCGGCTCCGGAGTTTTCTGGTGGTTTTCCAGTTTTCCATATCTATTTTTCTAATCATTGGTACGCTGGTTGTCTATAATCAGTTAAATTATATCCAAACCAAAAACCTAGGCTATAACCGCAGCCAGGTGCTTATAGTGCAAAACATTTTTGAACTGCAGAATCACGCTAAAATATTTAAACAGGAGGTAAAAGAAATTCCCGGGGTTATAAACGCCACCATGACGGGTTTCCTGCCAACATCAAACTGGAAGAATACCGCCATTTATTTCCCGGATGCATCACTTGATCAAAAAAGATCAATGTTTCCGCAAAACTGGGAGATCGATGAAGATTACATCAGTACGCTGGATATGAAGATGGCCATGGGGCGCAGTTTTTCAAAAGATATGGCTACCGATTCTGATGGTATTGTAATTAACGAGGTCGCTGCTAAGTTCCTGGGCTTTAAAGATCCAATAAATAAAATCATATATAAATCATTAGGAGGCAACCATACGGCTGATAATGTAAAGCGATATCACATATTAGGTGTAGTGAAGGATTTTAACTTTAACTCATTAAGGCAAAATGTAACCCCTGTTGTTATGCGCCTTGCCGAAAATAACGGTGCTTTAAGCATCCGTGTAAATACTACCAGCCTGCCGGCACTGCTCTCGCAAATACAAGATAAATGGAAAGGACTATCGCCCAATGTACAGATCAACTATTCGTTTATGGATCAGGAGTTTGATGCCTCATACCGCACCGAACAACTTACTGGCAAAATAGCCATTGTATTTACCACTTTGGCCATTGTAATTGCTTGCCTGGGTCTGTTTGGCTTAGCTGCCTACGCTGCAGAGCAACGTACCAAAGAGATCGGTATCCGTAAAGTGTTAGGGGCAAATGTATCGGCCATTGTAAGTATGTTATCAAAAGATTTTATAAAGCTGGTATTCATATCTATTTTAATAGCATCACCACTGGCCTGGTACTTAATGAATAAATGGTTACAAGATTTTGCTTATCGCATAAACATTCAATGGTGGGTTTTGGTATTGGCGGGTGTAGCGGCATTATTCATAGCATTTATTACGGTAAGCTTTCAATCTATTAAAGCAGCCATAGCCAATCCGGTTGATAGTTTGAAGAATGAGTAGCGTAACCGGTAGCGAGGGTCGGGGATTGTGTTGTGTGTATCCGAACAATTTAGAATTTAGAAATTAAGATTTAGTGTTTAAGATTTAGGTTTTAGAGTTTAGAATTTAGGTTTTAGGATTTTCATTAAAATATCTTCATTATGTTAAAAAGTTATGTAGTTATTGCTTTCAGAAATATCCGCCGTAATTTGAGTTACGCATTCCTGAATGTTTTTGGACTTACCCTGGGCATTGCGGCCTGCCTTATTATTTTTTTAATAGTGAGGAATGAGCTTGGTTACGATACCTACAATACCAAAGCGAACCGAACTTACCGGGTAACCCTGCACGCTCTTGATTTCAACGCCAACGTATCACTGGCTGTCATACCGGCAATACGCACCGATTTTCCTGAACTGGAGGCAACTACGCAGGTTTTTTACAGACGTGATGCTGTGGTTAAAGTAGGCGAAAACCGGTACAGTGAAAAAAGTTATGCCTTTGCTGATGAACAGATCAATAAAGTCTTTGATTACCATTGGCTTGCTGGCGATGCGAATACTGCGCTGCAGCAACCCAACAGCGTTGTACTTACAGAAACCATTGCAAAGAAGTATTTTGGTAAACAGAATGCTATGGGCCAGGTCATTAATCTTGATAATAGATTAAACCTTAAAGTTACCGGCATTATTCAGGATCTGCCCGGCAATACCAGTTTACCTTTAGAGTTCATGGTATCGTTGGCAAGCATTCAGAAAAACCTGGAGGGGGCTATGCATAATTTCTGGTCAATTCCCGGTGCAAGTTATGCCTATATTGTTATCCCGCCTGATTATTCTATCCGCCAGCTTCAAAATAAGATGCCCGGTTTTGTTAAAAAGAACTGGGGTAGTGATATTGCCAAAGCCGCTACTATGCCCTTACAACCATTAAAAGAAATTCATTTCGATCAGCGTTATATTAACAACGTTGTAACTCCCACATCAAGAGATACTTATTGGGCATTAGTAGGTGTAGCATTGCTTATTATCATTACGGCCTGTATCAACTTTATAAACCTGGCAACCGCGCAGGCTATAAGGCGCTCAAAAGAAGTTGGGGTGCGTAAGGTGTTGGGTGCAACCCGTTCGCAGCTTATCAGGCAGTTTATGGGCGAAACCACGGTATTGGTAGTAATGTCGGTAATATTAGGGGTGACACTATGCGCAGTGTTCCTTACCCAGGCGGGAGAATGGATGTCAATTAATATTGATGCCAGTCAATTACTTCAGCCCATTGTTATGAGTTGGATAGCGGCCATAACCTTGTTGGTTATTTTGCTGGCGGGCTTATATCCTTCTTTTATTCAATCGGCGTTTCAGCCGGTTGATTCTCTTAAAAATAAGGCAGGCGTTTCATCCCGTGGCTTAACCCTGCGCAAAAGTTTGGTAATTGCCCAGTTTGCCATTTCGCAGATCTTAATTGTAGGTACACTGATCGTTGCCCACCAGATGGACTTTTTTGAAAACCAGGACCTTGGTTTTAATAAGGAAGCCGTTATTTCTGTTAACCTGCCTGACCAGGCCAAACGCGAAGTTTTTAAACAACAACTGGAAAGTTATCCAGGTGTAAAAGTCCTTAGTTTTTCATCAGGTGCACCAAGTTATAATGACTCCTTTACCAGTTTTTCTTCGCCCGAGCTGGGATTTACAAAGGATAATGTTACCGAAGTAAAGTTCATTGATGAAAAATATACGGACATGTTTCAGTTGAAAATGCTGGCCGGCGAAAAGATCGTTAAAAAGAATGAAAAGGATACCGTGCATCGTGTAGTTATTAACGAAACCATGTTGCAGGCATTAGGTATGCATGACCCGCAGAAAGCGATTAATAAACATGTAACCTTAAATGGCAATCAAAACGCTACCATTATTGGTGTTGTGCAGGATTTTCAAAGCGAATCAAAACATAAAAAACGCAGAGCTTGCGTATTGGAGTATAGTGCAGATAACCTTTTTGCGGCCAGCATTCGCATACAACCAACTTCAATGAGCAAAACCATTGGTTATATTGGTAAGCAATGGTCTGCGCTTTTTCCTGATAACCTGTTTCAGTATGAATTTATTGACGAGCATATTGCCTCAATGTATAAACAGGAGCAAAAAGTATATACCGCTTTCCAACTGTTCTCCTACATAGCTATTTTAATAGGCTGTTTAGGGTTGTACGGGTTAATTGCTTTTGCTGCATCACAACGTACTAAAGAAGTAGGCATCCGCAAGGTGCTGGGGGCATCTTTATATAATATAGTTAACCTCTTTACCCGGGAATTTATCTTCTTAATTGGTATAGCCTTCCTGATAGCGGCCCCACTTGGCTATTATGTAATGCATAACTGGCTGCAGAACTTTGCCTATCATATTAGTATAGGGCCGGGGATATTTGTCGTAGCTATAGGTACATCATTTCTGATAGCAGGCATCACAATAGCTTACCAGGCCATAAAGGCAGCTACTATAAATCCCACAAAAAGTTTAAGAAATGAATAGGGAGAGATAAAGGCAAAAGGCAGAAAGCTTAAGGCTAAAAGCCATTTTTAGAATTTAGTACTTAGAGTTTAGGTTTTAGTATTTAGAAATTAGGTTTTAGCATTTAAATATCATGATAAAAAACTATGTAAAAATAGCTTTCAGGAACCTTTGGCGCCACAGAAGCTTTTCACTCATCAATATTATAGGGCTTGCTATCGGTATGACCGCCTGCTTTTTAATTTTCATGTATGTGAAATTTGAGCTGAGTTATGATAATTTCAATCAAAACTCCGATGAAATTTACCGGGTGGTTTCGGACATTAAGACGCCAACCGAAACACTTCACTGGCCATCGTCAATTGCGCCTATAGGGCCCGCGCTGCAACAGGATTACCCTGAAATTAAAGCTAATACAAGGATATTTGGCACCGGATTTTTGGTTCAGTACGGCGATTCGAAATTTCAGGAGAACAATATGCAGTTCGCGGAGCCATCGCTATTTAAGATGTTTACTTTCCCGGTAATAAAGGGCGATGTAAATAAGGCATTTCAAGCGCCCTTTACGGTAATAATGACCGAAACCGCCGCTAAGAAATACTTTGGCAGTGCCGATGCTGTTGGTAAATCATTAATACTTGACAGTAAAAATCCGGCATCCGTAGTGGCTGTAATAAAAGATGTTCCGGCAAATTCACATTTTAAGTTCGATATGCTGGTGTCCTTATCAACGCTTGAAAAACAAGATCCGGGAAGGCTAAACCAGTGGGGTAACTTTGGTAACTACACCTATATAATGCTGCCGAAAGGATATGATTTTCATAAACTACAGGCCCGCATGCCGGCATTTGTAAACAGGCATTACAGCGCCAACGACAAAAAGCAGGGAATGAATTACGACTATTTTCTGGAGCCGTTAAAGGATGTTTACATGGTATCAAAAAGAGGGGCACCCGAATCCGGTAATTTGTATCATGTGCGTATTTTTTCAATTATTGCTGTTTTTATACTCCTTATAGCCTGTATCAATTTTATCAACCTAACCACGGCAAGAGCTACAGAGCGGGCTAAGGAAGTAGGTATCCGCAAAGTTATAGGCGCAGTAAGGCAACAGTTAACCATCCAGTTTTTAAGTGAGTCGGTTATTATTTGCTTGATAGCTTTTGTTTTTTCGGGCTTGTTCAGCTTCCTTTTATTGCCGTTGTTTAATCAATTATCGGGTAAGGTTATCAGTCACAGTATCTTTAGCAATGGCTATTTATTTCAGCTGTTCATTATAGCCTGCTTTATTGGTATTACCGCTGGTTTATATCCGGCATTGGTGCTCTCAGGCTTTAAACCGGTAACCATACTAAAAGGCAGGTTCAGCAAATCAACCAAAGGTTTATTGCTTCGCAAGGGATTGGTTATTGTTCAGTTTGCTATCTCCATCATACTCATCATCGGAACCGTTATCGTATATGATCAGCTCAATTACATGCAAAGCCAGCCCCTTGGTTTTCAAAAGAACCAAATGCTTAGTATTGATTTTAATGGTGATAGCGCGGTACAAAGTCGTTCGGAACTGATCAAAAATGAACTGAAAAAGATCCCTAATGTACTTTCCGCAACCACATCGGGCGCCTTACCTGGTCTTGGCAATAGTGTTGCCTATTCTGAAATTCAAAATAACAGCGGTGCCATGCAGCCGATGAACATGAACATGTACGATGTTGATTATGATTATATCCCTCAATATGAAATGAAAGTAGCCGCGGGCCGCATATTTTCAAAGGCTTTTGGTACCGATACCACCCAGGCTATAGTCATCAATGAATCGGCCGCTAAAAGTCTTGGCTACAAAAATGCCGCCGACGCGGTTGGCAGAAATTTTTCGCAATGGGGCAGACAGGGTAAAATTATAGGTGTATTAAAAGATTTTCACTTTCAGTCGTTACAGGAAACTGTAAAGCCTTTAAATATGCGTATTAATGCCAGAGGTACTAACGTATTTACTTTAAAAATAGCGGCAAAAAGCATCCCGGCCACTATCACGGCAATTCAAAATAAATGGAAAATGCTCGTTCCGGAGCGTCCGTTCAACTATGTATTTATTGACGAAAGCTTTAATAAACAATATGTATCTGAAGTAACCTTCGGTAACCTGTTCATGTATTTTGCGGTGCTGGCCATATTTATTTCATGCCTGGGCTTATTGGGTTTAGCATCATACAGCACCATACAGCGCACCCGCGAAATTGGCATACGTAAAGTGTTAGGCGCTTCGGTGTCAGGAATAGTCAATATGTTATCAAGGGAGTTTTTGGTACTGGTGATCATATCATCATTGATAGCCTTCCC
>Ga0193717_1000690_pt1 | contig 21457 bp, 20 predicted proteins | sample U2c2metaG_FD_145900 | JGI IMG/M metagenome (GOLD analysis project Ga0193717, IMG submission 145900) | Soil microbial communities from a riparian zone of the East river system, Colorado, United States - U2c2 | ecosystem: Environmental > Terrestrial > Soil > Riparian zone | place: USA: East River...
CGAACAGCCCGTTTCGGCCGCCTTCGCTCCAGATGATAGCGGTCTTGTCTTTCGCCGTGGTGAGCGCAGCAAGCGCTGCTCGATCTGCAACATAGACGACCGCATCGACCGCATCCCGGACATCCTCAGCAGCGGCCTTTGTCAGCAGAGAGCGGCCAAATGCAGTGGTCGTAAGCGCGGCGATGGCTGTCAGATCCGCGTCGAGAGGTTGCCCCCCGAGATTCCCAAGGGCTGCTGCCGCATTGGCAACGTCCGAGAGGTTGTTGGCAGCAAGGAGGTCGCCTGTCCCGGTTCCCGTAAAGTTGATGATGGGGTGGATCGGATCTGTTGCATCGACGGACGTACTCACCCCGCCAACGATTGACTGAACAGCGCTACTAGCCAATGCCCCTTGGGCTGCTGAGGCGAAAGCGGTCCCGCCTTGCGCCGCGATCGCCTGCGCTGTGGTCAGCGGGCTCATGCCGGTAATAGTATTGACGCCTGCTTCCGCCTCCGCCTGCGAAGCGAATGGGCGGCCGGCGTTGACTATGTTCGTCAACGTGGCCTTGCGCGTGGTCAGGCCGTCGATCGGCACCACGTCGCTGGCGCTTGGCGCGGCGTCCGCCGGCAGTGCATTGATGCGAATGTTTGCCATACCTAAACGCCCGTTCTAATGATTTTGTTGAAGATGATGGTCGGCTGCACGTTGTTGTGCGCGGAGCCGGAACCGACTGAGGACGTTGTGAAAGCGTGGGTGTGGTCACCGATGGCGTTCGTGTTCATGGTGCTGCTGGGGCCGCCATTGTCGGCCTTGACGCCGCCACCGCCTGCGCCACCGCCAGTCAACCCGATGACATGAGAGTGTCCGCCATCCGCTGCCGTGGTGCCGCTATGGGTATGAGCAGGAATTTGCGCGGTGAGCAGGGTGTGCGTTTCACCGCCGCCAACGCTACCCATGACATCGCCATTGACGCCGCCCGGCTGGTTAGTGAGACGGTTGGCGGAAGTACCGCCCATGTTGTCCCGCCCCGCTACGACGCGGCCCCGGGCGTCCGGCAAACTGAAGCTACTGCCATCAAGGGAGCCGTATTGCGTGCCGATGACAGCGAACAGGGCAGTGTAGGATGCCCGCGCCAGCGATTGGCCTGCGCAGAACAGCCAGCCTGTTGGGGCAAACGAGGTGCCAGCGTAATCAACAACCGTGCCGATCGGCGGGGCAAAGGAATTAAGCTGGCTAACGTTCACGGAGTCCGTGGCTGCTGTGCCAACGGCGAGGCCCGTCATCTTGAACCCGCCCATGGGGAGGTTCGCGAGCATGGGAGCAACGCCGGTTCGCAGAAGCGTCACCGACAGGCCCGCCGCGATGTCCTCGATGACCGGGTTGTGCTGGGAGGTTAAAATTGCCTGCCCAGTCACCCCGAGATAACCGGGGGCCGGGGAAAAATTACCGTTGCTGTCAAAGGGCAAGTTCGTCTCTCCTATTGTATCATAGGGCACGTTATGGTATGTTTTTCTTCAACTTTTCAGGAGAAAGCAAAGTGCCGTCTAATATCCACCACCCGCTGTATTGCGTATGGCAGGGCATGAGGCGTCGTTGCCTCACCCCGTCCTCCAAGGCTTGGAATGACTACGGTGGACGGGGCATTTCCATCTGCCCTGAATGGGACGATTTCCGTCAGTTCGTCGCGGATATGGGAGCGCGTCCTAGCCCGCTTCACACGCTAGACAGGGTCGATAACGATGGGGGTTACACCCCAAAAAATTGCCGGTGGGCTACCCGCAAAGAACAAGCGCGCAATCAACGAACGACATGGCGCGTTACGATTGAAGGCAAAGAATACCTTGTCTGCGATCTAGTTGAGCGTTTCGGCCTTAAAGGCGAGACCATCATGGGCCGCGCAAGTAAGGGGATGTCGTTCGAGCAAGTGACAAAAAAGACGCGCTACACCTATTCGGGCGGAGCTAGGGCGGCTATCGCGGTTCGTGTTGCCAACCAGCTTGCCCGGTCTCATTGCAAAAACGGGCACCCATGGACGCCAGAAAACACAGGGCAGCAAAAGACAGGACGCTATTGCAGGGCTTGCCACAGACTAAAGGTCGACCGCCAGCGATCTGAGAAGCGAAAAGGACGGCCTTGAATTCGGATGTGAGGACGGGCATATTCAGGCGATGATTATTGATCGCGGAGCCGCCGTTTTCGGAACGGTCGTTGCAGTCATCGGGTCTGCTGGCATCTATTGGGCAATGCAGAAGTTGGCCCACATCTGGTCGATGCCAGCGTGGATCGCCTTCGTCATCGTTATTGCCGGGTGTATGATACTCCTAGCGTGGATGCTGGATAGGAGAGCTTTGGCCCGAGCAGCGCGCGAGCGATCCGATCTCTCATGAGCGCTGTTGCCTGATCGGTCTGGCCGAGCTTATTGACGCCGCTGTAAACGGCCTGCCCCGCGCCACCTTGGCGGGTTAGAAGCCGCGCGATTTCCGAATAAACAGCATCCTGTTTCTCCGCAACACGCGCCGGGCTCTGTCCGGCCAACGCCTCGGCAATGCGCTGGACTGATTTTATCGGCTTGGCAATTCCAGCCACCCCCTCTTGGAGTACCCCCGGCCCCGTCATGTCCTTCACTCGCTGATCCGTAGCTTGACGGGCAAACGTCTTGCTGTTGTCTGCGACTGATGCGCGGAGGTCGAAGGATGTTGCCGCCCGGTCGATCTCATCGAAAAGAGCATCCGCCTTCGGCTTTCCGATTGCCGCCGTGAGCTTCTCACGATTGGCGCGGCTGGACAGGTCTTTGATCGCCTTGATGGCTTCGCGCGCGTCAGTGTTGCCGTCCTGAACTGTCCGCGTCACGTTCGCCATTACGTCATCGAAGCGCGAGCGAACACCTTGCGCAAGCGCATCCTTTTCCGGTCCGGTCATCCCATCCACGGCTTCATCGACCTGATCGCGCGTCATGGACGGGGAAAGAAGCTTTGAACCCAGTTCCACGGCTTTGGAGCGGCGGATTGGATCGGCGGCGGTTTCCAGCGCATCGCCGTACTCAGGAGCCAGTGCCTTGAGATTGTCGCGCAACTCGCGGGATAGGTTCGAGTAGGATCGACCTTTGGCGGTGGTGCCGCCTAGCTTGCCAGCGCCGTCCGCCTGATCCGCTACCTCATTCAAACCGCGCGTGATGTAATCCAACTGCCGAACGTCCGGCAACCGCTCCATTGTCACAGTGCCGTCGTCGGCAACCTTGGCAAGGATCTGGCTAGACTGATGGCCGTCCGCGCGCATGAGAGCGTTTGCCTCAGTGATAGCGCTCTGCGGGACGCGAGTTTTGACGATCTGCTCGATTGCCTGCCCTCGTGGGTCTGCATAATCGATAGGCGAGGCGTATGCGGCATCGTAGGCGTTCCCGCGCGCTGGTGCGCTACCTTTCCGGATTGCCGTTCGAGCCGCTGTGACGCCTTCTGGCTGGCCCAGATTGGCGTTCAGAGCATCGACCACCGATTGCGAAGCGCGGCCTGTACGGTCTGTGATGGCTTGGCGGGCATCAACCGCACCGGGGCCGCCGCGCTGGATGGCAGTGTCCAACACCGCGCGGGCATTTGGCCCAGCGTCCGCAAGCATCTGTTCGGACCCAGCGCGGGCCATATTTGCCTGCCCGGTCGGGCCAAGCGAGCCATCCGCGTTCATCACGTCGCCAAGCAAGCGGAGAGCCTGTGGTGACGCACCCGCCTGCCTGCCAATAGGCCCGGCTGCAAGGAGATTCTTCCCCGTCTCGTAGATCTTCGACGCGCCAGCCCCGAGCAACGGGAAGGCGCCGCCAGCGACCAAGCCGCTTCCAGCGCCGATGACGCCTTCCGTGAGGCGACTTTGCGCGTCCGTGCCGCTACCGGCGCCATAAAGGCCGCCAAGGATGCCACCGTCCGCCATGCCTGCCAGCACGCGCGGCAATAAGGTTGACCCTGCGAACTTGGCAGATGCCGTGAGTGGTCCCGCCACTACGCCCTGCGCCACGCCACCGGCAAGCTGGCCTGCCAGGTAAGAGCCAGGGTTAGCCTCTTGCGCCTGCCTTTGGTTGCCGCGCATTTCGGAAAGGACTTGATCGCGCGGAACTCCCGTCAATCCGCTTCCGATATAGGAACCGATCTCGTCCCCAAACCCAGCCGTGGCTGTATCGGCCGCACCGTAGGCGGCGGAACTGCCCATGCCGATTTGAGGAGTAACCTCACCGGTCTGCGGATCGTAGCCGTCCACACCCGGCGGAACATAGGCGGGCACATCGCCCGGCTGGTTCGTTGCCGGGTTGACCGCCGCCGCCGTATCCGCGCCAAGCATCTTTTTAAGCGCAAGCACGGCGCCGGCCGGGTCATCGCCGGTGACGCGGTACTTTTTGCCGTTCGGGCCAGTGATCTGAAACGTCCCCATCAGGGCATTTCCTCAATCGTGAAGCCGTCAATCACTGTTTTCTTCTGCGAGCTTTTCTGGAAGTCCTTGAACAGGTCATAGGGGTTTGGAAGTTTGCTGATCTGCTCGTCAGCGTCCTGCCAAGAGATTTCGCCACGCTGCGCCTTCCTGGCTACGCCTGCCGCATTGACCTTGTTTTGTGCCACCGCCTTCATCGTATTGGCGATTATCTCATTGCCTTGCGGAGTGTTCTTGAGGTTTGGCAAGCTCTGCATGAACAGGGCAACATCGGTATCGGACGAAGACCCTGAGCCGACTGCGCGCATTTGCGGAGCAAGACGCGAAGTAATCGCCTGATAGGCCTGGATCTCAGGCATCCCATCGATATTGATCCCGAGCGACTGCGCATAAGGCCCAAGGACGGCTTTCACCTGAGCCTCTTTGCCGGTGCCGATTTGCGAACCAAGATCCAGAAGCTGCTGCATGTCGGACAGGGTTTGCGGCGCGGACTGGCCAGCCGTTACGATTTCATCCATGCGCTTGGCGGCGGCTTCGTCGCTCTTTTCCAAGAACTTGGACGTGTTGCTGCCCGTATTGATGACGGTTTGCGGGCCGCTCCCACCGGAGATCATGAACTGCTGGTATTCCTTTGTTCCGGGCTGCAACCCAGCCTGCTGTGCCCTGATGTCGAGAGCGCGGACGCTATCGGGGATCTTGTCCGGCTTCGCGTTGAGAGCATCAATCTGCGCCTGCTTGTACTTCATATCCAACTGGTTGGACGGGTCTTGGCTCTGCATCTGCTGCTGAAGCAACATCCCGGCAATCTTGCGCGTCTGCTCGCTTGCGGCTGGGTTAGATAGTGCTTCGATAATGGCGGGGTTGATGCCCTGCTGAGCCTGTCCGGCCTGGATAGCGTCTGCCGTTCCTCCAGCCATGACGGGAAGCTGTGACAGGTCTTGCGCCTGTGCAACCTGCTGCTGAGGATCGGAAACTGGCTGCTGAAGCTGTGGCGGCACCTGAGCGCCCTGCATGGGCATGGGAGCGCCGCCGGTCATCGACTGCGGATTGATGAGCGCTTGCACGACGCGCTGCCCAGCGGGTGTGGTAGCGGCTGGAGAGCCGGCGGGGTCTTGCAGTGCATTGACAGGCACGCCCTGCGCCGGGCCGGCTTGCGGAACGGGAGCCATCGGATCATTTGGATCAAGCGGAGGGAGGCCGCTGGGATCGTATGCAGGAGCCGTGGTGCCGGGAGCCATAGTAGCGAGGGAGGCTGGAGCTGGTGTCATGCCAGCGGACGGGTCGAGGCTGGCGACCTGCACAGGCTGCTGCGCCTGCTCGGTTGCTGCCACTTGGGTGGCTTGAGCCGGCGTTGCACCCGCACCAAGCGCCCTCTGGTAGGTCGCGACGAACTTATTGGTGTTCGTGCCCTGCTCGATGCCGCCGGGAAGGCTGGTCCAGATCGGGTTCAGCACCTTGCCAACGCTGGCGATGGTCTCGGGGTCACCAGACTGGAGTGCATCATCCAACGACTGACCGGTCTTGGCCTGATACGTTTCGGCGGCGAGGTTCCATGCTGCCTTGTCCTGGTTGGCCGGGGAGAAATCAGGCAACCCAAGCTTCTTGGCCTGATCGTCCCACGTCGAGCCGAGGAATTGGTATTTGCCCGCTGCCGATGATGTGCGGCCAGCATTCGGGCCGGTCTGGATATGGACAGCCTTTCCGGGATGGCGGGAGAAGTCATCGAACTTGCCGCCGCCATAGATGACGTTGTAGTGGCCGCCGCTTTCCGGGCCCGAAATCGTGTTGAGCAGCGCCTTCTGATAGGGCTTCGCGTCGGTCCACGCGAGTTGATCGCCGCCATAGTCCGCCGCGCCAGAGGCAGATGCTCCAGCACCGGGCGCTGCTGGGAATGCCCCGCTGCTAGGTGCCCCCGGAAAGCCGCTCGTGCCGCCCTGCAACAGCGATTGCAGGATGCTGCTGTTTGCTGTGTAATTGGCGCCCTCTGCCTTGTCGAGGCGAGACTCCTTGATCTTTCCCGATATAGCGTCGGCTACGCGAGCCGCGCCCTGCGTCCACGAAGCGACAGGAGAAGTATCGCCCGCTTTGGCGAGGAGCGCATCAGCAATCTCACGCTGACGAGCGATCTGCTCTGGCGTGAGCGCCGCACCGCCAGCGCCCCACACGAATGCCTGCAATGGGCTAGGCAGTGCCATGAGGTGCCTCCGTCGCTTTGGCGTAATCGACGTGATAGAAGCCATCGCCGTCCATCATCGCAGCCTCAGGCACCTCATCGGCCATGACGCCAATCTGGATTGGCCCGCCCTTGAGGCGATACGAGTACACAGAAACGCCATTGAACAACTTGCCGACAAGCTTGATGTCGGTTTTCAGCCTTCGGTCAGAGAAGGGCAGCGCGCCAATTAGTGAGGAGCCCAACCCAAATAGGCCGCCCATGGTCGCCTGCGAACTCTTGAGATCAGCCTGATATTTGTTGTTCACGAGCCCGGTATAATCGACGCCCGCAACCCCCGTCTGAGGGGTCGCCGTGGGCTGGAACGGCGAAACCTGCCCGCCCGCCATAAGTGCCGTGATTTCATTGATCGGCTGGTTGCGGTTCTGCACTGCCTCGCTATATGCCTGCTGCCGGCCATTGAGCGCGAGCTGGTTCAACTGATCCGTGTCGGCATTCGTCATCCGAGACATTTCGGCGTCCCATGCGTCGGAGCCTTCGCGAATGCCCTTGTTAGCAAGCGTCGTGCGGAGTTGGTCCTGGTTCTGCCCCTGCTGCTGAAGAATGCGCGGCGATGCAAGGTCATAGGCCCATTGGCTGGCGTCGTCGTTGCTGAAGGTGAACGGGTCGTTGAGGTATTGCTGGAGCTTGCCGGACTGCTCCGCCGCCAGAGTGCCGAGATTGAGGCTCGCCTTGTCGGATTGCGCCTTGATCGCCTGCTGCTGTGGGGAAAGCGTGGTCGTTGCCGTGAACTGCGGCAGGTTGACCGTCTTGCCATCCGCGCCGACGAAAGAGTTCGTGCCGGACTGGTTGTACGTCAGCGAGCCGTCCGGGCCGACCTGATTGGTCATATTCAATAATTGTTGCGAAGTGGCAGTGTCCCTATTCATGCCGGATTGCGCGTTTGCGGTTTCCATCGGATCGGGAGGGCTTGGCGTCGATACCATTAGAATTTCCAGTCCTGTTTCAGGATGCCGACGAGATAGCCGTCACGAGACGGGCCGAAGTGATTGCGCAGAAGGCCTTCAACCTGGCCACCAAGCCGTTCCGCGATGCGGACGATGTGTGGCTGCTCGGTTACGGCTGTCATTCTGATGACCTTCAGCGTGTCGAAAGCGTAGTGGCCGACATCGGCAAAGAAGCCCTTTGTCCACCCGTGGCCTGCCACCGTGACATGCACGTCCGTACGCTCGAAATGATTGAATATGACGCCGGCTATGACCTCGCCGTTGCGCTCGATACCCATGCAGGTGAACGGCGGGACAATGACCGATCCGACCCGCTCGCCCACAAAGCGGGCCACGCGCTCGTCGGTTACGATCACGTAATGATTTCCGCCGTTTGGTATGATGCCTCTATGCGGATCAGTTCATAATCAAGAGCGACGACGGAACCGGAGGTGATCTGAAACGCCGGGGAAAACGCATAACCGCTCCCTCCAACGGAAACCCATTCCTGGCGCGGCTTCATTTCCCTGGCCGCGCCCCAAACCGATGTTCCCCAGATGGCATTGCCCCACTCGCTGCCAACCGGGATCGGCGCGGCGTTCGGGGGAGATGGCAGGCTGACGAAATAATCAACCTGCATTGATACGGTGGTTTTGACACCGACAGGAGCAAGCCCGACCACCCTGGCCAGCCCTGCTATCTTCAGCGATGCAGGAGACCCCAGATCGTCGAACAGCGGAACACAAACGCCCGTATAGATTTCGCCCTGATCAAGGCCGGAAACGTTCGCTTCAACCACCTTGCCATCCTCGGAGCCGAAGAACAGGCGCTCCTTGAACACCAGGAGGCAACGGCCATCCCAATTCAGGCGCCGGCACCATGCGCCTGTCCGCACATTGGCGAGGAACATGGCCGCCGGCTCTTCGCCTGCCGTGGGAAGCGCAATGACGGCCATCTGCTTCGACGGCCAGACTTCGCAATGCCAGTTCGATCCCCGCCGATCGACCGCCTCGTTCCATGCCACCTCGATTGGGTAGGAAACGGCGGTAGGACCGAGCGCTGCCAATTCACGGTTGATCGCTTCACTGAGCCGCACATAGCCAATGGATGTAGCGATGATCAGATCCCCGCCGTCTCGTATCCATGCCTGCTTGCCGAGGGGCCGGCCTATGCGGTAGACGCCGACTTTATTCCAATCGTCGGCGCTGCTGGGGTTGGCTCCTTGGAAAACAGCAACTTCGCCTTCCGTCGTGACGAAGATGCACTGTTCGGAAAGACCGCCTTGCTCGCCGGCATCGGTGGACCATGAAGCACCGAACAGAATTGACCCACCAAGCCCGAAGACGCCACCGAGAGGCAGTTTTTTCAGTTCGCCGCCGATCACATCGACGGGGAGATACCACGCATTAAGACTGTTTTTCTGGAGGAAGAACAACCTTTGCTTGTAGGCCCACACATAGAACAGGATATCGGGCGTCAAGGCCGCGTCCGGTGCCGCAAAGGTCAGTGCCGGGGTTTCCTCGAATGTCACCCCGTCATAGACGAATGGCGTATCCTCTCCATTGACACCGCGAAGAAAAGTCCCACCTGCGGTCGCGAACTGAACCACGATCCAGTCACCGCCAACCGTGGCCTCAAGCACCTCCAGCCCGATGGTGGAGTCTTCCCCGAAGGTGTCGCCCGTATCGGTCTCAAGCGGTTCGTCGTCTTCCGTGGCGATTTCGTAGTTATAGGGAATGAGGATGGTCGTGATGTCGTAGATTGCATCCTCGGTGGCGCCGAACATTTGCTCGACCGTGCCATTGATGTAGGCAAACAGCGAGAGTGTCGGTTTGTCGCCCTCCCCCAGGGTTGCATAGAGCTCCGATCCACGAAGCAGGCGAACGCCGGTCGCGGTCGGGAACATGTTGTCCAGCACCGCTGCACCCGAGACGTTGGTGCCGTCCGCGTTCTTGGCTTGCGGCTGCGCAAGATTGAGGTTTGACACCCATCCGTTTCGCGGGGCCGGGAATGCCGCCAGTTCGCTCGTGCGCGGCTTCTGGCGCTGCGTCGGTGTCCTCATATTGCACCGACAGCCGCACTGCGGTACAAATGACGAACGCGCCCAGTGCTGGAAACACTCGAGCGCGTCCTAACCAACCAACCTGACAAGAGGCTGAAATGGCTCCCAAACCAATATGCTCGATTCCAGATTGCGGCAAGCCGGCATGCAACATGCGAGGCTGGTGCAATGCTCACTATCACCGCTGGCGCCTCCATGGCCACCCTCTGGGTGGAGGTACGAAGTTCGGAGAACCGGAAACTTTTTACCAAAAAACAGCCCTCCTTTTTGCTCGCGATGAATGTCTACTTTGGCCTTTCGGCCTGACTAAAAACGGATACCCACAGATTTGGCGGGACGGGAAGAAACTCTACGTCCATCGGCTAATCTGCGAGGCGATCAAGGGAGCACCGCCCTCTAGTGACCACGAAGCCGCGCACTCTTGCGGCGTGAAGGCATGCGTCTCGTCGGCTCACCTTAGCTGGAAAACACACGTCGAAAACGAGGCCGACAAGCTTTTGCATGGCACAAGATTGAGTGGAGCGAAGCACACATTGGCTCGGCTTACTGAAACCGATATCCGAACGATCCGAGACCTCGGCGGCAAAAAAGAACAGGCAGAGATTGCGGAGATTTACGGCGTCTCACAAAGCCACGTCAGTAGCATTCTTAGCGGGCGCCGATGGTCATCCTTATCCTAACTGCCATGGCCACCCGACACTAACATTTGGGTACCGGCGCCGGCCGTTTGACCTAATCACAACGGCGCCGCGATCCCTCGCTTGGGCTTGAGATAGAGCTATCTCGTACGTTTCGAGATCCTCAGAAAACTCCAGCCGCTTCTGCGCCCTCCAGCGCCATATGAGGCCCAGGGTGAGCAGGCGTTCGTCAAGCGCGAAGGTATCGCTGTCGTTGTCAAAGGCGGCCTTGGGCGTGCCGCCCGGAGCGATAGCGAAATTCTTGGAGACATAGGGGAACTTGGCGGTTGCCCCGGACGCGGGGGCCGGCTGGAATTGGAACTGCCCCCCGGTGAGCAGCCACCATCCGGGAGAGACGACGCCCAGATAGAAGCCGTTCTGGATCATGATCCATGTGTCCATATCGGGCACCTGGGTATAGCCCCAGAACCAGCTATTGGCATCCGATACGCCCTGCCCGAGGCTCATGCGGTCATAGTCTTCCGGCAACGGAAAGGCTGTGTCCGTCCCGTTGCCGGCGATTGCGTTGATCTTGGTCAAAGCCTGCCAGTCATGCGACTTCATGATATCGACGCCGACCTCCGTCACGAGATCGGCAATCTCCACCACGGTCTGCTCCGACGACGAGAATACCGTTGCCGGCTTCGTGCCAATGAGGCGGATCAGGGCAGACTGGCAGGCTGACAGGCAGGTCATATCAGGCGGCGCTCAGTTCGCGGGCCATGCTGACAAGCGTGTCATGGCTCGGATTGCCCCTTGGCCGGCCGGCGCCGGTCTTGTTGGCGATCCAGTCTTTCAGCGCTTCGGCGTCCATATTGGCGAATTCGGCGTCAGAGGCTTGCTGGAGCGCGTCGATCTCTTGCGGCGGCAATTCCTTCACCGGGATGATGGAGGCCCTGAGGGCGGCAAGCTCGGCCCGCAGTTCGTCCATTTCGGCGGCATTGTTGGCGCCCTTGGAACGATCGGCCATGTAAGCGCGCGCCATCTCCTTCAGCACGTTGGAGGCCATGCCCAGGCTCTTGAGGCTGTCGCCCTCCAGATGGTAGAGCGACTCGATCGAATAGATGCGCAGCGCGCGGCACAGCGACAGGTTCGCATCGGACATGCCGTAGGCTTTCAGCATCTCCAGCGGCGTGCCTGCTGCGGTCTGGTCGGCGCCGGCCAGGAATTCACGGTATTGATCAGCCCAGCGCTCGGCATAGGTGACGGTCTTGCCGTTCTCGCGCTTCCACATCGCATCGACGGGGAAGACGGGCGAATAGTTCTTCGAGCCGGCAAAGCGGACCTCGACAACCTGCCGCATGTTCTTGACGAGGTGTCCTTCACGCTCGGAAGCGTTCACGTCCTCGATCGCGTCATAGCGGAACAGCGGGGTGATGGTGATTTCTCGGGTATCGATAGCAACGGACTCGGCCATGGTGGTTTTCCTTGTCTGAAAAGGTTTCGGATGTAGAAAAGGGCGGCCACGACAGCCGCCCTCATTGTCTGGTCTGCGGGAGTGTTACGCAGGGACGGCGTTTTTGGCGCCACGGCTGACGTGGAAGTACTGGCCGTTGGTGATCGCCGTATTGACGGGCGTGTAGAACCCGCCGGCACCGGTTGCGACAGTGTATCCCGGCATGGTGATCACGACCTGCGTGCCGGTGGTGGCGGTCGCTGCGATGTCGGCCGAAGCCTGCACCCAGTAGTATTCGCGACCGTCGTCACCCATCTCGCTGTCACCCAGCTTGTAGGACGGCAAGCCAGCAATGCTGGTGCCGACGCCAAGCGTGGTGTCCCAATAGGGAAGGCCGGTGAAAACGTCGGAAAGCTGCGGGCCAAGCTGGGGCGTGGTCCTGAAAGGTACGGAATTTGCCATGATAGGCTCCTTTTGGTTTGAGGATTACGCGGTCTTGAGCCGGACTTGGCTCAAAGGATTCTCGACCACGAACTGACCGGACCAGACAATGCCCTGAGCCCATGCGTCCTGGTTGATCGGGCGAATGCCGTCACCGGGATGGAAGGGGACAAAAGCCTGGCCGGGGAACTCGTAGATGGACAGGTTGTCGGTGTTCAGGGCGAAGATGGTGTTGGTCGGCATGACGTTACCGATACCACCGGCCGCCACAACGTCCACCAGACCGGCTGGGGTCCAGACACCAAGGCTTTCGAAGCCAAGCTGCGTGGCGCGCTGGGTGGTGATGCGCTGGTGAGCGACCGTCGCGGCGGAGATGGCTGAGTAGGCGTTCGCGTCCATGACCCAGAGATCCGGATACATGTTGTTGCGGGAGCGGGCCAACGCGACCTTTTCCATGATCGGGCGGGCCGTGGTCGAATCCCAAGCGGTGAAGCCTGAGACATCGCCAGCGGTGATGTCGTAGTACGTGGTGCGCCAGTTGGCGACCGTACCGCGATCGATGCCGCCATAGGTGCCCGAGTTGTAGACGATAGGCACGGCGCCGCCGAGACCGATCATCTGCCGCCCGCCTGCACCGGTTCCATCAGCGACGAGTGAGGCTTCCCACTCTTCCTTGATGGTCTTCTCGGCCGCCTTCAGGTAGAATTCCATCAGGTCGATCTGCTCTTCCTCGCCGCTCGTATAGAGCAGTTCGGTGCCGTTCAGCGAGAACATGGCGACGACACGGGACCAGTTGAAGACTGCGGAATTCAGCAGTTCCTTCGGGGTGATCTCGATCTTGTCGTAGCCAGTGAACCACTGGGCTGCAAGTTTGTCGAACTCGATGGGAATGCGAAGCTCAGGGCCGCCGGCACGCTTCACCTTGATGCGGCCGGAATCCTTGAGGATCTTGGTCAGCGGCGTGGACTTGTAAACGATGTCCTGCACCGTCTTGGAACGCTTTGCCACGGCAGCGGTGAGCATCTGCCGATATTGGCGATCGGTTACGATAGGCATTGGATTTCTCCTTTATGAAGCCAGCTTGCGCGCTTCGCGCTTGAGCAGCTTCCTGATGTCGGTTTCGTCGTCGCCCTCGTCGGGGTCTTGCCCGTTGGGAGCGCCACGGATGGATTTCGCGCCAGCATCGTCGGAAGGCACGGGTTTCGCGACAGCAAGGGCCTCATGAGCTTGAGAAGGCGCGACTGAAGAGGTCGGATTGATCCGAACAGCCATGTCGTACGCAGCTTCAAGCCGTTCCTGAGGAGACAGGGACGCGGGGATTTTTCCTGAGGTGAGGAAGAACGCGATGTCCCCCTCAAGCTCATGGTATCGCGGGTTCTTCTCCGCGAATGGGGCGATGATCGACTGCACCGTTTGTTCCTGGCGCATCGACTGGAGTTCCTGCTTGAGCGCCTGCACCTCGGGATCGGGCTGGCGCTGCTGCGTCTGCTGGCGGGGCTGGTTGACAGCCTGCTGATAGGCCTGCGGGTTCTGCGAAATGTGCTGAAGAACATCCATCAGGTTCAGATGCGAGCCGTCCGCCTTGCGCGGGCCGATCTCGCGCAGAATGCTCTCCAGCCCTGCGATGGGGTTCTGAGCCAAGGCCTTCTCGACCTCGACAACCTTGGCCAGGCTGTCCTTGAGCTGGCGCCCGTTGCTCTTGGCAATCTCGTCAAACTCACGGATGGGCTCGTAGCGCTCGCCGGCTTCGCGGTATTTCGAGACCTCGGCCTCATGCTCCTGCGACATGCGGGCAATTTCGCCCTTCACGGCATGGGGAACGTTGGCCCAGACCTCCTTGGCGCGGGGCAAAAACCGGGCGGGCGGCTCGTGATTCCTGCCCTCAGACTGGCGCTTATCCGTTTCCGCCCGCTCGGTCGCGGCCTTTTCAGGCTCGCCCTTGTCAGCCTTGGCGTCAACGTCCGGCTCATCGCCATCGGTCTTGGCCTTGGCGAATTTGCCGTCATCCGCGCGTGATTTGGCGGGCTTCTCGTCCTTTTCCTTCTCGTCTACCTTGGCCTTGGCGTCCTTCGCGGCATCCTCGCCCTTTGCCTTGACCTCTTTGGCTTCCTCGCTCCGGATGCGCTCCAGTTCGGCCTTGAGCGTGTCGCCAGCGGTTTCCGGCTTCGCATCGGGCTTCGGGGCATCAACGTTCGGTTCGGTGAGGCTGGGTTTACCGCCACCTGTGCCGAGAGGTGCGCCGCCCTGGTCAATGGACGTGGAAAGGGGAACGGTGCCCGCGATGGGCGCCGGCTGCATGTCGGTCGTCATTTGGGTAATCCTTGTCTGAGGAGGATTGGTTTACTGTATCGCCGCGATTTCAGGCGGCAGATTCCCTGAGAGAACATCCGCCATGGCCTGCTTGACGTCGTTGCGGCGCTCGACGGGATCGGCCACCGCTTCAACGGTCTTCACGGTCTCATTGCCGAGGGCGACGTATTCCTCGCCCTTCGGGTTTCCACTGGCCTTGTAGGTGTTCTCAAGGTCGCGCGGGTTGCTGTACCATTTGCCATCGGCCATGCTCTGGACGGGCTCGGCAAACGGCCTCACGATCTGCGGGCAGGCGAGATGGGAACGCGGGCCGCGAGACATAGGAGCGACCTTGCGATAGACCTTGCGGCCATTGCCGAGGTCGATCCACTCATGCGCGTCCATCATCACGCATCCGGCACCGGGTTGGCCCAGGTGTTCAGGCGCCATCCGGTTGCGGTGACCGCAATAGCCTGGAATGAACTGTTGGCAGCAAGCGCCGCCTCGTTGGGGCCAGCAACGCCGTTGATGGTGTTGGTGCCGGTTGGGCGGATTTCACAGCCAGTCGCCAGCACCGCACCATAGATCGTCAGGCCAATGAGTGATGCACTGAGTGGAGGAAGCGTGACGATGTTGTTGGCATCCGCCGAAGTGACCAGCACCATGCCATCGGTCGGCAGGAGAAGGCCTGTCGTCAAGCCGTTTGCCGTTGCAGTCACGGCGCGTTCAACGGTGCTGGTCGGCTTGGCGGTGTCGATCTGCTTCGCCAATTCCGAGGCGAGAGGCGGGACCATGCTCAGTTCTACAAGTCGGCTCGTGTTTGCCATGTGAGTTTTCCTTCAGGTTGATGGGTTAGCTTGCCAGCGCGGTGCTGATTGCCGCCGCACAGATGGGAGACGCGTATTGCTCATATGCCACTGCCGATAGATGCGTTCCGTCCGGGTAAAGCGCTGTGTTGGCAGTCGTGGCGACGAGGCCAAGAACCGGGTCGGCCGCGTAATCAGCGACCGTGTAGCCGTTGATTGAAGCGTTGGCGCGGATCTGTGTGTTGAGGTCTTGCCGGTCCAAATCCTTTGCAGAACCGGCCGCACCGAAGCCGGTACGCGGCAAGCATGTACCCACAACGATACGCACGCTCGCGCCAAGCGCCTTCTGAGCCGCAACCCACGTCTGGATGTTCGCCATGACGGCTGCGGCAACGCCCGTCCCGGCAATGATGTCGTTCGTCCCCGCCCAAAGATGAAACATGTTCTTGCCGGTGATCGAGCCGCTGTACAGCGTAGCCTCATGCGCGGCGCGCTGTGTCACAGTCGTCGCCATCGTGATGCCGGCAATGCCGAGGTTCCACACGGCTTTGTTCGATGCCGATACCAGGGCAGACGCGAGGCGCGGAAGGGTTTTGCAGTCGTCGGTGTAAACACCCTCGGTGATGCTATCGCCGACAAACACGAGGTTGTTGTCAAACGTGGTCGGAATGCCGAACGCGGCAATCGCCGCCGTGCGGGCATCGGTTATCTGAGTATCGTTAAGCTGCGTCGGATAGATGGCGAACAGGGTGTAGTCCTGCCTTGCTGCCTTGTTCCAAGCACTCGCAACGGATGAGAACCCGAGATAGCCGCCAGCGATAGCCAGTGTCACCGGAGCCGTGATCGTGCTTTTCGCACCAGTCGTCCGATATATGCCGGACCCGGCTGCCCCGGTGCCCAAGCCGTAGAACTCCAGAACGTCCTTTGCGGCAGGCGTCTTGTCGTTCACTGCGGCTGGATACCACCGGATCGACATGAGATTGCTCGATGACAAAATGAGCGCATCGGATTGCGCGTTGTTCGGGAACTCATACGGCGTCATGCCTTGGATGGAGACAGATGAGGCAAAGACCATGATCTTTGTGTTTCCGAGCCGGTCAAACGCAACTCCAGCCGGAATGTTGAAATATCGAGGGATGGCATTGGGCGCGGTGTTGTCCGCCCTTCGCGTGCCGGCGACGATTGCGTTTCGATCAGCCAGCAAGCGCGGCATGTTTGCTAGCGTCGTCTGCGTGGCGTGGTTGCCGTTGCCGCTCTGGTCATACCATGTCTTGACCATGATGATGTCGGACGGCGAGGCCTTGAAGGCCATGGCCGTGGTGATATCTATCTGCCGGCTGATCGTGCGGTAACCGATGTCCATTTCGGCGCTGTCAGATGCGCGCACGATGCGGCAGCAAGCAAGAGCCGAGCCGGTGACCGCATTGGTCGAATAGATCGCGCCACCAGATCCTGTCGCGGGCAAGACCAGATTGACGCCGGGGGTCTCCTGGGTGATCCCGACGACAGGAAGCGCATTGGCCGCGAACGTCACAGGTATACCATAGCCATTGGTCGCCAGCGTCATGGGCGTTCCCCGCCCATTGGCTGCCACGGTGACCGGAAGGCCGCCAGATGGCTTGATGACGACAGGCCACGCCATTAGGCCTGCTCCTTTGCTGCCGTGCGCTCTGCAAGCGTCCGTTGGCGATCGGTATCCGTCTCAGTGAAGTGCTGCTGACGATCGGCCCGCCCTTCCTGCCGCTCGCCTAGCTGTTCCGTGTGCTGCTGCTGACGTTCGTTCAACTGCGCGTTGCGGTCGCCTTCGACCGCCTTCTGCTGCATGCCCTGTGCAGCCATAGCTTGGTCCACCTGCTGCGTCTGGACAGCCTGTTCCGCCGAATACTCGGAAAGCTTCTGCTTGCGCTCATCAAGGCCGATCGATGCAAGGATCTTGGCCGTGTCGGCTGTCAGCTTGTTGATCTCTGCCTGAAGCTTGCCGGACTTCGACTGCATGTCAGCCACCTGGAGTTGCAGCTTGGCGTTCTCCTGTTCGGCCTTCGTCTTGTCGGCCTGCGCCTTGATCTGGAGCTCGGCAATCTTGCGTTCGTTATCGGCCTGCGCCTGCTGGCCTTTTGCCTGCGCCGACATCAGAGAGGCCTGAGCCTTCACGCCCTCAGCCTCGGCCAGCTTGTTGTTGGCATCTGCCATGGCCTTTTCGGCATCGCCATTGCCCTGCCCCTGGCCGGCGATCTGTGCTGCCATTTGCGGAGCGGCATCAACGAAGTCATCAATGAGGCCATTCAGCTCACGGCCAACACGATAAGGTGCCGTGACGAACTTGAGGAAGCCACCGGCCAGAGCCGCACCGGATTCGCCCATGGCAGCAAGCCCGGTAAGCGCCTGTGTGGACTGCGCCACCACGCCGAGGAATTCATTGCGAGACTGTTTCTCCTGCATCTCATCGGTCATGATGGTGGAATCGGTGGCAATCTCGAAGGCAAAGCCGCGCGTCTTGTCGTCGCGCAGAAGCTCAATCACATCTTCGATCGGGACGGTTTCCTCCGCCTGCTTGAGCGGGCCTGAGTACTTCTGCACAATCGCCTGTTGCGCCTGCTGGAACTGCTGCTGAGCCTGCTGTGGGTCGATCTGTTGAGGCTGTCCGGGTTGAGGCTGTTGCTGCTTCTGCATGGCCTGCTGAGCCATTTCCTTGGCTTTCTCGCCAAGCTCCGTCAGTTCCTTTTTGGCGGCGGCCTCGATCTCCTTGACCGTCTTGGAAATCTCGGCTTTCGTCGGGATCTCCAACTGCGCCATGTCGAGCAACGTCTCTTTCGAGAACTTGTCAGACGCTATCTCGGCCACGATGCGCGCCACATCCCTGGCCACACGCTGCAATTCATCGATCTTGTCGCGCACACGAACCGAACCATACTGGCTCTTGAGCTGCTGAGCGCCCAATGTCTCTTCAGCCTCAGTGGCACCGCGCATAATGTCGGATATGCCGGAAAGCTGATAGAAATCCTCGATCAACTGGCCGCGCGCTTCGATCAGGCCTTGAATAGCCGTGGCAATGTCGGCCAGCGGCATCCACGTGACGAAACCAGTTGCCGAACCTGAGACGAGCGCCGCCCCAGGCACCGAGATAATGATCTCGTCATCATCCGAGCGTAGCGCTGCCTGGATTGCGTCTCCAATGTCGCCACCGGCCGGCACAAGGCCCTTCAGCTTGATCTTGTCCAGCAACAGGTAAATGCGGCTGGTGAGCGTGCTGATCTTGGCCAGATGCGCTGCATAGCGCGTGTAATCAGGCACCGGAACAAGAGAACGCCTGCGCAGCGTGCCATAGGCGGGCCGTGGACAGGGGAAGAAGTCCTTGAGCGTCAGATGGGGCTTGCCCTCATCCAGCATCACAGGACAGTCAGGAGCGGCCCAATACACCTTGTTGTCGTTGCGGTGCCAGACTTCCCAGACGCCAGCTTTCTTGCTGTCGTCGGCGCCGCCATTGTCCTTGTCATCACGGCGGATTTCAGTCTTTGCCTGCTGATAGGCCTTGCCGCTGGTTTTGGCGAAGCGCTTGCGCATCTCCGCCTTGGTCATCCATGCCCTGCGAGCTACCCATCCGACATCAACCCACGCTCTGGCTGGCTCGTGAAGGAAGTCCGTCCGGTCAACCTGATCGACGCAGGCGCGCTGCTCGCCGTCCTCGCTCTCATATGTGACCCACAAGACACCGCGATTGGTAAATGCCAGATCGTCCCTGAGCGAAAGCATGGCCTGATCGATGTTGGTGCGGTCAAAGGCCGAGGTGACGACACGCTCAAGCAATTCCGCGGTGGTGTTGTAGAGCGGCCGACGATCGGCAAACATCGGAGCGACGGCTGGAACCGGAGCATGGGCATAGATCGCCGGCTTGAGGATCTCCATGCTGGCCCAGAACAGATCGTATTCGGGATCGAGCCAATCGTTGTCATAGTTGTTGTCACGGCTGTAGATGTCGTCAATGCGCCGGCATGTGTCCTGATAGTCGCGGAACGTGTCCGTCGCCTTCTTGATGGCAGACAGCACGCGAGATGAGGACTTGGCTTCGCCCTCAACCTCCAGGCTATCGCTGTATTCGGATTCTTCGACTTCAGCCACCGGACACGCTCACCAGTTCGAAGCGCGCAACATCACGGGTCGGGTCAAACTCCTTTATCTCAAACAAATGCTTCTCTATCCGTGCGCCAACCACGAACCATCTAGTGATGCGCGGGCTCCTGACCTTGTCGGCGGCGATAGTTATCGCCCTGATCCTGCAATGCGGGTTCGCCATGCTCATCTCCTGCCCGCTTTCGGCAAAGCCGGCGCGAGAACGTATCCATCTTCCATCTGGTAGATCGGCTTGGGCGCTTCTGGCTTTGGAGTGGGCAGATCGCGCCAGGCCATGGCCATGTATCGAAAGGCGTCAGCCAGATGCGATGACCAGTCATGCACTTCACTGGCCTTGAATGTCTTCTTGTCGTCGTCCCATTCGCGCCGGTACTGTTCGAGCGCCGAAATGCCCTGCTCCTCACAACGAGGATGGAAGACAGACCGAGCCAGCGTCTTGCGGGCCGCGTTGATGCCGTCCAGCTTGCCAGCCAATGGCACGACTTGCGGGTGAAGCCCAAAGCCCTGCATCGTCTCGACGCGGGTTCGTCCTGTGCCCCATTCCTTGACCTTGGCGTCGTGGGGCACGAAGTCCGTGCCGTCTACCCAGCCATGAAGTTCGGCACGCTGCTTTACAACCTCTGCGAAGTGATCAACGCCAACGCCGGACTGGCTGTAGCAATCGAGGATGAAGACCTGCGTCCCAACGACCTGAAACCACCAGATCGACGTGTCGTCCTTGACGCCGATATCCCATGCTCTGTGGACTGGCCGGCCTTCAACAGGCTCGATGTCGGCTATCCGCCCTTCCCTGCGAACCGCCACCATCTCACGGGCATAGAAGGCGCCCAGGATCGCCGCGTTGAAGCTGACCTCGTATTCCTGCTCGAACTGGGCGCGGCCTATGTCCTCGCCGTATAGCGCGATGTATTCCGCGAGGCTCTCGTCAATCTGCTGCTGGGAAAGCGCGTTGGTGTCGTAGATGCTGAGCGATTCAGCGAACCATGATGGATTGGCCCTCGCCATGTCCAGCAGGGCCTTGAAGTGATTGCGCCCTCTTGGGGTGGAGATGAACGCGGCCCAGCCGTTGTTTTCCTCCAACATCGGGCGGATGTAGCCCCAGGCCGATGGATTGGCCAAGGCGAACTCTGAGAACGTGACGCCGGCAACACCAGCACCAACCAGGCTGTTGTAGCGATCGGAGCCGACGAGCTGCCATGTGGCGCCGTTGACGAAGCGAATGAACATCTCCTGCTCATTGGTGCTGCTTCGAAGCTCGTGCGGGAAAGCCTCGTCTATGCGCCTTTTGCCAGTGTGCGGATTGACCGCTGCCCACAGTGCTTTGCGGGCCTGGGCATACTCAGGGAGCGCCGTCCAGTACGTTGCAGGGCGTTCAAACGCCGCAACCGCCGTCCGATGCAGTAGCACATCATCCTTGCCGGCTCGCCTGTGCCATGCGCCTATGGCCCTCCTGCCGCCCTTTTCCAGATAGTCCCACAATGGACGCTGATAGGATCGTGGCGCCCACTTGTGCGGCAGTTCAATTGTCGGCATGTCGCCGTATGATAATCTGCAAAGGGCCGCCGTCCTCGCCAGTGTGTTCTACGTTGGCCAGCTTGGCATGGATATACGGTGCGGCCTTCTCGGCAGCCCAGCATCTGGAATCGAATGCCATCGACTCGTCCCGCAAGACGTTCAGCATGAACTCAAGCGGGGTCAGCCCTTCCTTGGCTGCTTTCTCGGCAACATCTCTTGAGCGCTTGGTGATAGAGCCAGACTTGCGCCCAGCGCCGTCGCGCTTACCGCCATGGCTCATCTTGATTGACCTTGATTGAATTCAATTGCCGGGAGCAGGCGCCAATTCCCGCTCCAGCTCGCTCCCCGACATACAGCGCATGTTGCGGGGGTTGTCCTGGCAGGGATGGGTGCAGGCGGATAGCGTTATGAGCGCTGCGAGGATGAGTGCGCGCATGGGCTGGCCGATCTGATTGGTGGATAGCAAACGACGCGGGAAGCGATGAGCTTCTTCCCTATTGGCCCGGCGGTGACATGCCCGCTACAGAACGACCGCAAATCATCTGGTGAAATAATAGATGCTAAACGTTTCTGGTGCAAGGGCATTCACGCCGC
>Ga0193717_1000692_pt1 | contig 21442 bp, 12 predicted proteins | sample U2c2metaG_FD_145900 | JGI IMG/M metagenome (GOLD analysis project Ga0193717, IMG submission 145900) | Soil microbial communities from a riparian zone of the East river system, Colorado, United States - U2c2 | ecosystem: Environmental > Terrestrial > Soil > Riparian zone | place: USA: East River...
CGTCGGGGTTGTGCTGCTGGAGCGGCTGTCCGACGCGCGCCGCAACGGCCACGACGTCCTCGCCGTCATCCGCGGCTCGGCGGTCAACCAGGACGGCGCCTCCAACGGGCTGACCGCGCCCAACGGGCCGTCGCAGCAGCGCGTGATCCGCCAGGCGCTCGCCGCGGCCGGACTATCCTTCCGCGACGTCGACGCCGTCGAGGGCCACGGCACCGGCACCACCCTCGGTGACCCGATCGAGGCCCAGGCGCTCATCGCCACCTACGGCCAGGACCGCGGGCACCCGCTGCTGCTCGGCTCGGTCAAGTCGAACTTCGGCCACACCCAGGCCGCCGCCGGCGTGGCCGGCGTCATCAAGGTCGTCGAGGCGATCCGGCACGGCGTGCTCCCGCCGACACTGCATGTCGACGCCCCGTCGTCCCACGTGGACTGGTCCGGCGGCGTCGTGGAGCTGCTGTCCGGGCCGAGGGACTGGCCGGAGACCGGCCGCGTCCGCCGCGCCGCCGTGTCCTCCTTCGGGATCAGCGGCACCAACGCCCACGTCATCCTCGAACAGCCGCCCGCCACGGCGCCCGTCCCGGTGCGGGAGCATCCCGGCGCCGCCGTGCCGCTGGTGCTCTCCGCCCGGTCCGCCGACGGCCTGCGCGGGCAGGCCGCGGCTCTCGCGGCGCACCTGCGCGACCGCACCGCCGAACCCGTCGACCTCGGGCACTCGCTGGTGATCAGCCGGTCGGCGTTCGACCACCGGGCCGCGGTCGTCGGCCGCACCCGCGACGACCTGCTGACCGGCCTGGACGCGCTCGCGGCCGGCGACCGAGGCCCGCGCACCGCCGCCGGCGTGGCCGACGTGCCGCGCAAGGCCGTGTTCGTCTTCCCCGGCCAGGGCTCGCAGTGGCTCGGCATGGCCGTCGAGCTGCTCGACACCAGCCCGGTGTTCGCCGCCAGGATCGCCGAGTGCGCGGCCGCCATCGACCCGCACACCGGCTGGTCCATGGTGGACCTACTGCTCGGCGCCGAGGACGCGCCGGACATCGACCGCATCGAGGTGCTCCAGCCTGCGCTGTTCGCCGTGATGGTGTCGCTGGCGGCCGTGTGGGAGTCCCACGGCGTGCGGCCGGCCGCGGTCGTTGGCAGCAGCCAGGGCGAGATCGCCGCGGCCTGCGTCGCCGGGGTACTCACGCTCGCCGACGCCGCGCTGATCGTCGTGCGGCGGTCCCTGCTGTTCGCCGAGGAGCTCGTCGGCAACGGCGCCGTCGCGTCGGTCGCCCTGTCGGCGGAGGCGACCGCCGAGCTCCTGACCGGCGAGTTCGCCGGGCTGACCATCTCCGGCAGGAACGGACCCGCCGCGTCGGCCGTCGCCGGCCCGGAGGACCTGCTGGCGCGGTTCATCGCCGCCTGCGCCGAGCGCGACATCCGGGCGCGGGTCGTCGGCTCGACCGTCGCCTCGCACTGCGCCCAGGTCGACCCGCTGCGCGAACAACTGCTCGACCTCGTCGACGGCACTGTGTGCCACCACGGCGACGTGCCCTGGTACTCCACGGTCACCGGCGGCGTCCTCGACCCCGCCGGGCTGGACACCGGCTACTGGTTCGACAACTGCCGCCACCCGGTCGACTTCGTCGGCGCCGTCGGACGTCTGCTCGACGACGGGTACCGGGTGTTCGTCGAGGCCAGCCCGCACCCGGTGCTGATCACCGGCGTGTCCGCCATCGCAGAGGAGGCCGGCGTCGACGTCGCGGTCGCCGGCACCCTGCGCCGCGACGACGGCGGTCCCGACCGGCTGTACACGTCGCTCGCCGAGCTGCACGTGCGCGGCGTCGGCGTCGACTGGGCGCCTGCGTTCCCCGGCGCCCGCCGGGTCCCGCTGCCCACCTACGCGTTCCAACGCCGCGGCTACTGGCCGACCGTCGTCGCCGGGCCCGGCGACGTCACCGCCGCCGGTGTCGCCCCGGCCGACCACCCGCTGCTCGTCGCCGGCGTCGGCCTGCCCGACTCCGACGGCCACCTGTTCACCAGCCGTCTCTCCGCGCAGACCCACCCGTGGCTCGCCGACCACGCGCTGCTCGGCACGGTCCTGCTGCCCGGCACGGCGTTCGTCGAGCTGGCCGTGTGGGTCGGTGACCGCGTCGGCTGCGGGCACGTCGAGGAGCTGACCCTGCTCGCGCCGCTGACCCTGCCGCGCCAGGGCGCCGTGCGGGTCCAGGTGGTGGTCGGCGGCGCCGACGACGCGGGCCGCCGTTCGCTCGCCGTCTACTCCAGCCCCGACGGCGCCGAGGAGATCTGGACCGCGCACGCCACCGGCACGCTCGCCGAACGCGGCCAGGACCTCCCCGTCGCAGCCAGCGCCGACTGGCCGCCGCGCGACGCGCAACCCGTTGCCCTCGAAGGGTTCTACGCCAACGCCGCCGCGGCCGGGTTCGGCTACGGCCCGGCCTTCCAGGGCCTCACCGCCGCATGGACGCTCGGCGACGACGTGTACGCCGAGGTCGCGCTGGCCGAACCAGAGCGGGAGGGCGCGGCCGCGTTCGGCCTGCATCCCGCCCTGCTCGACGCCGCCCTGCATGCCGCCTCGTTCGCCGGCCTCGCCGACGCCGACGGCGGCCGGCTGCCGTTCTCGTGGGCCGGGGTGTCCCTGCATGCCGAGGGCGCGGCGACGCTGCGGGTGCGGATCACTCGCACCGGTGACGACGAGGTGGCACTGCACCTGGCCGACCCCACCGGCGCGCCGGTCGCGACCGTCGCGTCGCTCGTGCTGCGCCCGGTCGGCGCGGTCCGGCTCACCCCCGGCGACGTCGGCGACGCCCTGTTCCGTCCGGAGTGGACGGTCGCGACCCTGCCGCCCGCCGCGCCGGAGCTGACCGTCACCGCCAACCCGACCGAGACCGGCGAGCCCGCCGACGCCGTACTGGTCGACGTCGTCCCGGACCCGGACCTTCCGGTGCCGCAACGGGTCCGCGCCGTCACGGCCGACCTTCTTGCCCGCGTCCAGATCTGGCTCGCCGACGACCGGTACGCCGGATCCCGCCTGGTCGTGCGGACCCGAGGCGCGATCGCGGCCGACCTCACCGACGATGTGGACGTGGCGGCCGCCGCCGTGTGGGGGCTCGTGCGCTCGGCCCAGTCCGAGAACCCCGGCCGCTTCGTCCTGGTCGACGGTTCCGACGACGCCGCCGGTTCCGACGACCTACTGCGCGCCGCGATCGCGTCCGGCGAACCCCAGGTCGTGCTGCGAGGGGGCGCCGCCAGGGTCGCCCGCCTCCGCCGGGTCCCGGCCGGGCCGGGTCCCGAGTGGGACCCCGACGGCACGGTGCTCGTCACCGGTGGCACCGGCGCGCTCGGCCGGCTCGTCGCCCGCCACCTCGCCACCGCCCACGGCGTCCGCCAGCTCGTGCTCGCGAGCCGAGGCGGCCCCGCCGCGCCCGGTGCGCCCGAGCTGGTGGCCGAGCTGGCGGCGCTCGGCGCCGAGGTCGAGGTCGCCGCCTGCGACGTCGCCGACCGCGACGCCGTCGCGGCGCTGCTCGCCGCGCACCCTGTGACGACGGTGGTGCACGCGGCCGGTGTGCTCGACGACGGGGTTATCGCCTCGCTGACCCCCGGGCACCTCGACCGGGTCCTGCGCCCGAAGGTCGACGCCGCCTGGCACCTGCACGAGCTGGCCCCCGACGCGAACCTCGTGCTGTTCTCCTCGCTGTCCGGTGTCATGGGCGGTCCCGGCCAGGGCAACTACGCCGCCGCCAACACCTTCCTCGACGCGCTCGCCCAGCACCGCCGCGCCACCGGCCGCCCCGCCACCTCCCTCGCGTGGGGGCTGTGGGCCGAGGACAGCGCCATGGGTGGCCTCGACGTCGCCGACATCCGGCGCCTTGCCCGCGGCGGCGTGCTGCCGCTGTCGGCCGAACAGGGGCTGGCGCTGTTCGACGCCGCCATCGCCGCCGACACCCCGCTGGTTGTGCCCGCGCTGCTCGACCTGCCCGGCATCCGCGCCGCCGGGGAGATCCCGCCGCTGCTCACCGGCCTGGTCCGGGCCGCGCGCCGCACCGCCGCCCACAGCGACGGCGCCACCTCACTGGCACAGCGGCTGGCCGCGGCGCCCGCCGCCGAACAGGTCCGCGTGCTGCTCGACATGGTCCGCACCCAGGTCGGGGCCGTCCTCGGCCACTCCTCACCCGACGACGTGGCCGTGCGACGGCGTTTCCGGGAGCTGGGCTTCGACTCGCTCACCGCCGTCGACCTGCGTAACCGGCTCAGCCAGGCCACCGGCCTGCGGCTGCCGGCCACCCTCGTGTTCGACCACCCCACCCCGCTTGAGCTGGCCGAGCACCTGCGCGTCTTGCTCGTCGGCGGCGCGGGCGCCGACCTCGTGCCCACCGTTCTGGCCACTGCCGGCGACCCGATCGCGATCGTCGGCATGGGCTGCCGCTTCCCCGGCGGCATCGGCTCGCCGGAGGACCTGTGGCGGGTCGTGCTCGACGGCGTCGACGCGGTCGCGGAGTTCCCGGCCGACCGAGGCTGGCACCTCGCCGCCCTCTACAGCCCCGAGCGCGGCCGGCCCGGCACCAGCTACACCCGTGAGGGCGGGTTCCTGCACGACGTCGCCGGCTTCGACGCGGAGTTCTTCGGGATCTCCCCGCGTGAGGCGCTGGCGATGGACCCGCAGCAGCGGCTGCTGCTGGAGACCGTGTGGGAGACCGTCGAGCGGGCCGGGATCGCGCCTGCGTCGCTGCGTGGCAGCCAGACCGGCGTGTTCACCGGCCTGATGTACCAGGACTACGCCGGTGTGGCGCAGGAGACCGGCGACGTCGAGGGCCACCAGGTGACCGGCGCGGGCGGCGGCGTCGTGTCCGGCCGGGTGTCCTACACCCTCGGGCTGGAGGGCCCGGCGGTCACCGTCGACACCGCGTGCTCGTCGTCGCTGGTGGCCATGCACCTTGCCGCGCAGGCGTTGCGCGCGGGGGAGTGCGACCTCGCGCTCGCCGGCGGCGTCACCACCATGGCCACCCCGGGCCTGTTCGTCGAGTTCTCCCGCCAGAACGGACTCGCCGCCGACGGCCGCTGCAAGGCCTACGCCGACGGCGCCGACGGCGCCGGGTTCGCCGAGGGCGTCGGGGTGGTGCTGCTGGAGCGGCTGTCCGACGCGCGCCGCAACGGCCACGACGTGCTCGCCGTCATCCGCGGCTCGGCGGTCAACCAGGACGGCGCCTCCAACGGCATGACCGCGCCCAACGGCCCCGCGCAGCAGCGGGTCATCCGCCGCGCCCTGGCCGCCGCCGGCCTGTCACCGGCCGAGGTGGACGCCGTCGAGGGACACGGCACCGGGACGCCCCTCGGCGACCCGATCGAGGCACAGGCGCTGCTCGCGACGTACGGCCAGGACCGGGCCGAACCGTTGCTGCTCGGCTCGGTGAAGTCCAACCTCGGCCACACCCAGGCCGCGGCCGGTGTCGCCGGGGTGATCAAGATGGTCATGGCGATGCGCAACGGCGTGCTGCCGGCCACCCTGCACGTCGACACGCCGTCGTCCCACGTGGACTGGACCGATGGCGCGATCGACCTGCTGACCGACCGGCGGGACTGGCCCGCCGCCGGCCGTCCGCGCCGCGCGGGCGTGTCGTCGTTCGGGATCAGCGGCACCAACGCCCACCTGATCCTCGAACAGGCTCCCGACGCGGAACCCGCGCCAGAGCGCGGAGATGCCGTGGCGGTGCCGTGGCCGCTGTCCGGGGTGACGGCGGAGGCACTGCGCGCCCAGGCGTCCCGGCTGCTCGCCGACCACGACGCCCACCACATGGACGTCGGGTACTCGCTGGCCACCGGCCGCTCCGGGTTCGAGCACCGGGCCGTCGTGCTCGCCGAGGACACCGCCACCGCCCGCCGCGCCCTCGCCGCGCTCGCCGCGGGGGAACCGGACCCGAACCTCGTGCTCGGCACCGACACCGGCGCGCGGCCGACCGCGTTCCTGTTCTCCGGCCAGGGCTCCCAGCGCCCGGGGATGGGCCGCGAGCTCTACGAGCGGTACCCGGTGTTCGCCGCCGCGCTCGACGAGGTGCTCGCCGGGCTCGACCGTCCACTTGCGACACTGTGGGACGTCGACGCCGAGGAGCTGTCCCGCACCGGCAACGCCCAGCCCGCGCTCTTCGCCGTGCAGGTCGCGCTGTACCGGCTCGTCGAGTCGTGGGGGATCCGGCCCGACTTCCTCGCCGGCCACTCGATCGGCGAGGTCACGGCCGCCCACGTCGCCGGCGTGCTGTCACTGGCGGACGCGTGCGCGCTCGTGTCGGCGCGGGCCCGGCTCATGCAGGAGCTGCCGGCCGGCGGCGCGATGGTCGCCATCGAGGGCACCGAGGACGAGATGATGCCGCTGCTCGCCGGCGGACGCGCCTCGGTCGCGGCCGTCAACGGCCCCCGGTCGGTGGTCGTCGCCGGGGACGAGGACGCCGTGCTGGCGATCGAGGCCGACTTCACCGCGCAGGGCCGGCGCACCCGGCGGCTCACCGTCAGCCACGCCTTCCACTCGCCGCTCATGGACCCGATGCTCGACGCGTTCCGTGCGGTCGTCGCCGGCCTCGACCTCGCCCCGCCGGTGATCCCGGTGGTGTCGAACCTGACCGGCGAGCTGGCCGGCGACGCGCTGTGCGACCCGGAGTACTGGGTCCGCCACGTCCGGGAGACCGTGCGGTTCGCCGACGGGGTGCGCCGCCTCGCCGGCCACGGCGCCACCGCGTTCCTTGAGCTGGGACCGGACGGCTCGCTGTCCGGTCTCGCCCGCGAGTCCCTGGCCGCCTCGGACGTCGTGGTCCCCCTGCTGCGTAAGGACCGCCAGGAGGGGCTCGCGGCCCTCGCGGCGGTCGCGACGCTGGCCGCCAACGGCGTCGGTGTCGAATGGCCCGCCCTGTTCACCGGGACCGGTGCCCGCCGGGTGGACCTGCCGACCTACCCGTTCCAGCATGAGCGGTACTGGCCGGAGCCGGTCACCCGCACCGGGCCGGGGGAGGACGCCGAGTTCTGGGCGGCCGTCGACCGAGGCGACCTGCCCGCGCTGACCTCCCGCCTCGACGTCGACCGCGACGCGCTCTGCGCCGTGCTGCCCGCGCTGTCGTCGTGGCGCCGCCGCCGCGAGCAGCGGTCCCGCGCCGACGCGTGGCGCTACCGGATCACCTGGAAGCCGTTGCCCGTGAACGGTTCTCGGCTCACCGGCCGCTGGTTGCTGGTCGTCCCCGAGCACCTCGCCGGGGACTGGGCCGCCGGGCTCGACCTCGGCGACACCGACCGGCTCGTGGTCGCCGACACGGACCGGGCGGCGCTCGCCGAATCGCTGCGCCGGTTCGACGGCGTCACCGGCGTGTTGTCCCTGCTGGCCCTCGACGAGAGCGCCACCGACGGCGTCCCCACCGGCCTCACCGCCACCGCCGCGCTCGTGCTGGCGCTGGGCGACGCCGACCTCGGCGCTCCACTGTGGACGCTCACCCGGGGTGCGGTGTCCGTCGGCGCGGCCGACCCGCTCGCCGACCCCGTCCGGGCCGCCGTGTGGGGCCTCGGTCGCACCGCCGCCCTCGAGCACCCGCGCCTGTGGGGCGGCATGGTCGACCTGCCCGCCGAGCCGGATGAGCGCACCGCCGGCCTGCTCGCCGCCGCCCTCACCGGCACCGAGGACCAGGTGGCGCTGCGCCCTGCCGGCGTCTTCGGCCGCCGCCTGTCCCGCCACCCCGCCGGCGACGGCCCCTCCTACACCCCGGCCGGCACGGTCCTGGTCACCGGCGGCACCGGCGGCCTTGGCGCCGAGGTCGCCCGCTGGGCCGCCCGCGCCGGCGCCGAGCACGTCGTGCTGGTCAGCCGCCGCGGCCAGGACGCGCCGGGCGCCGATGACCTCCGCGCGGAACTGACCGAGGCCGGGGCCAGGGTAAGCGTCGCCGCCTGCGACGTCGCCGACCGCGCCGCCCTCGCCGCCCTGCTGGCCGAACACCCGCCGGGCGCCGTCTTCCACACCGCCGGGATCCTCGACGACGGCGTTCTCGACGGCCTCACCCCCGACCGGTTCGCCGCCGTCCTGGCGGCCAAGGTCGCCGGCGCGCTCGCGCTGCACGAGCTGACCACCGACCTCGACCTGTCGGCGTTCGTCTTGTTCTCCTCCCTCGCCGGCACGGTCGGCGCGACCGGGCAGGCGAACTACGCCGCCGCCAACGCGGTCCTCGACGCGCTCGCCGAGCACCGCCACGCCAACGGCCTGCCGGCGACCTCGCTGGCGTGGGGTCCGTGGGCCGGCGCCGGCATGGTCGCCGACGGCGAGCAGGCCGCCGAGCGGGTCCGCCGCGCCGGCCTCACCCCGCTCACCCCCGCCGACGCACTCGGCGCCCTCGCTCAGGCCGTCGGCGGTGCTGACGCGGCGCTGACCGTCGCCGACGTCGACTGGGCCCGCTTCGCGCCGTCGTTCACCGCCGTGCGGCCCAGTCCGCTACTCGGCGACCTGCCCGAGGTCCGCCGTGCCGCCCCAGCCGAGACGGGCCCGGACCTGGCCCAGCGCCTCGCCGGCCGGCCCGGCGCCGAACGCGGCCCGGTCGTGCTCGACCTGCTGCGCCGGCAGGTCGCCGCCGTCCTCGGGCACGCCGACCTCGCCGCCGTGCGGCCCGACCGGCGGTTCAAGGACCTCGGCCTCGACTCCCTGACCGCGATGGAGCTGCGCAACGCCCTGTCCTCGGCCACCGGCCTGTCCCTGCCGGCCACGCTCGTCTACGACCACCCCACCCCGCAGGCGCTGGCCGACTTCCTCCTCACCGAGCTCGTGGGGTCCACGTCGGACACGACGGTCGCCGCCCCGACCCGGGTGGTCGCCGACCCGATCGTCGTCGTCGGCATCGGCTGCCGGTTCCCCGGCGGCGTCACGACCCCCGGCGAGCTGTGGGACCTGCTCGCCGAAGGCCGGGACGGCATCGCCGCGTTCCCCGCCGACCGCGGCTGGCACCTCACCGACGTCGCCATCGAACGCGGCTACACCGCGGAAGGCGGGTTCGTGCCCGACGCCGCCGGGTTCGACGCCGAGTTCTTCGGCATCACCCCGACCGAGGCGCTCGCCATGGACCCGCAGCAGCGGCTGTTGCTGGAGACCTCGTGGGAGGCTCTCGAGCGCGCCGGGATCGACCCGGTCGCGCTGCGCGGCAGCGACACCGGCGTGTTCGTCGGCACCAACGGCCAGGACTACGCCTCGCTGCTCGGCGACACCGACGCCAACCTCGACGGGCACGTCGCCACCGGCACCACCGCGAGCGTCCTGTCCGGCCGGCTGTCCTACTCGTTCGGGCTCGAGGGCCCGGCCGTCACCGTCGACACCGCGTGCTCGTCGTCGCTGGTCGCCCTGCACTGGGCGGCGAAGGCGCTGCAGGACGGCGAGTGCTCGCTCGCGCTGGTCGGTGGCGCGACCGTGATGGCGACCCCAGGACCGTTCATCGAGGTCAGCCTGCGCGGCGGGCTGTCGCCGGACGGGCGCTGCAAGGCGTTCTCCGACAGCGCCAACGGCACCGGCTGGTCCGAGGGCGCGGGCATGCTCGTCGTGGAACGGCTTTCCGACGCGGCACGCAACGGCCACGAGGTCCTCGCGGTGGTGCGTGGTTCCTCGGTCAACCAGGACGGCGCGTCGAACGGCTTGACCGCGCCGAACGGTCCTTCGCAGCAGCGGGTGATCCGCCAGGCGCTCGCGGCCGCCGGACTGTCCACACAGGACGTGGACGCGGTGGAGGCGCACGGCACCGGCACCATGCTCGGCGACCCGATCGAGGCGCAGGCGCTGCTCGCGACCTACGGCCGGGACCGGGACCCGGATCGGCCGCTGTGGCTGGGTTCGGTGAAGTCGAACCTCGGGCACACCCAGGCCGCCGCGGGCATGGCCGGGGTCATCAAGATGATCCTCGCTCTGCGCAACGGGGTCCTGCCCCGCACCCTGCACGTCGATACCCCGTCGTCCCATGTGGACTGGTCGGCCGGCGCCGTCGAGCTGCTCACCGACAACCAGCCGTGGCCAGACGGCGACCGGCCGCGCCGCGCTGGGGTGTCCTCGTTCGGCATCAGCGGCACCAACGCCCACGTCATCCTCGAACAGGCCCCGCCGCCGGCAGACGAGGCACCGGCCCCGGTCGCCGACGACGTGCCGTTGCTGCTGTCGGCCCGCACCGAGCCCGCGCTGCGCGAGCAGGCCGCCCGGCTCGCGGACTGGCTCACCGGGCACCCCGGCGCCGAGCCAACCGTCGGCCCCGCGCTGCTGCGCCGGGCGCTGTTCGAGCACCGTGCGGCCGTGCTGGACCCGGCGGCGCTCACCGCCCTGGCCGCCGGTCGCCCCGACCCCGCCGTCCTGACCGCCCACACCGACGTCCCCGCGGGCCCCGCCGTGTTCGTCTTCCCCGGCCAGGACTGCGCGTGGGCCGGGATGGCGGCCGGGCTGCTCGACACCACACCGGTGTTCGCGGCCCGGATCGCCGAGTGCGAGGCCGCGCTGGCCGAGTTCGTGGACTGGTCGCTCACCGACGTGCTGCGCGGGACGGGCGGCCCGCCCGCCGACCGCGTCGACGTCGTCCAGCCGTGCCTGTGGGCGGTCATGGTCTCGCTCGCCGCGGTGTGGCGGGACCGCGGCGTGACCCCGGCCGCGGTGGTCGGGCACTCGCAGGGCGAGATCGCCGCGGCCTGCGTCGCCGGAGCGCTGTCGCTGTCCGACGGCGCCAGGATCGTGGCCCTGCGCAGCAGGCTGATCGGCGACCGGCTCGCCGGGCACGGCGCGATGCTGACCGTGCTCGCCGCACCCGACCAGGTGGTGGACCTGATCGACGACCTGGCCGACCGGGTGCACGTCGCCGCCGTCAACGGCCCGCGCAACCTGACCGTCGCAGGCGACCCGGACGCCGTCGCCACCCTCCAGCGCCGGCTCGCGTCGGCCGGCGTCATGCGCTGGCCGCTGCCCGGCGTCGACTTCGCCGCCCACTGCCCGCACGTCGACCGGATCGCCGACGAGCTCGCCGTCCTGCTCGCCCCGGTCGAACCCCGGGACACGACCGTGGCGTTCTACTCGTCCACCACGGGCGACCGGATCGACCCCACCGCGCTCGACGCCGGCTACTGGTGTCGGAACCTGCGTGCGCCGGTCCGGTTCGAGACCACCGTGCGGGCACTGGTCCGTGACGGGCACACGACTTTCCTTGAGCCAAGCCCGCACCCGGTGTTCGCCATGGGCCTGCCCGACATCGCCGAGAGCGACGGCCATTCGGTGCGCGCCCTCGGCACCCTGCTCCGCGAGCAGGGCGGGCCCGACCAGCTCATCCGCGCGCTGGCCGAGGCCCACCTGAGCGGCCTGCCGGTGTCCTGGCTACCCTCCAGCCCCGGCCCGGTCGAGCTGCCCACCTACGCCTTCCAGCACAAGCGGTACTGGCCCCGGCCCGCCGCCGCCCGGCCGGTCGTGGCGTCGGTCGATGACGGGCTCTGGTCCGCGGTCGAGAGCGGCGACGCGGCCGGGTTCGCCACCCTGCTCGGCCTCCCGGAGTCCACTGTGGAGTCCGTGCTGCCCGCGCTGTCGTCCTGGCGCCGGCGCCGTCAGGACGAGTCCACAGTGGACTCCTGGCGCTACCGCGAGGAGTGGCGTCCGCTGTCGAACGACCGCACGCCGGCGCTGACCGGCACCTGGCTCGTCGTCACCGCCGCCGACTCCGCTGACTCCGCCGAAGCCGAGGTGACCGCCGCACTAGAACGCCACGGCGCGAAGACCCGCCGGCTCGTCGCCGGCCAGGATGCCGACCGCCCTGCGCTGCTCGCCCGGCTCGCCGAGGCCGGCCCGGTCGACGGCGTGGTGTCGCTGCTCGCCCTCGCCGGGCTGGCCCCGACCGTCGCGCTCGTCCAGGTGCTCGGGGACGCCGGTCTCGACGCCCCGCTGTGGTGCCTGACCAGGGGCGCGGTCGGCACCGGCCCCGCCGACCCCGTCACCGATCCCGGCCAGGCCCTCGTGCTCGGCGCCGGGCGGACCGCCGCGCTCGAGCACCCGCAGCGGTGGGGCGGCCTCGTCGACCTGCCGCCGGCGCTCGACGAGCGGACCGGCCGGCTGCTCGCCGCCGTGCTGTCCGGAACGGACGGTGAGGACCAGGTCGCGGTGCGCGCGGGCGGCGTCCTCGCCCGCCGGCTCGTGCGCGTGGCGGCCACTCCCGCGCCGGCCCCGGACGTCCGGGGCACGGTCCTCGTCACCGGCGGCACCGGCGCCGTCGGCTCCCGGGTCGCCCGCTGGCTCGCCGCCCAGGGTGCCGAGCACCTGGTGCTCACCAGCCGGCGCGGCGCCGACGCCCCAGGGGCCGAGGAACTGCGCGCGGAGCTGACCGCGCTGGGCACCGACGTCACCGTCGTGGCCGTCGACGTGGCCGACCGCGACGCACTCGCCGCGGTGCTGGCCGAGCACCCGGTCACCGGTGTCGTGCACGCCGCCGGGGTGTCCCAGCTCGACTCGCCGATCGCGCACGTCACCGCGGCGGAGCTGGCCGAGGTCACCGCCGCGAAGGTCCTCGGCGCGGCGAACCTGGACGCACTGGTCGGCGACGTGGAGCTGTTCGTGCTGTTCTCCTCGATCGCCGGGGTCTGGGGCAGTGGCGGGCAGGCGGCCTACAGCGCCGCGAACGCCTACCTCGACGCGCTGGCGGCCGGCCGCCAGCGCGTCGAGGTAGCCGCGACCGCGGTCGCGTGGGGCGCCTGGGGTCAGGACGGGATGGCCGCGCAGGGCGGGATGGCCGCCCAGCTCGCGCGTCGCGGCCTCGCCGCGATGGACCCGGAGCTGCTGCTCGCCGAACTCGGCCGCGCGGTCTCGGCCGGGGACACCGGGCTTGTGGTCGTCGACGTGGACTGGGAGCGGTTCGCGCCGGCGTTCGTGTCGGTGCGGCCAAGCCCGCTGCTTGCGGAGCTGCCCGAGGTGCGGCGGGTGCTGGAGGTGCCGGCGGACACGTCCGGCACGGCGGCGCTGCTCTCCAGGATCGACGGCATGGACCCGGCCGGGCGCGACGCCGTCCTGCTGGACCTCGTCCGCGCGGCCCTGGCCGAGGTCACGCAGGTCGCTGACGCCGACTTCGAACCGGACCTGGCGTTCACCGAGATGGGCGTCGACTCGGTCGTCGCGGTGCAGCTCCGCAACAAGCTGAGCGCCGCGACGGGCCTGCGGCTGCCGGCGACGTTGGTGTTCGACCACCCGACCCCGGCGGCGATCGTCGACCGGGTCCGGACCGAGCTGGTGCCCGACGAACCGGCGGTCGACCAGGAGGAGGCGCGGATCCGGCGGATGCTCACCACCGTGCCGATCTCCCGACTGCGCGAGGCCGGCCTGGTCGACATCCTGCTGCGGACCGCCGACTCGTTCGACGCGAACACCCCCACCACGCCGGCCACCAACGGCGACCACCAGAACACCGCCGGCATCGGGGCGATGGACGCCGACGACCTGGTCCGCCTGGTCCTCGGCACTGACGACTGACGAAGGGACAAGCGGATGGCTTTTCGGTACCAGGTCTCGCAGCCGTATCTGAACGGCAACGAGCTGGCATACGTGACGGAGGCGGTGAGCAGCGGGTGGATCTCCTCGCAGGGCCCGTACGTGGCCCGGTTCGAGGAGGAGTTCGCCCGCTACAACGGGATGCCGCACGGCGTGGCGTCCTCGTCGGGCACCGCGGCGCTCACCATCGCGCTGCGTGCGCTGGGCATCGGCCCCGGCGACGAGGTGATCGTGCCGGAGTTCACCATGATCGCCTCGGCGTGGGCCGTGACCTACACCGGCGCCACCCCGGTGTTCGTCGACTGCCGGGACGACCTGAACATCGACCCGGCGCTCATCGAGGAGCGGATCACGCCGCGCACCAAGGCGATCATGCCGGTGCACGTGTACGGCCGCCGCTGCGACATGGACACGATCATGGGCATCGCCTACGAGTACAACCTGCGGGTGGTGGAGGACTCGGCGGAGGCGCACGGCGTCCTGCCGGTGGGGGACATCGCGTGCTTCTCCCTGTTCGCCAACAAGATCATCTCCGCGGGCGAGGGCGGCGTCTGCGTGACCAAGGACGAACGCCTCGCCGACCAGATGCGCCACCTGCGCTCGATGGCCTTCACCAGGGAGCACAACTTCCTGCACAAGAAGCTCGCGTACACCTTCCGCATCAGCAACATGCAGGCCGCGGTCGCCCTGGGCCAGGTCGAACGCCTCGACGAGATCCTGGCCCTGCGGGCGAAGATCGAGGCGAGGTACGACGCCGGCCTGGCCGGCGTCCCCGGCCTGACACTGATGCCGCCGCGGGACGTGCTGTGGATGTACGACGTGCGCGCCGAACGCCGCGAGGAGCTGCGCGATTTCCTTGCCGGGGAGGGGATCGAGACCCGCCTGTTCTTCAAGCCGATGAGCCGCCAGCCGATGTACCTCGACCCGGGGTGGCCGACCCTGAACGCCAACCGGGTGGCCGAGGACGGCCTGTACCTGCCGACCTACACGGGCCTGAAGGAGTCCGAGCAGGACGAGATCATCGACGCCGTCCGCAGCTTCTACAAGGCAGGCTGACCAGGAGTTCCTTCCGCCCCCAAGGTGGCCTTCGGGGCGCCTGGCGCCCCAAAGGTGGCCTTCAGGGCAGAAGACACTGGGGATTTCCTTGTGCGGCCGGAATTACGGTCCGTTGACGACCGGGATTACCCGGGCGGGGTCACCAAACCCAGTGAGGTTCGCTATGTCCTTGGAAGAACCCGCCCTCCGCCGCGTCGGGATCGTCGGTCTGGGCTACGTGGGCCTGTCCCTCGCCGCCGCCTTCGCCCGCAAGGGTTTCGTCGTGCACGGCGCGGACACCGCGCCGGCCGTGGTCGCCGAGCTGTCCGCCGGCCGCTCGCATGTGTTCGAGCCCGGTGTCGAGGAGGTGCTCGCAAAGGAGCTCGGCACCCACCTGTTCGTCGCCACCGAGCTACCGACCGACGGCCTCGACGCGGCCGTGATCTGCGTGTCCACCCCGATCGACCCCGGCAGCCGCGAGCCGGTGCTCGGCAGCCTGCGCGCCGCGGCCGAGCACGTGGCCCGCACCTGCGGCCCGGACACGCTGGTCGTGGTGCGCAGCACGGTGCCGATCGGCGCGTGCCGCTCGGTGGTACTGCCGGTGCTGCTCAAGGCATGGGGCCAGGCGCGGCTGGTGATGGCGCCCGAGCGGACGGTGCAGGGCCGGGCGATGGTGGAGCTGGAGTCGCTGCCGCAGGTCGTCGGCGGGCTGGACGAGGACTCCACGAAGCTGGGCGTGGAGCTGTTCTCGGTGTTCGGCACGCGGCTGATCCCCGTGTCGAACCTGGAGACCGCCGAGTTGGTCAAGCTCACCAACAACTGCCACCAGGACGTCATCTTCTCGTTCGGCAACGAGGTCGCGTTGCTCACCGACCGGCTCGGGCTCGACCCGCTCGAGGTACTGATGGGGACGAACCTGGACTACCCGAGACCGGACATCGCCAAGCCCGGCTACGTCGGCGGCGGCTGCCTGTCGAAGGACCCGTACATCCTGATGTCCAGCGCGCGGGGCGCCGGTCGCAAGCTGGGGCTGATCGGCGCGGCTCGCGCGCTGAACGAGGAACTGCCGCTGCACGTGGCCGACCGGGTGGTCGACCTGATGCGGCGGGCGGAGGTGAAGACGCTGCTGGTGCTCGGCTGGGCCTTCAAGGGCACCCCGCCGACCGACGACGTCCGCGGCGCCCCGATCGCCGCGATGACGACCACGTTCTCCTCGGCCGGCCTGCGCGTGCTCGGCCACGACCCGATGGTGCGCCCGGAGGTCGTGCGGGCACTCGGCGGCGAGCCGGTCGAGCTGGCGGAGGGTTTCGCACAGGCGGACGCGGTGCTGGTGATCACCGACCACCCGTTCTACCGCGGACTGGACGTCGCGGCGGCGCTGGCGGACTCCGAGGTCCGCCTCGTCTACGACTCCTGGCGGGTACTGGACGCCGCGACGGTGACCGAGCTGGGCATCCAGTACCACGGTCTCGGCTACGCGGCGGAGGTGCCGGCATGAGGTCGCTGGTACTTGGCGGTGCCGGGTTCATCGGGGTGCATCTGTGCCGGCGCCTGCTCGCCGAGGGGCACTCGGTGACCATCGTGGACAACTTCTCCCGCGGCCGGCACGATCCCGAGCTGGACGCGCTCGGCGTGCCGGTGATCAACGCCGACCTGACCGACGCGGCGGCCTACGCCGCGATCCCGCACGGGTGGGACCACATCTACCAGCTCGTGGCCGTGGTCGGCGTGCGCTACTTCGAGAGCGAGCCGGCGCGGACTCTGCGGGTGAACACCCTGTCGGTGCTGCACATGCTGGACTGGCTGGAGGAGGACTCGACGGCGAAGGTGTTCTTCGCCTCCACCAGCGAGGCCTACGCCGGCGGGGTGTCGGCGGGTGTGGTGCCGGTGCCGACGCCGGAGACCGTGCCGCTGATGATCGAGGACATCACCGCGCCGCGCTGGGCCTACGGCGCGTCGAAGCTGCTCGGCGAGGCGGCGGTCATCCACATGTGCGCGGCCAAGCGCGTCCAACACGTCGTGGCCCGCTTCCACAACGTGTACGGCCCCCGGATGGGTGCCGCGCACGTGATCCCCGAGCTGAGCCTGCGCGCCGTCCGCGGTGAGAACCCGTTCACCGTGTACGGCGTGGACCAGCGCCGCGCGTTCTGCTACGTCGACGACGCGGTGGACGGCATCTACCGGGCCATGACGACCGACTCCCTGACCGGCGAGATCGTCCACATCGGCGACGACACCGACCACACCAACATCGGCGACCTTGCCGACCTGATCCTGAAGGTCGCCGACTTCCAGCCGGAGGTGGTCCCGCTGCCCGCCCCACCCGGCTCGGTCGACCGCCGCTGTCCGGACATCACGAAGCTGCGCTCCCGCACGGGTTACCGCCCGAAGGTGTCACTGGAGGACGGCGTCCGCCGCACGTTCGAGTGGTACCGCGACGTCTGGCACACCGACCCCGGCACGGCCTGATCCGCCACAGCCCTGCTTGCGCTTTGATACGTGACGGCTATACGGGGACGGCCGCGTGAAGTCTGGGCCAGCCTTGCAGGCCGAAGGGCTCACCGCGGCGGAACAGTTCGATACCGGCGCGGCTGTAGGGAACGGTCTCGGCGGGGAGGCGGTCCATTGGGAACCACTCGATCCGGGCGCATTTGTGCGGCTCGGCGTTAAATGGTTCGCCTTGCCAGGTGATCGCGTGGAAGAAGAACCCGACGCGTGCGTGGCCTTCGGGTGCGCGGTAGTGGACGGAGGTCACCATGTTCACGTCGTCGCGGCGTAGTTCGAGGCCGATCTCCTCGCGGGTTTCGCGGAGGAGCGCGGCTTCGAGGTCTTCGCCGTTGTCGAGTTTGCCGGATGGCAGGTTCCATTGTCCGTCGGCGTAGCCGGTGCCTTCGCGCAGGGCCAGGAGCACGCGGTCGTGCTGGACCAGCAGGAGCAAGACGTCGACAAAGCTGGTGTAGTGCACGCGCTGGTCGTCCCTGACTTGTTGAGGCCGGTGAGCGCGCCCAGGTTATCGGGGGTTCAGCAGTCCGGCGTCGGCGACCCGTTGGGCGATCCAGTCGACGCGCTGGCCGGTTTCCAGTCCTGCGGGGACGTCGACCAGGTTGGGGGATCTCACGGCTCGCGGGCGTTCTCCACACCCTTGAGCATGACGTCGGGATCAGGCACGCGGTACGTCGGTAGCTCGCGGCCGAACCACTCCGCCTTGACTTCGAGTCCGGTGCGTAGTTCGACAGCCGCTAGGCAGGAAGCGTTCGGCCGGTCGAGGTCGAAGGAAGCGTCTTCTATCCAGTCGGGTTGGAGGTCACCTATGCCGCATGCATAGCCAACGGCGAACGGATCGAAGTGGGCGGTCACCTTTCCGGCCGTGGCCTCGTTGATGCGAGAGACGCCGGACATGCTCCAGTAGTTGCTGACGAAGTGGCCGTGCGCCGACGCACGCCGCGCGATTTCCGGCACATCTCCGGTCCAGCCGTTCGGCTCGATCGCCACCGTGAACATGTCGTCGGTGAACACCTGGACGCGGAAGTGAGTGCCGAAGTCAGTTTGTGACGGCTATGCGTCGGTGAAGGTTAGGGGCGCGGCTTTATCGGGGTCGCCGCCGTACGTGCGCACCAAGTCGCTGGCCGAGATGCCCGTAACCACGGCGATGGTGCAGACGAAGTCAGGATCCTTGTCGGCCCAGGAGTACTTCTCGGTTAACTGCCACATGGCGTCGTGTCCTAGTCATAGCCCTCGCCCCAAGCCAAGGCGATGTTGCGGGTGATGTAGGGCATCTTGGCGGCGTCCATGATGACGACCTTGAGATCGCCGCACTGACGTTCCGCCAGTACTGCATCGGCCGAACAATGCGCCACCTCAGTCTCGGCGCCATCGGCCACCAGCACCTGCGTGCAGCGGATTCTAAATACTCCGCAACTGTCGGTGTCGTCTGCGACACTCTTAGTGCGCAGCACGCAGCTGCTCACTGGGAGGCTTCACCTCGATGTCCAGCCGCACGTCATCCGGTCTGCTTCTGCCCATCCTGATCGTGGTCGGCCTGGTGGCCGTGTTCGGCGGCTCGAAGGTGGTGGACGTCGTCGAGGGCGTCATCTCGGACATCTTTGGCAGTGACATCGTGGTTGTCGGCGAGGGCGACACCCAGGTCATGGTGGCCGGCGATGCTGAGGCCAAGGAATGCACCGCTGTCCAGCTCCTGAACGACCGCCGCTGTGGCTCACTTAAGATCGTGGTGATCAGCGCGGACCGTATGCCCTACATCGCTCGCAACATCCAGCTCGCTTGGGGCGACGGTCAGCCATCCCTGCTGCATCGTAACTCGGCCAAGCAGGCCGGTAACCGGGCGGCCGCCTGCGGCAGGTTCGTGGCCAAGTATCCGGGTGGTTCGTGTGACGAGTACGCCTTCGCCACCACCGACGAGGGCGGCGCCAGCGCCCGAACCGAGGAGGTGCCGCTCCGAGAACAACGCTGCCAGGGCGGTGCCCTCAACGCTGGCTACGCTAAGGCAGGTATCCAGCAAGGTGAGGAGTTCTTGGTAGTCATCTCGCACCCCAGCAAGATCGCCAAACAAGCCTTCACCGGCCCGGACATCGCGGAGGACCAGAGCGCATGCGAGAGCTGAGGGCCAAGTACGCCTGGGCCGACGAGGACCATGACCTGGCCTGGACGGTCGGGGTATTCGAACGATTCGCGGCTGACGCCATGCTCGCTATCTATGGGGGCGGCCGGGGCGATCACCTCGACGAAATGACCTTCGACGACGCGATGACGCTGCGCAACGACCACTTCGACGAGTTCGCCGTGGTCCAGTTCAAGATGCATGAGCGCTACGGTGTGGCCATCGAGCCCAACGGATGGACCGGCAACGTGCCCGAGATCGCCCGTCGCGCCTCCGTCGATGGTGGCCGCTTCTTCAGCGTTTACTGGAGCCCGTCGGCCTGCCAAATCCTTCAGGCCAAGAATGGCCAAGTGACGGCCAGCTTTGATCCCAACTTCATCGGCCTGCCAGCCGGCGCGAACGACCTGCTGCCTGGCTGGGTGGGTGACGACGAATTCCCGCTTGAACAACTCAACGCGTCGTGTCTCGCGGCTATGGAGCAGCAAACTGGCCTCGCCTTCAACCGCGGCTGGCTTGACGCCATGTTACCGACGTACCGCATCCCAGACCCGGACGTGATGCTCAAAGACGTGGAGAACGCACGGATGCCGTGAGCAGTGGGCTATGCCGTGTCTACCAGTTCCGCACGGTAGAACAGCTTGCCAGCGTTCACTGTGACCCCGAGGGCCTCGTAGCACCGTTGCGCTCCTTCGCTTTCCTGATCCGTCGTCCAATCCACACGGGTACAGCCGTGCTTGGCGGCCAGTGTGAACAGGTGGTCCATCAGCAGCCTGCCGATGCCACTGCGGCGATGCGTCCGGGCGACGTACAACTTGAGGTAGAGCGAACGTGTGACGCCCGCCGCTGGCCAGAGGAACGAGTATGACGCCAGGCCAACCAACTGGTCCCCGGCCCACGCCAGGAGGCCGAAGCCAGCCGGAACGTTGCCGAACAACGCTTCCGTGATCTGCGCGACGCGCTGTTCCAGCGGCTCGAACTCGGTCGCGCCGTAGTGGCGATCCATTTCCTCGAGGAGCATGGCCAGTGCTCCGACATGACGAGATTCAGCAGGTGTCACGGAGAGCAACGGATCGCCCTAGCCTTTCGGGGTAGCGGGGAGTTGGAGGAGGTCACGCAGTTCGTTGACTGGTGGCAAGGGCCGGTGTTGCACTCGCAACGCGTCGGCGACCTGGCGGGCACGACCCACGTGCCCGTTGGTGCATTGGTGCATGGTCGAAACTTGTCGCTGCGGTCGTCGAGCAAGTGGCGGAGGTCGATGTGCAGGACGAGGTTTTTGCAAGTTGATCTGCGCCCGTTGCATCGCCTGGTTGAGCAGTGTCGGGGCGGCGATCTCCAGGGCCCGGCACAGCTCAATGAGCCGCAGCACCGTGAGGTGGCGTGTGCCGTGTTCGTAGGAGAGCAGGGTTCGCTCGCCGATCCCTGAGGGGAGCCGCACCACCAACTGGCCGCGTGACCACCCGCACCCTAGACGCGTGCGCCGTAGCTCCTCCCCGAGCGCTCGGGAGATCGCCTTGTCCGACGGCTGAGCCTGAGCGCCCACCATCTGGAGTGCGCTCATCGCTATGACCGGCCCGTGTCGTTGTCCTCGGTGATCGGCACGATGGTGCAGCCCCGCAGCTCACGGACGAGTTTCCCGGCCAGCACCCAGCGGATGGCCGGGTCGTCGTAGGGAATGCCTTGCTGTCCGATGGCCACTGGCGCAAGGCGGCCGCTGCGATACAGAGCGCCGTGGACTCCGACGATTGGGGCGTGGCGGACGCGGACAGCTACGGCACGTCCCCGAAGCGCCGGACACAGGCGGCTCGCGACGCGTATGCACCGCCCGCAGACGGGTGGCTCGTTGACGGCCATATGTTCCGGCCAACCCGGCCAGTTGTCCCGGTGGTCGGTGAGTAGCCACAAGATGCCGTCATCTGCCCGGTCGGCGGGTTGGGCGCAGACGTTGCACAACAGTCGGCGCATAGCCCGTTGTTGGCGAAACGGATGCACCCTGGCGAACTGCGGCTGGCCGAGTCCGGGCCGTGACGGCGTGCGGAGCCAGAGCGCGCCGTGGCTGTCCCGGTCATGCACTGTCTCGTCCTGGTAGGCGATACCGCGCTCAGGCCGTTCGACCAACTGAAACGGCGGGTCTTCCTCCTCGCTCCATGAAGTGATGTAGGGCGTGTACGGGATGAGCGCGGAGTGATTAACGCGGCCCGTGTGGCTGGGTGTCCTGCTCGGCATGTCACCGCCTCCTGGTGACAGTTGCCGAGTTCCGGGCGGGCGTGGGGGCCGAGGAGCGGCATCGCCAGGTGGCG
>Ga0193717_1000693_pt1 | contig 21440 bp, 15 predicted proteins | sample U2c2metaG_FD_145900 | JGI IMG/M metagenome (GOLD analysis project Ga0193717, IMG submission 145900) | Soil microbial communities from a riparian zone of the East river system, Colorado, United States - U2c2 | ecosystem: Environmental > Terrestrial > Soil > Riparian zone | place: USA: East River...
TTGGTTTAGTGAGAATTGACGATGCGAAGGAAAGGAAAATATGTTATGCCAATGTTACCTGGTCGGAATTAGATGGATTGGGGGGAACAGCAAAAGGCCCCGTTTTTTTGACGGGGCCTTTGATCAGGTCTGCTGTAGAGGAAGGATTCGAACCTCCACGGAGTAGTTAGCAGTAGCGCAATGTGCGGTGGTCAACCCCAGTCGAAACCGATTTAAGTCGGAGTCGGCATTACACTATGTTTATCCTAGTTCTCCACCCCCGAGACAAGAGGGCATGTCTGCCAAGTTTCATCACTCCACAATGAGTAGCCTTGTAATCGGCTTGATGAAGTAAAATTAAAGAAATGTGGCAAACATTTGTATTTTTTCAATAAAAATTTTTATATTTTCAAAATTATTCAAATATTTGCAATATACTGTAGAGAAAATTCAAAAAACTATATTCAAGATGGCTGTAAAATTGAATCTCGACAAATTGGATTTACAGATAATTCACGAAATGATGGAGAATGCGGAAATCTCCTACGCAGAATTAGGAAAAAAGCTATTTGTTTCGGGAGGTACGATCCATGTGCGTATCAAGAAGTTACAGGAACTTTCCGTTGTGAAAGGTACAAAATTACATGTTGACCTTAAACAGCTTGGTTATGATGTAATTGCGTTCATCGGCATTTACCTGGAAAAAAGTTCGCTTTATGATAGTGTTGCCCGGGAATTGCAGAAAATACCCGAGATCGTCCGACTCAACTATACCACCGGGAATTACAGCATGTTCGCAGAAATAGTCTGTAAAGACATCAATCAGCTGAGATTTGTCCTGCATGACGAACTGCAGAAAATAAAGGGGATCGAACGCACGGAGACCTTTATTTCCCTCGATGAAAGCATTAACCGCAATGTACAGGTTTTCAAAGAATAGAGCACTTACACTCTCACATTCAGCACGTCCCGTAATCCATTACCCAGCATATTGAACGCAAGCACCAGCAACATGATCGCCAGTCCGGGCGCGAGGGCCAGCATAGGATTATGTGTGATGATAAAATTATAATTCTCCTTTATCATTAGTCCCCAGCTGGGTTGCGGAGGCTGAACACCCACTCCCAGGAAGCTAAGACCGGCTTCGATGACGATGGCAGACGCAAAATTGGAAGCGGCTACGACCCAGACCGGACCCATTACATTTGGAAGGATATGCCGGAATAAAATACGGCTATGTGAGTAACCCAGGGCCCTGGCTGCTTCTACGTATTCCCGTTCCTTTGCTGCCAGCACCTGGCCGCGGATGATCCGCGCCACATTTACCCAGAGTGTGAGGCCGATGGCGATGAAGACCTGCCAGAATCCCTTGCCCAGCACCAGCATGATGGCAAAGACAAGCAACAAAGTAGGGATGCTCCAGATAACGTTTACCAGCCAGAGGATGATCTCGTCAACCCGTCCCCTGAAATAACCGGCCAGCGCACCGAGCAGGACACCTACGCTCAGGGAAAGCAGGACGGTTACCAGACCGACAGCGAGGCTGACTCTAACGCCAATGAGCAGCCGACTTAAGATATCCCGCCCGTATTTATCGGTGCCCAGCCAGAATGTTTGTGTTTTTATGTGATATGTGTTTGATGCAAGATAATTGGGGCCGTAGCTTCGCCTTTCCTCGACGTCCTCGTCGACAAATTTTTGTACGATCAGGCTGTCACCCTTCACAACATAACTATTGATGGGAATATAATCAAAGACGTCCTCCCGTCCGTTGAGCAGGCGGCCGAAGAAGGAGACACCGGATGCGGGTCTTTCTTTTGGCAGAAGCAGGAAAAGCTGCTGAAACCCCGGCCTGCGTCCGCCGATCTCCACGATGATGCGATTGGCGTTGGGGGACGGATCGGGTGCGATGAAATAGGCGCAGAGGGCCACCACCAGCGAAAGAGCAATGACGATAAGTCCGAACAAAGTTCCTCTGTTGTGCAGCAGACGTCTACCTATATGCAGCCTGGGATTGGTCATTAGCTTATTTTTCTATCCTTCCAGCGGTAGCTGCCGAACTTACCCAGCCAGCCGACTACGATGGTATAGAGTATATGAAACGGTTGTAAAAGCGCAAAATACGGCATCAGCCGCTGTTGTTGGAAAAAGGTTGCTACCGACCTGACAAAAGGATATTCAACGATGGTCTTCACGGCCAGGAGAAGCAGCGAAACCCAGAGCCACCAGCTATTCCAGAAGGCAGCGACGAACAGGCCCACAAAAAGTAAATTGACAAGGTACACCAATAAGAGTACCCAAAAGATGCGGCGGTCATCGTAGCTGTCTGCCTTGCTGGCCCAGCGAATGCGTTGGTTGAGGAAACCTGACCATTGAGTCTCCGGTTTGGTCGTAACGATAGCAAGGCGATGTTTGAGGAAAAAGACCTGTTGAGGATATTTAAGATAGATCTTATGCATCAGCAGCATATCGTCGCCGCTTGGAATGGCATCGATACCCTTAAACCCCCCCACTTCATAAAAAGCTTTTCTCTCATAAGCAAGGTTTGCCCCATTACACATGGAATGGAATCCTGAAAAGACGGCGGCGCCGGTGATGCCTTGCAGCGTAAGAAAGTCAAGGGTCTGGAAGACAGACAAAAATGAAGAGCGGCCACCTGCGATGCGAACGGGTGCGGCAATGAATTTGGCGCCCTTGTCTTCGTAAAACGAGGCTACTGTTGAAAGCCATTCGGGATGGGCAGTACAGTCAGCATCGGTGGTGACGATGAGGTCTCCGCCGGCGGCCCCGACGCCGGTGGAGATAGCCCATTTTTTGTGGGCTGTCCTGTTTTCCGGAATGGGTTGATCTTCCAGATTGATATACTGTATGGACAGAGCCAGCTCGGCGGCGCGTGTGGTTGCGGCTATCGCCGTCCTGTCCGTTGAGTGATCATCGACCACGACGACCTCGTAAAGGTCCTTCGGATAAGTTTGCCGGGCCAGTGAATCCAGGCAGCTGACGATATTCTGCTCTTCGTTGCGTGCGGGTATGATGACCGAGATCCGTGTGCGATGAGTGTTTCCGGGAATGGAGGGGATAAAAAGGGGGATCGACTTCCAGGCCCGGAAATACCAGGCGATCAATGCCCCGTAAACAGCAAGGATAGAATAGCTTATGATCGTAAAAAGATACAACGGGAACATAGTTGAACAAAAATGATCGGTAAATATAAAGATCGGCCGTCTTTTGGAAGAAATTCCTGTTTTGGGAAAAGGGTAGTAGTGAGTTGGCTGTATAATATCTTGATAGTCAATGTGTTGGAAAATTGGAATATAATTGGCTTTGGCAATATTTGGTGTATACCTATATGTAAGATCCAATATGTTTTTGAATTTAATAAAATTCAACATTACTATGATGAGACCTCTACACGCTACAGCCTGTTTCTTACTTCTATTCAGTTGTCTCGCATTTAGCCAGACGACTTACGCTCAAACCTCCTATACCTGGAATGGCTCCCTGTCCACGGACTGGAATACGCCGGGTAACTGGACTCCCAGCGGGGTTCCCACAGCAATAGATAATGTCACCATCGTAACCGGCGGTAATACCTGTCTGTTAAATGCCAGTGCAGGGATAACCAACTTCAAGCTTACCAGCGGTACTCTTGACCTGGGCGGGTTTACGCTTACCGTAAACGGAACTACGGCTACGTTTACCGCGGGCGCAGTACAAAACGGGTCAATGACTATTCCCAATGCCACTGCGACTTCTTTTGGCAATGGCCCGGTCAATATGAACTGTATCGTTGCGATAAGCTCAGCAGCAATAACAATAAAGAATACCAGCTTTCAAAAAGCGTTGACCATAACAAAAACGGGGGCTTCGAATGACGCCAGCCCTGGCGGAAATAGTTTCAATGGGGTGACGACGATGACCAATGCCGGAGCCGGGTACTTATTAATGGGCAATGGCAGTCCGGACCAGTTCAATGCTGCGGCGACTTTTAATAATACGGGCGGCAGTCAGATTTATGTGGCTTATAACAGTACGAATAATATTTTTGGCGGGGTTACCACTTTCAATAATACGCCCAGCGCCAATTCAGGGATCTATGTCAGTCAGAACTCCGCCGGAACCTTGTTTAACGATAATATAGCAGTCACTTCCAATAATGGGCAGGGGGTAATTTTTGGTGGTAGTGCAACGGCTACCTGTACGCTTGCTGCTACAAAGACCATTACAGTAGGGGCCGGTGGTTTTTCAGCCGGTACTTTATACCTGAAGGCGTTTACGCAAACGGGTGTTACGGCGCAGAATCTGACTCTAACCGGTGCCGGTAATCTTACGATAGGACCTTCTTCTTCATTCGATGGGAATGTGACCGTTTCCAGTCCTACTCTTTTTCTTAACGGCTGCGTTTTTCACGGAACCACAGACATCACAAAAACGGGCTCAACAGGAGATTATAGTTCCGGTGGAAACACCTTCAGCGGAGTATCCAAAATCACCAACAGCGGAAGCAGTTTTTTCCTTTTGGGCAATAACAATCCGGACATATGGAATAATGATGTGACATTTACCGACAACGGGTCCGAGCGTCTCCTGCCCTGCTGGGCAAGCGCCGGCAATCAGTTCAATGGGAATATATATGTCAACACTGCCGGCAGTGCACAGGGAATACAATTCTGCGGAGGAAATACGACGGCGACTGCTATCCTTGCTGCTACGAAAACCATCCAGGCTGGATCTACGGGTTTGACGGCCGGTTATTTGTATTTAAAACAATTTACTCAGCTGGGCAGCTCGCCTATTAATTTGACAGGCTCGGGCAGCACAGTTTTGTATTTAGGACCTGGCAGTAATTTTGGTGGATCCTTTACGGCCTCTGCTCCTGATATCTGGGCACAGGGGGCGACCTATAACAGTCCTGCTACATTCTCAAAGACAGGGGGCTCATCCAATCACAACAACCAATACCAAAATATATTCAATTCGACCTGTACCATCGATCAGCAAAGTAATACCGGTTATTTCATGCTGGGTTACAACTCCAATGATCTTTTTAATGACAATATCATCGTAACGGCTTCGGGGAAGGGCGGCATCTATCTGGGCTGGACATCCGGCACAGGTACTCCTACCCTGGCTGCCGGCAAAACGATATTGGTTGGCTCTGCGGGTTTTAGCGCGGGCTTTTTATATCTGAATACGTTTACGCAGCTGGGTAATGCACCAGTGAATCTGAATTTCACCGGAACGAATACCTATCTGGCGTTTGCCCGCGGTTCCTCCATCGGAGGTGATCTGACTTCGAATACTCCTGATATTTATTTCAACGGAAGTCTGTTCAACGGGCAGGTAAATGCCACCAAAACCGGTTCGGGAACAGACTACAGCGCCGGCGGAAATACAATCAATGGTGCTTCTGTCTTTACAAACACCGGAACCGGCAGCTTTATATTAGGCAATGGTAGCGCGGATACCCTGAACAACGATGTTACTTTTAACAGTAATAGCAGTGGTACGGGCTATATCGGAGCGGGCTGGAATTCGACAGGGAATTTCTTCAATGGCAATATTACCGTTTCCAGCACAGGTACAGCAGGCGGCGTCTATTTTTGCCAGAGTACCGGCGCCTCCGCCATTCTTGCAGCAGGGAAAGCCATACAAATTGGCTCAGGCGGATTTTCTTCCGGAATATTGTATCTTAAACAGCTGACGCAGCTGGGTAATGCGGCGACGAATCTTACCTTGACTGGTGCGACCACTCTTCTCCAGGCCGGGCCAGGTTCTGCCTTCGGAGGTGACTTTACCGCTGTTTCTCCCAGGATCTTATTGAATGGCTCTGTTTATTCCGGAGTAACCAGCTTCACCAAGACGGGAGCGACCGGGGAATGGTCATTGGGCGGGAATACGTTTAATTCCACGCTTACTGTAAACCACCAGGGGAGCGGTTACTTTGGCTTCGCCAATGGGGCTCCCGATATCTATAATGGAGATGTATATGTTAATAACAATTCTACTGAAAGGATCATTTTCGGCAATAACCCAACGGGTAACCAGTTCAATGGAAATATCATTTTAACCCAGATAGGTTCTTCTGTAGGGACAGCCTTTGGCTGGAGCAGTACTACGGACCTGACCATGGCAGCGGGTAAAACCATCTCCATTGGTGCGGCCGGATTCAGTACCGGTTATCTGCAGATCGAACGATTCACTCAATTAGGCAATGCTCCGGTCAATCTGCCGCTTACGGGGAGTAGCTCACTTACCTTTGGGCCGACGTCCACCATCGGCGGGGATCTTACTTCTACCAGCAGCAGCCTGTATCTTAACGGCTGTACCTTCAATGGCCAGGTAAATGCTACTAAAACAGGAACCACAAATGATTATGGCAGCGGAGGAAATATATTTCAGAGCAGCGCTACGCTTAACAATACAAGCGCCGGCAACCTCGTCCTGGGTAATGGCAGTCCCGATACCTGGAATGGCGATGCATTTTTCAACAGTAGTGGTTCGGCCTATATTGGCATAGGCTGGTATGCTGCCGGGAATATATTCAATGGAAATATCAATGTTTCCAGTTCTGGCTCGGCCACCGGTGTCTATTTTTGCCAGAATAGTGCCTCCACTTCCACGCTGGCTGCAGGCAAAGCCATACAAGTGGGTTCCGGCGGGTTTTCTTCCGGAGTTTTATCCTTAAGACAATTCACACAATTAGGTACCTCAGCAAACAATCTTACCCTTACAGGCGCGACCACTCTTCTCCAGGTAGGGCCAAGCTCCGCCTTCGATGGCGACTTTACCGCGGTTTCTCCCCGGATCTTATTGAATGGCGCTGTTTATTCCGGGGTAACCAGCTTTACCAAAACGGGCGCGAACGGGGAATGGTCATACGGAGGCAATACATTTAATTCCACGGTTACTATCAATAACCTGGGCAGCGGCTATTTTGGTTTCGCAAATGGGGCTCCTGATATATACAACGGAGATGTATACGTCAATAATAACTCTACAGAAAGGATCATTTTCGGCAATAATCCTGTGGGTAACCAGTTCAACGGGAATATTATCCTCACCCAGACAGGCTCTTCTGTCGGGATATCGTTTGGCTGGAGCAGTAGTACCGATGAGACCATGGCAGCGGGTAAAACCATCTCCATTGGTGCGGCCGGATTTAGTACCGGCTATTTGCAAGTCCAGCGATTTATACAGCTGGGCAACGCTCCCATGAACCTGTTGCTTACGGGGAACAGCTCGCTTACATTCGGACCTTCGTCTACCATCGGCGGGGATCTTACTTCTACCAGCGGATCGCTGTACTTTAATGGCTGTACGTTCAATGGTTTTGTAAACAGTACAAAAACCGGCGCTACCAATGATGGCAGCTCGGGTAATAATATTTTTCACGGAAATGCTGTCATGACCAATGCAGGCTCGGGTTATTTATTGTTTGGAAACGGGAACAAGGACCAGTTCAATGCTGCGGCTACCTTTAACAATATGGGAGGAAGCAGCATTTATGTAGCCTATAACAGCGCAAATAATTTGTTTAGCGGTGTGACCACTTTCAACAATATGCCGACGGGCAATGGTCTTATCTATGTCAGCAGTTACTCAGCGGGCACAACCTTTAATGATAATATTGTCGTAACCTCTACAAGCGGCCAGGGCGTTCAGTTTTGCAATAGTAATGCAACAGCCACCGCAATCCTGGCGTCAGGGAAGACTATCAGCGTAGGGGCCGGTGGTTTTTCGGCTGGTACACTTTTATTAAGGCAGTTCACACAGACGGGGTCAACTGCTCAGAGTCTGACCTTAACCGGGACCGGAAGTCTGGTCTTTGGCCCATCCTCATTATTTGGGGGAAATGTGACATCGGCCAGCCCAACCCTATTTTACAATGGATGTACTTTTAACGGGACAGTTATAGCTACCAAGAATGGCGCCACCAGCGATGCGTCTTCGGGCAACAATATCTTTAATGCACCTTTTACCGTAACCAATACAGGCGCCGGATATTTTTTGATGGGCAACGGAAATCCTGATCTTTGGCAGTCCACGGCGACCTTTAATAATCAGAGTACGGCAAACCATATGTATATAGCCTACTATGGTTCGGGAAATATTTTTAACGGTGACGTTGTTTTCAACAATCAACCCGGCGCGACGGGCATGTGGATGTATGTGAATCAGTATGGCGCCAGCACGCAGTTCAATGGCAATATCAGCGTTTCGAATATAGGTGGCGCCGGCGTGTATTTCGGTAACGGCTGGGGTACGGCTGTCCTGGCTAACGGGAAAACCATCAGCGCAGGGCCAGGTGGATTCAACAGCGGCGGATTGATCTTCCGCAATTTTACCCAGTCGGGGGCCGGCGCTGCGCAGAATATCGTAACAACGGGCACAAGCTATATTCAATATGGCAATGCGGCTACCTTTAATGCCGCGCTGACCTCGTCGAGTCCCGGTCTGTTCTTCAACAGCAGTACGTTCAATGGAACGGTCAACTGTACGAAGACGGGAACGACCAATGATCAAAGCCAGGGGAACAATATATTCAATGGCGCTAGCACGTTCATCAATAACGGAACAGGCTATTTAATGATGACGAATAATACGGCGGATGCCTATAACAATGACGTCACCTTTGTTCAGAACGGCACGGGTGCGGTCTACCCGAACTATAACAACAACAGCACATATACGGGGACCATAACTGTGACCTCTCCTTCCGCTACCGCCATAACATTTGGCAGCGGGAATGGAACCGCCACTTTATCGGGATCGGCCGTGCAATACATGAATGCGACGGGCGGCACGGCTACGCCGGTATTTACGAGGCTGATAATAGCCAATACGGGCGGTGGGGTTACGTTGAATACCACCTCCATTAATGTGTCAAAAAATCTTACGCTGAATTCGGGTCTACTGAATACTACCACCACCCGGATCCTGACCATGCTGAATGCCTCCACTACGGCATCCGGGGATGCCTTGTCGACAAGCTATGTCAATGGTCCCATGAGATATCAGAAACAGAGCTCAGGGGCCAGCACGCTGAACTTCCCGATAGGCAATTCACCCGATTGCCGGCCGGTGGTGCTGACTGTGAATCATAGTTCCGGAAGCCTGTATACCTATCAGGCGCAGCTGTTCAATGCCAGTGCGTGGGCTTTAGGGTATACATTTCCTCCTTCAATCGATAATGTATCCGGTGTACACTACTATACCATCGGCAGGACGGATGCGTCGGGCGTGAATCAACCTGTTTCGGGTCTCAGCGGCAATCAGACCATCCAGATCTACTTTGGCGCAAACGACGATGCCAACAATGGAGGCACTCTTACGATCGTGAAGAATACGTATACCGCGCCTACTGCATGGATAAACATTGGCGGAGTCGGCGGGCCGACATACAATGCCGGAGCTCAGCTTACGGGGAGCATTACGTCGACCTCGTCTCCGACGGCTTTCAATTCGTTCTCTACTTTTGCCTTAGCTGACCAAATGGGTGGTGGGAATGTGTTGCCCGTCGGGCTGTTGTATTTCAACGCCCGGCCTGATAAGGGCGGTGTCGGTCTGACCTGGGCTACCACTACGGAAAGTAACAATAATTATTTCACCGTGGAAAGAAGCAAGGACGGTACAAACTTCGAGTTTGTACAGAAGGTGGCTACAAAAGCACTGAACGGCAATAGCGATGTACAGCTGAATTATACAGGATATGATGCCAGTCCGTACAATGGTCTCAGCTATTATCGGCTGAAACAAACCGACCTCGACGGGCAGGACAAATACTCGGCGATACAAACGGTAAGCTTTGATCAGAGCGGCGGTGAACTATCTGTATATCCCAATCCGACAAGAGGCCAGGTATTTATCAAGGGCATATCCAGCAATCAGAATAAAGTGCAGATCGAATGGTATGATGCGGGTGGAAAGCTATTGGCTCAGGAATCGGCACCGGTTTCGGGCGGTCTTGCCATACTGAACCCGCATTTCAATAATGGCATCTATCTGTTAAAGATCATTACAGCAGAGGGACGCTTCACCTTCAGGCAAGTGATCATCATGAAGTAATAGCGTTTTCTATTATTTCCTGGTTGCCGGTCTGTAAGAGGTGATGGCCCGTGGGAAGAACCAGCAGTGCGCAGAGGTCTTCGATCCCTTTTCGAAAGCGCTGACCTCTCTCTGCGCGGATGATGCGGTCGTAACGGCCATACACGAGCCTGACGGGTATTTTCCTTGACCGGATGATATTCCGGATTAGTCCTGGTTTAGGGCGGAAACCCCGCATGATCGTCCAGCGGGCATAGAGATCCTGGCGGACCTTTATGTTGTCGATGTAGCGGGTAGTGAACTTGTAAATGCCGGGGTTGACACAATGAATGGCATTCCCGATCCTGAGAAGGAAGAAAAGCCAGTCCGGGTGTCGCATCGTAAAGCGGAAAAGGCGATTGCCGGCGCGGGTCTGTGTGGCCAGCCAATACCAGGGATTCATCCGAAGGCCGTCGGGCGCCAGCAGCACCATCTTGCCGATCTTTTCCGGTGCCAGCTGTAACAGGTGAAGCGCCACCCGTCCGCCCATGCTATAACCCATGAGTGTCCAGGGCCCTGTACGGCCGGGTAAACCGGAGTTGATCTCTTCCATCTGGGTCAGCAGGCCGGCGGGGTCGAAGAACAGAGGTCCCTGCCAGTCCGTCTGTCCGAGAGTCTGTCCGTGAGTCTGTCCGTGGAACGGCAGGTCGAAGGCAACGAGGGTGTAATCATTGCCGAGGCTCTCTGCCAGGAAGGAAAAAGTATCGGCCGATTCTCCATAACCATGAAAGCAGAACAGCAGTCGGGGTCCGGTTCCCCGGCAGGAATATTGTATACGGGAATTGTCAGGGGCATAATGGCCGGTCTGCATACGGCGAATCTACATACTTTTTCAGGGCAAAATAATTCTTGTATTTCTGCCGGTAAATCCTTAATTTTATTTAGTTGTTTAACTAACTGTATGCCAAACAACCAATTTAAAAAAGGGGAGCTCTATAGTTTTATCACCGGCAAAGCATCTATTGCTATTGCCCGTAATCTGCAGAAGAAATTCAATATGGCAGGTTTGAAAATAACTATCGAGCAGTGGAGTGTGCTGTATCATTTATGGAAAGAGGATGGGAAAAGTCAGCAGGAGCTTTGCACCGCTACGTTTCGCGACAAGCCAAGCATCACGCGGCTGGTGGACAATCTGGAAAAGCTGCAGCTGGTAAAACGGGTGCCTTCGGATGACGACCGCAGGATCAACCTTATCTATCTGACCCGTCAGGCCCTGAGGTTACAGGAAGAGACGATGCAGCTGGCGGAAGCCACGTTGAATGAAGCGCTGGAAGGGGTGCCAGCCGATCGGATCGATATCTGTAAAGAGGTATTACAGCTTGTATACGATAATCTTCGATAGTCAATTTATAATTCTCTCATCAACTAAACTATTTTCTATGAGCGCGTCTACCGAAAAAGCACAGGCTCTCAAGGGGGCCGAATGGTTGATAAAGGAAAGCTCTCCTTTCGAAACTTTTATTCCTGAGGACTTCAATGAAGAGCAGCAGATGGTTAAGGACATGTGTAGCTCCTTTTTGGATACGGAGGTACTGCCTGTGATCGACCGTATCGATAAGCTGGAGCCGGGTCTGATGCCTTCGCTGATACAAAAAGCCGGGGATCAGGGTCTGCTGGGGGCTGCGGTTCCGGAAGAATATGGCGGTCTGGGAAAGGACTTTATAACAGCTACGCTTGTTAACGAGGGTCTGGGAGGGGGTTTTTCCTTTTCCGTAGCTGTATCGGCTCATACCGGAATCGGCACGTTGCCGATACTTTACTTCGGAACGCCTGAGCAAAAAAAGAAATATATTCCCAAGCTGGCCAGTGGGGAATGGAAGGGCTCTTATGGACTGACGGAGCCCAACAGCGGCAGTGATGCGCTGGGAGCGAAGACAACGGCTAAATTGTCGGCGGATGGGAAGTACTATCTGCTCAACGGGCAGAAGTGCTGGATCACCAATGGCGGATTTGCGGATATTTATACGGTTTTTGCAAAGATAGACGGGGATAAGTTCTCTGCGTTCATCGTAGAGCGGGGATTTGAGGGATTTACGCAGGGGCCTGAAGAACATAAGATGGGTATTAAAGGCTCGTCCACGGTGCAGCTGTATTTCCAGGACTGTAAAGTGCCGGTAGAAAATCTGCTGGGTGAGGTTGGGAAAGGGCATATCATTGCGTTCAATATCCTCAACATCGGCAGGCTGAAACTATGTGCTGCGGCATTAGGCGCAGCTAAGCGGGCTGCGACCATTACCCTCGAATATGCGAAGACCAGGGAGCAGTTCAAGACCCCTATCGCAAATTTTGGCGCCATTAAGAACAAGCTGGCCGAGATGGCCATCCGGATATGGACGTCGGAGAGTGCGTTGTACCGGACCACGAAATGGATCGACGATAAGGAAGTGGGGCTGGCTGCTGAGGGTAAGCCGATCAATGAGGCTGTGCTGGGCGCTGCGGAGGAATATGCTATCGAATGCGCCATACTGAAAGTATACGGCAGCGAGATGCTGGATTTCGTCGTCGATGAGGGAGTTCAGATCCATGGCGGGAATGGTTACAGCGACGAATATATTATTTCAAAAGCCTACCGGGATAGCCGGATCAATCGCATCTATGAAGGCACCAATGAGATCAACCGGCTGCTTACCGTCGACATGGTCCTGAAGCGGGCCATGAAGGGCAGGTTGGACATCATGGGGCCGGCGATGGCTGTTTCGAAGGAGCTGATGAGCATCCCCGAATTTGGTTCCGGCGAAGAAACGCCCTTTTCCAAAGAGAAAAAGGCGATCCAGAACTTTAAAAAAGCTATTTTGCTGACTGCCGGCGCCGCCGCGCAAAAGCTGATGATGAAACTGGAGCAGGAGCAGGAGGTTCTGATGAATATAGCCGATATGGCGATAGTGACCTTTGTTGCTGAAAGCGCCCTGCTAAGGGCCTGGAAGCTGGCGGATCAGCGAGGTGAGGCGGCCGCGGCCTATGAGCTGGATATCATGCGGACCTATCTGTATGATGCAGCAGACCGGATCAATAAATCCGGTAAGGATGCGATCAATGCCTTTGCCGATGGGGATGAACAGCGGATGATGCTGCTGGGTCTGAAACGTTTTACAAAAACTGAATCTTTCAACAGCAAGGAGGCGAAAAGAAGAATAGCCGACAAGCTGATCAACGACAATAGATATCCGCAATAGTGTACCCTTCGGACACTATGCCGGTATTAAAATCTGAATCGCGAGTTACACATGAGGAAAGAAAAAGCCACACCGGAAATTTCCGGGCGTGGCTTTTCCATAGAAGACCAGTTTCGGGCTATCTTTAATAAAAATTCTGGGAATGCGTCATACAGCGATATATATTCTGCTCCTGCTGAGTACCTATGCGGGCTTTTCCCAGGACAGCGTATGGTTGGCCCGGACGACAGGCCAGCTGCCTTTTATGGAATACGGCATTGGTGACGACCGGCTTGGCGGGGCCAAGATGAGCTACCTGGATTCGAATATCCTGGTGAGGATCGTGGACAGCTTCGGCATGGACTATAAGGTCCGTCTCTCCAACCAGCACTGTGCCTATATTGCAAAGGCAAGCCTGATCCGGCAGACCAGGGTGTCCAATCGTCCTGTCGTCCATAATCCGCATCTCAGCGGCAGCATCAAGGTCTTCGGGGACACGGCATCCGATTTTGTCGTCGTAAACCTGGACGACCGGTATCCCTATCGCGGAACTCAGCTACTGGACCCTTCGAGGGTGGCGGTGGACATTTACGGAGTGACGAGCAATACCAACTGGATCACGCAGCTGAGGTCGGCCAAAGAGGTGAGAAATACCTGGTACGAACAAATAGAGGATGATGTCCTGAGGGTTTATATCCAATTAAAACATACGCAGCACTGGGGCTATAGCCTTGCCTATGACAGTACCGGCAGAAAGCTGGTGATCCGGATCCGGAGACAACCGGCGGTGCTGGATATAAAAAAACTTCGCATCGCCATCGATGCCGGTCATGGCGGGGATAATTCGGGCGCCAGTGGGGTCACCAGCAAGATCCTTGAAAAGAATTATACGCTGCTGATAGCAGAGCAGCTTCGGAAGGCTCTGAAGACTGCCGGGGTAAAAAGCGTTTTTATGACGCGTACGACGGATACTTCGCTGGGCATGCCGGAGCGGATAGCGTTGCTGAAGAAATTCGATCCGCATTTGCTGGTCAGCGTTCACCTGAACTCCGCAAATGTAGATACCGTACAGGGCACCAGCACCTATTATCGTTATATCGGCTTCCGTCCTCTGAGCGTAGCAATCATGGACAGGATGTTAAGTCTGGGGCTTAAAGAATTCGGCAATGTAGGTAATTTCAATTTTTCCCTGAGCGGTCCTACCGACTACCCCAATGCTCTGGTGGAGGTCGCATTTCTCAGTAATCCCCAAGACGAAAAGAAAATACTTAATCCAAAATTCCACAAGGCCGTTGCGCAGAAGATCTACCTGGGCATTGTGGATTGGCTAAAACAAATGAAACCATGAACGGATACCTGATGCAGGAGCAGAAATGGACTCCCGGAGAAGACCTCTTTATTGAAAGCTTTGCTTCTGAAGGGCGTTATGGCGTTGTGTTTGAAGACGACGGAGAGGCCGCCTATTTTTATGCGGTGGAGAAGGACGAGAGCGGGGGTGGGTTGAGCATACTGGATGCTCTGCATATTTATGAGGGGGATAAGGGGGAGGTTGCGAAGCCGCTAATTATAATATGGGCGAGGGACTGGATGAAGTGCGCGCTTGTCATCGATGGATATTGTCATGCCATATTCGACTTCGAGGCGCATGGGGGGTATAACATCAATGAATTCCCTCCGCCCAATGAAATTTGGACAAAGGGGGATCGAAAACTGACCGACGAATTGATCCGCAGATTATTTTAACTCTGATATAAAATTCTATTTTGTATGTCTCCTCTCTCCGGCACTTTTATCCATCACGTCTATTTCTGGCTCAACAACCCCGATAGTAAGGAAGACCTTGCGGCGCTGGTCGCGGGGTTGAAAAAACTCGCTCCTCTGGACCTGATCAGGGACTATCATATAGGGGTACCTGCTGCTACGGACAGAGCGGTCATCGATCGTTCGTATGCCGTCTCCTGGCTGCTGATTTTTGCTACAGCTGAAGATGAGAAAAGCTATCAGACCGCGCCCAAACATCTTGAGTTTGTCAAAGAATGTTCGTCGCTTTGGGCGAAGGTGGTAATATACGATTCGGTGCAGGCTTAGGCCAATTGTGCGGCCGCCGCCTCATCCACGAACCAGTGTAGCTCTCCGTTAACCGGCTTTATCTCCTGGGAGGGATAGAGGTCGGGATTATAAACGCCTTTCAGCACTTCCTTCAGGGCATGTGCCTTTCCTGCTCCTGTTGTCAGAAAAGCTATGTGAGCGGCCCGGTTGACAATCGTTTTTGTCAGCGTGATGCGGTACATTTCCTGTGCAGGCAGGAAAAAGGCTTTTGCCCAGGCTTTTTCTTCGTGTACGATGGCGGTGCCGGGAAAAAGGGAAAGGGTGTGACCGTCGTCGCCCATGCCCAGCAATACCAAATCAAAAGTATTGGGGGTCTTATCAAAATATTGATGGAGGATCTTTTCGTAATCGAGGGCGGACTCTTCGGGTCCGATGTCGGTGCGCATCACATGGATCTGGGAAGCGGGCACAGCAACAAAGTTCAGCAGCGTATCATAGGCCATTTTTGCATTGTTGCGGTCGTCTTCAAAAGGAACGGCTCTTTCATCACCCCAGAAGATATGCATCTTTGACCAGTCGATCTGATCGTTATAAGGAGCCGCGGCCAGTATTTTGTGCAGCAGTTTGGGGGTGCTGCCACCAGAGAGCGCGATGGTAAAACGATCTCTTACCTTTAATGTTTCTGCGATAAGACCGGCGATCCATTTTGCCGAGGCCTGGCTCAGCTCCTGAGCGTCCTTGTATACTTGTAATTCCATGATGGATATGATTAAACAGGCGGGCAGAGGGCCCGCCTGTCATTTAGAACTTTATTGTGTGGGAGGCATCGTGATCCAGTTGTGTCCGTCTCTGGCGATAAGTGCTTCTGCATCTTCGGGACCCCATGAATCAGGAGTATAGTTGGGGAATGAAGGGGGGCGACTTTCCCAGGTTTCCAGTATCGGCATGACGATCTTCCAGGCGGCTTCGACCTGATCGGCACGCATGAATAGTGTAGGATTACCTTCCATGACGTCCAGCAACAGGGTCTCGTAGGCCTCTGGCTCCGGCTCGTGGCTGGAATCGGAGTTGAAGACCATGTCTACGGGGTCCAGGTTCATCGACTGACCGGGACGTTTAGCCTGGAAACGCAAGCGAACTTCCATTTCAGGCTGTATGCTAATCGTCAGCCGGTTGGCCCGCCATGTTTCTGCTGCTTCCGGAGGGAAGGCATAACTGGGCGCAGTCTTGAACTGGATCGTGATGTTCGTCGTCTTCTGGTTCATGCGTTTGCCCGTACGAACGTAGAAGGGAACATCCTGCCAGCGCCAGTTGTCGATATAGAATTTGACGGCGGCAAAAGTTTCGATTGATGAGCCTGTATCGACACTTTTTTCCTGTTTGTAGCCCGGCACCTTTTGTCCTTTCATCCAGCCTTCGGCATATTGTCCGCGTACGGCATATTGATTGACGTCTTCTTTGCTGATCTTCCGGATGGCGTGGAGCACGTCTACTTTTTTATTCCGGATCTCATTGGCGTCAAAGGAAACGGGTGCTTCCATAGCGATCATACACATCAGCTGGAGGATGTGATTCTGGATCATGTCTCTCAATGCACCGGAATTCTCATAGTATCCCCCTCTTCCTTCCACGCCAACTGTTTCCGCCGCCGTGATCTGTACGGACTCGATATAATTCCGGTTCCAGATGGGTTCGAAGAGGGCGTTGGCAAAACGGAGGGAAAGGATATTCTGCACCGACTCTTTACCAAGGTAATGGTCTATGCGATAGATCTGTTCTTCCTTGAACATGCTCATGAGCAACTGATTCAGCTCGTGAGCGCTTTTGAGGTCGTGTCCGAAAGGCTTTTCGAAAACGATGCGGGTGGTTGCCGTTTCGGAGCAGGTCTTGAGGGCGCCGAGCTTTTTTGCGATGTCGGGCATCAGCTGAGGGGCGACGGAGAGATAAAAGATAACATTGGGATGCTCGCCCATCTCGGCTTCCTTAGCTTTGATCACCTCGGAAATCTTTCCGAAGTCGGCGTCTTTTTCCGCGTCCATCGGTAGGTAGGAGACGTGTTTTGAGAATTCTTCCCAGTGTCCGTTGGGCTCTTCGCCTTTGCGGCGGCTGAATTGCTTGATTCCGTCCAGCAGGCGTTTCCGATAGTCTTCTTCGCCATATGGTGTCCGTCCGAGGCCGACGATACCGAATTTCTCCGGCATCCACTCGTCTATGAATAAATTATATAGGGCTGGTGAGAGCTTTCTGAAGTTTAAGTCACCGCTGCCTCCGAAAATAAAGATGAGGGAGGCGGGTGGGCGTTTGTGGTTTTGCATATACTGTCTATTGCGTCGTTAAAATAAATTATTGTGACCTATTCCCATCGGTCACTGGTTGATCTGTACCGGTGCCTGCGGCACCTGGCAGGGCCAATGATGGGCCTTCGGCCTCTTTTCACCACTGCGTGTGAAAAGTTCCGGCCTCATCAATACGTTGATAAGTATGTGCTCCGAAATAATCCCTTTGTGCCTGGATAAGGTTGGTCGGCATGCGTTCGCTGCGGTAGGCATCGAAATAGCTGAGGGCTGCCATCAGGCCGCCAACGGGATAACCCATATGGATGGCATGGATGACAACATTGCGCATATTTTGTCTTTTAGGCGATAGCAGCTGGCAGATATCTCCTTCCAATAACAAATTAGGCAGCGAAGGGTTCTTTTGATAGGCTTTAAAAAATACTTCCAGTAAGGAGGAGCGGATGATACAGCCGCCACGCCAGATCTTGACCACGTCCTGCAGGGGGATTTGCATATCCAGATCTTTGGAGGCTACATGCAGCTGGGCCAGGCCCTGTGCGTAACTGATGATGACTGCGAAGTAGAGTGCGTCCTGTACCTGCTGGATAAATACTTCTTTGGGAACGGGGACGTCTATTGCGGATGTTTTATAGAGGCCTGCTGCCTGTGTTCTTTCGTCTTTATAAGCGGAGATCTCGCGCATATTGACGGCCATATCGATGACCGGGATAGGTACGCCGAGGTCCATGGCATCCTGGGAGGTCCATTTGCCTGTGCCTTTGGAGCCGGCCTTATCGGAGACCATGTCTACGAGGTAATTGCTGGTCTTGTCGTCTTTTTTCAGGAAGATATCTCTTGTGATCTCGACGAGGAAGGATTGTAATTCTCCGTCGTTCCAGTTCTTAAAGACCTTATGAAGTTCGTCATTGTCGAGACCCAATCCGCGATGGAGGAGGTCGTAGGCTTCGCTGATCAGCTGCATGATAGCATATTCGATACCATTATGCACCATTTTCACGTAGTGACCGGCGGCGCCTTTTCCCATGTTCGCCACACAGGGAACGCCGTTGACCTTGGCTGCCACTGCTTCCAGCAGGGGCTGGACGTGCGGATAGGCTTCGGGATCTCCCCCGGGCATGATGCTGGGTCCTGTGCGGGCTCCGTGTTCGCCACCGGAAATGCCGACGCCCATAAAATGGAAGCCTTTTTCCTGCATGGTGATAACACGACGAAGGGTGTCTGTATAATGAGAGTTACCGCCGTCGATGACGATATCTCCTTTCTCCAGGAGAGGCAAAAGATCGTGGATGACACTGTCTACCGGTTTGCCGGCGGGCACAAGCATCATCAGCTTGCGTGGTTTTTCCAGCAGCTGGATCATTTCCGCGAGCGTATTCACTCCCTTAACCGTCGTATTGGGCGAGGCGGAGGATTCAAGAGTAGCTGTCTTCTGAGCGTCCAGATCAAAACCGACTACAGGAAAGCCGTGGTCGGCCATATTAAGAAGCAGGTTGCGCCCCATAACACCGAGGCCGATCATGCCGAATTTAAATGAGTTGTTTGCCATGATTGATTTATGAGGGCCTAAATTTAGGCATTTTATAATTCCGAAAAATGTCCCCGGGCTGACAAGCCACCATCTGCAAGACATAAACGGTAAAAAATACAATAAAATAATATTCTACAAATGACGAACGCCCCGGTCACGGGGCGCTCTTTATGCTGAACTATTTTACTTCGTCCGGATGTGGACTTCCCCTGTGGCAGGTGATACAGCTGATGGCGGGGATAGTTGCACCTTTATCATCTTTTTCAAAGCTAAAATATTTTTTGTTGATCTTACCCGTCATCTTGAACATATGGCGGGCGATGTTCTTTTCCGGTTTGGCATCGCTGGCAAAATCCAGGCGATGGGAGTTGCTGTCGGCAGAAGGCGCGTGACAAAAACCACATTTGACACCCAACGCAGCTTTCCAACCGTCCATCACTTTTTCCAGATCATCATGGCTGATATCTTTGGGCAATACTTTCAGATTTCTTTTGGGCTTATCGTCCGTGGGACGGATCGCGGCCATTCCGGTTACCATGAGGGTAAAGAGACCAGCAACAACCGCAATTTTTTTGTAATGCAACATATTGGAGATTTTGGTCCTCCAAGTTAGGGAAGACACTTGAATAATCATCGAATATTTGACAATATTTTGACAATACTCCCTTTCCCCCGCCCTTCCTATCTTTGAAAACATATGGAGAATACGGAATCTGACGGCTTAAGTAGAAGGCATATTATTATAATGGCCATTTGCACGGGTTTGATCGTCGCCAATATTTATTATTGTCAACCGCTGCTTGTCCTCATCAGCAAGAGTTTCAATATTCCTGAAAGTAAAGGTGGCCGGATAACTTTTCTCACCCAGGCGGGTTATGCGCTGGGCTTATTGTTCTTTGTGCCTCTTGGGGACAAGGTCGAGCGCAGGAAGCAGATCGTATGGATGGCTGGTTTTGCAGTGGCTGCACTTGTTCTGGCGGCGCTGTCTCCCAACTTGCTCTGTCTCGAGATAGCCTGTGTGCTTATCGGCGCCACTTCCGTCATTCCTCAGCTGATACTGCCGCTGGCGGCGCAGCTGGCATCGCCTTCGCGGACGGGGAAGGTAATTGGCTCTATCATGAGCGGACTGCTTGTTGGCATACTGCTGTCACGAACGCTAAGTGGATTCATAGGCGCCTGGCTGGGCTGGCGTGGCATGTTCTGGGTGGCTGCGGGCATCAGCTTTGGCTTGTTGCTGACCATGCGATATACTTTCCCGGCCAGCCGGCCTAATTTCAGCGGTTCCTATGCTTCCCTGATGCGGACCCTGCTGACGCTGATAAAGGGACAGCCCGTTTTACGGGAGGCTGCGATCATCAATGCCCTGGGTTTTGCCACATTCGGGATGTTCTGGACTACCCTGACCTTTCATCTTTCCGGGGCGCCTTTCCATTATAATAGTGATGTCATCGGACTTTTTGGATTGGCTGCGGCGGCGGGAGCGCTGGCGGCGCCGCTGGTAGGAGGAGCCGCGGACAAACGTAATCCCAGGGTCACGGTTGGTTACGGGCTGGGGCTGTTGCTTTTGTCCTTTGTGCTGATGTATGTCTGGGCAGACTATGTGGGAGGTATGATCGCAGGTATTGTCCTGCTGGACCTGGCGATGCAGTGTACGCATGTTTCGAACCAAAGCCGGGTATATGCCCTGGACCCGGGAGCGAGAAACAGGCTCAATACGGTATACATGACCGTGAGCTTTACCGGAACTTCGCTGGGTTCGGCTCTTGGTGTCGTGGCCTGGGACAGCGACCGGTGGACGGGGGTATGTGTGGCCGCGATGGCGTTGACGCTGCTGGCGTTGGCGATATATGGACTGACGTACAGGAAGGCGAGACCTGCGTATCAATAAACTTTTTACTATTAATCTAATTATTATGAAGGCGAACAAACAGGCGGCACTCGGGTTTATTTTCGTAACGGTCCTGATCGATTTCATCGGGTTTGGGATTATTGTTCCCGTTCTTCCTAAGCTGATAGCGCAGCTGATCCATGGCGACCTTAGTGTGGCTGCCCGTTATGGCGGATGGCTGCTTTTCGCTTATGCTTTCATGCAATTTATCTTTGCCCCGGTGATAGGTGGATTGAGCGATCGCTTCGGACGCAGACCGGTATTGCTGTTCTCTTTGTTTGGGTTTGGCATCGACTACCTGTTTCTTGCCTTTGCTCCGACCATCGGCTGGCTTTTTGTGGGAAGGGTTGTGGCGGGCATCACCGGGGCCAGCTTCACCACGGCATCTGCCTATATTGCCGACATCAGCGCGCCGGAAAAAAGAGCGCAGAATTTTGGAATGATAGGGGCGGCATTCGGAC
>Ga0193717_1000694_pt1 | contig 21430 bp, 15 predicted proteins | sample U2c2metaG_FD_145900 | JGI IMG/M metagenome (GOLD analysis project Ga0193717, IMG submission 145900) | Soil microbial communities from a riparian zone of the East river system, Colorado, United States - U2c2 | ecosystem: Environmental > Terrestrial > Soil > Riparian zone | place: USA: East River...
GCCTGTATATCAAAACTGGTCCCCAGTACTACGGTTTTTATAGCGCCCGATTGAATAACAAAAGGATGGTTGGCATCATGTACTACCTCAAAATAGGCCTCTCCTTCAATACTCACATTACGCAGCTCACCCCTAAACTTTTCAGGATAACTGATGGTGGTTGACGGGCTGAGCCATACGTGCGTACCATCGGCCAGGTAGATCTGCCGGTATTGCCCCGGATTACTGGTTAATTGTACCTGTTTAACCGGGTCAATCATGTTTAGCAGCGGGACCCGGTAAAATGCAGCAAGACCTATGGCAAGTACAATGGCTGCGGCCACGGCTATATTTCGCCATAACGGATATATTCTTTTTATTTTAGGTACCTGTTGTTCTTCCATCTGCGCGGTAATCCGGCCTAAGATGGTCGTGCCGATCTGATCTGCTGATGTATATTTACGATCAGCAAGCAGCAGCTCTTCATCATTAAAATCAGCATACCATTGCTCAAACCGCGATCTTTCCTCGGGTGTAAGTGACCCTTCAAGCCATTTATGCGCCAGTTCTTCAGGGTTAAAGCCGTTATTATCCATTTAACTTTTGGTGTCTTTGTAGCTATAGTCAGCTATTGCACGGTTTACCCTTAGTGGTAAATGAAAAAAATATTAAATTAGTTGTGAAGCAGGTAAATCAGCACCGGAACAGACAGCTTTAGGGTTTGACGAAGCGTGCTTAAGGCTTTGGTCATGTGCGCTTCCACGGTTTTCTCTGCAATGTTCAATTCGGCGGCAATTTGGGCATTGGTTTTTTGCTCATCACGACTTAGTAAGAAAACTATCCGGCATTTTTCGGGCAGGTTGTTAATTCCCCGCTCCAGTTGCATACGAAGCTCTTTTTCTGATAGCCAGTGGTTGGTACTATCCTCCCCCTGTGGTGAACTGATGGATAGATGATCTATATGCCGTTTTTTGCGATACTGCCTGTCAAGGTGATTAATGATCCTGTATTTAACCGCAACCGACAGATAGGTGTTCATGGTATAGGTAAGTTGTATGGATAAGCGGCGTTGCCAAAGGCTCAAAAACACTTCCTGAACCACCTCTTCTGCTTCGTGCTCATCATCCAGACGGTGCATGGCCACGGTGTACAGCTTATCCCAATAACGGTTATACAACTCGGTAAATGCTGCCCGGTCATCCTTGCGTATCAATTCCAATAACTGATCATCTGTAGTTGTTCCGGGTAAGTGGTGCTGCATATGAGAATATGACGATCAATTGCTGCATTCGTTACACAGCAGATATGCAAGTTTACAAGAAATCGTTCAATCCTGAGATATTATAGCAAACTTAATGGCTATATGTACTTATTTTTTTTAGTTATTATTTTTTATGGCAGGCAACCAAATACTGTTTTCAAAACGTAATGAAATTATACTAACCTATTATTAACCAATAGTTCAATAAAATGAAACTTAAAAAAAATCTACCCCTCGCAATTGCTGGTATTGCCATGATGTTTGCCAGCTGGTCATGTAAAAAAGACCACAAAATTAACCCCGACCAAACTCAAGGCAATGCTGTTAAATTAGCTACAAATTCAAAGTTTGGTAATATCATGACCGATGCAAAAGGAAAAACACTTTACTTTTTTGCAATTGATGCCAACGGGAACTCCGGATGCAACGGTGGCTGCTCTGTAGTATGGCCTACCTTTTACCAGGCAAACCTAACTTTAGACAATGGCCTTGATACTAAAGATTTCGGGACCATTACCCGTGCCGATGGTACAAAACAAACTACTTACAAGGGTTGGCCATTGTATTATTACCAGAGTGATGCTAAAGCCGGCGATACCAATGGCGACGGTGTGGGCAGTACATGGTTTGTAGCCAAACCTGATTATACGGTAATGGTAGCTAACAGCCAGCTTATTGGCAATGATAGTGTGCGATATGACAGCCAGCTTAAACCGGGCCTGCAGGTAACCCAGTACATTACTGACGACCGTGGCCAAACCTTATACTCTTTTAGCCATGACAAATTTAAAACCAACAACTTTACTCTCGCTAATTTTAGCAATAACGCGGCTTGGCCAATTGATACGGTGAAAACTGTTCAGAATGTACCTTCCATACTTGACAAAACACAGTTTGAAACAATTACCGTGTTTGGCAAAACACAACTGGTTTACAAGGGCTGGCCGCTATACTACTTTGGCAAGGATAATGGTCAGCGTGGTAATAACAGAGGTATATCCTTCCCAACACCGGGTATTTGGCCTTATACCAGTAAAACTACAGTGGCTGCACCAATGTAAATAACCATTATATATAACAATAATAAAAACGGGCAAGGGAAAGGATCCTTAGCCCGTTTTTATTATTGTTATTTTCACCTGCAAAATGTCTAACGGGCGATAATGTTCGGGTGTTCGCTTTTTTGCGTGCATGAAAACCCGATCTAAGATCCATCACGTCATTGCGACGAAGCAAGAAGCCTCACCCAACGCTCTCCAAAGGAGAGTGCTTTAAAATGCTTTTTAAAGTCTTCCCTTTGGGGAGATTGAGAGGGGGCTTCTTGCTTGCTTTGAATACTAATCCTTATAAATGCAGCTCATAGCTAAAAGTACCGGGTTTGGAGTAAACTGTACATTTTTCTAATGGGCGTGGACCGCAGGAGTTTGAACCAACACCCATGGTATGGGCGCTAACCGTTAATACCGTTGCCTTGCTTTTTGGCAGGTCAATTTTATATTCGACAGGCTCCATCTCCTCATCGCTATAGGGTTGTGCCGAAACCTGCAGCAAGTCATCGTCATGTTTTACCGTTATTGAAGATCCATCCTTGGCGCTTAGTTTGGCCCAGCGAATATCTTCGTGGTTACCGTTTTCCATAGGTTTTTCGTACGGAGTTACCTGTTGCTTTACACTGCTTGCATATACACCAATATCAAAGGCACGCTTCCTGTCGGCATAGTTTTCCATTGGGCCGCGGCCGAAGTAGGAAAACTGGTCAAGGTCGGTTTTCAGGAACAGGCGCACACCTAACCGGGCCAGTACCACTTTAGGATCACTAAAAGATACATCATTATCAGCCTTGATAGTTCCGTTACCCAATATGGTATAAGTAACCTTGTGGTGCACGGTAAAGCCCTGTTTGCCGGTTCCGGTTAAACTGGCGCTGATCACTATTTTACCAGGCGCGGCCTGTACCGCAGTAACATCACTTGCAACCCAGGTAAGCGTTTTAATGCCATTTTTTTCCCAGCCTTTATTGGCCCACATATCATCATTACGGTGAGGGGCGCGCCATAAGTGCAGTTTTGGTCCGCCGTCATTTGCCAATACGTTATTGCCGTTCTTTTCCAGTTTGGTGAACGTACCTGTCTTTTTATCAAACTCAATTTTAAAGTCCCTGCCTTTTACTTTTATTTCATTATTACCGTTGGATAGTTCAAGCCCCTGTTGCGCGGCAGGGTCAGCTACTAAAGCCTGGGTGGTTACAGGCAATTCCAATTGCTGGGCAGCAACTTCAAATCCTTTTTTGGCCCACATTTTATCAGTAGCCGTAGTAAATGAGATCCGCAGGAAATACTCTGCGCCTGCTTTAAGCTTAGGGTTGATGATAGTATAAGGGATCTTGATATCCTTTTCTTCACCCGGATTTACTTTACCAATGTCAAAATTCCCTGTTGTGGTAACCACCCCATTTTCACTCAACTCCCATTTTCCGATAAAACCATCCAGGTTGATAAACTGGTAACGGTTTTTAATGGTGATCACACCATTTTTCAGATCTTTAGCCTTAACCGCTATCCACTGGTAAGCATGTTTCAATTCGGGGTAATGCGGTTTAAGCGATCTGTCTGATGCTACTACTCCTTTATGAATAAAATAATGGTCATTGGGATATTCGCCGAAGCCACCGCCAAATGCCAGTATAGGGTGTTTAGGGTCACGTCTGTTCCAGATGCCCTGGTCCTGCCACTCCCAAATACAACCGCCTAAAAGCGTCGGATATTTATCAAACAGGTCATTATACTCATCAACCGAGCCCATGGAGTTAAACATGGCATGCGCGTACTCGCACAAATAAAATGGTTTGGTGAGGGAATCATTTTTGGCGATCTTTTCGGTATTTTCAAGATCGGTGTACATATCACTGTCAATATCAGCCGGATTTTTTACCCCGATACCAAAGCCCTGGTAATGCGTAGGGCGTGTAGGATCAATGCTTTTTACTACAGCCAAAGCAGCCCTGAAGTTTGAACCGCCGCTGCCGCACTCATTGCCCAGCGACCAGATGATCACCGAAGGGTGATTTTTAAAGTTTTGTACGTTGGCTACATTGCGATCAATAATAGCATCTTTTATCCTTGGGTCTTCATTAAATTCATCCCAGGCACCATGGCTTTCCAGGTTAGCCTCGGCCACCAGGTAAATGCCGTATTGGTCGCATAGTTCATACCAGCGCGGATCGTCAGAGTAATGGCAGGTGCGCACATGGTTGCAATTGGCCTGTTTTATCAGTACAATATCCCTGATCATTTGCTCCTCGGTAACTGCATGGCCAACTTCGGGCCAGTTCTCATGCCTGTTCACGCCCTTTAGTTTTACACGCACGCCATTGATGGTAAATATGCGCCCTTTGATCTCAATGGTACGAAAGCCGGTACGTGATGAAATGGTTTCGGATGTAGTATTACCATTCTTAAGGCTTAATACCGTAGTATATAACTTTGGTGTTTCGGCGGTCCATTTTTGTGGGTTACTAACCGGGAAGCTTAACTTTACGGTTACCTCTTCGCCGGGTTTTAACGCGCGTACACTTCCCTGCGCGGTACCGCCCTTTACTGGTGTACTGCCGTTATAAAGGTTAGCAACCAGTTGGCTTGCCTTTGTTGGGCTGCTGCTGTAATTTTTTACTTTGGCGCTTATCTCAACAACCGCGTTCTTGTATTGCTTATCCAGGTTGGTTTTTACAAAATAATCCCTGATGTGCTCCTGCGGCGCGCTCCAGAGCGTTACATTGCGGAATATCCCGCTCAATCGCCACATATCCTGATCTTCCAGGTAACTGCCGGTGGTAAAGCGATAAACCTCAACAGCTACCATATTTTTACCGGGTTGCACATATTTGGTGATATCAAATTCGGCTGCGTTACGGCTGTTTACACTGTAGCCCACTTTTTTGCCATTAATCCATATAAAAAAGCCAGCATCAACGCCATCAAAAGTGATAAACACCCGCCTACCGTTCCAATCGGCAGGTAAAGTAAAATCGCGTCTGTAGCTGCCTACCGGGTTACGCTCTTTGTACGCCGTGAATTTTACCGGCGGCTCGCTCATTACCCGCGGAAAATCCTTCTTAAAAATGTAATTATAATTACTGTAGTAAGGCGTACCATACCCTTCTATCTGCCAGTTCGATGGTACCTTGATAACTTTCCAGCCAGATACATCGTATGAGGTTTTATAAAAATCGGCCGGGCGTTTTTCAGGCCAGTCAACCCAGTTAAATTTCCAGGCGCCATTTAAACTCCGGGCAAATGTTGATGCCCGGCGATTAGCTTTAAGGGCTTCCTGCAAGTTGGCATAAGGCATTAAGGAGGCGTGAGCCGGTTCTTTATTGATACCGATATTTCGCGGATCCTCAATTTCGGTTGGCACAGTGGCAGAGCCCTTAACCACAGTATCACGAAGATTAATACTTGCCGATACGGGAATGGCAAAACTCAGGAAAATGGTAAAGAAAAGTAGTTTTTTCATAGGTTTCCAAACATAAAAACGCATCTGCAGGCAGATGATACTATATGATATAATTGGTTTTCAATAAGCAGGGGCTAATATATAATGTAAAGTTTACATTTAAAACAGCAACTTACTTTAAAGCTTTGTTAATTGCCTGCTCGGTAATACCGGCCATAATGCGATAACCGGCCACGTTGGGATGTACCCCATCGGTAGTAAGTTCGGCTTTTTGGCCATTGCGCTCGTCGGCAAATGGAGTAAAGTAATCCAGCAGGATCAGGTTATTTGCAGCCGCATAGGTTTTGATCAGTTTATTAAGGGCTATGATCTTCCCGGCAGGCTCCAGTCCTCTTCGCCACGGATAATCATATACAGGAAGGTAAGCGCATAAAATAACTTTTATCTGGTGCAGTTTGGCCAGTTCAACCATTGATTTGATGTTATCCATGATCCGCTCATTGGTTACATGCCCCGTGTTTGCAGCAATATCGTTACTGCCAGCCAATATGATCACTGCTTTAGCTTTCAAGTCGATCACATCCTGCCTGAAACGGATAAGCAGTTGCGGAGATATTTGTCCGCTGATACCCCTGTTCAGATAGGGCCTGCCATTAAAAAATTCAGGAACGGAGGTTTTCCAGCGTTCAAATATTGAGCTGCCCAAAAACACGATCCTTTTTTCGCCTGGTTTTGGCGCACCTATCTGCTTATTTTCATCAGCATAATGTGCTAGCGCTGCCCAGTCATCTTTAAAATCTTCTTTTGCAGCAACCGGCGCGGTTGTATTTTTCAGCGAATCCTGATCATTTTGCTGTGCATAACCGGTAAAGCCGGTCAATAATGCGGCTGCCAATAATATGGTAAGTTTCGCAGCACCTTTTTTGTTCATCATCAAAAATAAATAATAAACTAACACTGCTCGCCTTGCTGACACACAAAAAAATTAAGTATATGTTGGTGATATGCTTAGTAAATGGTCTGACTGACCTTTATACAGCATTACCCTTAAACAGGTAATGTTTTTTTATTGGAGCTATAATTATAATATGGCTAAAATCAGCATAAGTTTTTACCCTTAAGGCAACCTCTTTCCCGTAGCCGACGTAATTCATATAAACACCTCTTAACCAAACTGGAGGTTACAACTATGAAACACTTAAAGCATATCAGTATGAAAAAAATCATGTTTCCGGTAATAACGCTGCTTATTATCAGCACTTCGGCTTTCGCCTGGGTATTAACCACCTGGAAGGTAAAACCTAATCAATACGAAGTAAAATTTTCCGGAGGAAAGATCCATGGGGTATTTGAAACATTAAAGGCAAACATCCAATTTGATAAAGAAAACCCTGAACAGTCAAAAATTTCTGCATCTATTGATGCTAACAGCCTCGCTACCGGTTTTTTTATAAAAAACATGCATGCCAAATCTGCTATAGATGCAGACGACTATCCAACCATTTCATTTGTAGCAACATCCGTTAGTAAAAGTGCTAATGCTTATCAGGCTGCTGGTAAACTTACCCTGAAGGGTGTTACCAAACCGGTTACCATTCATTTTACTTTTGAAGATAAAGGCAACGAAGGAGTTTTTAAAGGCGAGTTTAAATTTTTGCCCAAAGATTTTAAAGTCACTCGTAGCGGCACACCAGACGAGGTTACTATTGACCTGAATGTTCCCGTTACCAAATAATAGTTAAAAGCCATATTGGTAAGCCTATCAACTCAAGCAACTGAATATCAGATCCATATATCAATTTTCTACAAAAAAGGCAAACGATAGCATTATCATTTGCCTTTTTTATTTCCTCGGTATAATCTCATAAGTATTGAGAAGTATAAAAAGAAAGCCGGCCCAAGCCGATCCTTTATCGAAAGTGCAGTAAAGGTTAATAACATTGCAAACTTATATTACCCGTGCAAACCACCTCTCTGTTGCTGCATAATTCGGCTCATCCATTAAGTGGGTTCAAAATGTACACGAGTTAAACATGCGCCATTAGTCCCTGCCCTAAATTTACAGACACCTAACTTTTTATGTTTGAGGGATACCTCACAAGTGTTCGGAAGAAATAAAAGTACTGTCATACGAACGAGTTGCGAGGAGAAATCCTATGAGATTTGCAATTAAAGCTGTGCATTGCGTAGAAGAATTTTTCGCTATCGCTCAAGAGATAGTTGCTCTTTCGCGCCCATGCCCTTGCCACCCCAGCGCTTTCTAAATGACAAGTTTTTTTTTAGAAATTCATTCTTCCGAACATCTGTGAGGGGATACCTCAGCGGCATAGTATGCCATTAGTACCAACAAAAAAAAGGCAAATGATCAAATGACCATTTGCCTTTTTTTGTTTTTTGATTATCTTGTTTTATAATCCAAATCCGTAGGCTATGCGTAAGCCCACCATGCCAAAATGATCTTCGCTCCTTGAAAAGTTTTCATAACGAACGCCAACGTCCCATTTTTCATTGGCATATCCTATGCCTGGCGACAAATCCAGCCTGTGCGGCCCCCAGCCTTGTTCCAACTTCTCAAATGCAACACCGGCTTCTCCGGCAAAATATATGTTTGGCACAAAAAACTCTTTAATACCAACTTTGATCGGGATTTCGCCGTAGCTCTGATATCTTGTATCTTGTCCAGGGATCATTTTAGGAAAAAAGTGATAGCCCCCGGCAGCAAGTGTAACTGCAAAACTGTTGCTAACACCATATTGCAAACGGGCGGTACCACCTAATGTAAAATTAGTTCCGAGACGTGCAACACCTGTTGGAATGCCTGTTTCAATACCTAAACCTAAGCGAAAAGCATTGGCAGGAGTGGTTTGGGCCTTTACATTTGTTGTAAAAAAGACAGCTGCGCCGATGAACGCTGTAGCTATTAGTTTTGATAGTGTTTTCATTTATAGTGATTTTAGTAAACAATGAATACTAATATTACTACCAAACTCACCAATAGGTTGCCTCGCTTATAATGTTTTCTTTGATTATGTTATTTACAAGCGCATCAGAACCAAAAATAGCTGTTAACCCAGTATATTCAAACCTGAAATTTGAATTAAGAATAGCACTAAGGATTTATTAATTTGATAGAACCATCGGTATTATGGTGCAATTCTGTCACCTTGATATTCCGTAAATGGGTTTTGCCTGTCAGCTCAGTGTCATGATACAATATGTACCGCTTGCCTTTGATTTTCTTACTTGCCCGGGATACCCGGTCCGTCATACGGATGCTCCAGGGCATTGATGATCTGCGACAGCCGGTGCCTTGCCCCGGTGTTTTTAGGATTGCTCAGTATCAGTTCGATATTTCTGGGAACATATTCCTTAACATCATGCTGTGTACTCGCCCTGTCCAACCGAAGTGTATCTGGTAATATTGCTGTCTTAAAATACTCGACAATCTCCTCATCTGTCATTCCGCAAAGATAGAAAAGCTTGCCACAAAATATTCCCGATTCACAAAATACCTCCAGACAAATTGTAACGATTACTTTTCATTAATTGCCTTATTGCAGTTAAATGCGCAAACAATACAATAGGAACTACATAACCGGGAAGCCATATAAAAGGAAAATAGAGCAATGCGAAATCTGACTGGTTAAACGCAAACCGTTGAAAGGCAAAAGGTCCTGATAACACGGCGGTAACCACAATATTTGCCAGCAGTAATAAACAGATGACATTCCACGCTATCAATATTTTGGGGCTCAGTATATTTTTTATGTAGCCAAAGTAATAAACAAACGGGGCGCTTAATCCACAAAGTATATCGAAGTTCCTTCCCTCAAATGTCATTACTTCGGGCACCACCTTGTGCAGGTACAAACCATATAAGGTGAGTTCCACCGGTATTCTAACAATATGGAGCAGTGTTAAGGTTTTAACATCGAAACTATCTATCACAACCCTCCCCTTTTTTATTAAAAAAAACAATACAATAAAGATGGTTGGCGGCAGTAACAACAGCATAAATCTTGGTGGCACTCCAGTAGTGATGGTATAAAACCCTGTTAAACTGATTGCTGCCTGCACGGCCAGCCATAATAAGCTGATGATAATCACAATTTTTGAGTAATGGGTGGCTCTGTATAGCAGCCATAAAGTAATAATCGCAGTGATAATAAATACGATGCCAATATAATGTGGTAGATGTTCCATTGCTTACTTATTTATAAAGCAAAGGAAATCAGAATAAGCGGCTCATCTCTTGTCAAATGACAAGAAATGAGCCGCTATTATTTTTTTGAGAGCTCCTTACGTATCCTGCTGAGCGATGTATCCGTGATCCCCAGGTAAGAAGCGATATTTTTTAACGGCGCATGCTGAAAGATCTCCGGGTTCGACTGCAAAAAATGCGCATAGCGTTCTTCCGCTGTTTCCGTGATCGTGGTCAGCATCCGTCTTTTCAGTTCCGTAAACCCCCTGACCAGCATGGCCCTGCCAAACTCCCTGAATTCCGGCAAAGCATGAAAAAGTTCATTCAACTGCGCATAAGTGATCAGCCAGCCATCACAATCTGTCAGCGCCTCTATATTTTCCTTTGACTGTACACGGCTGAAAAACGAAGAGACCTCGAACACTACCCTTCCCGGATAATAAAACCCTGTTGTCACCTCGTTGCCTTCTGTATCGTGCGCGAACGCACGCATATAGCCCTTCTCCAGAAAAAAGTATTCATCCGCGATCCTTCCTTCGGAAAGCAAAAACTGTTTTTTTGCAATCGTCTTAGCGGTAAACCGTTCAGCTATCTCCCCGGCAACGGATAAGGATACCAGGTTGGTACTATGAAAAAAATGGATAAGCGTTTCTTTACTCATCAAATAACCGGCTTGTTTCTGTCCCGGGAAACAAGATAGGCATTCTAAAATCATTCTTCTTCCGGTTATCTAATTTGAAGCAGCATCTTTTTCAGATTTGACATCACCTTTTCAATCGCATCCGGTGCATTGCTCCCTGATAAAGTCACCTAAACGATCAGTGTCATTTACAGAAAATTAAAAAAGGGATGAAGCGTAAACTTCATCCCTTTAAATACTTTGCTTGTAATTGTTTGTTAAAAAAAGGGTATTGTTTGGTGGTACCCCTTTTACTTTTTAAAAACTATTAGTGCTTTGCCCACCACAATGGTGTTAATACTGCATCAGTACCGCCCAGGGCAGAAACAGCCTGGTTATAACCATTAATATTGCTATTACTCAAACTTGACGGATATTTCATACGCTGCGGGAAAAATTTGATACTGCTTGTCATATAGTTGGCACTATTTAAAGCAGGTAAATCAGGCATAACATCTTCAACAGCTGGATTCTCATAAAAAGGTAGCCCCAGTCTCCTGTGGTCATTCCAGGTTTCTAAAGGTAACCAGGGTAATTGCGCTAAATACTTCTGTGTAATGATTTTTGTTAGCTGGTCGTTTTTAACTGCACCTGATTTATAAAGGTCATTTTTAGGGTAGTTGACAGCTATTACACCCGCCGCACCGGTAATGCCATCTTCATAATTCATAGTATGTGATGCCGGTGGTTCAGTCGTATGAGCCCAGTTAACAGAAGTTCCAACCCTGTTGTAGTCGGTAGATGCCAGGTAGGTATTTAGATTGGCTGTAGTGCCAAAATATTCAAAACTCTTGGCAATCCCTGTTTCATAAGCCGTTTGGGCACTAACAGGTGTACTCCAGCCACGAACCGCGGCTTCGGCTAAAAGGAAATAAGTTTCCCAAGGACCAAAAAACACTCTTTTGTTATTTCCGTTCCTGTAAACCAGGTTTAACAATGGTTTAAACCCATTGGTAGTAATTGGCTGGTTCATGGATGCTTTTGCTCCCCAGTTACCATCGGCTTTAGCATTCCAAGTATATTTTGAGGTAAGTGCTTTAACTACCGTACCCGCGGCATTTTTTAAATTTGCCTGAGCAGCTACAAAGCTGGCTCCTATAGCAGGATAATTGGCATTGGTAATATCGCCCGGGATACTAAATATTTTATACGCTCTTGGATCAACAGTAAAAGGCAAACCATTAAACCAGTAGCCGGCAGCAGGATCATTGGTTTTGGTGGCAAACTGGTCTGTAAACCGTTGTCCCATCCAGTTAGCCGGCTTAATGGCAGGCTGGAACGATGCAGCTAACTGGTCGGCAGATTTAACGCCGCCTAAGCCAAATACAAGATTGTTATAGGTTGCAGATATAGGTAGCCCCATCCATGATGACTCTTTTCTGAACACACTGCTAAGCGGGTTATAGCTGTTAGGAGTTTCCTGTACGCTGAACGTTTGGGTAGCATCAGTGATAAAATCATTGGTAGCTGCGGCAGCCTCAAATTCTGTTTTGGCTTTTGCCGGATCAACTTCTGATAACCTCATGGCCAAACGCATACGCATAGAGGTGGCATACTTACGCCACTTGGCATAATCATACCCATAGGCTGGGTCTTCTTTGTCTAAGCCAGATGCATTAACAACGGTTATATCCAATTTGGAGCTTGCGTCCTTTAATTCGTCCAGTAAAAAATAATACACTGTTTTTACATCTTTAAACTCCGGATTTTTACCTTGAAAACCATCTATAGGCATAGGGCCAAAACTATCCGAAAACTCACTCATCAAGTAGGCTCTCCAGATCCTGGCAACCTGTATCAGATTTTTGGTATAGGGCTTGGATGTTCCTTTGGCAATTTGGTCTGTTCCGATTTGTATGGCGCTATTGGCATTATTTAACCATTGCGATGATTGTCTGTAATACTCTGAGGTCCAGTCATCACTGTATGATCCTTGCGAAAAAGTTTCGCCGTCCTCATCCTGCAGCGCATGGCCGCCTACAACCCAGTACAGGATAAATACCCGCTCTGATAGTCCCGGATCTTGCTGGGCCCCTATAATAGAATTATTGATGAAATATTCAGTCTGAACCTGATCTCCATTTGCTTTAAGAGGATCATTGTTGAGTTCGGTAAATTTTTTACATGATGTAACTAACAAAATAGCCGTAAGCAACAAACATGATTTTTTTAATATCGTTTTCATATTGTTATGAATTAATCTTATTTATAATTAGAAGCCTACGGTTAAATTAAGATAGAATGTGCGCGTAGTTGGTGCACTGCCGCTTTCAAAACCCGTAGCGTTGTTTCCTGCAGCATAAACAGATTCAGGGTCTAAACCATTCACATGGCTTGATATTAGCCATAAATTATTAGCCGATACACCTATTTTAGCTCTTTGAATACCCATTCCCGACAACAATTTTCGCGGCAGGTTATAGTTGAACTGCACATTTCTGATACGGATGTTGGAGGCATCATAAAGGTTTGCTTCTGTTATGCCTATATTACCGTGACCCGCCACCGCGCTCCAATAATTTTGTACCGAAGTTTTTACCGTATTTTTTTCGTACTGATTGGTGGTTGGGTTCAAAACAACACCATCAACCAACATATCTTCCCTGGCCCCGTTTACAACGGTTTTACTCGATGTGCCTGCCTGTTCCATATTGGCGATGGTGCCGGAGAATATCTGTCCTCCAAAACGCGCGTCGATCAGGAATGACAAATCAAAGCCTTTAAAAGAAAAGGAGTTGGTAACACCCAACAGACTTGTAGCTTGCTGGTTACCTAATCTGGCTTTTTCAGAATCTGTTTGGGGCTGACCCGTAGCAGTTAAGATCAGTTGTCCATTGTATGGGCTACTGGCATCTTTTACCCTTAAAAACTGCGAACCGTAAATCTCACCAAAAAGCTTTCCTGTTTCGGCAACAATCGCGATATCATCATATCCACCTAAAGCATATTGAGTAACATCAGGGGTTAGCGCTTTAATCGTGTTTCTGTTGATGGAGTAGTTAACCATCATATTCCAGTTAAAACCATTATTATTTTGAAGTATCTTGCCATCAATCATCAGTTCCAGGCCTTTATTCTGAATATCGCCCGCGTTTATCTTTCTAGCGGTGTAACCACTTAAATTATCCATCGGAAGATTGATCAGTTGCCTGGTAGCATTAGATTTGTACAACGAAAAATCAAAACCAACCCGGCCGTTCAAAAAGCGCATTTCTAAACCAGCCTCGTACGATTTGATCAGCTCGCTTTTAACATTAGCATCATAAAGAATATCATTACGGTTTGCGGTAGTATTACCATTTGGATCTTTACCTATCGAATATGTATTGTATAGCTGATACGGATCCATATCATTACCCACTGATGCGAATGACCCTCTTATTTTACCATAGCTTAACCATGATGGCAATCCGTTACCGCCTTTATTCATTAATTCAGTGAATAAAAAGGACGTACTTATTGAAGGATAAAAGTAAGAACGATTGGCTGCGCTTAAAGTTGATGTCCAGTCATTTCTGAATGTTCCATCTACAAACAGGTATCCATCATAGTTCAGGCCAAGAGATCCATAAACAGAGTAAATATTATGGCGAAGTAAGCCTTCATCAATAGAAGCGTTGGTTGTACCATTATTTAAGGAAAACAGATCTGGTACCTGTAATGGACTTACACTGCCACCCAGATAAGCAGATTGCTGATTCATCAGGTTGGCTCCAAAAGTTGCTGTACCTCCTAATTTGCCAAAAAGATTGTCTTTTTTAGCGGTAATTAAAGTGCTGTAGTTGGTTTCGGTAAAGGTTGTTTTTCTAATACCATATGAACCTGTTGAACCCGGAGTAGCACCTGCATAGGTTCTGTTATCATTATTTGTGGTATAAGTATCCGCTCCGCCTTTCAGTTCTGCGTTTAGCCAGCTGTTAAACTGATACTTGATTGATCCGTTCAGTAAAAACCTGTTCCTGGTATCTTCATTCAGGTTATATTTAGCTGCCCAGTAAGGGTTAAGCTCGTTTTTCTGACGCCACCAAAGCATTTGATTATCCTTGTCTGTAGCTGCGCGGAAGTCCCTGATATCAATAGACGGTGGCAATAATGACAAAGCATAAAAGATATTACTGTTGTTTGATCCTGCCTGCGGACGGTTCTGCGCGTTGGAGTTTATATATTGAACCTTGGTGTCAATCGTCCATTTGTCATCTTTACCAAATTTACTTACAGTTCTTGCCATTAAGTTATTACGGATCAGCTTTGCCCCCGGAATCATACTTTTATCATCAAGACGACTATAAGAGGTGTAAACTGAAGTGGATTTGTACTGTTGCTGGAATGATATGCTCTGATTGGCTATTATACCTTTTTCAAAATAATTCCCAATATTATCATAAGCTGCCAATGGTGTCTTTGTGCTGTCCCATTTGGTTACTGTTTGGCCCGCTATTTTCGGCCCCCAGCTCGAAGCCGACGCTACATCATAAATATTGTTAGCACCCTGGGCAAATTGATTTTGCATTTTTGGCCTTGCGAAAATACTTTCCACACCTATTGATGATGATATGGTAATACCTAAACCACTTTGTGATTTACCTGTTTTAGTGGTAATCAAGATGGCGCCGTTACCTGCTCTTGAACCATAAAGCGCTGCTGCCGACGGGCCTTTTAAAACACTAATGCTTTCAATATCATCAGCGTTAATGTCTGATAATCCGTTACCCATATCCTGTGATGGATTATAATAATCATAATTACGGACCCCATTGCTATTTTTTACAGCACCAATAAAATTGTCCATGGGTATCCCATCAATAACAATCAATGGCTGGTTGTCACCTGTTAATGAATTGTTACCTCTTAAAGTAATTCTGGACGAAGCTCCCGGTCCGTTGCTTGAACGTGTGATTTGCAAGCCGGCTACTTTACCCGAAAGCGCGTTCACAATGTTAGGCTCTTTAGCATCAACTAAAGTTTGTCCTTTTACTTCCTGTACCGCGTAACCCAGTGATTTCTTTTCTCTTTTGATACCTAAAGCCGTTACCACAACTTCAGTCAGCGCATTTTCACTGCTTTCTAAAACCACATTTAATTTTGCTTCTGGTCCAACGGTTACCTCAGTGGTTCTAAAGCCAAGAAAAGAAAAAGTTAATACGGCCCCCGGCTTAACAGACAAGCTGAATTTCCCGTCTGTGTCTGTAGCCGTACCATTTTTGGTACCTTTTTCGCTAACACTTACACCGGGAATAGGCTGCCCGGATGTTTCAGTTACCGTTCCGGTAACTGTTTTTTGCGCATAGGCGGATATTGCTATCATGCAAAATAACAATAGAGCCAGGCATCTTAAGTACATTTGTTTCATTTTTAAGATTTAAGGGTTAAAAATTAGAGATAGTTTGTTAATAAGGATTTAGGTATTTCTGTTAATTAAAATTGCATTGCTCTATTACCAATGTGGCAGCTCCTAAAAGCTCAGAATTCGTAGCCAGTTTGGAAACCTGGATCTCCGTTTGTTCAGCAAGCCAGGGGATGCAAAATTCATTAATGGCTTGTTGTATGGGAGCCATTAAGATTTTACCGGCAATTGCTCCTCTTCCGCTTAACACAATAAGTTTAGGGTTCATAATGTGGATTAAAGTAGACATACCCTTCCCGATTAAAAATGCAGCATCCGAAAGTATAGATACAGCAAGAGGATCTCCGGATTGGGCTGCACCCAAAAAATGATCAGCTGGCAGCTCACCGGTATCTTTAAAAACCTGTTCCATACTTGAGCTTACGCCAGAATTCATTTCTGATTTTGCGCGTTCAACCATTACAACCAGGGAAGTATCTACTTCTAAACAGCCTCTTTTACCGCATGAACACAGTTTGTTGCTTTGCGACAGCGGAATATGGCTAAATTCTCCGGCGTACCCGCTATGCCCCCGGAAGAGGCTTCCATTGACGATCATGCCCAGTCCTGTACCCCATCCTACATTTACTACCAATACATCTTTTAAATGCTTTCCCGCACCAAATTTCAATTCGGCTAAGGCAATCAGGCTGGAGTCATTATCAATAAACACGGGCAAGCCAAGTTCCTGGGAGAGGTGCTTTTTCAGATTGATACCCCCTTTTGGCTTAAAGAAGGTATGATTTACTCCCTGTTCGGCATTTACAAATCCAGGCATACCAACACCGATTCCCAATATTTGATTTTCGGGTATACCGGAGCGGGAAATGTAATCTTTCAGAAATGCTATAAATGTGTCAATTAAATCAGGAGCATTGACCAGAACGAGTTCCTTTATTTCGGGCTCCATTCTAATATTATTCAACAGGTCATAAATAACAACCTGGGTAACCAACTGGTCCACTGCCACGGCAACAATATATCGTTGTTTCTGACCATTTAATAAAAACGCTGAAGCCCGCCTTCCTCCTGTAGATGGTGCCAGGCCATGCTCCAGTATATATCCATCTTCTATCAAATTATTAACCGTGCTGGTTACCAGCGGCAAACTTTTATGGGTAAGGCGGCTTAGTTCAGCAAGGGTAAGCAGATTATTAAAATAGAAATGCTTAATAAACTCGCTTTGCAGTAATTTTTGTTTGTTAGGAATAACCATGTTTAGATTCGCCATAAACTTAAATTTTTTTTTATTAAAAGAAGAATACTTTTTAATTTTTTTATAAACTACTCAATTGTTTTGTTTAATATTTAGTAACTACTAAGGCGTTTGAAGAATTGCTCCGTTTAAACCAGTTAACGGTCAAACAGCTTTTCCTAGTCCTTCGGCCTTCATCCATTATGCTCACTTGTACCATGTCCTTGATTTCTTTGCAGGAAACGGTAATATTTTTTCCTCCGGGCGAATACTTATCTCGTAATTTTTAGGGTCTTTTACAAGCTTCACCAGCTACATTTTCGCAGTGAAACCGCGCGACCGAAACTAATTGAAACAGAGCGATTTGCTTAAATATTCCAAAACATAAGGTTAAATACAGATTTAAGTGTTAATTTAGGACTGAAATTTAAAGGCGCCTAACATAATTGAATGACTGTATAAATACCTGCTTTATTTTTTATCAATAAATTATTTATTCAGTTGGCATTTATTTTTTGGAATTCCTCTACACGATTGACTTCCGCTATGCGGATGAAAACCGCACCCCAAAGTGTTTATAAATTAAAGAAACTAAGTTTTTTATACTTTATTTTCCTTTCGCTAAGCGTATCGGCCCAACAACAAAACAATACCGGGGATAAGTCGACACGGGTAAGCGGGCGTATTACCGACGCGGCATCCGGGGCACCACTTCCATTTATCCGGGTCAGTTTTACGGGCAGTTCTTACAGCACTTCGTCTGATAACCATGGCAATTATTCATTAAGCGCTCCCGGTTCTTTTAACCAGGTATCTTATTCATCTATGGGATATATGCCGGAAATCAGGAAAATTAATCCCGGGCAGGTCAATAACGTATCTGTTAAACTCAGGTACGCTGAAAACCAGCTAAAAGAAGTCAAAATAACATCGGCTAAAAGTAAACGGTACCGTAACAAAGGAAACCCCGCGGTTGAACTTATTCAACAGGTTATCGATCACAAGGAAAGGAACCGGATGCAAAGTTCAAACTACCTGCAGTATGAGTTGTATGAGCGTATCGGGCTTTCAGTTTTCAACCTTTCCAATAAATTCCTGAACGGGCGCTTTTTCAGCAAGTACAAGTTTATGCTGGATACAACTTCAAAAATAAACGGACAAACGCAACCTTCGCTACCTGTTTTTTTTAGCGAAAAATTGTTTCAAAACTATTATCGCAAAGACCCTTCAAAGTCTATCCAGATCCTTAACGCTCAAAAACAAACCAACATCCTTAAATTTATTGATACCGCGGGACTTGATATTTATCTCAACCGTCTTTATGGTAATAGTATCGACATCTATTCAAATAACATCTTTATTATCAATCGCCAGTTCCTGAGCCCGATTGCAAATCACGCACCAGACTTTTATAAGTTTTTTATCACCGATACCGTTAATACAACTGCCGAAAAATTAATAGAAATCAGCTTTACCCCACGCAACAAGGGCGACCTCTTGTTTGAAGGCAAATTATACGTTACGATGGATGGAAACTATGCCGTTAAATCGTGCGAATTGAATGTAAATAAAGAGATCAATATCAATTTTATGCGCAGCCTCAAAATCCAACAGGATTTTAAGCGGGACTCGGGTCGTTATTTCCTGGTAAAAAGCGATGTTAAGGCTGATTTTGGCCTTTTAAAGGAGAAAGGGATGGGGGTATTTGGTGAACGAACGGCCGTATTTTCCAATTATAAATTGAACGCCCCGCAGCCCGATGCCTTTTATGAGGGGAAAAGCCAGCAGGTTGTTGAAAATTCCAACCAGGCCGACACCAGTTATTGGGCTCATCACCGTTCGGATACGTTGAGCCGCCAACAGGCAACGGTATATGCGCATATTACCAAGTTGGAGAATATGCCCTCGTTTAAAAGGACCACCTGGATCGCTTCAGCAATTACAGGCGGGTATGCCAATATCGGACCGGTGCAGTTAGGGCCTCTCGGGTCTACCTATGCTTACGACACACAGGAGGGTTCCAGGCTGCAGGTAGGCGGCCGAACGACACCCCAGTTTAACAAGACCATTTATCTGGAAGATCACATTGCTTATGGTTTTAAGGATCAACAGGTAAAATATAACCTTAACACCTATTTTTCGCTAAACGAGGTGTCTCCTTTTCGGTACCCCCGCGACTATATTAAAGTGAGCTACCGGTACGATGCCGACCTTCCGGGACAAAGCCTGACCATTGTTCCTGAACAGGCGGCACTTACATCCTTCAGCACCGGTAAAACAGATTACTGGTTATATAACAAAACTTATACCGTTGCTTACGTGAGGGATTTTGAAAATCATTTTTCCTTTAATATTGCGTTCAGAAACTGGAACCAGCAACCGGCAGGTACATTGGAATTCCGGTCAAATAACGCTGATAATAATATCATCCATGACTTAACTACCAGCGAGGTTGAGCTGAACCTGAGATACGCGCCGCATGAGCAAATAATACAAGGTACGGAGGTGCGGCATACCATTCCTAGCAGGTATCCGATCTTCAACCTGCAGGTGAGCCACGCGTTTAAAGGTGTATTTAACGGCTCATATACATATAACAATATTACCGCCAATATTTACAAGCGTTTTTTCCTTTCACAGTTAGGCTACTCGGATATCACCTTATTGGGGAGCATCACAACAGGGAAAGTACCATTTCCGTTACTTAGCATTCTGCGGGCTAATCAATCCATAGCCTATGATGCAGACGCGTATAACAAAATGAACTACCTGGAATTTGTCAGCGACCACTATATAGGCCTTAACTTTACACACAGCTTTAACGGTTTCATCCTTAATAAGATCCCGTTGATCCGGCATTTGAAATGGAGAGAATACCTTACCTTTAAAGTATTATATGGTGGTTTACGTAACGAAAACAACCCGTTATTTTCAAAAGACCTGTATCAATTCCCGGTAGGTTCAAACGGATCAAACGGCACCTTTTCGTTAGGCGATACACCGTATGTCGAAGGAGGTGCCGGTATCGGAAATATTTTTAAATTTTTAAGAATAGATGTGATCAAAAGGTTTAACTATCTTGATCATCCCGCGGTTTCGCCATACGGCGTTAAACTTAGCTTTAGGCCCCATCTTTAAATTCTTTGCTGATCAATCATCGATTTTATGGGGCGGTCTGTCAATAAAAAAAGTAACCACGCTTTTAAAGCCGGGGATTAATTTAATCGCAGTTGGTGTTGTGCCCTATGCGCGCAGGATATGCCCGTCCGGGTCTTTGACCAGCATCTCTCGCATGGACCAGGGTTTGGTGTCGGGCAGGCTGAGAATTTCTGCTCCTTTGGCTTTGATAGCCTCATAATATTCATCAACGTTATCCGCGTTAATCGCCAGCCAGGTGCCTTTATGCCCCCGTTCGCCCCGGCAAAAGAAAATGTTGGTAGTACGTAGTACCATCAACCACGCCGCCAAAAGTAGGCGCTTCGTCCCAACTCCGGTTTTCTTTAAAACCAAGCACTTCCGTGTAATAAGTGATGCTGCGGGTGACATCATCGGAACAAAGAATGGGGATAACGGATTCAATTTTCATGATCTATTTTCTTTTTCGGTTTTCGAGCATGGTGGCGATGCTGATAGCCGAGCACTCGGCAATCAGGGCGGTTAAGATCTTGGGCGGCAACGCCTGCCCATCCGTAAAATTGATACAGCCTTTCTGGAATTTAGCGGCGGGTAACAGGCCTTCATATTTGGCATGCAGGGCCGCGTTCATATACATCGGCAGGCAATGCAGCGACATGTGGTTCTTGGTGCTGGCCAGCCCGTACTTCATGTAAGAGCGCTCTTCATACAGGATCATTTCCTTGCCCATCATCGGCTTTATGACCGGGGTCACGGTCGGGTCATTCGCCAGTATGGCTTCATGGAGCGTAGTTAAGGTGGCCTGCCTTTCCGCTGGCGCACTGCTGATGTATTCGGTTACGGTCATGGTTTTATTTTATCAATTATTTATTGATTGGTTTTTGGTAGTGATTGCCTTTTTTATAACAGCTGGTAGGATTCCCGCAGATAGATAAATAAAGCCGGGCGCAAATCATCCAGCAGCGCGATCCGGATATGGTTTTCGAACTTATTACCCGAAGTTACGCTTTTGAGTACCGGTTTTTCGGGATGCGGCACCTTAGAGTAAAACTTCAGGTCCAGCTCCTTTTTCATCGGCCGGATCACCAGGAAGGTGAGCCGCCGGGTAAAGACGATACAGTTCGGGGTGGTACCAACCAGCACGC